>ERZ889217.285-NODE-285-length-33232-cov-20.343401_pt1 | contig 33232 bp, 26 predicted proteins | sample MGYA00521098_ERZ889217 | MGnify/ENA primary metagenome ERZ889217 (study PRJEB32303, sample SAMEA104408613) | aquatic metagenome | biome: Brackish water; feature: Pelagic; material: water | place: Baltic Sea | collected 2014-06-10T22:04:00 | depth 2,362 m ... | reverse complement strand
GCCAGTCAAGCCAGCCCGGCCGCCCAGGTGGCTGCTGCCGCTGCTGCCCCTGCCTCCGTAGCCGCTCCCGCCGCTAAGCCCAAACCGCCAGCCCCGGAGGAGCAGCCCTTCGGCCAATTCGTGCCGAATCTGCTGCTGCCGGCCCTGGCCAAGGAGATCCAGGCCTACGGCGGCGCCGCGGTGGAGCTGGGCTTCGAGCAGGCTCCCATGCCCGTGGTGGGCAGCCCCTGTTCCCTGGTCAAGGGAACCTTTGCGGGCGGTCGTCGCTTCTGGCTCTGTTTCACCGCCGAAGACATTGGCTCAACCAAAACGATTGCCCTGGCCGAAGCGGGCGCCGAGGCCAGCCTGCTGGAATCGTTCCTGATCGATGAGAAAAAAATGACCCTGGCCCTGCTGGTGTCCCGGGTGGTGTCCCGGCTCAATGGCCAGAAGTGGCTGGGGGCCAATTGAACCCAGGCCCCACCAGCCCAGGCGGCTGCCCAGCCCTTAGCAACCCGGCTTAACAGCGCCACCAGGGACGACCTCACGGCCCCTACGATGGGCCCAGATCCTGCTGCTGCGTTGCCCGATGGTGCCCCCCACCGCCACCGCCCTGCCCACCACGGGCCCAAGCCTGGGCACCCCCGACGCCCCCTCGACCAAAGCACCGGCTAAGGACACAATCCTGACCCCCCGCTTCTACACCACGGACTTCGACGCCATGGCGGCGATGGACCTCCAGCCCAATGTGGTGGAGCTCGAAGCGATCTGTGAAGAATTTCGCAAGGATTACAACCGCCACCACTTCGTCCGCCAGGGCGAGTTCGAAGGCGCCGCCGACAAGCTAGACCCGGACACCCGTCGGGTATTTGTTGAATTCCTCGAGCAGAGCTGCACCTCTGAATTCTCGGGCTTCCTGCTCTACAAGGAACTGAGCCGCCGCATCAAGGCGAAAAATCCCCTGCTGGCGGAATGCTTTGCCCACATGGCCCGCGATGAGGCCCGCCACGCCGGCTTCCTCAATAAGGCCATGGGCGATTTTGGCCTGCAACTGGACCTGGGCTTCCTCACCGCTAGCAAGGCATACACCTTCTTCCAACCGAAGTTCATCTTCTACGCCACCTACCTCTCCGAGAAGATCGGCTACTGGCGTTATATCGCCATATTCCGCCACCTGGAGAAGCATCCCGAAAGCAAGATCTTCCCGATCTTCAACTTCTTTGAAAACTGGTGCCAAGACGAAAATCGCCACGGCGATTTCTTTGATGCCCTGATGAAGGCCCAGCCAGACACGGTGCGGGGCCTGCAGGCACGTCTGTGGTGCCGTTTCTTCCTGCTGGCCGTGTTTGCCACCATGTACGTGCGCGATGTGGCCCGCAAGGAATTCTACGAAGCGCTCGGCCTCGATGCCCGCGAATACGATAAAATGGTGATTGCCAAAACCAACGAAACCTCGGCGCGCGTCTTCCCCGTGGTGTTGAACGTGGACCATCCCAAGTTTTACGTGCGCCTGGAGCGCCTCGTGCAGAACAACGAGGCCCTCAGCGCCGCCGACGCCAGTGGCGCTCCGGCCCCCGTGCGGCTGCTGCGCAAGCTGCCCCTGTGGCTAGCCAACGGCGCCGAGATGGCCAAGTTGTTCTTCATGGCGCCGATTCGCAGCGAGCAGTTCCAACCGGCGGTGCGCTGAGGGGTTCCGCCCTCGGTCGACCAGCTCCCCACCAGGCCCTTTCCCTCCGCACCCATCCGTTGGTCGTCACCCTGTCCCCCTCTAGCGCCAGTCCCTCGGGCCTGGCCGACCACTTCGACCAAGCCTGGCGATCGCCCCTGGAGAGCCTGCTGGGCCTAGGTAGTGCCGCCGGCGCCGACCTGGTCGAAGTGTTCCTCGAACGCACCGACCACCTGGGGGTGCTGGCAGAACAGGAGCGCATCACCAGCGTCAGCCCCGCCTTTGGCACCGGCGCCGGCATCCGCGTGTTTCGGGGCGAGCGGGATGGCTTTGTGTCCACCAACGACCTGAGTGAGGCCGGCCTGCGCCGCGCCCTCGAGCAGGCCCTGGGCATGCTCGGGTTGGCCGCTCCCAGCCTGGCTAACCCCGCTCCTTCCGGGTTTAACGGCCTAGCGACCCTGCGGGATTTCGGCGCCAGCAAGGCCCCCTGGCTCGGGGCCTGTCCAAGCCTGGCCGAAGCCACCACCAGGCTTTTGGAGGGCACCGACCAGCTCGAACGCCAAGGCGCCCACCTGCAGGCCCGCCGCGGCAGCTACGCCCGCGACTGGCAGGAGGTGCTGGTGGCCGCCAGTGACGGCACCTTCGCCCGCGACATCCGCCTGCACCAATCCCTGGGCCTCACCGTGCTGGCCGCCGATGGCGAGCACCGCGCCAGCGCCGGTCGCCGCTACGGCAGCTCCGGCCGCCCCGAACACCTGGCCCAATGGGATGTGGAGGCCTCGGCCCAGGAGGTGTGCAGCAGCGCCGGCACCATGCTCTATTCCGACTACGTGGAGGCCTGCCAGGTGCCCGTGGTACTCGCCAACCGCTTTGGCGGCGTGATCTTCCACGAGGCCTGCGGCCACCTGCTGGAAACTACCCAGGTGGAGCGGGGCACCACCCCCTTTGCCGACCAGGTGGGCGAGCTCATTGCCCACGAGGCCGTAACCGCCATTGATGAGGGCCTCAGCGATGGCGCCTTTGGCTCCCTCTCGATGGACGACGAGGGCATGGAGCCCCAGCGCACGGTCTTGATTGAAAACGGCGTGTTGCGCCGCTTCCTCAGCGACCGGGCCGGCGAGCGCCGCACCGGCCACGAACGCACCGGCAGTGGCCGGCGCCAGAGCCATGCCTTTGCCGCCGCCAGCCGCATGCGCAACACCTACATCGCCGCCGGGCCACACAGCCCCGCAGAGCTGATCGCCTCGGTGGAGAAGGGCCTCTATTGCAAGGCCATGGGCGGCGGCAGCGTCGGCCCCACGGGCCAGTTCAATTTTGCGGTGGAAGAGGGGTACTTAATTGAGGATGGCCAGCTGACCAAACCGGTGAAAGGCGCCACCTTGATCGGAGAAGCCAAGGAAGTGATGCCGCGGATCTCCATGTGCGCCAACGACCTGGAACTGGCCGCCGGCTTCTGTGGATCGGTGAGCGGCAGCATTTTTGTCACCGTCGGCCAACCCCACATCAAGGTGGATTCGATCACCGTTGGAGGCCGCTGAGCATGGACAAGCTCGACGCACCCGCCCTGAGAAGCCGGATCGAAACCTTCGCCCAGGCCCAGGCCATCGGCCGTTGGGACCTGGGGGCCGCCAGCAGCAACGACAGCTCCGTGCAGGTGGACCGGGGCGAGGCCAAACAGATGAAGGCGGCCCAGCGCAGTTCGATCACGGTGCGGGTGTGGAATGGCGAGGGCTTGGTGGGGATCACCAGCACCTCGGACCTCTCCGATCGCGGCCTGCAAAAGGCCCTGGCCGGGGCCCAGGACGCCAGCGCCTTCGGCAATCCCGACGACTGCCCCGCCTTTTCGCCCCTGGCAACGGCGCCCCTGCAAGTGCTGGAGCAGCCCTTGCACGAGCCCCGCGGCATCTTGGAGCTGCTCACCAGCCTCAAGGACGCTGAGCGCCAGCTGCTTGATCGCCATCCGGCCCTGACGACCGTTCCTTACAACGGCCTGGCTGAACGCAGCAGCGAGCGCATCTACCTCAACAGCGAGGGGGCCTGCCGCCAGCAGCAGCTCACCACCGCCAGCGTCTACCTCTATGCCCGCGCCGAACAGGCCGGCCGCAAACCTCGCAGCGCCGGCGCCGTGCGCCTTGCCTACGGCGCCTCCGACCTCGATATCGCCGGCTGTGTTGGCGAGGCAGCCGAGCGCACCATCGCCCACCTGGACTACGCGCCAATCCCCACGGGCCACTACACCTGCGTGTTCAGCCCCGAGGCCTTTCTGGATCTGATTGGGGCGTTTAGCAGCCTGTTCAACGCCCGCGCCGTGCTCGATGGCGTCAGCCTCAGTAGCCGCAACTCCCTGGGCCAGAGCCTGGCGGTGCCCTTCCTCTCGATCGCCGACAACGGCCTTCATCCCGGCAACATCGGCGCCTCCAACTTCGATGGCGAAGGCACCCCCACCCGCCGGCTCAGCCTGGTGGAGGGCGGCGTGCTGCAGAACTTCCTCCATTCCGAAGCCACGGCCCGGGCCTTCGGGGTAGCCCCCACGGGCCATGCCGGCCTGGGGGCCAAGGTATCGGTGGGACCTGACTGGTTTGAGATTGGCGCCACCCCAGGGGCCACCGGGGCCACCTTGGGCCTCGATCGCCTGGCCGCCAGCAGGCAGGGCGGCCCTGGCCTGGTGCTGATCGATTCCCTCTCCGCCCTGCATGCGGGGGTGAAGGCCAGCCAGGGCTCCTTCTCCCTGCCCTTTGACGGCTGGTTGCTCAAGGGCGGCGAAGCCCGCTCAATCGAGGCGGCCACCGTGGCCGGCGACATCCGCAGCCTGCTCAACGCCATCGTTGGCTTTGAGGGCGAGGCCAAGGTCACCCCCGATGGCCTCTGCCCCCATGTGTGGGTCGAGGGTCTCTCGATCACGGGCGAGGCCTAGGGCTCCGACGGGATCCCCAGCCCCCCCTGCCGCCATGAAGATCCTGTTCTGGGGCACCCCCGCCTACGCCGTTCCCAGCCTGGAGGCCCTGGTGGCCGCCGGCCACACCCTGGTGGGCGTGGTAAGCCAGCCGGACCGGCGCCGGGGCCGGGGCAAGGAGCTGCTGGCCTCCCCCGTGAAGGCCCGGGCCCTGGAGCTAGGGGTGCCCGTGTTCACGCCCGAGCGGATCCGCCGTGATCGCCACTGCCAGGACCAACTGGCCGCCCTGGCGGCCGACCTTTCGGTGGTGGTGGCCTTTGGCCAGATCCTGCCCGAGGCGGTGCTGGACCAGCCACCCCTGGGCTGCTGGAACGGCCACGGCTCCCTGCTACCCCGCTGGCGCGGCGCCGGCCCAATCCAGTGGAGCCTGCTCGAGGGCGATGCCAAAACCGGGGTGGGGATCATGGCGATGGAGGCCGGCCTAGACACCGGCCCGGTGCTGCTGGAGCGCGCCCTGGCCATCGGCCTGCTCGAGAACGCGGCCCAGTTGGGCGAACGCCTCTCCCAACTCACCGCCGAGTTGCTGGTGGAGGCCCTACCCCTGATCGCCGCCGCCGGCCCGGGCCCGGAGGCCGAGCGGCTAGCCCGCCTTGGGGTACGCCGCCAAGGCGACGAGGGCCTGACCACGGCCCGGCTGCTCACCAAGGCCGATCTGCAGATCGACTGGAGCCAGTCCGCCCTGGAGATCCACCGCCGCGTCATGGGCCTCTATCCCAACGCCCAAACCATCTGGGCCGGCAAACGGCTCAAACTGCTGGCCACAGAACCGTTGGTGCAACGGCTGGCGGACCAACTCAGCCCAGAAGCCGCCGAGCTGCTGCGCTCCGATCCCGCCACCCAGGCGGCGAGCACTGCGGCAGCAAATCCCGCCGGCCCCGATCGCCAACGGGCCATACCCGGCACGGTGCTGGCCCTGGTGAAGGAGCTGGGGCTCGTGCTAGCCACCGGGGGCTGCCCAGTGCTGCTGCGCTCCGCCCAGCTGGAGGGCAAGGGCGTGCTCAGCGGCCAGGCCTTACTGCAACAGCTGGGGGCCCAGCGAGGGGATCGGTTGGGGGAGCGGCTAGGCCAAACCCAGGCGAGCAAACCTGAGGCGCCCTAGCTCAGCGGATCACCCCTGCAGCAGGCTTTCGCCAGCAGGCCCTGCCCTGGGCAGCCCAACCAATCGATCGGCGGCTGTTGCCAATCAGCGCCCTCAACTCAACAACTGGAAACCAACATTATTGCCATAATCTGAAAAAAATCCCACGTTTGAAGCATGGCCATCCCTAACCTGAATTTGCAGCAGAATTCAATGGGTTGGCGCCAGCCATGGTGATTTGAACAGTCCCATCGGCAAGAGAAGCCCTAGCGAGATTCAGGTAAAAGCAAACTTGAACCCCGCCGCCACAAACCAGCGGAAACCCGGAGAGGACCTAGCCAGTTCCCAGCATCCAGCAGGTCGTGGTGCTCCAGCCAGCCGGGAGCCATTGCGGCAGCACTCGGGATCAAGCCCAGCGGCATCGGTTCTAACCCCAGCGATGGCTTTATGACAGCAGCAGCCCCTTCGCTAGCCGATTCCACGGGCGTCAGCGTCATCACCCCCACCAGGCTGCTGCCGGACCGGGTGGGCATGCTCGTAGAACTCAACCAAAGCCTCCGCAGTAACCGCTGCCCGGTGGAGCATGTGATTGTGGTTGATGGCAATCCCGGCGCTTCGATCCCAGCGGAGCTAGTCGAGCGGGCCACGATCATCACTAGTCCCAGGCCGATCGGCCAGGCGGCAGCCCGCAACCTCGGCCTGGTGGTGGCCAAGGGGGGTTGGGTCACCAGCGCCGATGACGACGACTGGCTCCATCCCCATTCGATCGATCGCCGCCTGGAGGCCATTCACGCCCAGCCCGGGGCCCTCTGGGCGGCGGGCTATTGCACTGACGATGACAGCGTCGACCCGGAAATCATGCCGGCAGGATTCTGTTCTCCAGGTGCCATCTGGCAAGCCTGGCCCAGCCCCCACCACCCGATTCCCCTGGGTCCCACCACCCTGCTGGTGCAGGCCAACCTGCTCAAACGGGCCGGTGGCTGGATGGGCCTACCCCAGGGGGAAGACATCGGCATGATGATGGCCGTCACCAGCCTGGCGCCAGGGATAGTAATTAATGCCTACGTGTATCACATCCGCCTCCATGGCGGCCAGATGACCAAAACCAGTTGGTTTGATGATTTAGAACTGCTTTCGCGCCGCAGCGCCTGGGAACGGGGGGCAGCGATTTTGGCCCAACAGCTGCCCGGCAGGGTCCTCATCGCCGCTCCTTAAGCGGCGCTGTTCAATCCTATTTTGATGCAACAAATCGGTCGGGCCCATCAACACTGCCGTAGCTGTTGATTTAAGCCGGTCGACTGCGCCGAGTGGGCGCTTCTGCGCCCCGACCTCCGGCACTGCGGGGGCCGCGGGCACGGCCGCCAGCGCCGCCACCAGCACCGGATCCGCCCCGGCCGCCACCGCCAGCTCCAGCCCGAGCACCGCCAGAGCCATAGGAGGAGCCGCCGCCACCGCTGCGCCCCCTGGAGCCACCCTTGCCGCGGCCGCCACTGAGATCAAGGGGAGGCGCAGACAAAATGGTGGCTTCAAACCCTGGCACGTCTTGGCGCGGCAGGGGATTGCCGATCATGCGTTCAATCGCCCGCAGCAGTTCGTGCTCTTCGGCGGCCACCAGGGAAATCGCATGGCCGCTCAAACCGGCCCGGCCAGTACGACCGATGCGATGCACATAGTCTTCGGCCACATTGGGCAGGTCCAAATTCACCACATGGGGCAACTGCTGGATGTCAATGCCGCGGGCGGCCAGGTCGGTGGCCACAAGCACCCGCACCACGCCGCTTTTGAATTCGGCTAGGGCCCGGGTGCGGGCCCCCTGGCTCTTGTTGCCATGGATCGCCGCAGCCGCAATGCCTTCCTTAATTAACCGTTCAGCCATGCGGTTGGAGCCGTGCTTGGTGCGGGCAAACACCAACACCTGCTGCCAGTTGTTGCTGGCGATCAGGTGATGCAGCAGGTCGGGCTTGCGGGCCATGTCGCAGGGATGCATCACCTGCTCCACCGAGGTGGCCGTGCGATTTTCCGGCGTGGCCTGCAGTTGCACCGGATTGTGCAACAGGCCCGTAGCCAATTTACGAATCGAAGGGTTAAACGTGGCTGAAAAGAGAAGATTTTGCCGCTTCGGCGGCATCAGGGCCAGGATTTTTTGAATATCGCGAATAAAGCCCATATCGAGCATGCGATCGGCCTCATCGAGCACCAGGATCTCAACCCGATCGAGGCGGATGGCGTTCTGTTGCTGCAGGTCCATCAGGCGGCCGGGGGTGGCTACCAGCACATCGGCGCCCCGACGCAGCCGCATCATCTGGGGGTTGATCTTGACGCCGCCGAACACCACATCGGAACGCAGATCAAGAAACTGCCCGTAGGCCGCCACGCTTTCAGCCACCTGGGCGGCCAGCTCCCGGGTGGGGGTGAGCACCAGGGCCCGCACGATGTTGTTGCGGGCGTGGGGACCGTGGCGGAGCCGTTCGAGCATCGGCAGGGTGAAGCCAGCCGTTTTACCAGTTCCCGTCTGGGCTGCGGCCATCACGTCATGGCCGGCGAGCACGGCCGGGATGCACTGCAGCTGGATCGGTGAGGGGCTGGTATAGCCCTTGGCTGCGATCGCTTCGAGCAGGGGCCGACACAGGCCCAAGGACTCAAAGTCGACGGGCGGAGCAGCGCCGCCGGCGGCGGGATCGGGGGAAGGGGATGGGAGGCTGGCGCCTGGCTCCTGGCCCGGAGCGGGGTGGGTCAGGAGAGCGATGGCAAGACTGGAAAAGATCAGTTCACCCTAGGGCGACCCTGGATGGGCCTCGCCAAGGGCACCTGGACGCTCAACTGGCCGGTTCAAAGTGGCTGCAGAGCTGGCAGGGCCCTTCCGGCAACACGGCACAGCGCAACAGGGGCGTGCGGGCATTGAAGCGGCAGTTGGGATCGCCGATCACCCAGCGCCCCTGCCACCAGCGGGCCTCGGCTGGCTGACGTTCAGCCTTCACCTGCAGGGCAACGCTGGCCAGCTCATAGCGGCCGTTGCGCAACTGGTAGCGGTGGTGCCGCTGCAGCACCAGAAAACTGCGCTCGCCGAGCTCCAGCCAGCGGCCGGGATAGGGCACCTCCTCGAGCTCCAGCTGCTCGAGCCACTGGCCGGAGCCGGCCTGGAGCAACTCCACCCGCATCAGGAGGGAGCCTGGGGGAGGGGCTCGGCCTCGGCCGGCTTGCGGGCCGAAAAGCCCCAGGCAAAGAGAAGCCCCACGACGCTGAGCAGCACCCACTCGGGCGGCACCAGCTGGGGAGCCCCCAGACGCACGATCAGGCGCACCCCCACCAGGCCCACGGCGAGATAGCCGGCCGCCTCCAGGTGACGAAACACCGCCAACCAGCGGACGAACAGGCCCGCCGTCAGCCTTAGGGCCACCACCCCGATTGCCGCACCGGTCATCACCAGGGGCAGCCGGTCGCTGACGGCCACGGCGGCCGCGACGCTGTCGAGGGAGAAGGCCAGGTCGGTGAGGGCCAAGGTGGCGATCACCGAGGCCAAGCCGCGGTTATGGGGCGCCTTGGCCTCCCCCAACCCGGGGGTCCCATCCGCGGAAACCTCGAGCTCTGGGGCCCCGTCGGCTTCAGCGGTCCCGTTGCGCAGCAAAGGGAGCAGGCTGGTGGTGGCCAGCCAGAGCAGGTAGCCAGCCGCAGCCAGTTGCAAGGGCCAGAAATCAATCACCCATTCGGCAGCAGCAATCAGGCCGAGGCGAAACACCAGGGCGAGGGCCAGGCCGAGGTTGAGGGCCTGGCTCTGGAGGGTGGGATCCTTCAGGCCTCGGGAGATCACCGCCAAGGCAATCGCGTTATCGGCGGAAAGCACCACTTCCAGGGCCACCAGCAGGGGCAGTAGCACCAACATTTCGCCCCACTGGTCGGCCGACTCAATCAGGGGGGTGATCGTGGGGATCGCCTGCGCTTCCATGGGTTCTGCAGCACAGCCGAAGCAGGCACTCTAGAAAGCCATAACCCAGCCCAGGGACCACCCCAACGCCATGCAGCTCCAGGTTCAACTCGTCCATGCCGAAGGGGGCCGGTTGGTGGTGCTGGTGACGGGCTGGATCGGCGACCAATGCCTCGGCAGCGCCCTGGGCGAAGCCGGCAACGCCGAGGAAGCCGAGGACCGGGCGGTGGCGCGGCTGGGGCAGCGGCTGGCCCACTCCCCAGTCCAAGCGAGCCAACCAACCCCAATCCAAGGACCGCTGCCAGCAGCAATCCAGATCCCAGGACAGAAGCAAAATCCGCACCAAACCCAGGCCCCGGCAACGCCCCCTAGGCAGCCCCCAAACCCTGTCTCCGAGCGAAGCGCCAACAAGGAACCCTCCCTGCCGGGGGAGCAGCCCAAGCCCTCGCGGCCCAAGGGCCAGGCGTCGCCCATGCCCAAGGCCATCACAGCCAAACCAACGTCAGGGACTGGGGTGGGAAGCACCCTGGAAGCCGCGGAAGGGCAGCCCTGGCCCCTGGCCGCCGGCGAAGGGCCAGCAGCCCCCATGGACCCCAGCGGCCAGGACGCGGCTGGGACTTCAGCCGGAGGAAGGGGCCAGCTGAGCTTGGAGAGCAGCACCGCGGAGCCCGTTGCGGCCGCATCCGGTCCAGCGGCAGCTGGTGCTGCCGCCGAGCAGGCCGCCGATCCGGAGGACTGGAGCGATGAACTGGCAGCCCTGGAAGTACAGCTGCAACGGCTCGGCTGGCAACGCGAGCAAGAATCGATCTATCTGCAGCGGGCCTACGGCCACCCCAGCCGTAGCCGTCTTACGAGCTACGGCGACCTGGTGGCCTACCTGAATACTGTGCGCCAATTCGAAGCTCCCGCGGATCCTTCTGACGTTGCCGTACCCATCAGGCGAGGCGATCTGCTGGCCCAAAGCGACGAGCTGCTGGCCCAATTGGGCTGGGATGCGGCCAAGGGCCGCGCAGCACTCGAACATCACTTCGAGCGCTCCAGCCGCCAGCAACTCAACGATGAGGACTTGCTGCGCTTCAACATGATTTTGGAGGGAGAGCTGATCACCGGAGCGAAGGATGCCTGAGCTTCAGCGCCCCAAGAGGATTGGCCTCACACCAGGGCCAAGACCCTCAACGGCCTGAAGACCAGCGCTGATCCAGTTCCGCCGTGGCAGCCCCCAGCAGGTCGGCCAGGGAGGTGACAAGGCGATAGCTGAGGGCAATGGCCAGCAAGGGGGCTTCCGGAACTAGGCCGCCCAGGCGCAACAGCAGGGCCGCCTCAAACACGCCGAGGCCGCCCGGGGCCCCGGGCACCACCAGGCCCAGGGTCCAGGCCAGGGCGAAGCCACCCAGCCACTGGTTCCAGGGCAGCAGCGGTGCAACATCGAAGGCGAGTACGCAGCAGGCAAAGCCGCTGAAACGCACCAGCACAAAGGCCAGTTCGCCCGCCAGGGGCACCAGGGGATAGCGCTGCAAGATCGGGCCGGTTGCAGCGGGTTCCAGGGACAAGCCTTGGGAATCGTTGGCCTCGCCAGCCGCCTCGGGCTCCTCGCCCAGCCAGCCCTGGCGTTGCAGCTGGCCCTGGCGCCGCCGCTCCAACCGCAGCAACAGGGGCCGAAACCAGCGGGGCCGCAGCAGCAGCAAGGGCGCCAGGCCTAGGGCCGCCAAGCCCCCCTGCCAGCCGCCGCAGGCCACCAGGGCCAGGGCCGCCACCGCCATCAACACCGGATCCAACAGCACTGCCACCAGCCCCTGGCGCAAGTCCAGGGGCTCTGACACCGGGCTCTCGAATCCAGCCATCCCAGGAACGGGAACGCCCTGGCGCAGCACGGCGAGGCGCTGCAGCAGGTGCCAAACGCCACCGGGCAAGTATTTACGCAGGTTGGAGCGCAGGAACAGCAGCACCGCCGGGAGCCAGCGGGGCCGGTGGCCCAGCCAGGCCAGGCCCAGGGTCCAGGCCAGGCCATTCACCACCAGGCTGAGCAGGGCCAGGCCCAGGCCCAACAGCAGCCAGGCCCATCCCTGGCCATCGAGGCTGAGCTGTTGCAGCTGGCGGCCATTGGCCCCTAGGGCCGCCAGCAGGAAGCCGGCACTGGCCAGGCCCACCCACAGGCTGGCGCCGCCCGGTAGGCCTTGGAGCCGGGCCGCGAGTCGCCCGAGGCGGCCCCCCAGCTGCCGACCACCCGCCAGCAGGGTCCTTAAAAGGGGCTCCAGCCTCCCGGACGACCCTGGCTCCGGGGGCTTTGGCGCGCCGCCCTGGGGGGGAGCTGGGCCCAGGCTCATGGCTGGAGCTCCTCCTGGGCCAGGGCCACCGCCACGATCTGGCGCACCTGGGCCAGGGGCAGGCCATGGCGCCGGGCCAGGTCTGCCAGGTCTTCGAATTCGGGCTTGGAGCGCCGTTCCCCTTGCGGCAACTCGACTTGCTTGAGGCGCACCGGTCCCAGGGGCGTGGCCAGCTCCCGGCTGCTGCGGGGCAGGGCCCAGCGCTGCTGCAACTGCTCCCGCACCCCCAGGCTGGTGCCCTGGCGCCACCAGATCCGGCGCAGGCCCTCGGCCTGCTCGGGCCGGGCCAACACCGTGACCAGCACCCCCGGACGCCCCTTTTTCATCAACAGCGGCTGGCTGAACACCTCCAGGGCACCGGCCCGGCGCAGTTCATCGGCCAAAAAAGCCAGATCCTCCGGCGTGGCGTCATCGATCTGGGCCTGCTGTTGCAACAGGCTTTCCGGAAGGGCCGTTTCGGGCAAGCCTGGCTCGGCCCCCTGGGCCTCCGCCGCCAGCACCAGGCGCAGCAAGTTGGGACGATCCAGCTGGCGGCTGCCCAGGCCAATGCCCACGGCCTGGGGCACCAGGGCCGGCGCCGGGCCAAAGCGCTCGGCCAGCACCGCCATCAGGGCCAGGCCCGTGGGGGTGGTGAGCTCACCGGCAGGAAAGCCCTCGCTGCTGGCCAGGCGAATCCCCTTGAGCCGGGCCAGTTCGAGCACCGCCGGAGCCGGCAGGGGCAGGAGCCCATGGGCCGTTTGCACCGTGCCATGGCCCGCCGGCGGGCTGGCGCAGACCAGCTGGTGGATGCCGAAATGGGCCAGGCCAGCGCACACCCCCACCACATCGACCAGGGCATCGATGGCGCCCACCTCATGAAAATGGACCCGCTCGGCGGGCTGGCCATGGACCTGGGCCTCCGCCTCCGCCAGCAGGCCAAACACCGCAAGCACCGTTTGTTTGAGCTGGGGCTCAAGGGCGGCGCCCCTGATCGTGGCCTCCAGCTCCGCCCAGTGGCGATGGGGGGGATCGGGCTCCAAGCCCCGCACGGCCAGGTGCAAACCCCGCAGGCCGCCACTGCGGCGTTCCTCCAGATCGATGGCGTAGGCCCCGGCCAGCCCCAGGGCCGCCAGGGGAGCGTCGAGGACCTCTTGGGGCAGTCCTAAATCAAAAAGGGCCGCCAGCAACATGTTGCCGGCCAGGCCCGTCGGGCAATCGACCAGGGCAAGACTCATGGATTCAGCTCGTTCTTGCTGGGCTCGTTCTTGAGGGGCTCGCCCTTGATCGGCTCGCTCTTGAGGGGCTCGTTCTGGATGATCTCGCCCGCGGGCCGGCTGGAGGCTTGGCGAAACAGGCGTGGAGCCTCGGCCAGCAAGCTCTCGGACCGTTGCTCTAGCTCCAGGCGACACCGGCTGAGAGCTTGCTCCACCTCGCGGCGGGCCCGCCGCTGTTCCAACTGGGCCGTGGCCACATCAAAGCCCGACAGGCCCCAGATCCGGCCCAGCAGGGCCCGGTCATCGCTGCCGCCTTCCGACTCGCCGTAAATGAGCTCCTCGGCCACCATGCCGGCGAGCAACACCCGGCTCCAGCGGCGCAGCTCCTCGGCGGGTAGGCCTGGGGCGAGGGCCCCTGGAAGCCCCCCTTCAAGCGGATCGGCGGACCCATCCCGAGGAGCCGCCTCCAACTGGGCGCCACCGGCTGCCGCCGGCCTGGCCAGGAACGGCATCACAAACTCGGAGGCAAATTCCGTGCTGCCATTGCTATTGAGGCCCGCCCTCAGGCAGGCCAGGCTGCCCACCAGCACCCGGCTCAGGGGAAGACCTTCCGCGGCGGCCAGCAGGCCATGGCCAGCCTCATGCAACGCAATCCGGCGCAGGCGCGCCTCGCCACCCGGCAGGGCTTCGGCCAGCAGATGGCCGCCGCGGCCACCGAAACGGGCCGCATCCAGGCTGAGGGCTGCCAAAGCCAGAATCACCGCCAGGACAATCCAGGCAGGCGATACCCCCAGCAGGGGCCCGACCACGGCCAGGGCCGTGATGCCGCCAACCACGAGGCCTGCCCGTAGGGCCCCAGGGCCGGCGGAGTCCGCCATCAGCGGCTGGGACGGCTAACAGCGCTGGAATTGCGGCGCGGCCCCTCAGCCCGGGGGGAGTCCCCGCGGGGGGCCTCACCGGGGGCAGCAGCGGCACCCCGACCGCCACCGCCACCCTTGGCGGCGGAGCCCCGGCCCTTGCCGCCGCGGTTGCCCCGCTGGGGCATGGGGGCAATCACCTCGTGGCTTTCCAGCTGGAGGACCTGGCCCTGGCGGCGCAGGTTGAGGGCCACGAAATGGCGCAGGCTTTCTAGGGGAATCTCGCCCTTGAGCTGCAATTTGAAGGGGGTCGGCCGGCTGCCATCGGGGCGGGGGAGCTGGCGGATCTTCACCACCACATCACCGCTCTCGGGCCGGGTGTAGATCAGTTCGCCCCGCACGGAGAAATAGTCGTCGCCTTCGGGAACCGCATCGCCATCGCCCCCACTGGGCTCGCCAGCGGGTTCAACCGCGGCTTCGCTGGCTGGATCAGCCGCCTCGAGCTCGCTAGCCCCGGGGCTGGTCTCGCTGGCGAGGGTGCTGGGTTCCCAGACCCCCACCAGTTGCAGGTGCAGCTGGTCCTCGTCGCGGGAACGGGGGTAGACCACCCAAAGATGGGGCTCGGCCAGGTCGAGGTGGCGGCGCATCAGGGTGAGAACCCGGCCCAGCACCACCGCCTCGATCGCGGTGCCGTCCTCGGTTTCGATCACCCCCCGGGTCAATTGCTCGGGATCGCTGGGCCGATAGGTCCCCCGGACCACCCCGATGGCCCGGTACTGCATCGGTTCGGTAACCGGCGAAATCGGATGGTGACGCATCGTCGCTAGAGCCCCCTGGGCGTGCTGGTGTCCTGGGCCCACGGGCCAATGTAGCCAGAGCCGCAGGCCCCAGACTGGGGCCCAACGGTGTCCGCCCGCCCCCATGTCCGAGCGAGCCGGTTCTGGAGTGCCAACCGGAGTCTCCCCCAGCAGGGCCCGCGGGCGACCCGCCCGGAAGCGCCTGGCGCTCATCACCCTGCTGGCCAGCTGTGCCTGGGCCGGCTGGGGGCTGGGCCAACGCAGCAGCGAGCCCCGGGGCAGCGCCCAGCAGCAGCTGCAGCAGCAGGTTGAAAGGGAGGTGGGCCAACTCCAGGACCGGCTGGGGCGCGGAGCGGCCAGCGCCGAGGATCGCCGACGCCTGCTCAGCCTGCTGTTGGGCCTTGCTCGCCAAGCCGAAGCGATCACCCTGCTGGAGCAAATGGCCGACCAGGACCCCGGTCGCTGGTCCCTGCGGTTGCTGCTGGCCGACCTGCGCCGCAACGCCAATGAGCGCAGCGGAGCCGAACGGGAGCTGCGCCAGATCCTCAACCAGGATCCCGGCCAGATCGAAGCCCTGCAGCGGATGGCCCTGCTCCAGCTCGAGCAAGGACGCGGCCGCGAAGCCCGCACCCAGCTCCAGGGCCTGCATCGCCAGGCCCAAACCCCCACGCTGCGGCCCCAGGCCCTGGCGATCGGCCTGCTCCTGGCCGACCTGATGCAACGCCAGGGGGACCTGCCGGCGGCGGCCCAGCTCAATCAACAACTCAGCCAGCAGTTCCCCAGCGATGCCAGGCCCTGGCTGGCCCTAGCCCTGGTGCGCCAGCAGCAGGGCGATGGTCAAGCCAGCCAGCGCGCCTTAGTAGGGGCCCGCTCCCGGCTCGGGGGCCAGGGGGCCCAACGGCTGGACCAGGTGGCGGTGAGCTGGGGTTTGGCGGACCTCAGGGGGCCTTCAGGGGCACCTGCACGGTCTGCTGGGCCGGGGGCGGCGGCGAATTGAGGAGCTTGAGGGCCTGGTCGATGGCGTCGCCCGGCGACGTGGCGTCATCCATGGCCGTGCTCTTGCGCAGCTTGTTCATCAGATCCATCGGGTTGGCGGAATCGAGGATCGAGCCACCTCCCTTACCGGAGCCGCTGCTGGGGCCGTAGTCATAAAACTGCTGCTCCTGCTTGGACTGGCCAGCCGCGTAATCAGCGCGGGCGGAGCCGGGGGCCAGCAAGCCGCCAAGGCAAAGGCACGAGACCAGGCCAAAACCCGGCAACACGACGGGCCAACGGCGGTCGGCTGGGGGGCGGCGGCGGCGGCGAAGGGGGGCCATTGCCAGGGGGATTAGGGGGAACAGGTGTGTCCCAATGCTAAATGGACCGGATTGCTCTTACGGCCAGATCCATGCGGATTGCCAGCTGGAATGTCAATTCGGTGCGCAGCCGCCTCGAGCAGGTGAGCGCCTGGCTGGAGCAGCACCAGCCCGAGCTGCTCTGCCTGCAGGAAACCAAGGTTGAAGACGGCAGCTTTCCCCATGAAGCCTTCGAGGCCCTGGGCTACAGCGCCGCGATCAGCGGCCAGAAGGCCTACAACGGCGTCGCCCTGCTCAGCCGCGTGCCCCTGGAAGACGTGCAGATCGGCTTCGCTGCCCTCTTGACGGGAGATGCCGATGCCGAGCGGCTGGGGGAGCAAAAGCGCGTCATCAGTGCCCTAATTGATGGCGTGCGGGTGCTGAATCTCTATGTGCCCAACGGCTCCTCGCTCACCTCCGAAAAATACGCCTACAAGCTCGAGTGGCTGGCCTGCCTGCAGCGCTACCTGGAGGCCCTGGAGCGCCAAGGCGACCCCTTGTGCGTGGTGGGGGATTTCAACATCGCCCTGGAGGCCCGCGACATCCACAACCCCGCCCGGCTCGAGGGCGGCATCATGGCCAGCGACGCCGAGCGGCTCGCCCTGCGCCAGGCCCTGGGCGAAGGCCTGCAGGACAGCTTCCGCCTGTTTGAGCCGGAAAGCGGCCACTGGAGCTGGTGGGATTACCGCAGCGGCGGCTGGGACCTGGACCGGGGCTGGCGCATCGACCACATCTATCTCTCCGAGGAGCTGGTGGCCTGTGCCACCAGCAGCGTGATCGACAAGGCGGTACGGGGTAACGAGCGCCCCAGTGACCACGCGCCGGTGGTGGTGAACCTGGCCTGGCCCCCCGGCGGCGATGGGGCGGACGAAGGCGAAGACGGGGATTAAAGGGGAGTTTGGGGGCCAGGACCCTGAGCCCGGGGCCCCCAGAGCCGCAGCTCAGGAGCCGTAGGGTCCCTGACCCAAACCCCTCCCAAGCCCCTGCCCTAAAAGGCCACCACCTGGTCAGGAAGGGCTACCCCTTGCACCTTGAGCTCCACGGCCCGGCGGGCCGATTCGGCGCAGGTTTTCGGGGTGGGGAAAATCTTGCCGGGGTTGGCCCGGCGCTCGGGATCAAAGGCCTGGCGTACCAAAAGCATGGTGGCCTGGTCATCGGCGCTGAACATCCAGTCCATGTAGCAGCGCTTGTCACTGCCCACACCGTGCTCACCGGTGATGCTGCCGCCGGCGGCGATGCAGAGCCGCAGGATCTCGCCCCCCAAGCGATGCACCCGCTCCTGCACACCCGGATCGGAGCCGCGATAAAGGATCAGGGGATGGAGATTGCCATCGCCGGCGTGGAACACATTGGCCACGCTCAGGCCATGCTCCCGGCTCAAGTCGCCGATCGCCGCCAATACCTCCGGCAGGGCGGTGCGGGGCACCACACCGTCCTGGAGGTAGTAGCTGGGCGACTGGCGGCCGATGGCCGTGATTGCCGATTTACGCCCCTTCCAGAGCCGGGCCCGGGCTGATTCGTCCCAGGCCTGGCGCACGCTGCCGGCACCAGCCTCCAGGCACAGGCGGGTGGCCAACTGCACCGAATCCTGCACCTCCTGCTCCTGGCCATCGAGCTCGATCAGCAGCACGGCGGCCGCCTCCCGCGGATATTCATCGAAGCCGAAGTAGTCGTCCACGGCCTGGATGCAGGGGCTGTCCATCATTTCCATGCCGGCGGGCAACACCCCGGCGCCGGTGATCTGGCGCACGGCCTCGCCGGCGGCCGCCATCGAGGCGAAATCGGCCAGCAATACGGCCACCGTCGCCGGGGCCGGCAGCAGCCGCAGGGTGATCGCCGTGGCGATGCCCAAGGTGCCCTCGCTGCCGATAAAGACCCCGCGCAGATCCAGGGCCGCCATCTCGGGCTGGGGGCCGCCCAGGGTGGTCACGGTGCCATCGGGCAGCACCACCTCCAGGGCCAGCACGTGGTTGCTGGTGACGCCGTACTTCAGGCAATGGACGCCGCCGGAATTTTCAGCAACGTTGCCGCCGATCGTGCAGACCTGCTGGCTGGAGGGATCGGGGGCGTAATAAAAACCGTCGCCCACCACCGATCGGGTCACCCAGCTGTTGATCACCCCGGGCTGCACGGTGATGCGCTGGTTGGCCAGATCCACCGAGAGCACCTGGCGCATGCGGCTAGTGGCAATCACCAGGGCCTCCACCTCGGCCACGGCGCCACCGGAGAGGCCCGTGCCACTGCCCCGGGCCACAAAGGGAATCGCACGCTCGTGGCAAAGCCGCAGCACCGCCGCCACCTGCTCGGTGGTTTCGGGCAACACCACTAAGGGCGGCTGGTGGCGCTCCAGGGTGAGGCCGTCGCTGTCGTAGGCGAGCAGCTCCTGGCGGGCTGTCACCACGGCCTTCGCCGGCAGCAGCTGGCGCAGGGCCCGGGCCAGCTCCGGCCAGTCGTGGCGATGGCCGGGGCCGGGCCCCGCAGCCGGGCCCTGGGCTCGGGATGGGCCGGAACCCTGGGCTCGGGTTTGGGCGGGGTCCAGGGGTTCAAACACGAACTGACGGCGCCTGGGCCGCAGGGAATTGCTAGTTGATCCCAGACCCCATGGGGCTTGATCAACACTGTCATCTTAATGAGTGAGGGGCACTGAGCCCGATCGGCCCGGGGTTGCGTCAAGATGGGCGATGGCTGGTTCCGCTTCGGCTGGCGCCATCTCCCCCACCGTCTGCGGAACCTGTCTTGACCTTGGCCTCTGTTTCGGCCTCTGCCCTGAACACCGCCCGTTCCCAGGCCCTGTTCAGCGCCGCCCAGGCCCTGATGCCCGGTGGGGTCAGCTCCCCCGTACGGGCCTTCCGCTCCGTGGGCGGCCAGCCGATCGTGTTTGACCGGGTCAAGGGCGCCTACGCCTGGGACGTGGATGGCAACCGCTATATCGATTACATCGGCAGCTGGGGTCCGGCCATCTGCGGCCACGCCCATCCAGAGGTGATCGCCGCCCTGCATGAGGCCCTCGATCGGGGCACCAGCTTTGGCGCCCCCTGCGAGCTGGAAAACACCCTGGCGGCCATGGTGATTGATGCCGTGCCCTCGGTGGAGATGGTGCGCTTCGTCAACAGCGGCACCGAAGCCTGCATGTCGGTGTTGCGGCTGATGCGCGCCTTCACCGGCCGCGAAAAGATCATCAAGTTCGAGGGCTGCTACCACGGCCACGCCGACATGTTCCTGGTGAAGGCCGGCTCCGGGGTCGCCACCCTGGGGCTGCCCGATTCCCCCGGCGTGCCCCGCTCCACCGCCGCCAGCACCCTCACCGCCCCCTACAACGATTTAGAGGCGGTGAAAACCCTGTTCGCCGAAAACCCGGGCGCCATTGCCGGGGTGATCCTCGAGCCGGTGGTGGGCAATGCCGGCTTCATCACTCCCGAGCCCGGCTTCCTCGAGGGCATCCGCGAAATCACCAAGGAAAATGACGCCCTGCTGGTGTTTGACGAGGTGATGACGGGCTTCCGCATCAGCTACGGCGGCGCCCAGGCCAAGTTCGGCATCACCCCCGACCTCACCACCATGGGCAAGGTGATTGGCGGCGGCCTGCCCGTGGGCGCCTACGGCGGCCGCGCCGACATCATGGGGATGGTGGCCCCGGCGGGCCCGATGTACCAGGCGGGCACCCTCAGCGGCAACCCCCTGGCCATGACCGCCGGCATCAAGACCCTGGAACTACTGAAGCAGCCCGGCACCTACGAGCGCCTCGACGCCATCACCAAACGGCTCTCGGGCGGCATCCTGGCGGCGGCGGAAGCCGTGGGCCTGCCGATCTGCGGCAGCTCGATCAGCGCCATGTTTGGCTTCTTTCTATGCAACGGGCCGGTGCATAACTTCGAAGAGGCCAAGGCCGCCGATACGGTGCGCTTCGGCAAGCTGCACCGGGCCATGCTTGAGCGTGGCGTGTATCTGGCCCCCAGCGCCTTTGAGGCCGGCTTCACCTCCCTGGCCCACAGCGACGACGACATCGACACCACGATTGCCGCCTTCCGCGACAGCTTCGCCGAGATCGCCTGAGGCCTGGCGCCGCCAGAACCAGGCCTGGGCTGGGCGCTTGGGCAGGACGCCCCACCCGATTCGGCCTGGAAACGCTTGATTTAGGCCTATTCCGGGACCGCTGCAGCATCCCGGCGCCGGGGATCGGCCACGCCAAGACTTCCGCCCGAGAGGGCGCGGCGGCTCACCACCCCGGGGCCCGCGGGGGCACCCTTCGCTGGCAGCACCTCCACCGAATTGGCCGAGCCCATGGCCGGCACGGTCACGAGCTTGTGGCCCATCGCCTCCAGCAGGCGGCGGGTATCGGGGCTGAGGCCCTCTTCAATGCTGATCTGGTCAGGCCAGAGCTGGCTATGGATGCGGGGCGCTGCAACGGAGGAGGCCAGGTTGAGACCAAACGCCAGCCGGTTGAGGAGCACTTGCAACACGGTGGTGATGATGCGGCTGCCGCCCGGACTGCCCGTGGCCAGCAGGGGTTCCCCACTGGGGCGGAACACCAGGGTGGGCGACATCGAACTCAGGGGCCGACGACCCGGGGCGATGGCATTAACGGCCCCCTGCACCAGGCCGTAACCATTGGCGCTACCGGGCTTGAGGCTGAAATCGTCAAGTTCGTTGTTGAGCAGGAAGCCCGCCCCCGGCACGCTGATGCCATTGCCGTAGGCCCCATTCAAGGTGGTGGTGACCGCCACCAGGCCCCCCTGGCGATCGGCGACGGACACATGGGTGGTGTTGCTGCTGCCACCTAGGGCGGTGGGGTCGGCCTCTAGTTGGCCAGCGGGGCGGTGACGCTGGAGATCGAGGCGCGAACGCTGCAACGTGGCATAGGCCGAACTTTGCAACTGCTCCAGGGGCATGGCGACTTGGTCGGGGTCCCCCAGTAGGCGGTTGCGATCCCGATAGGCCAGGTTCATCGCCTCCACCAGGCGGTGGATCGTGGCCGCACTGTTGGCACCGGTGGCTGGCAGGTCTAGGGGCTCCAACACATTGAGGAGCTGCAACAAGGTGATCCCCCCGCCACTGGGGGGCGGCATGGTCACCACTTGATAACCGCGAAAGCGACCCTGCAAGGGCGCCTGCCAGCGGGCCCGATAGGCCGCTAAATCGGCGGACCTGATCAGGCCACCGCGCTGGGCCATCAGCCCTTCCAGGGCCCGGGCCACCGGGCCGCCATAGAAACCGGGCGCCCCCTGTTCAGCGATGCGACGGAGGCTGCGGGCCAGATCGCCCTGGCGCAGGATTTCCCCAGGTCGGTAGGGCAGCCCGCCAGCCTTGAAAAACTGGCGGCGGGAATTGGGATCCGCCTTAAGCAGGGGCGCCGCGGCGGTCAATGAAGCCGCAAGTTCCACCCCCACCGGAAACCCTCGCTCCGCCAGCTCAATGGCCGGCGCCATCACGGCCTTCAGGGGCAGACGCCCATAGCGGGCCTGGGCCAGGGTGAGCCCCGCCACCGTGCCCGGCACACCCGTACTCAGCAGGCTGCGGGTGGCCTTGAGCCGATCCACGCTGCCATCGGCCTGCAGAAACAGCTCGGGCCGCACGGCCAGGGGGGCTGTTTCTCGAAAATTGAGGGCCACGGCCTGGCCACGACCAATTGGCACCTCAGGAGCCAACGACTGCTTGGCTGCTGACTGGGGCAGCCACAACACCAAAAAGCCCCCCCCGCCCAGGTTGCCGGCCTGGGGCAGGGTCACGGCCAGGGCAAAACAGGTGGCCACGGCCGCATCGACCGCATTGCCGCCCTGGCGCAACATCGATGCACCCACGGCCGCAGCCCGGGCCTCCTGGGCCGCCACCAAGCCACCGCCAGACACGACCGGATGAAAGCGCTGGGCGCCCTCCTGAAGATCGGTGGCCGCTGGCAAACCCGCAGGCGAAAGCGCAGCAGCCGGAGCCCCCTTAGCGGCGGCAAGCCATGGTCCAGGAGCCCAGGCAGTCGCCAGAGCCAGCACTAACGATCCGGTTAGGGGACCAGAGCCGCCAAGCCGCCCTAAGGATGGGGGCATCAGCGGTAGTTCTCGAACTGGAGCGGCACGTCCACGTCCTGGGCCCGCAGCAACTGGATTGCCTGCTGGAGGTCGTCCTTGTTCTTGCCGGTGATGCGCAGGCTGTCCCCCTGGATCGCCACGGTGACCTTTTTGAGCTCATCGCGGATCGTTTTACTCAGGGCCTTGGCAATCTCCTGGGAGAGGCCCTTGCGCAGGTTCACCACCTGCTTGACCCGGTTGCCGCCCACGGGCTCGGGGGTCTGAAAATCGAAAATCTTGAGCGACAGGTCGCGCTTGGTGGCCTTCTGGCGCAGCAGGTCTTCGACTGCCACCAGGGCCATCTCACTGGCACTGGTCACCGTGAAACTGGTCTCCTCCAGCTCGATCTCGGTGGCCGAGTCCTTGAGGTCGTAGCGCTGCACCACATCGCGGCGCACCTGGTCGAGGGTGTTCACCAGTTCCTGGCGGTCGAAATCGGACACGACATCGAAGGAGTAGGTGCTCATCGGTGCGAGGGGGAGCTGGGGACGGGATTGGCTGATCGTAGAAGGGGCCGAGGGAGCAGGCCAGGAGTAATCGCCCTGCAAAAGCATTCAGCAGTTCAAATTAGCAATTTGACCAGGCATGCTTGCAGCGCCATGCTCGCTTAAAGCATTGAGCGCTAGAGAAAACCCCGCCAGTAGATATTTAGATCAGGGCAAAGCCAGCTAATCGCATTAAAAGAATTCACCAGCAACAGCATGCTGATGCCCGCACCGATCATTACGCAAAGGGAGCATTAGATCTCTGCATAAAGCCCCTTCCCATCATCTTCAATAACGCCAACTGGCGATTGCTAACATTTAACTTGGCAAGCAGATTGCGGCTGTAGGTTTTGGTGCTTTGGGGGCTCAGGCACAATCGCTCGGCGGCCTGGGCGTTAGTGAGACCAAGGGCATAGCATTCCAGCATTTGCCGCTCCCGGGGCGAGAGCTTGATCGTACTTTTATCGTCGTCATTAACAATTTGAGCCGCGATGGACGGGCTGCGGTAAGAGGTGTTGGCAATAGCCGCCACCATGGCCTGATTCCAGGGCTCGCTTTCATCACCAATATCCAGGGCGGAAACAATTACAGGGGATCGCCAGTGAACGGCATCGTCTCGGCGGTAATGATGATGATCCGCGATCAAGACACAGCGCAGCGATGGACGCAAGAGCCTCGCCTGGGCTATCAATCCATCGCCAGGGCCATCTTCGAGGTCAATTGTGCTTAGCAAAAGCCCCACATTGTTTTCTTTTAGGCAGGCAAGAGCCTCGTTGCCAGTAGTAAAGAGCCCGAGAACAGATCGCTTGTAGGTTGTACATCCATACATCATCGACAAAAAGAGCCTATTGCTAGAGGCGTAAACACATTGCAGCGCAACATCAGACCTCAGCATTCCATCAACCACGGCCCGCTTTAGGGTCCAGTATTTTTGCTTGATCCGAGGCTGAAGGTCCACAGACTGGAGCTACTCTAAGAAGATTTGTTAAGACAATAACAAAAGCTTGGACTTATTGCAAGCCAGGTACCACCCGGATTCCGCGGGCTGGCCTTTCAAGATCGCCCTACAAAAATACTTAGGCCTTCGGCTCAAAACAGCCCTTTGCCTGGGGCTTCTAAGGCCAATCCCTTCAAGCCACCTCAGCCCACATCAGCCCTTTCGATAGGTTGGCGGCCTTGCTCCTTCCCCCTAGGGCCCGTTGCCTTGACGATCCTGTCGCCCCTGCGCTGGGATCTGGCCGATCCACTCCCGGTGCGGGGCAGGCGGCTGCTGGAGCTGGCTCCAGGCGACCCTCCCCTGGTTCTGCAACTGGATTGGCGGGACCAATCTCTTCATGGACAGCCCCCCCCCACGGCCCCCTTCCCCGAGGCCCTCAGCCAACAGCTGAATGCCGCCGAGTTAACCAGGCTGGCGGCCTTTCGCCTGCCCCAGGACCGGTGGCGCCATGGGCTGGCCCGCTCAGGGCTCAAACGGCTTCTTGGCCAAGTGCTTGGCGTGGAACCCCTGACCCTGGAGATCCAAACGGGGCCTCGGGGCAAGCCCTATCTGGCCCCTAGTGCTGCTCTGCCATCCCCCCCCCAGTTCAATGGCTGCCATGCCGGCGAGCTGGTGCTGCTGGCGCTCCATCCCAGCCAGGCCGTGGGAGTGGATACCGAAAAGCTGGATCGGCGCCTGGATCAGCAACGACTTGCGCCGCGCCTGCTGTCAAGCCAGCAATTAGCAGAACTAGACCGCTTACCGAAAGATCATCAACGCGCCGTCTTGCTGCGCCAGTGGTGCCGGCTGGAGGCCCAGCTCAAATGCAGTGGCCAGGGATTAGCGGGGCTTGAGGCCCTGCGGCAGGCCCAAGACGCAAGCCCCCCAGGCGCCAAGCTGGTGGATCTGGCCCTACCCGCGGGCTATTGCGGCGCCCTGGCCTGGGCCGAGCCCGCCAATTAGCCGTTGATGCGCTCGAATTCGGCCAGCACCGAGGCCTGATTGCGCAACAGGCCCAGCAGGTTGAGCCGGTTACGGCGGACGTCGGGATCGTCCACCATCACCAGCACGCTCTCGTCGCCATCAAAGAAGGCCGCCAGGGCGGCAGCCCCCTCGGCCAGGCCATCGGCCAGGGCCTGGTAGCGCTGCGTGCCCTGGCCTGAGGCGATCGGCTCTAGGTGCTGGAGCACGGCCAGCATGGCGGCCTCGCTGGGCTTCTCAAACAGCTCGGGAGACACCACCCCCTGGGCCGAAAGCACATCCGGAGCTAGGTCCCCCTTGGCCGCCAGGCGGGCCGCCCGGGTGACCACGGCCTGCACCGCCGCCAACTGGCCATTGGCCCGCAGGGCCACCAGCAGCTTGGCCCGCTGGCGGGCATCGGCGGGATCGGCCAGCACGCGCGCCAGGGAGACCCCTTCGCCGGCCACCGCTTGGACCAGGTCGACCGGCAGGCTCTCCTCCTCCAGCAGGCTCACCAGCCGTTGGCGCAGGAACTCGCCCAGGTCCGCCGCCAGGGCGGTGGGGTCCACATGAAAAGCGGGCAGCAGCTCGGCCCAATGGGCACAGGCGCGCTGCAGTAGGGCCACGAGATCGAGGCGCCAGCCCTGGTGCCAGAGGATCTGCAGCAGGCCATTGCCGGCCCGGCGTAGGGCATAGGGATCGGAGGAGCCGCTGGGGCGCTCCCCCTTGGCGTAGATGCTCAGCAGCAGCTCCAGCCGTTCGGCCAGGGCCACCACCGCACCGGCCTTGGAGCTAGGCAGGGCATCGCCGGCGCCCCGGGGCAGGTAGTGCTCGAGCACGGCCAGGGCCACGGGCCGGGGTTCGCCTTCCGCCAGCAGGTATTTGCCGCCCATCACCCCCTGGAGCTCGGGGAATTCGCCCACCATCTGGCTGACCAGGTCGTGCTTGCAGAGGTGGGCGGCGCGGCGGGCATGGGCGGCGTCTTGGTCACCCAGCTCCAGCAGCTCCACCAACCCATCGGTGCACCACTCGAGTCGTTCAACCCGGTTGAGCAGGCTGCCGAGCCCCTCGGCGAAGGTGACCCGGGCCAGTTGGGCGCGGCGATCGCTGCTGGCGACCGCCCGGTCTGCGGCCACAAAAAACGCGGCATCGGCCAGGCGCGCCTTGAGCACCCGCTCGTTGCCGCGCCGCACCGTGTCCGTGGCCGCGGGCAGGCTATTGGCGATACAGAGGAAGGTGGGCAGCAGGCTGGCGCGGGCATCGAGGGCCAGGGGGTCGATCTGGGCCTGCTGGCGATAGAGGGGGATGTAGCGCTGGTGGGCGCGCATCACCGTGCTGAGCACCTCGGCCGGCAGGGCCAGGTAGGACTCCGGCACCGAGCCCTCGATCAGCAGCGGTGCCTCCACCAGATCGGTGAGTTCATCGAAGAGCTCCTGGGGTAGGTCGGGGCGGGCCTGCAGGGCGGCGGCGGCCGTCTCGACGGCGGCTCGGATCGTGGTTGCGCGGCGCTGGCGATCCACCTCGACGCCAGCCGCAGCAAGCGTTTCGGCGTAGGCGCTGGCCGTGGCGATCGAGACCCCAGGGACGCCACCGGATCCATCACCAGCCTGGGCGCCATGCAGGCGGTGGCCCCGGCTGAGGCGGCCGGCGCTCACCTCCGGATCACTGCCGGTCAGGGTCACCGGAATCACGGCCCCATCAAGCAGGGCCACGAGCCAGCGCACGGGCCGGGAAAAGCGGCTTTCGCCCTCGGCCCAGCGCATGAAGCGGCGGCCCTGCAGGCCGGCGATCCATGGGGGAATGCAGGCAGCCAGCAGCTCGGCCGCAGGCACACCAGGCTCCCGCACCCGGGCAAACACAAAGGGTCCCTTGGGGGTGTCGCGCACCTCCAGGGCGCTGGCCTCGATGCCGCAGCGCTTGGCGAAGCCGATCGCGGCCGGGGTGGGCACGCCCTCCTTGAGGGCCTGGGCCGCTGGAGGCCCCTTGCGGTCCTCCTCCAGGTCGGCGGCGCTGGCGGCCAGGTCCGCCACCACCAGGGCCAGGCGGCGGGGGGTGCTGGTGACCGTGATCTGGCCATGGCTCAGGCGCCGCTCGGCCAGGTCCCGGTGCACCAGGGCTTCGAGCTGGGGCAGGGCCAGGCGGGCGAAATCGGCGGGCAGCTCCTCGGTGCCGATCTCAAGCAGAAAGGTCGACACGGGGTAGGCGCAAGCAATGGCCTGAGTTTATGGAGGGGCAGGGGCCTGGGATGCCGCTGGGGTCGTTCCCCCGCTGCCGCCAAAGGGAGCCAGGCCTGCAGCGCTTTTGGGCCCTTGGCGCCCGCCCAGGGCCGGGCAGCTGCCGGTTCCCGTTAGGGAGATGTAACCCCACAACCAAATCGCCTGGGGCGTTTCGCTACGGTCGAGTTAGGTAAGGGCGCCACTGTGACCGTGACTGCTGGGCTGACTTCAGATTCCCCGGACGGCTCGCAGCAGGCGCAGATCCCGGCAACCCGCACCCCCATGGGGGTGCCGCCGCTGCTGGTGGGCGATCAGGGGGCCTTTGCCAGCCTGGCCAGCGGCAGTGAGCGCACCAAATTCGAGCAGCTCAAGGCCGACAGCGGCTACCTCAAGGAACCCCTGGCCACCGAGCTCGCCAACGACGCCCATCACTTCAGTGATGGCGCCGTGCAACTGCTCAAATTCCACGGCAGCTATCAACAGGACAACCGCGAAAATCGCCAGAAAGGCAAGGACAAGGACTGGCAGATGATGTTGCGGCTGCGCAGCCCCGGCGGCCGCATCCCCGCCAGCCTGTTTCTGGCCATGGATGACCTGGCCGACCGGCTGGGCAACGGCACCCTGCGGGCCACCACCCGCCAGGCCTTCCAGATGCATGGCGTGCGCAAGGGCAACCTCAAGGAGGTGATCGGCACAATCGTGCGGTCGATGGGTTCCACCCTGGCCGCCTGCGGCGACATCAACCGCAACGTGATGGCACCGGCGGCCCCGTTTGAGACCGGGGCCTACCCGGCCGCCCGCCGCCTCGCCGATGAGATTGCCGACCTGCTCGCCCCCACCGCTGCCGAGGGCTCCTACCTCGATCTTTGGGTCGATGGCGAATTGAGCTACCGGATCAAACCGAGCGCCCCGGTGAAGAAGGTGCGCAAGCGCCAATTGGAGGGCGGCGTGTTCAGCGGTGATGCCAACGAGCCCCTCTATGGCTCCACCTACCTGCCGCGCAAGTTCAAGGTCGCCGTCACGGTGCCCGGCGACAACTCCGTGGACCTGCTCACCCAAGACATCGGCCTGGTGGCCTTCGCCTATCCCAACGGCAAGCTGCGCGGCTGCAATGTGTACGTGGGCGGCGGCATGGGCCGCACCCACAACAAGGAGGAAACCTTCGCCCGCACGGCCGATCCCCTGGGTTATGTGGCCGCCGAGCATGTGCTCGATCTGGTGCAGGCGATTGCGGCGGTGCAACGGGACCACGGCGATCGCCAGCAGCGGCGCCATTCGCGCATGAAATATCTGATTCACGAGCGCGGCATCGCCTGGTTCAAATCAGAACTCACGGGCCGCTATTTCCAGCATCCGCTCAAGGCGCTGCAGAACGAGCCCACCAACAAGCTGCTCGATTACCTCGGCTGGCATCGCCAGGGCCAAAGCACCTGGTTTGTGGGGCTGCCCGTGCTCAGTGGCCGGGTGTCGGGGGCCTTCAAGGCGGGCCTGCGCCAGCTGGTGGCCACCTACCAGCTGGAGATCCGCCTCACCCCCAACCAGGACCTGCTGCTCTGCAACATCGGCACCAGCCAAAAGGCCAGCGTGCGCACCGCCCTGGCGGCCCTGGGCATCGCCAACCCGGGCGAAACCAGCTTGCTGGCCCGCCACGCCCTCGCCTGCCCGGCCCTACCCCTCTGCGGCCTGGCCGTGACCGAGGCGGAGCGGGGCCTGCCGGCGATCCTCGAGCGGCTGGAAGGCCAATTACGCCGGCTCGAAATCGAGCGCTCGATCCTGGTGCGCGTCACCGGCTGCCCCAATGGCTGCGCCCGGCCCTACATGGCCGAACTGGGCCTGGTCGGCAGCGGCCCCAACCAATACCAGCTCTGGCTGGGGGGCACCCCCAACCTCAGCCGCCTGGCCGAGCCCTACCTGGAGCGCCTCAACCTCGACGCCCTCGAAACCACCCTGGAACCGCTGCTGCGCGGCTGGGGCGAAGCCGGCGGCCGCCGCAGCTTCGGCGACCACATCCACGCCCTCGGCCGGGAGGCCGTACTGGCCCTGTTACCCAAGGAATAAGCCGGCATGGGGTTCAAGCCCCCAGCCAGCGGCCATAGCGGGCCGCCTTGGCGCCGGTTCGCCAGGCCCAGAGTTGGTCGCCCAGGCTGAAGTGCCACCACTCGTTGGGGTGCTGGACAAAACCCGCCGTTTCCATCACCTGGCGCAGCAGCTGGCGCCGGCCATGCCAGCGGGCGGCCCCACTGCTGGGGTCGGCCAGGGCCGCCGCCGCAAAGTGGTCGGGCTCGGAAACGGCGCCAATCGCGTCGATCGGGGCGCCCAGGTCGAGCTGTTGGACCTTTCCAGGGGCCCCCTCGCCAGCCTCCCCCTGGCTAGGGGGGTCTTCATGCCCCGCCAGGGTCAGGTCCACGGCCGCGCCGGTGCTGTGGGGCGGGGGGGTGGCCGGATCCTCGCTGGGGGGCGCCCAGAAGCGACCCACCTCCGCCCCGATCGCCGCCAGGGCCGCCGAGGGCACCTGGGGATCCACGCCCTGGAAGCGGCATTGCTCGCCAATCGCCTGAGCCACCATGAAGCGCTGCACCGCCAGGGGCCGCCAGGCATCAAAAATCAACAGCCGCCAGCCAGGGCGAAGCTCGGCCAAATGGCGCTCGGCCGTCAGCAGCTGCTGCACCACGCCGGAGCGCAGGCGAAAAGCATCGACCTGGCCCCCATAGGGGGCACCAAGGGCGACGTAGGGGTGGGGCTCCAGCCGCAACAACGAGGGGGGGATGGACTCCAGGGGCTCGCCCGATTCCAGGATCGGGATGGGGCTCCAGGGGCGCTGGGCTGGGGCTGGGGAGGTCATGGCTAGGGGGAAGGGGCCAGCACCCGCTGGCTCTGATGATTCAAATTGGGGTCAAGGGGCGGCCCTAATTGAGCCGATCTAGCTGGGTGAGGCGCTGCCGTTGTTCGGCCAGGGCGGCGGCCAAGGCCGGATGGGCGACCAGGTCGGGGTCGCTGGCCATCAGGGCCTGGGCGGCCTCGCGGGCCTGGTCGAGCACGGCGCCGTCGTCGCTGAGGCTGGCCAGGGCTAAATCCGGCAGGCCCGATTGGCGGGTGCCCAGCACCTGGCCCGGACCGCGCAGGCGCAGGTCCATCTCGGCGATCTCGAAGCCATCGCTGGAGCGCACCAACACCTCCAACCGCTGGCGGGCCTGGGCATTGCGGCTGTCGTTGATCAATAGGCATTGGGAGGCCGCCGCCCCCCGGCCGACCCGGCCGCGCAGCTGGTGCAGCTGGGAGAGGCCAAAACGGTCGGCATGCTCAATCACCATCACGCTGGCCTCGGGCACATCCACCCCCACCTCCACCACGGTGGTGGACACCAACACCTGGGTCTCGCCCCTGGCAAAGGCACCGATCGCCGCCTGCTTGTCGGCGCTAGCCAGGCGGCCATGGAGCAGGCCGACGCTGAGGTCGGGAAACACCTCCTCACTCAGTTGGCGATGCACCTCCACCGCCGAGCGCAGGTCAAGCTTTTCCGAATCCTCCACCAGGGGCAACACCACATAGGCCCGCTGGCCCGCTTCTACCTCGGCCCGGATCAGGTCATAGGCCTGCTGGCGTTCGCCCCCCTTGATCAATTGGGTGCGAATCGGCGTGCGGCCCGGCGGCAATTCATCGATCTGGCTGACATCGAGATCGCCATGGATTGACAGGGCCAGGGTGCGGGGAATGGGGGTTGCCGTCATCGTCAGCAGGTGGGGTTGCAGGCCCTTATTGAGCAGGCGATGGCGTTGGTGCACCCCAAAGCGGTGCTGCTCATCCACCACCACCAGGCCGAGGCGGGCGAAGCGCACCGGATCCTCCAGTAGGGCGTGGGTGCCCACCAGAATTTTGAGGGTGCCGTTGTCGAGGTCGGCCAGGAGCTCGCGCCGCCGCTTGGCGGGGGTGGAGCCGGTGAGCAGCGAAACCGTGACATGCAGCTGGGGCAGCCATTCACACAACTTGTGGTAATGCTGGGCCGCCAGCACCTCGGTGGGCGCCATCAGGGCCCCCTGGCAGCCGGCATCGATGGCCGTGAGCAACGCAGCAATCGCCACCACGGTTTTGCCGCTGCCCACATCCCCCTGCACCAGCCGGGCCATCGCCTGGTCCCGGGCCAGGTCGACGTGGATCTCGGCCAGCACCCGCCGCTGGGCGCCGGTGAGTGGAAAGGGCAGGATTTTCAAAAAGGCCTGCATCAGGCCCTCGGCCTCGCCCGTTTCCGCCCCAGGGCCCCTAGGGGCCGCCAGGGCCAGGGGCGGCGCCGGGTTGGCGGTGAGTTGGCGGCGCCGCTGCAGCAGGCCGAGCTGCAACATCAGAAATTCATCAAACACCAGTCGCCGCCGGGCCGCCGCCAGCCGCTCCTGGTCGTCGGGCTGGTGGATCTGCACCAGGGCCGTGGGCAGATCGAGGAGCTGCTGTTGTTGCAGCAATCGGCAGGGCAGGGGGTCCCCCCAGGCCTGCACCGCCACCAGCAGGGACTGGACCGCCTGGCGAACCCGATCGGCCGTGAGCCCCTCGGTGAGCCCGTAAACGGGCAGGAGCCGGCCAATCTGGCGGCTCTGCAGGGGCGCATTCGGGCTTTCCAGCACCTCCATCAGCGGGTCCTGGAAGCAGGGGCCGTAGGGGGTTTCCTTAACCAGACCACTCACCGCCACCGTGCAACCAGCCGGGAACTGGCGCTCCTGGGACTTCAACCAGCCGGGCGAGCTGAAACGTTTGCCCGCGAAAAACCGCGACACCCGCAGGCGGCCGGTGGGATCCTGCAGCTGCAATTCCAGGATCGAGAGGTTGGGATTGCGGGGGCTGGTGAAGCTGCTGCTGCGCCGCACCGTGGCCACGATCGTGGCGGTGGAGCCCGGCTCCAGGGAGGTAATGCGCACCAAGTTGGCGTAGTCGAGATAGTCGCGCGGGTAGTAGCGGATCAAATCGCGGGCAACGAACAGGCCCAGGGCGGCCAGTTTTTCGGCGGCCTTGGGGCCGATGCCGCGGATCTGACCCAGGGGGGTCTGGGGTTGGAGGCCAGCGCGGTCTGGGGCCGGGGCTGGCACCGGGCTCTCCTGGGGCCGGTTCAGGCGCGGCGGCGCCGGCGGCAGGGCCGGCTGCAGGGCCCGCTGGATGTCATGCAGCCGCTGGCGGCTGCGGCGCACCAGGCTCTGGCGGCGGGCCGGACTCAAGCTGTCGTAGAGGCGATAGTCGTCCGCAAGCTGGCCCAGGGCCCCCTGATCGGGGAGCGGCAGGCCGGCCGGAGGCTCGCCGCACTGGCGCGCCAGGAAGCTGCTGAACCGTTCGCGGCGGCCCTGGAGATTGCCAAAGCCCCGGTCCGCTTCCAGCTCCAGGGCCTGCTGCAGGGGCCTGGCCCATTGGGTGAAGGCAGCCACGCCAGTGACGGCGGGCGCCGGGGCTGGGGCCGTGGCCCCTGAACGGGCCGTTTGGCCCATGCCTGGCCCGGGGGAGGCTCCGGCTAAGCGGGTTCGCGGCTGGTTGGGGGACTGTCCTGAAACCACTGCCGCTCTGCCTCAAGGGCCTGCACACGCCGCTGCCAGTAGCGGTGCCGTTGGGCCATTGTGCGCAATCGGGCCCGGTTCTGCTCAAGGCGCCGGCGACAGACCCGCAGGGACGGCGTCTCGAATTCCAGATCGGTTGGCCTCAGCAACAGGGCCACCATGTCCAGCGGTCCGCCGAAGGGGAAGCCCCCTGGGCCCCCAGCGCCAGGGCTGGCGGGGCTATCGCCTCCAAAGGGCATCTGCAGGCGCACCAGGTTGGCGGGTGCCGGCAGGGGATCGAGCTGGCCCTTGAGCACGGCATCAAGCAGGGCAATCGGCAAGTGGCTACGGGTGATCCCCAGCCGCAACAGCTCCCCATTGACCGCATTCGAGAGGTTGCGCAACCGCCGCTGCAGGGCCCCATCGAGGGCCTCCCACCAGGCCAACAGGCTGGGGGCGTCTTGGGGCATCAAGGAGTCCAGGGCTTGCCAGCCCGCCGAATCCTGGGCCTGGCCCAGGCCTCCGGCCTGGCGCAAACGGTCGAGACGGATCGCCATCAGCCCCCTTTCCCCCCCCTCCAGCGGGGCCGGGGACTCGGACGGAACCGGGGCATCAGCCGGGCCATCGGGGCCTTGCTTGCCCGCCCCCTGGTCGGACTCGCCCTGGCCAAATTGGCGAGGGCCAGATTCAGCTTGACCAGAAGAAGCTTGGCCAGCAGAAGCTTGACCGGCAGAAACAGAACCTGGGTTGGCCAGGCCTGGCGTCTCCCGGCCCAGCCCCTCGGCAGCCAGGGCAAAGAGGGATTGGAAGAACTGGAAATCGTCGGTCGATCCTTCCGGGGTAACGGACCGTTGGCGCCCGCCGCTGGGACCAGGGCCCCGCTGGAAGGGAGGCCGCCGGGGACGACGGGGACCATCGCTGGCGCC
>ERZ889217.284-NODE-284-length-33394-cov-18.783377_pt1 | contig 33394 bp, 32 predicted proteins | sample MGYA00521098_ERZ889217 | MGnify/ENA primary metagenome ERZ889217 (study PRJEB32303, sample SAMEA104408613) | aquatic metagenome | biome: Brackish water; feature: Pelagic; material: water | place: Baltic Sea | collected 2014-06-10T22:04:00 | depth 2,362 m ... | reverse complement strand
CTAAGACTCCACCAGGGCTAGGGGACCCCTGGTCAACCGATGCACCGGCCTCAGCCCGTGATCTCCTTGGCCATGCCCTTGAAGCCATCGATCGCGCCGGGGCGGTTGCCCTGATCGGTGATTTCAGGTTGGTCAGCGTTGGGGTCGCTCTTACGACCAGTGGCCGCCACGCCAGGCACGTTGACCCCGCCCACGGCCGAACCCTTGATCCGCTGGCTCAATTCGTCGGCCGTCATGGTCTGGGCAAAGGTTTTTTTCACCGCCTTAGGGATGCCCCCTGTGAGGTCAACATTGGAAGTTTTGGCTTCGGTGCCGGGCATGCCATCGGTCAGCTTTTCAACCCGGGCCTCCATCGAAGCCACCACATCGATCCGTTCCTTCAGGCCGGGGTTGTCGGCACTGCCCGGGAAGGTGCGACGGATCTCATAGGTGCGTCGCATGAAATCGACATTGCCCAGGGAGCTGGACTCGTCGGCATCCAAGAACATCGCCTCTTGGGCCTTAGGGGCAGGCTTTGCAGCGTCAGGCGCCGACTTATTGGACTTCGTACCCAGCAGACGATCGAGCAGTCCCATCGGCCAGCATCAGAAAGGGTGTTCAAACCCTAGCGGCCGTGTAGGGCCAGACCGTGGCTATCGGTGCCGCAACTACGCAAAAGTCCCAACTTTTCCAGCTGGCTGGCAATTGCGTCACAGACCAATGGGGTTGGCTGCCAGTGGGGTGCCATCGCGTAGTCGTAGTAGGCCTCGGCCCCATCGAAGCCCAGGGCTGCCGCCGCATCGATTAAGGGAGCAAAGGGTTTGCGGTAACGGCCGGGATGGGCCAGAAGGGCTAAACCGCCGGCCCCATGGATCCGTTTCACCACTTCCTCAGCCCTGAGGACCTGACCGACGGGCGCCTGACCTTGGCGGTAGGGCTCTAGGGCCCTGGCTTGGGCATCAAAATCGAGTCCGAGTACATGCACCAGGCAGCCCTCCAGCAGGCAGCTGATTTCAATGCCACTCCACAGCTGGGGCACCGCGCTGCCCTGCTGGGCGAGGCGCTCCAGGGTTTGCCCGGCGGGCTCCAGGGCAGCGGTGCTGTGGTGGTCGGTGATGGCCAGGTGGCGCAAGCCCAGGCTGGCGGCCTGGCTGGCCAGCTCCTCTGGCCGCAGGCTGCCATCGGAATGGAGGGTGTGGCAGTGGAAATTCAGCTCCCCAGGGCAGCTGCCGCCGTGGACGCCCTGGAGCACCTGCACCAGGGAGGGGGCTGGGGTGATCTCAGCCACCAGCCCCCTGGGCTGCAGCCGCTTCGCGAAGCCGGCGCCAGCGGGCATAGAACTGAATCGACGCCGCCATGAACAGCACCAGTCCCACCTGCAGCCAGGTGGCGGCCCCGGTGGGGAATTGGGCCTTGAACACCACCAGCATCACCACCACCACCAGCAACAAGGTGGGCAGCTCATTGAGGGCTCGCAAGGGCTTGGGGCCCCAGCGGCAGGTTCCGGCCTGCAGCTGGCCCATCAACCGATAGCAGAACAGGTGATAGGCCAGCAAGGCCACCACAAAGCCCAGCTTGGCGTGCATCCAGCCCTGGTGCAGCCAGGCGGGTTCGGCCACGAGCAACCCGATCGCCATGGTCACCGTGAGCACCAGGCCAGGGGTGGTGATGATGTTGGCCAAACGCCGTTCCATCAGGCCGTATTGCTGCTCAAAGGCCTCCCGCAGGGGTGGCTCCAGCTCGGCAGCTTCAGCGTGGTAGATGAACAGCCGCACCAAATAAAACAGGCCGGCAAACCACACCACCACCCCCACGATATGCAGGGTCTTGAACCAGAGGTAGGCCTCAGGTGGCAGGGTCATCGAGGCGAGTGCCGCAAGGTGGCCCCAAATTAGGCGGCCGGCCCGTTGCCGCCCCCAGCCGCCAGTCGGCAGGCCCGGCGCACCACGGCGCCAGCGAAGCCCCGATCGACGGGCCCCGCTTGGGGACTGATTCCGCCATCACGGCAATCGACCACAACCCGCTCATGGCGGGCCCGCTGGTCGCTGAGCCGCAAGCGCAGTTGCCAGGAGAACTGGCTGCTGCGACTGATCTCGTCAGCGCAGATCGGGCCCACGCAAAGGCCTGGTGTGGCCTGGGTGGGCCCAGGGAAGAGCAGCAAGGCCAAGGCCAGCAATAGGCCCATCAGAACGTTCAAGCGGGCCCCTCTCCGCTCGGACCTGGGGCCAAGGACTCGGCTCCCAAAGGAGTCTCGACCGGGACGGGGTCCCCGGGATCGGCTACGGCCGGCTGGCCATCGCCGTCCAAGTCGCTGGGGTGGAAGTACTCCCAGATCTGGCGGGCCAGGGCCGGCCCCACTCCCGGCGCCTTGGCGATCGCCTCGGCACTGGCCAGCTGGATGGCATCGATCGATCGAAAATGGGCCAGCAGCTCCTTGACCCGCTTGGGTCCGAGCCCGGGGATGTCGCTCAGGCGGGAGCGCTTCATGCGTTCGCCGCGTTGCTGGCGATGGAAGCTGATGGCAAAGCGGTGGGCCTCATCGCGCAGGCGCCGCAGCAACACGATGCCGAGCTGGCCGGGCTCGCTTTCGAGCGGTTGTTTGGCCCCGGGCAGAAACACCTCCTCCCGCTGTTTGGCCAGGGAACAGACCACTAGGTCTTCATGCAGATTCAATTCCCGCAGGGCTTCCATCACGGCCGAGAGCTGGCCCTTGCCGCCATCGATCATCACCACATCGGGCCAGTCGTTGAGGCCACCCGTATGCAGGGTGGAACTGGCCTGGCGGCCCAGCTCCGCCAGGTCGGCCCCCTCGGCCTTGGCCTGGGCCCAGCGGCGAAAGCGACGCCGCATGATTTCGGCCATGGCCATGAAGTCGTCGGAGTGGCCGGAGCGGATGCTGCTGCTCTGGATCCGGTACTTGCGGTAGTGCTGCTTGGCCGGCAGGCCGTCGATAAACACCACCTGGGAGGCCACCGCATCGCTGCCCTGGATGTGGCTGATGTCGAACCCTTCGATGCGCCTAGGCGGTGTGGCCAGATCGAGTAACTGGGCCAGGTCTTCGGTGGCGAGCTGGTGCTGCTCGGCCGTGCGCTGGGTGCGCTGCAACTCGTAGCCGGCATTGCGCTCGACCAGCTCGATCCAGTCAGCCTTTTGCTGGCGCTGGGGCACGGCCAGGCGTACCTTGCGGCCGCGGCGCTCCGTGAGCCAGTCCTCGATCAACTGCTGCTGGGGCAGGGGGTATTGGAGCAACAACTCGGGCGGAATCTCCACCGGATCCACCTGGCTGTAGTGCTCTTCGATCACCCGCTGCAGGATCAGACCCAGGCTGGCGCCATCGGTGGGGGGCTCCTCGGGGGGCTCCTCGAAGGGTTCCTCTTTGGGCTCCCCGGTGGGCACCTCGATGGGCTGCTCGATGGGCTCCCCGGGGGCTTCGGCAGGGGAGGCCTTAACGGCATCGGCGGTGAAGCCGAGCCGGCCCACTAACTTGCCGGCCCGCATCTGGAACAGCTGCACGGCGGCAACGCGGCGGTCGGCGGCCAAGGCCAAGACATCGCGGGAGATGGAGCTATCGCCCAGGCTCATCTTCTGTTCGGCGCTGAGGCTCTCTAGCCCCTGCAATTGGTCGCGCACCCGGGCGGCGGCCTCGAAATCCAGCCGTTCGGCGTAGCGCTCCATCTGGCCGGTGAGCAGGGTCAGCAACTCGTCGTTGCGCCCCTGGAACACCATCGCCACCTTGCGCAGGATCTGCTGGTAGTCGTCGCTGCTGATCTTTTCCTGGCAGACCCCAGGGCAGCGGCCGATGTCGAAATTCAGGCAGGTGCGATCGCGGTGAAGTGGTTGGGGCCGCTGTCGCAAGGGGAAGACCCGCTTGACCATGGCCAGGGTGCGGCGCAACTGGCCCACATCCACATAGGGACCGTAGAAGCGGTCGTGGGGTTTGCTGAAACGCCGCTGGCGGGTGATAAAAATGCGCGGGTAGCTATCGCTCCAGGTGATGCAGACATAGGGATATTTCTTGTCATCTTTGAGCAACACATTGAAGTGGGGCTGGTGATGCTTGATTAGGTTTGATTCGAGGGCCAGCGCCTCGTCTTCGCTGTCGGTAACGATGAATTCCAGGTCGCAGACCTGGCGCACCATCAGGCTGATGCGGGGGCTGTGGCCGGGGGAATTGTGGAAGTAGCTGCGCACCCGTTGGCGCAACACCTTGGCCTTACCGATGTAAAGAATGCGGTCGTCGCCATCGCGCATCAGGTAGCAACCGGGCTCCGCCGGCAGCTCCTTCAGCCGTGCCTTCAGCCGTTCCGGGTGCTGCACCAGGGGTCCCGAGCCCGTGCCCAGGTCCCTGGCTGCTGGGTTCCGCGTCGAGGTCGTTGCTTCCTCCCCTGGCAGGGGGGGAACGGCGGCCCCATCCAGCATCTGCGCCTGGCTCAACCGCCGTAGGTCCAGCCAGTGGCCGATAGCTCGAGGGCGACACCATCGCGGTTGAGCTGGGCGGTTTTGACTTCACCCACAAACACGGTGTGGTCGCCATGGGCCACCTGGCCCACCAGTTCGCATTCAACGCCGCCGAGGGCGTCGCTAAGGAGGGGCAGACCGAGGTCGCCGAGGCTGTACGGGGCGGCATCAAAGCGGCCGCCAATTCCCTTCTGGGGCTTGAAGAACACGGCCGCCAGGTCCTTCTGATCAGCGGCAAGCACGTTTAGCGAAAAACGGCCCGTGCGCTGGATGATGCCATTGCTGGTGGAATCGGCCCGCACCGCCATCACCACGAGGGGGGGCTCGAACGATCCCTGGGTGACCCAGCTGGCCGTGAAGCCATTGATCACCTCACCTTCGGCCACGCCGCAGATGAACACCCCATGGGGGATCTTGCGCAGCAGGGTCTTCTTGGCGTCCGTATTGAGGGAGGGGCTCACGGCACTTGGGGGCGAATCGGCCAACTCTAGGAAGGAGCCCGGGACGCCCATGGCTTGGGCTAGGGCGGACCGACGGGCCATCGCCAGTCAGCGCCGACATCAGCCCAATCCCTACGATCCGCGGGCATGCCGGCAGAACCGGCCGGAGCCCTTGCCATGAAGGCCCTCTATCCCGGGAGCTTTGATCCCCTCACCCTCGGCCACCTCGACCTGATCGAACGGGCTGCGCGCCTGTTCGATGGCCTGGTGGTGGCGGTGCTGCAGAACCCGGGCAAGCAGCCCAGCTTTAGCCTTGACCAGCGCCTCGATCAAATCCGCTGCGCCACGGCCCACCTGGCCCAGGTGGAAGTCACCAGCTTCGATGGCCTCACCGTGAGTTTTGCCAGCCAGTGCGGCGCTGGCGTGATCCTGCGCGGCCTGCGGGCGATGAGCGACTTTGACTATGAGCTGCAGATCGCCCATACCAACAGCAGTTTGGCCCCCAGCATCGAAACCCTGTTCCTGGCCACGGCAACCCGCCACAGCTTCCTGAGCAGTTCGGTGGTGAAGGAGGTGGCCCGCTTCGGGGGCGCGGTCGATCACATGGTGCCCGAGGTGGTAGCCAAGGATCTCGCAAGCCTCTTTAATCAGGGTCTGCGAGCTTGACGTGATGACTGAGGCCAAGATCAAATCCGTGTTGGATCAGCTCGACCAACTGGAGGAGATCGTGCTGGATGGCAGCCGGATCCCCTTCAGTGGTGGGCGCCTGGTCAACGAGCAGGACGCCATCGAGGTGATGGATGCGGTTCGGGAAGCCCTGCCCGGCCAGCTGGCCCAGGCCGAGGAGCTGATTCGTCAAAAAGAAGACTTCATCAACCAGGCCCGCCAGCAGGCCGACGAGATGGTCAGCCAGGCGCGTCAGCAGCGGGAGCAGCTGATCAGCTCCCAATCGGTGCGCCAGGAGGCAGAGCGCCAGGTGGCCGAGCTGCGCGACCAGGCGCGCCAGCAATGTGAGCAGCTGCTGTTCCAGACCCGCCAGCAGGTGGCCCAGGCCGAACAGGAGCACCAGGCCCGGCTGGTGCAAATGGAGCAACAATTTGGGGTCCGGCGCCAGCAGTTGGAGCAGGAGGGCCTGCAACGGCGCCAGCAGCTCGACCAGGAATATCTGGAGCTCAAGCGCCAGCTGGGTGAACAACACGAGCGCCTGCGCCTGCAAAGCCTCCAAGAGCTCGAACAAATCCGCCAGGAGAGCCTGCGTCTCCAGCGCGACAGCCAGGCCGAAGCCGAACGCATCCATAACGATGCCCTGCAATTCCGCCAGCAGACCCAGCAGCAATGCGAGGTCCTGATTAGCCGCAGCCGCCAGGAGGCCAGCGCCATCCAGGAGGGGGCGAACCGCTATGCCGAGCAGGTGCTGGGCGAATTGGAAGGGCGCCTGCAGGACATGGGCAAGGTGGTGATGGCGGGTCGGCGGGAGCTGGTCAAGCTGCAAACCACGGACAGCTCCGCCCTAGGGGCCCAAGCCGCCATTGAATCGAGCCGGGCCACGCCCCTGGGGCGGGCAGGCCGGGCCGCCGAGCGCCTGCGCCAGGCCGGCGGCCCCCGCTGAAGGAGCTGGGCGAGACCAAACCAAGGGATCCCAGACCCCTGGTAAGCGGTGGTGCGGCAAGCCGAACCAGGGTCCGAGCCTGGGTCCTAGGCGGGTCCTGGGGGGGGCAAGCAGCGGCCGAAACTCCGCTGCCGCCTGGCCCATCGGCCCGCTGGTCAGGGCGTCGGTGGGCAGAGGCTGGCGTTTTGGACTTGGCGCAGGATTCGGCCGATTGTCGAATTGGGATCGCTAGCTCCGTTCGAAATCATGCTCACGTACCTCATGCCAGCCCTGCTTTCGAGGATGCCGCTGATCGAGCGCACCCCGGAGATTGTGCCCGTCTTGCCGTAAAAACGGCCGTCGAGGTCGGTGCCCTTAAACAGCTTGCGCAGGGTTCCCCGTTGGCCAGTAATCGCCATCGATGCCTGGTAGTCCGGACCGTAGGGGTGGTTTGCCATGCGCAAAAGCAAGGCGGCGAGCAGGCGGCTAGTGAGGCGATTGGCCCGATCCAGGCCACTGCCATCGGCCACGCTCACCCCCTCCATCGGCAGGCCCTGGTCTTGGAGCCACTGCATCGCCGCAGCCCGGGCCCGGGCCAGGTCCCAGCTACCGCTGGCCTGGCGGAGCAACACTTCGGCAGTGAAGTTGTGGCTGTGGGTGTTGGCCATGCTGATGAGCCCCAGCATCGACAGGGACGGCTCCTCATGAAGCAAAACAGCGCCCGGATCGGGGCCAGCCTGGGCGGAGACCAGGCTGATCTGGGCCTGGCCTCCCTGGGCGGCCAGTTCTCGGCGCAGCAGCTGCTTCAGCCGGTTGGGCGGGTTAGCCACCGCCATCTCCACCGCATTACTGGTCACCGCTAGCCGGGTGATCGGTGCGCCGTAGTCCTCAGCCCGGTCGGCGGGGGACCAGCCGGCGGGCCACCAGCGCTGGGCTGGCTCCTCCACCAGTTGCAGGCGGATCAGGCCCTTTGGCGTTCCGGGCCCACCGCCGGATCCCAGGGCCAGCTTGGCGAAACGGCGCAACTGCTCCAGACCAAAATCGGGATCGCCTTCGCCGGTGAGGCGCAGGCTGCCATCGCTGAGGCGCCAAAGCTTGGTGCTGAGGCGGTAATCCGGACCCAGGCGATCGAGGGCGAAGGCCGTGCTGACCAGTTTCTGGTTTGAGGCCGGAAGCCGTGGCGTGCGGCCATTGAGGTCGGCTAGCAGGCGCCCGCCCGGATCGGCGACGCTGACGCTCCAAAGCGGAGCCTCGGCCCCAACGGCAGCGACGATGCGCTGTTGCAGGGCCGGGCAACTGAGCCGCTCCTGCAGCTGGGGGAGGCCCAGCGGAGCGGGCAGGGGCGGCAGACTGGCCAGCCCCTGGGCCCCCACACCTGCCGGAGCTAGGGCCGCTGCCGTCGGCAGGGCCAAGAGCAGCGGGATGAACCGCCAAAGGCGACCCCGGATTGTCCGTGACTGGGGACGGGGTGCTGGGGCGTCTTGGTTGGGGTGCAACGCCACCTCAGGGGGATCCAGGGGCACTGGTCGCAGTTGCTGGCACCGAGCCGGCCTGGAGGCCGCTCACGGTGCCTCTGACCCGGAACAGGCTGCCTTCCAGTTCGATCGGGGTGCCCACCTTGATGCTCTGGTTGCCAAACACCACCCCCTCGGCGCTGCGGCTTCCTTCGCCCTGCAGCACGAAACGGGCATCCAAGGTGCTGAAGATGGTTTGGTTGGGATCGGGGGCAGTCAGCACCCGGCCATCGGGCGCCAAGGCCACGAGGCGCCGTTGCAGAGGGATGATCTGCTTGATTTGGACACTGCCGTGGGGCTGGTTACGGATCACGATGCTGACCTTGCCGGCCTGACGGGCCGCCGCGATCAGGCTGGCAGGATCGGCAGATGCGATGCCGCGCACATCAACCGTGACCGTGACGGGCTGCAGGCCGCCGGTGGCCCGGGCGATGGTGCCGCTGAGTTTGGGGCTCCAGATCACCCCAGCTGCCGCCATCAGCACCGCTAGGCCTGCCGCCCCATCCACCAGGCCAAAACGCCGCTTCGGCTTGTTGCCGGTGGGGGGAGCGGGGGCAACGTCCATGGGGCAACAGCAGACGCCGAACTTTACGGACCCCCTCCCCTCCCCACAAGGTCCCGGGCCGTTCAGCCTCCCTGGATAGGGCTTGGCGGGAGAGGAAGCTGGCCTGACGGAGTGACCTAGGAGCGCAGGCCCTCAAGGAAACGGTCCATGGCCTGGAGGCTGCGTCCTACCCCGGGGGCTGCGCCATCGGCTAATGCTTCGGCCTGCTGCTCGGAATCGGGCCGGGTCTCGAATTTGGCCACAAAGCGATGGCCATCGGCATCGCGGCGATAGAGGGCCCAGGGTGCCGGGAAGGCCCGTTTGAGGGCTCCACCATCGAGGGGGATCAGGGAGTAGGCGCTCTGCCAGTTGGAGAGGAAGCCCTTACGGCGCTCCCGGGCCACGGCGCCGATGCCGATCGCCGCCTCCTCCAGGCTGCTATTCAGCAGCACGATTGGGCCGCCATGGGCGCTGCAGATTGCCTCAACTTGCCCGTAATCAGCCTGGGCGGGTGCCACCAGGATTATTAGGCCGGTTGTGCTGTCCGCCTGGCTCTGTTGCAGCCTTTTCTGGTCGCCGAGGCTGGCTTGGCGCGGGGCCAGCTCGGGCCGATCACGCTTGGCCAGGGCAGTGGCACCGGCATCGCCAAACAGCAGGCGTGGATCGCCGTTCTCGCCCAGGGCCGCCAGAAGCCGCTGGGCCAGGGGTTGGATTTTTAGCCCCTCGAAGCGCAGCTCCACGGTCCAGCGGCCCGAGGGCTCAGCGCTGAGGGCCTGTTGCAGGGCCGCGAGGGCCTCGGCCTCGGCCGTGCGGAGATCGGCGGGCAACACCATGTCTGTTCTGGTTGGGTCCTTCAGCGCCAGGACCCTAGGGCTGGAGAACTGGGGAGGCTCGATTCGAAGACAACCCGCTTCCAAAGAATTGGCTTCGGGAAAACCCGCCAGAAGAGATCGGGTGTCCAGAGGTTGGGCTTGGAACAACTCGGTTCGGCGAGCTGGAATCCCCCCCTCTTTCGGCATTAAGCGACCAGGGAGTCTCCCGGTCAGCCCAGTTCTGCTTGAACGGCCCTCAGGGCTGCGCTGACCCGCTCGGGCAGCGAGTCCCGTTGCGATGCGGTGAGCCAGGGTCCCAGGCTGAGCCGCAGGCCGGAGCCCGCCAGCCCAGGGGGGTAGCCCATGGCCCGCAGCACGGGGCTGCCGCTGGCCTGGCCCCTGGCACAGGCGGTGCCGCTGCTCACGGCCAGGCCCCGCTGCCAGAGACCGCTCACCAGTTGGCGGCCGGGCAGGGGGGTGCCGCTGGGGGTGGTGAGCACAACGCTGAGGTGGTGGGGTAAGCGCCGCTGGCGGCAGCCACTGAGGCTGACCCCGGCAAGGGGCTCCAGGGCGGCCAACAGTCGGTCCCGCAGCGGCTGGAGTGGATCATGGCCACCTGCGTCCTGCAACCGGGCCTGGGCCAGCTCGATCGCGGCGGCAAAGCCGGCTGCCAGGGCCACCGCCTCGGTGCCGCCGCGGCGACCGGCCTCCTGGCCACCACCGCCGATCCAGGCGCCCAGGGCCAGGTCTGGCCGGGCCACCAGGGCCCCGATGCCCCGCGGTCCCTGGATCTTGTGGGCCGTGAACGTCAACAGGTCAACGGGTAGGGCTTCGATCGCCAAGGGCTGGTGACCGACCACTTGGACCGCATCGCTGTGGAACAGCACCCCAGCCCGCCGACAGGCAGCCCCAATCGTTTCGATCGGCTGGAGGGTCCCAACCTCGCTTTGGCCCCAAAGCACGGACATCAACCGGGTCGGCGGCGCCAGCAGGCGATCGAGCCAGGCCATATCCACCCGGCCCACCCCATCCACCGGCCAGATTGCCAACTCCCAGCCCCGGGCCTCGAGCTGGTGGGCCGCCGCCTGAACGGCGGGGTGCTCGATCGCCGAGATCACCAGGCGACCCTGAGGCAATTGGGACGCCGCGCCCAGGAGGGCACCATGGCTGGCCTCGGTGCCGCCAGAGCAAAAGGTGAGCCAGCTGGCCGGAAAGCCCAGGGCGGCCGCGATGGCTTGTCGGCTGCGTTCCAGACAATCGGCAGCCTCAAAGCCAAAACCATGGAGGCTGGAGGGGTTGGCCCAGGCGCCCTGGTAGGCGGCGAGCATGGCTGCAATCACCGGCTCCGCCGGCGGAGCTGCCGCACAGGCATCGAGGTAAAGGGGTGATTCAACGGCCATCGCTAGCCAGCTTCGCCTGGGCCGCCAAGGCGGGAACGAAGGCGCGACTCAAGCGAGTTGCTGGCGATGGCCACCAGGTCATCGAGGCTGTTGCCGGCGAGTAAGGCCGCCACCTTGGCCCGGGCTTCGGCGCTGGAGCAGGCATCGGGCCGGATGCAGCCATGGACGCAAGCAACGGCGCACTGAATCGTTTCAGCGGCTGGAGAGGGCTCTGGCGGCACTTCGCCAGGGGTTGGGCTAGCGGCCAATTCTGAAGCCGGAGCTGCAGGCTTTACCCCTGCCTTGGCCGCCTGGCGCCTGGCCTCGTGCACGCTTTCAGCACTGGGGATCGAGCCATCAAAAACATGCTCGGCTGGGCCATCCATGATCACGTGGCCCGTGGTGGCGTCCCAGTGGATCTGCAGGGGACCGCCGGGCAGGTCGACCCGGGCGCGTCGTTCGACGAGTCCCAGGCAATGGCAGGCCACCAGGGCGGCGCAGGCACCCGTGCCGCAGGCCAGCGTCGGGCCGGCACCCCGTTCCCATACCCGCATCACGAGGTGATCGGGGGCCAGCACCTGCACAAAATGCACATTGGTCTTGGCGGGGAAGCTGGGGTGCACCTCCAGCTGGGGCCCAAAGCGCGCCAAATCAAAATCGGCCAGGTCCTCCACCGGAACCACCACGTGGGGATTGCCCATGCCCGCCGCCGCCACGGCAAAGACTGCGCCATCGAGATGCAGATCCCCTTGGGGCAGGCCGGCGGCACCCAGGGGCAGGGTGGTGGGAACCGTGGCGGGCTCGAGGAAGGGCGGACCCATGTCGACCCGGATCGACCCATCGGCCAGGAGCTCGGGCACGATCCGGCCCGCCAGGGTGTCGACTTGCCAGCGGCGGCCAGGTCCATCGCCATCGCGATCGGCGAGGAAGCGGGCCAGGCAGCGGATGCCATTGCCACACATCTCCGGTTCGCTGCCATCGGCGTTGAAAATGCGCATGCGCAGCTCGCCGCCCGCCTGGCTAGGCAGGGCCAGGATCACGCCATCGCCGCCCACGCCGAAACGTCGATCACAAAGCTGGCGCACCAGTTCGGGCTCGAGGCCAGCTTCACTGTCCTGCTGGCTGGCCAGCCGGCCATCAATCAGCAGAAAATCATTGCCTAATCCCTGGTATTTGCTGAACTGGAGCACAACTATGGGCCGTTTGGACGGACATTGATTCTATGGCGACTGCCTTTGATCGGACTGCGGCGAACCTGGACACCTCGATGCCGGGGGTGCGCCAGCTCCAGGCCTGGATCCGCAGCAAGCAGGTTCTCAGCCTGCAATTGAGCGGCGGCTCCCAACTGGAGGGCAGCTTGGTGTGGCAAGACCTGGAGTTTTACGCCATCCGTCAGGCCCCTGAAGCTGCACCCGTGTTGGTAAGGCGCGACTGCGTTGCGGTCTTGCGGTGCTTGGACTAGGGGGCCAGGCCCAGGGTGGGCCGGCAGGCTGTGGCACCATCAAAGGCTTGCGTCCGTGCCTGCAGTGAGCGATAGCAGCCGCTACCAACCCGAGGCGATCGAAGCACGCTGGCAACAGGAGTGGCAGCGCCTCGGCCTGCACGACACCCCCGAGCCGGCCCCGGGCCAGGAGAGTTTTTACGCCCTGTCGATGTTTCCCTATCCGTCGGGGAACCTGCACATGGGCCATGTGCGCAATTACGTGATCACCGATGTGATCGCCCGGGTGCAACGGCTGCGGGGCAAGCGGGTGTTGCATCCCATGGGCTGGGATGCCTTCGGCCTGCCTGCCGAAAACGCGGCGATTGAGCGCGGGGTGGATCCGGGCGTCTGGACTGACCAGAACATCGCCTCGATGCGCCAGCAACTCAGCCAGCTGGGCCTGTCAATCGACTGGAGCCGGGAGCTAGCGACCTGCCACAGCGATTACTACCGCTGGACCCAGTGGCTGTTCCTGCAGTTCCTCGACGCCGGCCTGGCCTATCAGAAGGACGCCACGGTCAACTGGGATCCGATCGACCAAACCGTGCTCGCCAATGAGCAGGTGGATGGCGAAGGTCGCTCCTGGCGCTCCGGTGCCCTGGTGGAGAAGCGCAAGTTGCGCCAATGGTTTCTCAAGATCACCGCCTACGCCGACGCCTTGCTCGATGACCTACCCCAGCTGGAGGGCTGGCCGGAGCGGGTGCGCACCATGCAGGCCAACTGGATCGGCCGCTCCACCGGCGCCGAGCTGAGCTTTGCCGTGGTCGATGGGGGTGGCCAGGCCACGGGCAGCACGATCACGGTGTTCACCACCCGACCCGACACCCTGTTTGGCACCAGCTACGTGGTGCTAGCGCCCGAGCACCCCCTGGTGGCCTCCCTGACCAGCACAGGCCAGCAGCTCGCCGTGACAGCCTTTTGTGACCTGGTGGCCCGCCAGAGCGACCAGGAGCGCACGGCCGAGGACCGGCCCAAGCGGGGTGTGCCCATTGGTGCCAGCGTGCGCAACCCGGCCAGCGGCGAGCTGATCCCCATCTGGATCGCCGACTACGTGCTCGCCGAGTACGGCACCGGCGCCGTGATGGGCGTGCCCGCCCACGACCAGCGCGATTTTGTCTTTGCCCGCCAGTACGAACTGCCGGTGAAGCAAGTGGTGATCCCCGAGGGCAGCGATGAGCACGCCTTCGAAGGCGGTGCCTGGACCGCTCCTGGCGTGCTGATCCACTCGGGTCCCTTTGATGGATTGACGTCTGCTGCGGCCAAGGAGGCCATCATTGCCAGCGCCGAAGCGGCGGGCTGGGGCCAGGGCAAGGTGCAGTTTCGGCTTCGAGACTGGTTGATCTCGCGCCAGCGCTACTGGGGCTGCCCGATCCCGGTGATCCATTGCGAGGCCTGCGGCGTCGTGCCTGTGCCCGCCGAGCAGTTACCGGTGGAGCTACCCCGGGATGTGGCCTTCAGCGGCAAGGGTGCTTCGCCCCTGGCCCAGCTCGATGCCTGGGTGCAGGTTCCCTGCCCCTGCTGCGGCAAACCTGCCCGGCGCGAGACCGACACCATGGACACCTTCATGTGTTCCAGCTGGTATTTCCTGCGTTTTAGCGACCCCAGCAACACCGAACTGCCCTTTGGCCGCGAAGCCGTGGATGGCTGGCTGCCGGTGAACCAATACGTGGGCGGCATTGAGCACGCCATCTTGCATTTGCTCTATTCCCGCTTCTTCACCAAGGTGCTGCGCGATCGCGGCCTGCTCGGCTTCGATGAACCGTTTAAGCGCTTGCTCACCCAGGGCATGGTGCAGGCCATCACCTACAAAAATCCGGCCAGTGGCAAATACATCGCCCCCGCCGATGTGGCCGATGCCAGCGATCCCCGCGATCCCGTCACGGGTGAACCGCTCGAGACCTTCTTCGAAAAGATGTCGAAGTCGAAGTACAACGGCGTCGATCCGGCCCGGGTGATCGATCGCTACGGCGCCGACACGGCCCGCATGTTCATCCTGTTCAAGGCTCCCCCCGAGAAGGATCTCGAATGGGATGAGGCCGATGTGGAGGGGCAGTTCCGCTTCCTGCAGCGCCTCTGGCGCCTGGCAGAAACGGCCCAGGAGCGGGGTCTGAGCCTGGCGGCTGGTGCTGGTGGACCGGAGGCCGTGGCGGCTGCCCTAGCCCGTGCTGCGTCTGGCCCTGGCTTGAACGCTGCCGAGCGGGAGCTGCGCCGGGCCGTCCATACGGCAATCACGGAGATCAGCGACGACCTCGATGGCGACTACCAATTCAACACCGCCGTGTCGGAGTTGATGAAGCTGAGCAATGCCATGGCCAGCCACCTGGAGGCATCAAGCGATGCCTTCGCGGCCGAGGCCCTGCGTACCTTATTGATCCTGCTGGCCCCCTTCGCCCCCCACCTGGCCGAAGATCTCTGGCTGAAGCTGGGTGGCCGCAGCGACAGTGATGGCCTCGAGCAGCACAGCATCCATCGCCAGAGCTGGCCCCAGGCCGATGCCACCGCCCTAGTGCGGGACACGATTGAGCTGGTGATCCAGATCAAGGGCAAGATGCGCGGCAGCCTGGAGGTGCCAGCCAGCGCCGATAGGGCCACCCTGGAGCGCCTGGCATTAGGGAGCGACATCGCCGCCAAGTGGCTGGAGGGCAAGGCCCCCAGCCGGGTGATTGTGGTGCCGGGCAAGCTGGTGAACCTGGTGCCCTGAGGCCTAGGCCTGGCCCCTGACTTCAGGCCCGCTGGAAGCTCAGGCTGGTGGGCTGGCCCCAGTCACCGGTGGCGGTGTAGCCGCGCTTGTTGTGGCAGAGGTGCCGCAGGATCCAGAAGGCAGGTTCCGGGCTGGGCAGATCCAAGCCAGCCTGGAGCTGGGCCAGGCTGCGGCCCTGGCCATCGGCCAGGAGCGCTTCCACCTGGGCCTGTAGATCCAGGATCACGGCGGCGGCCTTTTTGCCGGCCTCCACGCCAGGCTGGTGGTAGGCGTTGACATTGACCAGTTCTCCGTAGAGCCCCACCGCCCGCTCGAACAGGGCAATGAGCGCGCCGAGGCTGCGGGCATCGAGCTGGCGCAGGGTGATCGTCAGGCTCTGGCGACCCCCCTCATTCAGGGCGGCGCGGGTGCCCTGGAGGAACCCATCAAGGAAGTCGCCGGGGGCCTCTCCATCGATCGCTTCGATCGCCGTGGGATCTTCGAGCACCTCGATGAAGTTCACAAAAAAGTTGTCGACGCCATCGCGCAGTTGCTGCACGTAGGCGTGCTGGTCGGTGGAGCCCTTATTGCCATAGACGGCCAGGCCCTGATGCACGACCTGGCCATCGCGATCGAGCCGTTTGCCGAGGGACTCCATCACCAGTTGCTGCAGATAGCGACTGAACACCTCCAGCCGGTCCCGGTAGGGCAGCACGACCATGTCGCGCTTGCCCTGGCCGGCGCCCGCCACCCACCAGGCCGTGGCCAGCAGGGCGGCGGGGTTGGCACTGACATCGGCCTGGCGGGTGCAGGCATCCATGGCCGCCGCCCCCGCCAGGAAGGCGCGGATGTCGGCGCCGATCAGGGCGCCGGGTAAGAGCCCGACCACGCTGGTGATGCTGGTGCGGCCACCCACCCAATCGAACAGGTCAAAGCGGGCCAACCAGCCAGCAGCCTCGGCCACCTGGTCCAGCTGGCTACCGGCCATGGTGACGGCCACGGCCTGGGCCGGCCAGGAACAGCCGGCGGCCTCCAGGGCAGCCCGGGCCTGCTGCATACCTAGGCGCGGCTCGGGGGTACCGCCGGATTTGCTCACCACGATCACCAAGGTGGTGTCCAGGCGCCCCTCTAGGGCCGCCAGGGTGCGCCCCATGCCGTCGGGGTCAATGTTGTCGAAGAAGTGGAAGGGCAGGCCCTTGCCGGGGTTTTGCAGGGCCCGCAGGATCAGCAGGGGCCCCAGGCCCGAACCGCCGATGCCGATCCAGAGCACGTCGCTGAAGGGCTTGCCGGAGGGGGAAGCCAAACGTCCAGCCAGCACCTCACGGCCAAAGGCCTCGATCCGATCGATCTCTTGGTCGATATGGATAGCGGCCTGGGGATCGGGGGCCAGGGCCGGCTGACGCAGCCAGTAATGGCCCACTTGGCGCTGCTCATCGGCATTGGCGATCGAGCCGGCCTCCAGGGCCGCCATGGCGGCAAAAGCCTGGTCAAAACGGGGGGCGAGGGCCTCGAGATCGGCAGGCTCGATGGCCATCCGGCTCACATCTAGCCAGATTCCCTGGGACGGGTCGTGCCAAAGCAGTGCACAAAAACGTTGCCACAGCCCTTCGGCGTCCGCACCGGAAGAGGCTGGAAAGGGCATCGAGGGCACTGGGGTCTTCGGGGCAAACCACCAAGAAACTACTGAGGGAAGGCCCCCAGACCCAGGGGTTCGGTCCTGGACCGATGTAATGGTTGGGAATTGAGCACCGGCAAGGCGGGCTCCAGGCCCAGCGCTTCAGGCTCAGACAGGCAACAAGCTGAGCCACTGACGCCGCCGTTCCAAGGCGGGCGCTCCGGCAGCGGGGTCCTGTTGCAGGCTCCAGGCCCCTACCTCGGGTGGTGCCGCCAGGAGGGAACTGCAACGGACCCGGCCCCGGCGACAGAAGAGCAGCTCCCGGCTCTGGCCAGGGATCCAACCGTCTTTCAGGGAGTCGGCCTGGCGGAGGCGTTCACCATCAAGGGCCAGCAGCTCATCGCCAACGGCCAGGCCAGCCTGCTCGGCGGGCCCGTAACGATGGACCCGCTTCACCAGCAGGCCTGAGGCCTCGGCCTGAGCCGTCAGCCCGAGCCAGGCGGATTGGGACGGCTGGGACACGAGCTTGAGACCCACATCGGCCAGGTAACCAGCCAGGTCCGGGTCGTCGAGGTCTTGGAGCCAATGGGGCAGCAGGGTCTCCAGATCGGCGGCTTCAGCGGCGAAGGCAGCCAGCAGATCGCCCTCCTGGTAGCCCCGGCCCCAGCGGCCGAATTGCTGCCAAAGCTGGCGGATCACCACGGCAAGGGCACTGCCCTGGCGGCGCAGGTGCAGGTCGAGCACCAGGGCAATCACGGCCCCTTTCAGGTAGTAACTCACCTGGCTATCGCCGGCATAGGCATCGGCCCGGTAGAGCTTCACCCAGGCCTCCTGGCTGCTCTCGCGCAGGTTCTGAACCTGCCGGCCCGGGGTGAGCAGGTAGCGGCTGAGGTCCTGGCCCAGGTCCGTGAGCAAGTCCATGTCGCTGCTGAGGCCAGCGGTGAGGGGCAGGAACTGGTCGAAATAGCTGGTAATGCCTTCGGCGAACCAGAGGCTCGGCACCACCACGGGCTGGTGGTAGTTGATGGGGGTGAGCTCAGCCGGCCGCAGGCGCCGCACGTTCCATTGGTGCAGATATTCATGGGCGACCAGCTGCAGAAACTTGCGATAGCCGGCCGCCGTTTGCAGGCTGGCGCGGCCATACACCAGGACACAGCTGTCGTCGTGCTCGAGTCCGCCATAGCCCTCATCGAGGAGGTGCACGATGAATAGATAGGCGTCGCTAGTGGGGGCAGGCACCCCCATCAACCGACAGCAGGCCTCGGCCGTGGCTTGAACATCGTTCAGCAGGGTCGGGCAATGGCGCTGCAGCCAGTCCTGGGAGTCCGCTGCCCCCTCCCAGGTGACCCAGCGGTGGGGCACCCCCGCCACAGAAAAACTGGCGCAGCGGTGGGGGCCCAGCTCCAAGGGGGTATCGATGAGCTGGTCGAAATCGCGGGCTAGCCAGGCGCCCTCGCCACTGGGGGGCAGGGGCACGAAGGCCTGCCAATCGCGGGGGTGGCGGATCTCCAACCGGTGGGGGGACCAGCGTTCACCTTCAACCTCCAGCACCACGGCCGCCAGGGTAAAAAAACCGTGGTCGCCATCGAGGTGGCAGGTGCGCACGGAGAGATCCGTGGCCATGACCCGGTAACGAATCAGCAGGGGAGCCCCAACCCGGCCGGCCAGGTCGAGTTGCCAGCTGGCCGGCCCCAGGCGCCGAATCGGGCAGGGCTGGTCGCCGCACACCGCCTCCAGACCCTCAAGCTGGCGCACGTAGTCGCGGATCAGGTAGGAGCCAGGGGTCCAGGCGGGCAGGCGCAGGCGCAACTGGGGCCTGGGGGCTGCCAGCTCAAGGGTCACGGCCAGCAGGTGGCTCTGGGGATCGCCCAGATCAAGGCGAACGGTGGGCACGCGCTGGCTCAGGAGCAGGGCTGGGACTGGGCTCGGGCTTCGCCGAAGCCGGTGCTGCCAGACGCCGCCAGGGTGACCTGGGCGCCCGCAAAGGCGATGGCCGCCGCATCCCGCAGGGCCTGGAGCAGGGCATAGCGGCGGCTGAGCTGGCTAAGCAACTCCTGCAGAGGGCCGGCAGCGGCGATGCGGCCCAGGTCGCCCACCAGGGCCAGGGAGCCATCCAGCTGGCGCGCCCAGCCGAGGCTGAAGCTGCTGGATTGGGGGGTCTTGCGGGCGATCGGCTTGCCCTGGGTTGCCAGAAGCGGCCCCGGCGCCAAATCCAGCCGCAGCAGCACCGGCACCCGTTCACCAGCAAAGCCCTCCACGGCACCGCCCCGATGCACCTGCTGACCCAGGTCAGTGAGGGCTTCGGCGAGCAGGTCCACGTCGCGCAGCCGGGTGGGCAGGATGGAGAGATGGGACATGGACGGGATGCCCGCTTTCTCCGACCCTAGCGATGCTGTCCGGGCCGTCCAGTGGCCGTTGCCACCGGCCGGGTGGCTTCTGGCTGACTCAAGGGGCAGCTGCGATGGCCGAGTTGGCGCTGGGGTCGGGGCTAAGGCAGAAACAGCTGTCACCAAACCTGGGCGACCCCTGCGCCTGGGGGTGATGGCCTCCGGCAATGGCAGTAATTTTGAGGCCCTAGTGGAGGCAAGCGCCGGCCAGCTGCTTCCGGCCCAGGTGGTCAGCCTGGTGGTGAATAACCCGGGCTGTGGCGCCAGCCAGCGGGCCGAAAGGCTGGGCCTTCGTGTGACCTGCTTGAACCACCGCAGCTTCACCAGCCGCGACAGCCTTGATGCGGCCCTTGTGGAGCACTTCCAGGCCGTGGAGGTGGATCTGGTGGTGATGGCTGGCTGGATGCGCATCGTGACCGGCCGCCTGATCAGGGCCTACCCGGAGCGCCTGGTCAACATCCATCCCTCCCTGTTGCCCAGTTTTCGCGGAGTCGATGCGATCGGCCAGGCCCTGGCCGCGGGGGTGCTGCTCAGCGGCTGCACGGCCCATCTGGTGAGCGAGGAGGTGGATGCGGGGCGGATCCTCGCCCAGGCGGCCGTGCCGGTGGTCCCGGGCGACGACCACGCCAGCCTCGCCCGCCGAATTCAGGCCCAGGAACACCGGATCCTGCCCCTGGCCGTGGGCCTGGCGGCCGAACGGTTGGGCCTACTGCACAGCCAGGCCTAGGCGCAAGAGCTCAGGGGTAAAAGGGCAGCAGGGGCAAACCCGTGGTGGCAGGCAGGCCGGCCAGGAGGTTGAGGCATTGAACGCCCTGGCCTGCCTGGCCCTTGATCAGGTTGTCGATGGCACTCATCACCACCAGCTGGCCGGTGCGTTGGTCCACTTGCACGCCAATTAGGGCCCGGTTCGTCTGGCGCACCCACTTTGTTGAGGGGTAGGTGCCCACCGGCAACACCGACACGCAGGGGGCCTGGCGGTAGGCCGCCTCCAGCACGGTGGTGCAATCTTCGGCGGTGAGGCCCGGATCGCGTAGGCGGCCGTAGACGGTGGCCAGCAGGCCGCGCACCATCGGCATCAGGTGGGGGGTGAACTGGAGCTGGATCGGTTGGCCCGCCGCCTGCCCCGCCAGCTGCTCAATCTCACTGGTGTGGCGATGGCCCACGACGCCGTAAGGAGCCACCGCCTCGGCGGCCTCAGCCAACAGCAGGTGTTCCTTGGCGGCGCGGCCACCGCCACTGGTGCCCGTTTTTGCATCGATCACGATGCCGCTGGCCTCAATCAGGCCCTGTTGCAAGAACGGCAGCAGGGCCAGCAAGCTGGCGGTCGGGAAGCAGCCCGGCGCCGCCACCAAGCGCGCCGTGGCAATGCGTTCCGCCTCCCACTCCACCAGGCCGTAGGCCGCCTCCTGGCAGAGAGCAGCGTCGCTGCGCGGGAAGGCCCGGGCCTCACTGGCGTACACCTCCTGCCACTGGGCCAGGGAGCGGTAGCGGTAGTCCGCGGAGAGATCCACCACCTTGACGCCCCGCTCCAGCAGGCCGGGGACCAGGGTGGAGGCCAGACCACTGGGCAGGCTGAGCACGGCCAGGTCGGCGACCGCAGCGATCGCGGCCGCATCCGGGCTCTGCACCATGGGATCGCCTGGCAGGGGCAGGAACGGCACCAGCTCACTCCAGCGTTTACCGGAACTGCGCTCCCCACCGAGGAAGGTGACCCGCAGGCTGGGATGGTCCTGCAAGAGCCGCAGGGTCTGAAGGCCGCCATAGCCACTGGCGCCAATCACGGCTACGCGCAGCCCATCCTGACGATCCGCCACCTGGGGAGGATGGTCGGGGGACGGAGGGGCCATGCCGCAATCTCGGTAACGCCAGATCGTACCGGGATCTATAACCGTGATACCTGGCCCGTGGCCCGTCCTTGCCTTCCCAAATCCACCCGCCCTCCCCGGGCCAGTCGGTGTCTAGTAACCAACCGGCTAGCGATCAGCTACCCGCTAGCAATAGGTCCTTCACCAGCGCACAACCAGCCCAAACGGCGCCCCCGGAAGGGGCACGCCGCATTCGCTTTGATGCCATCGCCGATGCCCTAGCCGCGATCCGCAATGGCGAGATGGTGGTGGTTGTCGATGACGAAAACCGAGAAAACGAGGGGGATCTGATCTGTGCGGCCCAATTCGCCACCCCCGAGCAAATTAATTTCATGGCCACCGAGGCCCGGGGGCTGATTTGCCTGGCCATGGAGGGGGATCGACTCGATGCCCTCGAGCTGCCCCTGATGGTGGATCACAACACCGATGAAAACCAGACAGCCTTCACGGTTAGCGTTGATGCAGGCCCAGAAAACGGCGTCAGCACTGGCATTTCCGCCGACGACCGGGCCCGCACGATCCAGGTGGCTATCCACCCCTCCACCCGGGCCGCCGATCTACGCCGGCCTGGCCACATCTTTCCGCTAAGGGCCCGCCAAGGGGGGGTGCTGAAGCGGGCGGGCCACACCGAGGCCGCCGTGGACCTAGCCCGGCTAGCCGGGCTCTATCCGTCAGGGGTGATCTGCGAAATTCAGAACGGCGACGGCTCGATGGCGCGCCTCCCCCAATTGGTGGACTACGCCCAGCACCACGGGCTGCGTCTCATCAACATTGCCGATCTAATCAGCTACCGGCTCGACACCGAACGGTTCGTCCTGCGTCAGGCCGAGGCCCAGCTGCCCAGTGCCTTTGGCCAGTTCCGAGCGATTGGCTATCGCAATGACCTCGATGGCAGCGAACACATCGCCATCGTTAAGGGGCAGCCGGAACGGGCCACCGGGCCGGTGCTGGTGAGGGTGCATTCGGAATGCCTAACCGGCGACGCCTTTGGTTCCCTGCGCTGCGATTGCCGCCCCCAGTTGGAAGCGGCCCTAGCGATGATCGAGGCGGCGGGCGAAGGGGTCGTGGTGTACCTGCGCCAGGAGGGTCGCGGGATCGGCCTCATCAATAAATTGCGGGCCTATAGCCTCCAGGATGGCGGATTGGACACGGTGGAGGCCAATGAACGCCTTGGATTTGCCGCCGACCTTCGCAATTACGGCGTTGGCGCCCAGATCCTCAGCGACCTAGGGGTTCATCACCTGCGGCTCATCACCAATAACCCGCGCAAAATTGCCGGCCTCGGCGGCTATGGCCTGCAGGTGGAAGATCGGGTGCCCCTGGTGATGGACCCGGGGGTGCACAATGCCGGCTATCTAAAAACCAAACAGGACAAACTGGGGCACCTATTGGGCGGCGCCGCGACACCCGCAGCAGGTCCGGCGGCGGTGCTGGCTTGGCAAGGGCTGCCCCAGGCCCTGGCCAACTTGACCACTAAAGACGCCGCCAATGGCTCCTTTGGCGGGGCGGATGCAGGCCCAGACCCGGACATCAAGGCCCCCGCGGATCCTGAACCGATGGATGGCGAATGGCAGAACGCTGCCTGGGAAAGGATCTTGGCCAGCCATTGGCAGGACCTCCACCACTGGGCTGCCCAGCATCAGCTGGACCTGCAACGGGAGGACCACCCCCGTCTGCTGGCACTCCTCGATCGCCCCTCCCTCGCGGTGCTGGTGACGGGGTCTAGTCCAGAGGTTCTCAAGGCAGGTCTGACTCGCATGGCCCAATGGCCTGCAACCCAGTCGGTCTGTCTCCTCTTAGCCCCCGATGCCCAGCGCAGCACCCACCCGAGCGTGTCGATAGAGGCGGAACGCCGGCCCCTGCAGGAACTGGTCTCCGCCCTTGAGCGCCTCCCCCATCAGCAGTCCGGCCTGACCCGTTGGTGTTAGGCGAGGAGGCCAGGCCTGACAACGATCAGGGCAGGATGGAGAGCTTGGTGATCCGGGTTTCCTTGCGAATCGCCAACACCACATCCATGTTGGTGGCCTGACCAAAAACAGTGTGGACCCCATCGAGGTGGGGCTGGGCGGCATGGCACAGGAAGAACTGGCTGCCACCGGTGTTCTTACCGGCATGGGCCATGGACAGGGTGCCGTCTTGATGTTTACGGCTGTTGATTTCGCAGGGAATCATGTAGCCAGGTCCGCCAGTGCCGGCCATGCCCTTGGCCCCTTCGCGGCTGTTGGGGCAACCGCCCTGGGCCATGAAGCCATCGATGACGCGGTGAAAAGCCAGTCCGTCGTAGAAGCCCTCCTGGGCCAACTTGACGAAATTGGCCACGGTTGCGGGGGCATCGGTATCGAACAAGTCGATCTCGAGGGTGCCTGCCTCGGTCTCCATCAGGGCCTTGGTCACGGATGCTTTGCAAACCACTCCAGTATGGGCTTTAGGACGGGGGCCAGCGACCCTGCAGTCGTTCGGTAGAACGGAGCATCCGCAGCAGACGTACCGCGTGACCAGTCCCTCCCCCGGCCCCGACCTCAGCGTTGCCCGTCTGGGCGTACTCGGTGGCAGTGGCCTCTACGCCATGGAAGGCCTGGAGGTGGTGGAGGAGCTGGTGCTGGACACCCCCTTCGGGGCCCCCTCCGATGCCCTGCGCCTCGGCAGGTTGGGGGGGATGGAGGTGGTGTTCCTGGCCCGCCATGGCCGTCACCACACCTATCTGCCCACGGAGGTGCCCTATCGGGCCAACATCTGGGCCCTGCGATCCCTAGGCGTGCGCTGGATCCTCTCCTGTTCCGCCGTCGGCTCCCTGCGCGAAGAGGTGCGTCCCCTGGACATGGTGGTGCCCGACCAATTCATTGACCGCACCCACCAACGGCCGATCAGCTTCTTCGGCCAGGGGGCCGTGGCCCATGTCAGCTTTGCCGATCCCTTCTGTGCTGAGCTCAGCGAGCTCCTGGCCCGAACCGCCGAAGAGACAATGCCCCATGGCCGCCAACTGCATCGCGGGGGTACTTACCTCTGCATGGAGGGACCCGCCTTCTCCAGCCGAGCCGAATCAACCCTGTATCGCAGCTGGGATTGCAGCGTGATCGGCATGACGAACCACTCCGAAGCGCGGCTAGCCAGGGAGGCCGAGATCGCCTACGCCACCTTGGCCATGGCCACCGACTACGACTGTTGGCACCAGGACCATGACAGCGTCACGGTCGAGCTGGTGATCGCCAACCTGCAGGCCAATGCCCAGCTGGCCCAGGCGATCCTGGCGCAGGCCACGGCCAAGATCGCCAAGCAGCGCCCCGCCAGCGCGGCCCATACGGCCTTGCAACATGCCCTCATGACCCCCAAAGACGTTGTGCCAGCGGAGACCCGCAGCCGCCTGGATCTGTTCACGGCCCCCTACTGGGGAGCCTGGGAGAACGGCGCGACCTAGGCCTTAAGTCCCAAATCGCTCCGGGTTAGCACCAAGACTTACCCCTCCACGGGGCCGGATGGGGCCCTGGCGAAGCGCAGAACCAGCCCATCGGCCCGCTAGCTGGCCCCCAGCGCCATCAGGGCAGCCCGCAGGGACTGGCCATGGTCCCCAAGGCTGGCCCTGGCCGCGGCGGCAGGGATCCCTGCCTTGGCCATCAGCAGGGCCTCTTTCACCGAGCCCCCGGTCTCAGCCAGTAGGGCTGCCCCCCTGATTCGATCAACACCGGCGAGGTCCGCCAGGATTCGCAGGGCCCGGTCCTCCAATTTGCTGTTGGTCACCGCCACATCAACCATGCGATTGCCATAGACCTTGCCCAGGCGCACCATCACCCCGGTCGAGAGGATATTGAGGGCCATCTTGGTGGCCGTGCCGGCCTTCAGTCGGGTGGAGCCGGTGAGTAACTCAGGTCCGGTGATTAGCCGAATCTCCAGGTCTGCAGGCATGGGCACCTGGTCTGCGGGCACACAGGCCAGGGCAATGGCCAGGGCTCCCAGGCTGCGGGCATGGCGCAGGCCGCCATGGACATAGGGGGTGGTGCCACCGGCGGCGATGCCGACGAGCACATCGGCGGCGCTGAAGCCCCGGGCTTCGAGATCGGCCTGGCCGGCCACCTCAAGGTCTTCTAGACCCTCGGAACTGCGCAGCAGGGCCGCAGCCCCGCCAGCTAGCACCCCCTGCACCAACTCTGGTGGCGAGCAGAAGGTGGGCGGGCATTCGGCCGCATCAAGCACCCCCAGGCGGCCGGAGGTGCCGGCCCCCAGATAGAACAGACGACCGCCCTGGGCGAGCCGTGCGGCGATGGCATCGATCGCCGCAGCCAGGGCCGGAGCCGCCGCCGCCACGGCCTCCTGGGGCCGGCGGTCTTCGTCGCAAAAGAGCTGCACCAACTGGGTGGTGGCGAGCTGGTCCAGCTCGCTGCTGAAGGGATGGGCCTGCTCGGTGAGCAGGTGGCCCCGGTCCTGGCCCTGGAACGGCGGGCCCGGGCCGGTCACAGCAGCCCCTCCAGGCGGCGGCGGAAGGCCTCGAGTTCGGCGTTGGCGCCGCTGGGTTCATCGGGTTCAGCCCCTGCCATGCCAGCCACCGCCTGCTCCTGGAGCTCCTCCTTCCAGTTAGCGACGTCCATGTTGCGCTCTGGAGGAGAAATCAAGAGGCGGTCTTCGGCGGACTGGGGTAGGAAGCCCGCAGGCACAAATTGGGCCTGATAGCCGGCCTGGGTACAGAACAGTTCAATTTCATCGCGATTAATGGCCTCGACGCTCGGCGTAGGGAAATCCTGGGCTTCGAGCAGGCCGGCGTAGCGTTCGGCGTCATCGGGGTCTTCGAACAGCAGCACCAAGGTGTTGCCGTTCACCTCAAGGGAATGGATACCTTCGGCGTCGCTGCCCGCATCAAAGAGGAGCACGTGCACGGGCATGGAAGGCAGGTCTGGCGGCTCAGGCCTCAGTGTCTCACCAGCCCGTGCAAGCCTCGCCTAATCCTCCGCTTCGCTGGCGAGCTGTTGCAGGCGGCGATAGAGGGCTTCCTCCGCCTCAGTGAGCTCTTCGGGCACCACGACCCGGATCTCCACCAACTGGTCACCCCGCTGGCTTCCCCATTCCAGCCCCCGTCCCCGCAAGCGCAATAACCGGCCACTGGAGGAGCCCGCCGGCACCCGCAGTTGAACCGGGCCCTCCAGGGTTGGTACCGCCACCCGGCAGCCCAACACGGCATCGGCAGGGGCCAGGTCCAGCTGAAACAGCACCCGTAGGCCATCAATGCGCAGGCCCTCCTCGGTGCGCACCCGCAGGTGCAAAAAATGGTCGCCACCGCCAGCCACCACCCCGGCCAAGCGCAGGCGCCAGCCATCGCCAGCTAGGGGGGGGGTCCAGGTTTCCACAACCGTGCCATCGGCCAGTTCCAGTTCAAGGCGATCACCGCTGAGGGCCTGCTCTGGCGTGAGGTCCACCACCGTTTCGGCATCGACACTGGCCACGACCGGAGCTGGCGGCGGTGGGGAGGGCGCCACCCCCCAGCCCGACCCTTCCGCTGCCGGCGAAGGATCCTGCGCCCTGGAATCGGCCCAAGCCTCTGGTTCGGGCCGATCGAACCCTTCCCCAGGCCCTGTTCGCACCTGGCGACGTCCAAATAGGGCATCGAGGTAGTCGTTGAAGTCTGGAAAGCCGCTGGCGAAGCGATCGGGCGGCGCCCCGACGCTGCCCCCCTGGCCCCGTTCCCAGGCCTGGCGCCGGCTGGGGTCGCCAAGGATGGCGTAGGCGGCATTCACCGCCTTGAAGCGCTCCTCGGCCACGGGGTCGTTGCCGTTGAGATCCGGGTGCCAGAGCCGGGCCTGCTGGCGGAAGGCCCGCTTCAAGCTGGCGGCATCGGCGCCGGGCTCCAGGCCCAGCACGGCCCAGAGATCGGGGGTCTGGGGCGGGGTATCCAGCACGGGGCTCAGTCCTCTGCCCAGGGATCGTTCTGGAGCGGGCGGGCTCGCTCCGTTATGGGCCCACTCCGTCGTTGGCCATAGGAGGGATTGGCACCACCTGCGCCGGCATCGGGGTCGAGCTCCCGTTCGGGGTAGGGGGCGGAAGCTCTGGCTGGCTGCCGGTCACCAGGGCGCCCATCGCTGGGAGCAACGCCCCAATCGCCGGGCCGTTGCTCCCAGCGTGCTTGGGACCCACCCCCTTGGCGAGTACCAAAACGATCGTCCGGCCTATCAAAGGTGCGACCGAAATCGCGATCCCGGTCCTGGTTCCAGTCAGGCCTGGGCTCGGAGCGATCACGACCATCCCCCCGGGAGGGGGAGCCATAGGAGGCGCCGCCTAGGGCCCCATTGCTGCCCCAACTGGGCTGGTCCCAGGATCCCTGACGGGACAAACCATCCCGCCAGGGATCTTGAAGACCGCGGCGACTGCCACCCCGATCCCAGTCATCCCATTCGTCATCGGCGAATAATTCATCTTTGAGCGAGCCGAGGGTGTTCTTGAGGCCCTGCAGGGGGCCGACCGCCTCACTGCGGCGCTCATTGGTGAGGCGACGATTGAGGCCATAGAGGGCCTCTTGCAGCTCACTCACGGCCACTTCCAGTTCGGCCAGGTCGCTGGCCGTCAACAGGTCCTGCACCTGGCGTAGCGCGAGTTCCACAGCCCGTTGCTGGCGGTCGGCTCCGTAGGGGCCGAGCTCTAGGGCCGCATCCCGCAAACGCCGTTCCGCCTGGGCTACCAGGGTTTGGGCCCGGTTGCGTCGATCAATTTCGCTGCGTTTGCGCCGATCTTCCGTGGCCTTCTGCTCGGCCTCAAGCAGCAGCCGCTGCACCTCCTCTTCGCTGAGGTTGGACCCCCCCTGGATGCTGACGCTCTGTTGGCGGCCGGTGGTGCGGTCGGTGGCAGACACCTGCAGCAGGCCGTTGGCATCGATATCAAAAGAAACCTGCACCTGGGGCACGCCCCGGGGCGCTGGCGGAATGCCGGAGAGGCGGAAACGGCCCAGGGACTTGTTGTCGCTGGCCATCTGGCGCTCCCCCTGGAGCACATGGATTTCCACTGAGTTTTGATTGGCTTCCGAGGTGGAAAACACATCGGATTTGCGCACCGGGATCGGCGTATTCCGCGCGATCAGCACCTTCATGACGCCGCCAATCGTCTCGAGGCCGAGGGAGAGGGGACTGACGTCATTGAGCATCAGGTCGCGCAATTCGCCGGTGAGGATGCCGGCCTGCACCGCGGCACCGATCGCCACGACCTCATCGGGGTTCACCGACTGACAGGGTTCGAGGGGGACCAAGGTGCGCACCATGGCTTGCACCATCGGCATGCGGGTACCCCCGCCCACTAACACCACATCGTCGATATCTTCAGCGGCCAGTCCAGAATCGCGCAGGGCCCGCTGCACGGGCCGCAGCAGCCGATCGAGCAGGTCGCCGCAGAGGCCTTCAAAGGTGCGGCGCTCCAGGGTGGTTTCGATGTGGAGCGGCCCGGCGTCCGCGGTGGCAATAAAGGGCAGGGAGATCGGGGTGCTTTGCACACCGGAGAGCTCCTGCTTGGCCTTTTCAGCCGCCTCGGTGAGCCGTTGCAGGGCCTGGCGGTCGCGGCGCAGGTCGATCTGGTGCTGGGCCAAAAAGGCTTCGGCGAGCCAATCGACGATGCGTCGATCCCAATCGTTGCCGCCGAGCTGGGTGTCGCCACTGGTGGCCTTGACATCAAAGACGCCATTGGCGATCCGCAACACCGAGACATCGAAGGTGCCGCCACCGAGGTCGAACACCAACACCCGTTTGACGGCACTGCGATCGAAGCCGTAGGCCAGGGCCGCGGCAGTGGGTTCGTTGAGGATCCGCTCGACGCTGAGGCCAGCTAGGCGCCCGGCATCGCGGGTGGCCTGGCGCTGGGCGTCGTTGAAATAGGCCGGCACGGTAATCACCGCTGCCTCCACGGGCTCCCCCAGGTAGGTGGAGGCGTCGTCAACAAGTTTGCGCAACAGGCTGGCCACCAACTCTTCTGGCGCGTATTCCCGTTCCGTGGCTGGGCAAACGACCCGGACGTTGCCCTGGTCGTTGGCCCGAATTGTGTAGGGCACCGCCAGGCTGCCCTCTTCGAGTTCATCCCAGCGCCGGCCGACGTAGCGCTTGAGGTTGGCAAAGGTATTGCGGGGGTTGAGCACCAACTGGCGCCGAGCCAGCTGGCCCACCAGCATCTCCTGGTCCCGGTTGAAGCCGAGCACCGAGGGAGTCGTGCGTCCCCCCTCGGCACTGGCGATGACCTGGGGACGGCCGCCCTCCAGCACCGCCACCACGGAGTTCGTGGTGCCCAAATCGATGCCAACGATCCGCCCCATGGATCCGCGCATGGAATACCCAAACTAACGGCCCATAAGCCCAGGTTCCAGCCAAAACGGCCGTCCTGCTAACCGGCCGGGCCGGGGCCGGGTGGCGAAAGCTGAGAAGCAGCCATAAAAAAACCGGCAAAAGCCGGTTTTCAACGGAGAGGGAGGGATTCGAACCCTCGATAGAGTTGCCCCTATACAGCATTTCCAATGCTGCGCCTTCGACCACTCGGCCACCTCTCCCTAAGTTCGGGGCTGGTGGGGCAACGGTGAGAATGTAGCAGTCACCCCCCAGGGCCCCTGATGGCGCAGCATTTCCCGATCACGGTGCACTGGCGCCAGGAGCAGCGCACCATCCGCCTGGACGTGCCCGAAGGCGAGTACATCCTGCGCAGCTTCGAGGCCCAGGGCCACCCGTTGCCCTTCAGCTGCCGCAATGGCTGCTGCACCGCCTGTGCCGTGCGGGTCCTGGCCGGCGAGATCGACCAGCGCGAATCCCTCGGCCTCTCCAAGGACGTCCGCAGCAAGGGTTACGGCCTGCTCTGCGTCGCCCGGGCCCTAGGGCCCCTGGAAGTGGAAACCCAGGACGAAGACGAGGTGTACGACCTGCAGTTCGGCCGTTTCTTTGGCCGTGGCAAGGTTCGTGCCGGCCTTCCCCTCGACGACGAATGAGCCAGCCCAGCCGCTGCTCCGACCTCAGCTTGAGGGACTCGGGCCTGGACCCTGAAGCCCTGCGACGGCTGGTGGCCGTCGCCAGGGAGGCTGCCAGCGCCGGCGCCGAACGACTCATGCACCACTTCGGCCACCTAGAGCGCATCCGCGAAAAGGGCCGGGCGGGCGACCTGGTGACCGAAGCGGATGAGGCGGCTGAAGCAGCCGTGCTGGCGGTCTTGCAACGCCACACCCCGGAATTCGGCGTTTTGGCCGAAGAAAGTGGCTGGAAGCAGGGCCAATCGGACCTGGCCTGGTGCGTGGATCCCCTGGATGGCACCACCAACTTCGCCCACGGATTTCCCTTTTTTGCCACCTCGATCGGCCTGACCTGGCAGGGCCGGCCCCTGCTCGGCGCCCTAGCCGTGCCGGCCCTGCAGCAACACTTCTGGGCCGCCCCGGGCCTGGGAGCCTGGTGCAACGACCAGCCGATCCAGGTCAGCGATTGCCAGGAGCTGGGCTCCTCCCTTTTGGTCACGGGCTTCGCCTACGACCGTCACACCCGACTCGACAACAATTACGCCGAATTCGCGTACTTCACCCACCGCACGCGCGGCGTACGCAGGCCCGGGGCGGCGGCCGTGGATCTGGCCTTCGTGGCCGCCGGCCGGCTCGATGGCTACTGGGAGCGGGGCCTCTCCCCCTGGGACCTGGCCGCCGGTGTGGTGCTGGTGGAGCAGGCGGGCGGAATCGTGTGCTCCTACGACGGCGGCCCCATCGATCTGGCCGAAGGGCGGCTGATTGCCTGCGCTCCCCGCCTGCGGGAGCCCCTGATCGAAGGACTAGCGGCTTGCTCGCCCCTGGCCGGGTCCAGCTATGGCGCCCCGGAACTCGATCAGGCCGGGGACTGATCCTTGCAGGCATGGGCCCGTAGCAGGCACCCCGGCTCCATAGGATCCGCAACAGATCGCCCCTCACCCCAGTCCCATGGCCCTGCAACCCGCCGCCGGCGCCAGGGACCTCAACCCCCAGCAGGTGGATGGCAACCGCACCTTGGTCAGCGAGCTGGCGAGGGTCTATCGCCTCTGGGGCTATGAGGAGGTGGCGCCACCGACCATTGAACGGTTGGAAACCCTCCAGGCCGGCGGCGGCATTGATGGCCGCGAACTGGTGCGGCTGGCCACGGAAGAGGCCCTCGGCCTCAGACCCGAGATGACAGCCTCGATTGCCCGGGCGGCCGGCACTCGCATGGCGGGCCGCAGCCGGCCGCTGCGCCTTTGGTACACGGGCCCGATTTACCGCAGCCGCCAGGGCGATGGGGGCAGCAGCAGCGGCGGCCAGCAGATTGTCGAAGAGTTGCAAAGCGGCGTGGAATTGCTCGGTAGCGCCAGCGCCGCCGATGACAGCGAACTCCTGCGCTTGTTGCTCGCCTGCCTGCGCAGCCTGGGCCTGGGTCAGAAGCACCACACCCAGCTGTTGCTTGGTCACCATGGAGTGCTGGCAGCCCTGCTGGAGCAGGTGCCAGCCGACCACCGCACGGCCGCCAGACAGGCCCTCACGGGCTTTGATTTTTTGGCGATTGCCGCCCTGCCCTTGCCGGAAGCCCAACGCCAGGGGTTGCAACGGCTCATGCGGCTGCGGGGCGAGCCAGCGGCCGTGCTCTACCAACTCGAGCAACTTTTAGGGCCTTGCGACCTCCTAGAGAACCTGGCTACGACCGTGGACACCCTGGCATCCACGGCCGCTGCCCAGGGGGTGAGCCTCAGCTTTGATCCCAGCTTCCAGCCCCATTTCGCCCTCTACGACGGCCTGGTGCTCAAGGTGGTCTGCCGGGGAACCGACACGGCCCCTGTTGAGATTGCCAGCGGCGGCCGCTACGACGCCCTGGTGGGCCGCTTCTGCGGACTTGAAGGCCAGGCCACGGCAGCGGGGATGGGCTTTGGCTTCGCCGTGGAGCCCATTCGCGACCTCCTAGAGATCACGGGTTGCGCCGGATCGGGGAGCAGCCCAGTCCAGGGGCCGATCCTGGTGGCCTATGGCCAACAAAGCCAACTTCCCCAGGCCCTCGACCAGCTCGAAGCCCTCCATCGCCAGGGGCAGGCGGCCGAACTTCTGAGCCGCCCCTGCGCCTCCGCCGCCGAAGCCGAACAGCAGGCCAACCGCCGGAATTGCAGCTCCACCCTTTGGATCGCCTGAGCCCCTGCCTAGGATCACCTTCGCTTTGAGCAGCCAATGGCCCACACAATCCTCACCGATGTTTGCGAGGGTGTGGCCGATTGCGTCGATGCCTGCCCAGTGGCTTGCATCAACCCCGGCAGCGGCGCCAATTCCAAAGGCACCGCCTTCTATTGGATCGATTTCGACACCTGCATCGACTGCGGCATCTGCCTGCAGGTCTGCCCAGTGGCAGGGGCAATCGTGCCGGAGGAACGTCCCGATCAGCAGCGCTCCTGAGCCGTTTTTCCCAGCCAACACGGCCCCACGCCCGATCCTGGCCATCAGGAACCAGGGTCTTTGGAGGGCTGGATCCTGCCGATACGATTTCGATCTGCCGGCGCCTTGGGCGTATCCGAATTCCCTAAGCCCATGGCCTGTCCTAACTGCGGCAGCTGGTCCCTACGTGCCGACCGCAGCCTGGGCGGTCGCATGGTCTGCGGACGTTGTGGATCCCCCCTGGCGGGAAGCGCTGCCCAAGGGCGCCGGTCCCGGTTCCAGTCCCGGGGGCGCAAGCAACCCATCCCTGCCCTCAGCAAGGGGTTTCCTGGCTGGTGGGGCTTGGTCGCCCTAGTGGCCCTTAGCGCTGGCCTGGCCTGGATTGAGCCCCCCCGGGACCAACCGGACAACCCCCTGCCTGGCAGGGGGTTCAGTACCCAAAATCTGATCCCGCGAGCCAAGCGACCACCCGATTGGCCAGGCCTTTGGCAGCCCCTGACCCCCTGGGGGCCCTTAACGGGGCAACCGGGCTGACGGCCTAGGGGTTGCCTGCCTGAGCCAGGGGGCCCTAATCAGTTGGTTCGGATCTGACCATCCGCCTTAGACAGACTGCTTTACACAGCCCGCTTTACACAGCCCGCATCAGATCGAGGCCGTGGAGACCCTCGTAGAGCAGGTAGGCCCCCAGCACAAGGGCCAGAACACCCACGAGCCATTCGGCCTTGTGTTGCAACCAGTCCTCTAGGCGGGCGATCGGTTCCCGGATGGCGCCCCGGCTCACCAGCCAGGCCAGGGGCGGCAGCAGCAGCAGGGAACTGGCCACCAGGGTGAACAGGCCAGTGATTTCGGCATCGGCCTTGAGACCGGGTTCGTTGATCAGGAGTAGACCCGCCTCTTTGAGATAAAAAACGAGGTTTTCCGGCGTCAACAGGGCGCTGGAGGCGCCGATCAACACCAGACTGAGGGTGCTGAAGTCGGGTAGCTGGTTCATCAGCCGCAGGGCCATGCCCTCCTCGCCGATGTTGGCCTGGGGGGTGAGTTGATAGAGGCCCAAGCCCCCCAGGGCACCGGCGCCGAGCAAATCAATCAGCACCTGTTCCCGTTCGCCATGGTTGAGGCTGATCGAAAGGGTCTCCCCCAGCAGGGTGAGGACCACAATCGCCAGGGCATTGGCCAGGGCCCAACCACCCACGTAGGCCAGGGCCCGCTGCAGGGGGGCCTTACCCAGCAACAACAAGGCCACCACGGCAATGTGCAGGGGGCTGAAGGCAATGCCGATGCCAAACAGCGACGACTTGGTCACCAGGGC
>ERZ889217.283-NODE-283-length-33418-cov-11.320385_pt1 | contig 33418 bp, 34 predicted proteins | sample MGYA00521098_ERZ889217 | MGnify/ENA primary metagenome ERZ889217 (study PRJEB32303, sample SAMEA104408613) | aquatic metagenome | biome: Brackish water; feature: Pelagic; material: water | place: Baltic Sea | collected 2014-06-10T22:04:00 | depth 2,362 m ... | reverse complement strand
GATTCAAAATCAAAATGTCGGCCGCCATCTGCAAATGAATCTGGAGTTACATTTAAGATTCCCATTACCAGGGTGCGATCGTTTAACATGTTACCTACTGTTTGCAGTAATTAAACTCATTGCTTCGGCCCGAGTGGCAGCATCTCGTAATTGCCCACGTACTGCACTTGTTATTGTCCTCGCCTCAGATTTTTTTACACCCCGCATTGACATACAAAGATGTTCGCAGTTAATCACTACTATTACACCTGCTGGATTTAAAACTTGCACCATTGCATCTGCAATTTGTGAGGTTAGGCGTTCTTGAACTTGAGGACGACGCGAATACATATCTACAAGTCTTGCTAGTTTAGATAGTCCAGTAATTTTCCCATCTTCGCCCGGGATATATCCAATATGCGCTACTCCGTGAAATGGAGTTAGGTGATGTTCGCAGTGCGAGAAGACTTCGATATCTCTAACGATTACAAGTTCACGGTGACCAATATCAAAAGTTGTAGATAGAACTTCCTCCGGCTTCTGCCAGAGCCCAGCAAAATTCTCTCGTAACGCACGTGCTACCCGACCTGGTGTATCCCTCAGACCTTCGCGATCTGGATCTTCACCGATTGCAAGTAATAGCTCTTTTACCGCTTTTTCGGCGCGAATTTGATCGAACTCTGCGCGAGCGCCACCATCTTCAGGCCCCATCGATACTGGCGTTATCTCATTCACTTGGTGGCGAAGCTTTCTTTCGGGCTTTGCGAACAATCTTCTCATCGCTATCTTGACTCTCAGTTAAATCGGGAGCTTGTGGTCTTGCTGGCGATAGCGACACTGGTGGATGCTGACTTGGTTTACGCAGATAAGATCCAGTCCAAGCAGGTCTCCTTGAGACCATTCGAACCTTCTTAAATATGGCTTCAATCTCATCTTTTAGAATAGTCTCTTTCTCGAGCAATACCTCTACTAGGTCATCGAGTATGTCTCGATTTGCAACCAGCACTTCATAAGCCTCTTGATGCGCATTTTCAATTAAGTTTCTAATTTCGCCATCAATAATCGCAGCAATTTCCTCCGAGTAGTCACGTTGATGGCCATAATTGCGCCCAAGAAATGGTTCACCCTCACTAACACCAAGTTTTATCGCTCCGATACGTTCTGTCATTCCATACTGTGTGACCATTGCGCGAGCCAAGTTGGTTGCCTTTTCAATATCATTTGAAGCACCAGTTGTTGGATCATGGAAGATTAATTCTTCGGCAGCTCTGCCACCTAGTGAGTATGCAAGTTGATCTAGCATCTGATTTCTAGTAATTGCATAACGATCTTCATCCGGCAAAATCATGGTGTACCCAAGAGCTCGCCCACGCGGCATGATTGTGATTTTATGTACTGGATCGGTGTGGGCAAGTGCATGCGCAACAAGTGCATGTCCACCTTCGTGATAAGCGGTGATTCTCCGCTCTTCTTCTGTCATTAGCCTTGTTTTACGTTGTGGCCCGGCCATCACCCGATCGATTGCTTCGTCCAAGGCAGATGTCGTAATTACTTTGGCGCCCTCCCTAGCAGTTAATAGCGCCGCTTCATTTAAAACATTAGCCAAATCTGCGCCAGTGAAGCCTGGGGTTCGTTTCGCGAAATCCACCAAATTCACAGACTTTGCCATTGGCTTGTTCTTGGCATGTACTTCAAGAATTGCAGTGCGCCCTTTCAAATCTGGACGATCAACTGGAATTTGGCGATCAAAGCGACCTGGACGAAGTAGCGCTGGATCTAACACATCAGGACGGTTCGTTGCTGCAATCAAGATAACCTGACCGTTTGCTTCAAATCCATCCATCTCAACTAAGAGTTGATTTAAAGTCTGCTCGCGCTCATCGTGACCGCCACCAAGTCCTGCGCCGCGTTGGCGACCAACAGCATCAATCTCATCGATAAAAATAATTGCTGGAGCGTTGGCCTTAGCCTGGGCAAATAAATCTCGAACTCGAGATGCGCCTACTCCAACAAACATCTCTACAAAGTCAGAACCTGAAATTGAATAGAAAGGAGCGTTGGCCTCACCAGCAACAGCTCTAGCTAGAAGCGTCTTTCCGGTTCCGGGAGGACCATAAAGTAGAACGCCTTTGGGAATCTTTGCTCCAATATCTTTATATTTCTGTGGCGAAGCTAAGAAGTCTTTTATCTCTGCTAGTTCGGCGACCGCTTCATCAGCTCCGGCAACATCAGCGAAGGTGTTCTTTGGCATCTCTTTGGTTTGAAGTTTGGCTTTAGATTTTCCAAACGAGAAGACGCGGTTGCCTCCTTGAGCATTACCCATAAATAACAACAGGAGAAATCCAATTAGTATGAATGGGATGATGCTTAGAAGGATGGAGACAAATACTGATTGTGATGGAACTTTTATATCCCACTTATTTGGTGGTGGATTGCTAGTTAGAAGTTCGACAATCTGCGGTTCTTCACCAGAAATATAAGAGGCATATAACTTCTTAGATCCTTTGATAAAATTTCCAGATTTTAAAACTACTTCGATTTTCTGCTCTCTATCAATTACAAGCACAGAATCAACCTTGTTTGCAGATATCGCAGCCAAGATTGTTGAAGTCTCAACCTTCGTGAATTTATCACCGCTTGAAGATATCTGACCGAAGAATGTGACTACTATCAGCGAGAGCACTATCCAGAAGAGTGGACCGCGTAGTACTTTGCGGGCTCGCGCCTTTGAAAAAACAATTTTGCGCTTCTTCTTAGATTCAGATTTTTTCTCAGACGGCTTCTCTGACTTCTTTGAATTTTTAGTGGCTTTAGCTCCTTTTGTGCTCATGAATACATATGTTTCGCTAATACGCCGATAAAATCTAAATTGCGATACTTCTCATTGGAATCTAAGCCATAACCAACTACGAACTCGATTGGAATATCGAAACCTACATACTTAACATCTACTTCAACTTTTGCTGCGTCAGGCTTACGGAGCAGGGTTAAAATTTCAACGCTCTTAGCCCCGCGAGACTCTAGATTTGCCTTTAACCAGGCCAGAGTTAAACCAGTATCTACAATGTCCTCAACAATCAAAACTTCGCGCCCCAAGATGTCGCGATCAAGATCTTTAAGAATTCGAACTACGCCACTGGATTTAGTTCCAGAGCCATAAGATGAAACTGCCATCCAATCCATTTCAATGTGGCGCTGCAGCGATCTTGAAAAATCTGCCATTGTCATAACTGCGCCCTTTAAGACGCCAATTAAAAGTAGATCTCGCCCCTCATAATCTCGCTCAACTTCGATAGCTAATTCTCGCAAGCGCGTCTTGATCTCTTCTTCGGTAACAATTACGCTTTCAATATCAGTTCCGGTAGTTGCTAAATCCACGAGGCTATTGCCTTTCTACTTTTTGGTCTCATTGGTTTCGGTGTTAGAGAGTGAAAGTCTGCCCGAAATTCGACCAACCTTCACACCACCTGGCAGCGAGGTGTGGCCCTGGCCATGCCAATCACTCACAAGGGCCTCTATTGGCGCTAGATGCGCCGCTGAAATACTTCCATCTGGGGCTCCAAGGGCGTAGATGGCTCGGCGAAGAACTCGGCTCCGGACGGCTATTGGAAGTTCGGTGAGTGCCAAGATCGCAATATCCTCTGGATTGATCAGCTCAAATACTCGATCGGCCCACTCATCTAAGGCATCGGCATCTTGACCTAAAATTTTTGCACTTCGAGCTAGGGCGTCAATAGCGCCGGGTGCAATCTCCTCTTCAATTAGCGGCAAAATTTTCTCCCGGACTTTTACTCGTGTGAATTCAAGATTCGAGTTGTGTGGATCAACCCAAAAATCAACTCCGGCCTCCATGCATGCTACTTCTGTTAATTCGCGACTAACTCCTAGGAATGGTCGAATAAATGGACCATTTACATCTTGCATTCCAGATAATGATCTTGTTCCAGATCCGCGAGCTAGCCCTAATAAAACACCTTCGGCTTGATCATTCTTAGTGTGTCCTAGAAAAAAATACTTTGCGCCATAAGTTTCAAGTGCTTGGTGGAAAATCTGATACCTAGCGCGCCTAGCAGATGCCTCTACTCCATCGATTATCTTTACATTCGCCCTGCCGAGAAAAATATCTTTATATCCTAATTTCTCTAACTTCACTCTTGTCTTAACTGAAATCTCTGCGCTCTCCTCTTGCAGTCCATGGTCAACAATTACTGCGACAAGATCAATATCAAATGAATCTGCTTCGAGTCTGGTTGCAATGGCTAGTGCAAGTGAATCTGCGCCACCTGAAACGCCGATACAAACTTTTGAATTAGCCTCAAAGGTTTCGAGCCAAACTCGCACCGCTCTACGTAGTTCGAGTAGTGCCGGAGTTTTCGCGCTCATATGGAGCACTCTATAAAACTTTTAGACTCTACCGCCAGATGGCATCAAGCCCTTAACGCTGTACATGCTTGAGAATTTAAGTCCACCTAGCGTCGAATGAGCTTCCCACATCATTCCATCACCTGCATAAATAGACATGTGGTGAATATTTTGAACTGAGCCATCATATGAATAGAAGAGAAGATCACCTGGTAGGAGTTGATTTAAGGGTACTCGCTGGGTTGCCACTAAATAGAGCGCAGCATTTAACCTTCCCCAAGTTGGCCAACCAAGTCCCGCCGCTTTATATGCAGCATAGACAAGTCCAGAGCAATCAAAGGAGTTTGGTCCTTCAGCTCCCCAAACATATGGCTTCTTAGCAAGTACCTGCTTCTTTGCATATGCAACAGCTTTGCTCCGCATTGCCTCATCTGAGCGAATCGTGGTGCGACCGGTAAGCCCCTTGTTAGGCCAGATCTTAAATTGATTTGGAACTTTTGTAGCAGTTGCAGCACTTGCTTCTTCAAGAAGTGCTAGTTGGCGCTGCTGTTCTAGTGTGACGCGGAAGTTTTTGGCTTTAGCAAGTTCAGCCGCTAATTTATTCTGAACTGCACGGAGCTTATCTACTTCCTTCTGCTGCTCCGCCTTTGCGCCATCAGCAATCTCTTTTGCATCAGCCACTTTTTCAGTTGCGATCTCCTGCACAGCTTTTGTGCGATCTGCCTCAGCCTTCGCATCTTTTGCAATCTCTTCTGCGGCCTCAAATCTTCCTAAGGCAACAGTGTTTGTATTCCCAATTTTATCTAAAGTTGTTAATTGATCAATTAAATCTTGAGGTCCATTTGCACTTAACAGAACATTTATACTTGTGAAATCGCCACCTAGTTTGTAGGCATTGGCTGCCATCATGCCAATCACGCCATTTGCCTTAGAGACTTCTCTCTGGGTTTTGCGGGCATATTTTGCAGCCACATTAGCCTTGGACCTGGCAATTGCTAATTCATTTAGCGCAACGTTATATGCCGCCTGGGCAGTATTTGCTATAGCCGCAAGTTGGTTGAGTGTCTTAGTTGCTGAATTTAATTTTGCTACCGCCTTGGTTGCCGCCTCTGCCTTTGCTGCTTCTTCTGCCTTTGCCGCTTTAATCTCTTTCTTACTTGGCTTTGGCGGTTTTGCTGCTGCAAAATCAATTCCGATAGCGGTCGTTGAAATTCCCAGGATTAGCAGAGCAGTAGTAGCGCGCCTTACCTTTTTAAATTGCATACTCTTTGGTCCTCCAGGGAAGTTATATATCCTTAGGATAAAGGTTTAACCTGTGAATCTTCGGAATATTTAGCGCTGTGTCGCTAATTTGCAACATCACGTCTCTTGAAAAGTATCGCAGCTACCGCTGAGCCAACTAATAAATATCCGGCAGATACTGCTAGCGAGTGTCTATAACTAATTACAGAAGATCCGCCCATTCCAATATTGGAGAAATTTGTTCCAGGTAGCCATTTTCCTGTGCTATTTATGAGAGCAGACAGAATGTTCTCTAAAATCAAATTCCACAAAACCCCTACTGCAATTGCACTAATTGGCGAGCGCAGTAGTAATCCTAGAATCATGCCAAGGGTGCCAAAACATAGAGTTGCAATAAATATATTTAGAACACTCTCAAGGAGTAGCTGCCCAGCTTCTGGGCTCTGCCATTTCGAAGTATCAACTTGCGCCCGCCCAGATAGTAGAAAGGAGATTGCAATACTTAGCGCTGCTGCAAAAATTACCATCACCAGGGCAAATAATTTCATTGCGATAAATTTGCCAGCAAGAATTTTCATTCGAGATGGCTGGCGAACCAAGAGATTTCGTAGCGTCCCAAGGGTGTACTCCTGGGCAGTTTGGGATGCAAAAATACATAGTGCGACGATTCCAAGAAACATCCCAACCAGATTAAAGCCATATACAAGGCCAGCTGCCTGGCTTAGTTCGCTCGCACTTACACTCTCACCGCGACTTGAATTTCCGCTCTCAGAGTTAATCATCAAGAAAACTATTGAGGTAAACAGTGCGCTAAGGCCACCTACTGTCGCGATTGTTCCCAAGAGGAGTGAGGGCCTGCGAAGTTTTCTAAGTTCAGCTATCACGACGCGGATCATTTAATGTCTCCAGTCATTTCAAAGAAAGTCTCTTCAAGGGTTGGCTGCGCCACTGAAATACTAGAGAGAGTAATTCCTAAATCAAATGCCAATCGATTAATTTCGGCGCTGGCCTCTGCAGGGGCTGAGATATGAACTGTGCCCTCAATAACTTTAGTTGAATATCCAACTTCATCAATCTTCTTGGTTAATTTGGCAAGATCCACTTCATATTCTGGTCTGGCAATAACTACTGGTTTATTAGAAGTTAGAAGCTCTTGAGTGCGACCAGAAAATATAACTTTACCTTCTCTTAGCATTACAAGATATTCAGAGATCATCTCTAGTTCGCTCAGGATATGAGAGGAGACAAATACTGTCGTTCCAGAATCTGCTAAATCACGGATGATATTGCGAATTTCTTGGATACCTTGCGGATCCAAGCCGTTGGTCGGTTCATCTAAAATTAATAGCTCCGGATTCGGTAGAAGCGCAGCTGCAATACCGAGTCGTTGCTTCATTCCAAGAGAATATGTTTTAAATTTTGAACCGCCGCGATCTGCCAAATCAACTTTTGCTAGAAGCTCATCAACCCTAGAAAGTGGAAAGCCACCTAATTCAGCCAAGACTTTTAGATTCTCGCGCCCAGATAAGGCAGGATAAAAAGCCGGTCCCTCAATCATTGCTCCAATTTTTGGAAGATAGCGCTCGGGGTGTGCGATGCTCTCACCTAGAACTGTTGCACTTCCACTACTTGGTGAGATTAGACCCAGTAACATCCGAATTGTTGTCGTCTTACCTGAACCATTTGGCCCAACAAATCCACAGACTGCGCCCGCCGGCACTTCAAAGCTGCCATGAGAGAGCGCTGCTCGATCGCCATAAATCTTGGTTAAGTCTGTTGCTGTAATCGCAATCTTCTTCATTTCGGCAGAGTACTCAAGAAAGTTGAGTTCTTAATCCAATTAGCTACAACTGGGGATAAATCTATGAGAATTTCACCCTAAATTATTGCTGACAGAACTAGTAGGAGCGAGAAAATGCTTAAATAAGTAATTGACCATTGAAATAGTTTGGCCGCTGCCTTATTCGAATCTGGTCCATCTATTTTCAAAAGTCCTAGGCCAAAGCCCATCGCAAGTGCAACCGTCACTGCCCAACACCACCATGGCAAATTAGCGCTCCAGTTAACACCTAGTGAAGTAACGACCATCCCAATTGTATGAAACCACATCTGTTTCTTGACAGAATTTATCGAGGCAACGACTGGAAGCATTGGAATCCCAGCGGCGGCATAATCATCTCGATACTTAATTGCAAGTGCCCAAAAGTGTGGTGGAGTCCAGAAGAAAATTACTAAGAAAAATAACCAAGCAGTTAGTGAGAGTGAATTAGTTATCGCTGACCAACCGATCAATACCGGCATACAACCAGCAATTCCACCCCAGACAATATTCTGAGAAGTGCGTCGCTTTAGACCAATCGTGTATCCAAAAACATAAAACACTATTGCTGCAGCTGTAAGAATAGTTGCCAGTAGTGTCGTGAAAATTGAAAATATAGTAAGTGAAATAATGGTCAAGATTGATGCAAAGATAAAGGCTTGGGTCTCACTAACCTTTCCCGTAACTATTGGTCGCTTTGCTGTTCTGGCCATCAATCGATCTGAATCAACTTCAATAATCATGTTAAATGCATTTGATGCACCGGCCGCAAGAGTTCCACCAAGAAGGGTTGCAATAGTTATCCTAAGTGGCGGTACACCACCGCTTGCTAGAAACAGTGCAGGAAGTGTAGTAACAAGCAAGAGCTCGACAACGCGTAACTTCATTAATGCCACGTAGGGCCTGATTTTGAATTTGCTCACTCAGCTAACCTTCTTGGGTATAAGTATTTGGTTTTGCAATTTTTGCGAGCATTTTATCGATTGTTCTGCGGGCAAGCTCTCGAGAACGCTCAGTTGGATTGATTCTATTTGCCATGATTGCGAAAACATATTCATTTCCATCAACTTCGACATAACCAGCAAGTGTCACCGATGTATTTATCCAACCAGTCTTAGCTACTACAAGTCCTACCGCGCTCTTTGCTGATTTTTCAAATCTATTCTTTAAAGTTCCACTCTTTCCAGAGATTGGGAGGCCATCATAAATTGCTTGATAATCTGGTTCGATTCGAATTTTCCAGAGTAGCTCTGCAATTGTTCTTGCAGCTACCCGGTTGCCATGTGATAGACCACTTCCGTCTTTGACATAAAGGCCTTCGGAATAAACATCTAGGTATTCCATAACAGATTTGAAGGCAAGAGTTAAACCAGCACGATCACGACCAAAGCCCATCTCATTTGCCGCACTTTTAGCCAATCGATCGGCCAGTGTGTTATCGCTCCAGAGTAAGGTAAATCCAATAATTTGACTAAGCATTGGTGATTCAACTTCTTGGACTTGTGTAATTTCGCCAGCTTCTCTCACCTCTGACATTGAGACTTTTTGAAATTTTAATTTATTTCCATAAAAATAATTGAGATTGGCAATGTCCTTTGCATAGAGCCCGTGATAGTCGATTCTGACTCGACTAAGCGATACCCCTGTTTCTTCAATTGCCCGGATTAATTTTGTAGAAAGTGCACGATCAAAACTTTTGGCCGAACTCGAACTTGTTGTCAACCATGGGTCAAATTCACCAAGCATAATAAAACGGCTTGGGTCGCTGGTTGCATTTATCGACGTCCTAAATGTTCTATCAGGCCCAAATGCGGTAATGGCACTTGTAGCTGATATTAACTTCAAAATTGAGGCTGGCGCTCTTGGTACTTCCGATCCACTAGCAAAGACTTCGGACTGAGTCACTGGATCAATTAATAAAATTCCTGGTTTAGCTAGATTTGGAGAATTTGCCAGCTTCAAAAATGAATTAGGTAGAGCGGCACTCTCAGCTGCGTTAACTGAAATTGGTGCAGTAAATAACGCAATCAATGTGGTTGAAAGCAAAATATTTATTGATTTGCGCATAGGAAGATTATGCCTGTTCTCTGCCTTTAAATCGCCCTTGTGAGATGGCGGCGCCGAGTAAAACAATTAATCCACCAAGTGGTTCATGCCAAGTTAGGTGTTCACTTAAAAATAGAACGCCCACAAAAACAGCAACGACTGGAGTTAGGTATGTCACAGAGCTTGCGATAGAACTTCCGGCCCGCTCAACTATTTGAAAATTCCAGATATACGCAACGCCGCTTCCAAGTACGCCAAGTGCAATCATGGCAAATATTGGCCCTGGTCTGTAATTTTCTTCGGCGATTCCATTAAATAAAGAGAAGGGGAGCAGAGTTAGAGCTGCTGCGCTTACTTGTCCTGCCGCTAAAGATTCGGCCCTCAGTTTGAGTGGTGAAAGATACTTTTTTATTATGGGAAATGAGAGGCCATAGCATGTGACCGCAACAAGTAGCGCAATCACACCTAACCCAGAATTTGCCCCGATGCCCTTCCAGATTCCAAGAACGGTTAGAACACCGACGCCTCCTGTGATTAATCCAATTATTTGGTGAGCCATAATCTTCTCAGACCTAAAGAAGATTAGAAGGAAGATTAAGGTTGTTAGTGGTGTGCAAGCATTAATAATCCCTGCTAACACGGATGTAACACGTTGTTCGGCATAGGCAAAAAGGATTCCTGGGAATACATTCAAAAGTAGTGAAACGATCCAGAGAATAAACCAGGTGTGCCTACCCGTTGGCAGCGCAATACCTCTAACTTTAATAATCAGAAGTAGCGCAAAGGCTCCAAGGGCGCATCTGCCAAAGGCGACACCGACAGGGGTTAGGAATTCAAGCCCTAATTTGATGAAGATAAATGAGCATCCCCATACAACCCCTAAGGCCAGATAGATCGGGAGCCACGATTTTTGCTTCATGCCAACTCCCCCTAATCTTTAGGTATGACCACCGCCGAGATTGGACCTGGAGAATTCTATCCAGTCGTCGGGGTTGGGCCACATCCAGAGCCATGGCCAACTGAGAGATATTTTGATTTAGAACTTCTTGCAAATGGTGATCGAAGAAATGTTTTAGATCACTATCGATATTGGAGCGTTGAAGCGATAGTTGCTGACCTAGATACCAAGCGCCATGAACTACAAATCGCAATTGAAAACTGGCAACATGATTTGAATATCGGATCTGTTGTTCGCACAGCCAATGCATTCAACGTCTCGAAGGTTCATATCGTTGGTAAACGTGATTGGAATAAGAGGGGTGCGATGGTCACAGATAAGTACTTACATGTACTCCACCATCCCACAGTTGTTGAATTTAAAATTTGGTGCTTAGAGAATTCGGTACCGATTATTGGGATTGATAACTTGCCGATTTCTAAAGAGCTTGAAACAGCTGATCTACCGGCTAAATGTGTTCTATTTTTTGGCCAAGAAGGCGCCGGAATGTCAGATGAGGCCGTTGATATCTGCGAAACGGTTTTAGCAATTAGACAATATGGTTCTACAAGATCAATGAATGCTTCGGCTGCTGGTGCTATTGCAATGTATGCCTGGGCAATGCAGCATTTAAATAAGTAGCGTTAGCCCTCTTTAATTACCTCAGCAACAGCCTGAAGCCGGCGGCGAATCTCAGTGGCATCATCTTCGCGACCTAGATCTTGGAGAACATTGGCCATCCGGTTTTCAATCTCTAATATAAATTCAAAATCTCTATTCTCATTTTCAGTCATAATCTCTAGAACTCGATCTAAAGAATTTAGCCCTTCTTCAAGTTGGCCAGCAATAATTTGAGCTTTGCCTAATTCAAAGAGCGAATAAGTTTCACGGTAGTGATCATGCGCTGTGACAAATACATCTAGAGATTTCTGTGCAGCTACTAGTGCACCTTCACCATCGCCAATTTCAGTTAAGCAATGGGCAATCTTCTGATCACATCTTGCTACGTTAATTACCTCTTTTAATTTCTTAAACAACTCGCGAGCTTTTTGAAATGACTCGAGCGCCTGACCATAATTTTTTAGTTCGCGGTGAGCACAACCAATTAGATGTAAATCATTTGCAGCGCCACTATCATTTCCATCGACTAAGTGTTCCTGTACGCAGTCGGTCATACATTCAATAGTCTTCTCATACTCTTTAGATGAGAACCACCATTCACCAAGGGTGCAGGCAAGGTCGATAGCAAGTGGTGATTTCGATTCGCGTAATAACTCGACCGCTTTGCTCATTGCAGTTGCTGCTTCATTCATCCGTTTTAATTGATTTAGGTTGTAACCAATTGCGGAGTAGGCCTGAGCTAATCCATCTGAAGGTACAACAGAGCCGAGCTCTGCATAAATATCACGAGCAGTCTCAGCAAGTGCCAGCGCCTCGTCGTATTGACCACGTGCATAGATTCGTGCGCTTAGCTCGTAATAAGTATTAGCGCGATCCAATCCTTGAGTTTCTGGGATTCGCTCCCAGAGCATCTCTTCAGTGACAATATCCTCTGTTGAATCATCATCCTCGCTCATAGCAAAGACTCTAGCAACACCTACCGCTATCCGCACGGGCAGGGGTATAGTTTGCTCACGTGCGTTTCTTAAATAACCCTAGCCACGACCTGACATATGACGATGTATTCATGGTCCCAAGCGCCTCAAGTATCGCGAGCCGGATGGATGTCGATCTCTCGACTCAGGATGGAACCGGGACCACAATCCCAATCATCGTAGCCAATATGACTGCTATTTCAGGTCGCCGAATGGCTGAAACAATTGCTCGCCGAGGTGGCATGGCAGTTATTCCACAAGATATTCCGCTCCAAGTTGTTAGTGATGTAATCAAGTGGGTTAAATCTAGACATAAATTTTTTGATACTCCTGTGACTCTTTCACCGACACAAACTGTTGCCGATGCAGCTGACTTAATAAATAAGCGGGCTCATGGAGCGCTAATTGTTGTAGAAGGTGGCAGACCGGTTGGAATAGTAACTGAGGAAGATTGTGAGCGCGTAGATCGCTTCACACAATTGCAATCTATTATGAGTAAGGATTTGGTTACCGTTCCAGATTCAATCGAGCCTAGGGAAGCATTTGATTTTTTAAATTCCCAACGTAGGCGCCTTGCCCCAGTTGTAAATAAAAATGGCGAGCTCATCGGAATTCTTACCCGGACCGGGGCGCTACGAGCAACTCTCTACCAACCTGCTTTAGATTCAAATAATCAGCTACGAATTGCCTGCGCTGTTGGAATCAATGGCGATGTCGCCGCAAAGGCGAAGTCCTTGATTGATGCGGGTACTGATGTACTAGTAGTTGATACTGCACATGGTCATCAAATTAAAATGATTGAAGCCCTAAAATTAATTAGAGAGCTTAATCCAAATATTCCGGTTGTTGCTGGCAATGTTGTAACTGCGCAGGGAACAAAGGCGCTAATCGAAGCGGGTGCGGACATTATTAAGGTTGGCGTTGGCCCTGGCGCAATGTGTACAACTCGGATGCAGACCGGTGTAGGTCGCCCACAATTCTCAGCTGTACTTGAATGTTCTGCTGAAGCAAGAAAGCTTGGAAAACATGTCTGGGCAGATGGCGGCGTTCGCCATCCAAGAGATGTCGCCTTGGCGCTGGCTGCGGGCGCATCACAAGTAATGATTGGATCTTGGTTTGCAGGTACCTTCGAATCGCCAAGTGATTTAAATAAAGATGCAACTGGACGGTTATATAAAGAATCTTTTGGTATGGCATCTGCGCGCGCAGTAGCAGCAAGGACTTCCAATGATGGCGCTTTTGAGCAGGCTCGCAAAGCGCTCTTTGAAGAGGGCATCTCATCCTCGAGAATGTATATAAATCCATCCCGACCTGGAGTAGAAGATCTTTTAGATGAGATTATTTCGGGCGTTCGCTCTTCATTTACCTATGCTGGCGCATCAAGTATTCATGACTTCTTTGAACGGGCGGTAGTTGGTATTCAATCTGCATCTGGATACGCCGAAGGCCGGCCACTTCATACAAGTTGGTAGCTTTTAAGGCTTAGCTCTCCTGTATTTTTATTCGCTTTCTTGAAAGTAATATATGACCAACAAATCCAATCGCAAGTGCTATTACTACGCCGATATTTGAATATGCCCAGGCTCCATCTTTGCCACCGATTACTCCTAAAAGATAGCCCTGCCAAGATAGCCAACCTGCGAAAGAATTCGTTACAAATCCCCAACCAATAACAGATCCAAAGGCAACTAAAAGTAAGGATCTAAAATTCCAGGCGCCATATATCCCGGCGGGATTAAATAGATCGCGCTCTACATAGTCACGCTTGCGCAGGATTACATCTGCAACAAATATTGCAGACCAGGTAGCAATAGGAACCCCTAGCGTTATTAAAAATCCTTGGAAAGGTAGGAAGAAACTTCCAGCAAACCAGACGATATAGATAGTTCCAATAGCCATGATAACGCCATCAATTGATGCGGCGACATGGCGCTTTACTGGCAGACCAATTGAGACCAAGGTGATGCCAGATGAATATAAATCTAAAATAGCGCCACCGATTAATCCGAGTATTGCTACTGCAGCAAATGGAATTAGGTACCAAGTTGGCACTAAAGATGTGAGTGCGCCGATTGGATCCATTCCGATTTTTTCACTCAACTCTGAACTACTTCCAGCAAGTAGTGAGCCATAGATAACTAAAGTTATTGGAACAATAGATGCACCAAATACTGTCCAGCCAATTACTGAAGAACTTTTAACGGTACGCGGCAGATATCTAGAGTAATCAGCGGCTGCATTTACCCAGCCCAGGCCAATACCAGTGATTCCAAAGATGAGTGCACCAATAAAGGCTTCAATATTACCGTTAGGAAGTGCGTTAATAGCGCTCCAGTTAATGTGATGCGCAGTCAAAATTATGTAACCCAGAGTTAAGGTTATTGTTGAAATAGTTAAGAACTTCTGCATTCGCATAATTACATTAAAGCCAAGTACCCCGCCAAATATTGTTAACCCGGCAGCGATGGAAAATCCAAGGATTCTTGAGATATTGGGCTCGATGTTCCCGACTCTAGTTAGAACAGTTTCAGTAGCAAGCGTTGCAAGAGAGACTAGAACTGTCTCCCAACCAACAAGGATGAGATAAGAGAGCAGGCCTGGAACTACATTTCCTTTTACTCCAAATGCTGCGCGTGAAAGCGTCATTGTTGGTGCATTAGCTCGCTTGCCAGCAAGTGAGCTGATCCCGACTAGAAAGAATGAGGCTACCGTTCCAATTATTGCAGCGAGAGTTGCTTGCCAGAATGAGATTCCAAAGCCAAGAAAGAATGCACCATATGAGAGAGCAAGAAGTGAAACATTTGCTGCGGCCCAAGGCCAGAATAGCGAGCGCGCAGATCCAGAGCGCTCATTTTCTTGGATGAAGTTTGTACTGTTTAATTCCAACATGAGGGTAAGCCTAGAGGTTAAAGATAAGATGCGCACATGTTGCAACACGAAAATTTGGATAGTGATTCCAAAGAATATCGAAGGGCAAAATTTGCGATTCTTATCGCATTCTTAATTAACGGATTTTCAGTTGGCAACTTTGTTTCAAGAATTCCAGATTTTAAAATTGAATTAGGTATCTCGAATGGCGTTCTGGGTGGAGCGTTATTTTGCGCTTCTGCTGGTGTATTGACAGCACTTCGCCCAACCAGCAAGAGCGCCGCAAGATTTGGTAGTGGCCCTGTTGTAAAGTATTCAGCTTTCACTTTATCGCTAGCCGTACCGCTTGTTGGCTTACTTTTTAACCTTGAATGGTTCTTATTTTCGTTATTTTTATATGGCGCCCTCTCTTCAATTCATGATCTATCCATAAATGCACATGCTGCTGCTCTAGAAAATCTTGCTGGAAAACGGGTTATGAGCACTTTTCATGCCATGTGGTCTATCGGTGGACTTACTGGGGGCACGCTAGGCGGGCTGTTAGCCACTGCAGGCATAACGATTCGAATTCATGCATTCATTGTTGGTCTTATAATTTTTTTAATCGCGCTAGCCACGCGTAACTGGTTCTTACCTGCAGCAGCAGATAAGCATCCAATCGAAAAGCGTGAAAAACATAAAGTTCCTAGGAAATTTCTGATTCTGGGTCTACTTGGATTATGTGGCGCCCTTGGCGAGGGTGCTGCTAGCGACTGGGGTGGAGTTCTGGCTCGGGACTCATATGACGCTTCGCCTTTCATTTCTGCGCTGCCATTTATTTTCTTCTCATTCACAATGGTCGTTGGCAGATTATCTGGAGATTTTCTTGCCCATAAATTTGGCGCAGTAAGACTTTTAACTTGGTCAGGCTTAGTCGCAGGGATAGGCCTTACCGGCGGGGTTCTGATTGGAAATATCTACGGAATCATCCTGGGCTGGTTCTTGCTCGGGATTGGATTATCAACCATTATTCCAATGATGATAAGCGCTACTGGGACGCTGGCTAACGAAAAATATTCAGGCCGGGTTTCTGCTGCCGAGGGTGTTGCACTTGTCACCGGAGTTGCCTATTTTGGATTTGTTATCGGACCTCCGCTCATGGGATTTGTTGCCGATCTCATAACTTTGCGTTGGGCGATGCTTATTCCAGCTCTACTTGCAATAATCTTTGGACTTAGCGCCAAAAAAGTACTCTCGTAGCAATCGCCTTTTATTGGGTGTAAATTGCCCAGATGATTACTCCACAGAAACTAGCTTCCAATCAATTCGATCACTTCTACAAAGGCGGCTACCGAATCGGCACCCTGCGAAATGGTCCTGGTGGACCGATGCGTCCAGAAGAGTGGATCGGTTCTATGACTACTCGCTTCGGTGAAGAGACCATGGGTCTATCAGTACTAAATGATGGAAGTTATCTGCGCGACTCAGTAATAACAAACCCAGAGAAGTGGCTTGGATCGGAACATCTAAACACTTTTGGTGCAAGCACTGAATTGTTGATGAAACTACTTGATCCAGATCAAAGGTTGCCAGTCCACTATCACCCAAATCGTAAATTCGCTAAGGAACATCTATCGCTTAAGCATGGTAAGACTGAGGCGTGGATTATTTTAGAAGCCCCCGCCGGAGCTAATGTTGGACTTGGATTTAGTAAAGAGTTATCAAAGTTAGATGTTTCTAAGATGGTTGATGCAAGAGATTCAAATGGATTGCTTGCATCGTTACAAAAGTTTGATGTAAAAGCTGGCGATACTGTCTTTGTTCCTGCTGGAACTCCCCACGCTATAGGTGAAGGTATCTTCGTTCTAGAACTTCAAGAGCCTACTGATTTATCAGCGCTACTTGAATGGAATGATTTTGCAGTTGATGGTGAGAAGGATGGCCACCTTGGACTTGGTTTTGACACTGTTCTAGATGCACTTCGATATACCCCTATTGAGAGAGATGAGGCGAGCAAGCTTGTCTTCTCGGATAGATTATTTAGCACATCAGACCAATCAGTATTTACTGCTGTTGCAGATCCCTACTTCCGCGCTGATTACCTTGCCGGAAATAGCAGCAAAGTTGCTGCTGGATTTAGCATAATGTTGGTCCTAGAAGGTAGCGGAGCGATTAATTTCGAAAACTCTACGCCGATTGATGCGATAAAGGGTGATGCGATTTTAATTCCGCACTCTGCTGGAAATTGGACCTTAACTGGTGCAAGCGGCGTTGTCTGCCGACCTCCACTGGCGAAAGATGCACCGCTAGCGATCTAAATTGCTAGGAGAGGTTATTTGCTCGCACTATATGTTCAACCATATATTTGCGGGCGCTTAGCGCCATCGGTTTGTTCTCTGTCCAAAGGTTGCGCCAGATTGCTAGGGCAAGAGATAGATCTGGATGAACAACTGCGGATGAAAAACTTTCAAAAGTTATAACACCTTTGTAATTTATCTTTGCTAGTGCGCCAAATAGCTCTTCAAAATCCACGTTCCCAGTTCCTAGGCCACCTCTATGGCTGGCACCGATATGTACATATCCGATGTACTCTGCATTATTTATAATTGGAGACGCTAAATCCTGCTCTTCAATATTCATATGATAAATATCGATGTGGACTTTTACATTTGGTTCACCAATTTCCTTAATCATTTCAACAGCTTGGTCGATGGTATTAATTAAGTTTGATTCATACCTGTTTACCGGCTCAAGCCCAATTGTTATTCCTTTGGATTGTGCTGCAATCGCTAAACGTTTCAAAGATGCAATTGAGTTGGCTCGTGATTTTGTGGTTGCGGGGTGCAAATATTTTCCTAGTGCGCTAAAAAGTACACCCCCTAAGTAATCACCTTCGATGCCAGCAACTACATCAAGGGCTGCCATTAATTTTGCTTCGCCCTTTGCTACAACTGCAGAGTCTTCACTATTTATATCTGCATCGAAAGATAGCCCCATTGAACAAGCTGCCTTTATTCCAAATTCTTTCAAAGTTGCAAGTGTATGTTCAGTATCAATCAACGATGGATCTAGCGCCGGAATTTCGATTAAGTCATAACCTGCTTCTACAGTGTTTGAGATGGCTTCTCGACATTCTGCATGAGACCAACCTCCAACCCAAACAAGAGCGTGAACACCTAATTTATTTGGAAGTTTAATTGTCATTTCACAAGTATATTATTTTTCAACCCCTTGGCTAGAGGCAAATATGGTCGATGCATTTTCCAACATTGGCGGACATTTATCGCCCGGTGCGATGATGGGTTCAAAATGCCACCATTCATTCTCATATACCCGGCAGAGTCCAAATACTGAACCATTTTCTTCTAACCACTTCACTGCCAACATATCTCCTGGATAGTTAATATCGATGGCCAACCCCCATGGATGACTTGATATTTCATCAGGCAGAACCCATTTCGCTCCCTCTTCCTCACTTCCATACCTGCGCACCGCATCTTCAAATAATCTCGCTTGCAGATCTTGTGATCTAAAACCTGAAGTTATATTTATCTCGAATCCTTTAGTCATTGCTGCGGCTTTGGCAGCTAAGAATCTCAACTCAAAAGTTTCATTAATGGAGCTAGGTCGAATTCCACCAGGAAGAAGTGGGCTATTTCCTAAAGTGCCCTCATTGATAAAACAGCCGATATTTGTATCGCCAGTTCTAAGGAGTTGAGTCTGCGTATCAAAACATAGTAGAGCCTGAGGTATTTGTACATCTACTGAAATTTCCTGCATTTCAAATTTAGGTGAAGTCAAAACTATGACAGCAGCCACCAACAAAAGATAACCTGCAGCCCAGAAATTAAAATCTGATTGAGACTTGTCCATATTATCTACCGCGCTCTGGATAATCCGTAATAACACCTGCTACACCAGAGTTAAAAGCTAATTCAAAATCTCGTTTTTCATTTACAGTCCATAGATAAAGATCGGTTCTCAATTTCTTAAATCGATTAACCAGTTTTGGATAGCGCCTAATTAAAGTGATATCTAAGAATTTCTTCTTGCTTGGAAATAAGAGCGCTGGCAGCAGATATTTGGAGACCTTAAATATCTCAATCTTAGATTTGAGAAGATAAATCGAGATAGCAGAAAATGAGATAATTTCAATCTTTATATTTGCACCACTAATCTCTGATTTTTTCTTTTCAAGTAATTCAAATAATTCATTCTCAATCTTATTTCTGCTCTTGACGGGATGCTTCGTCTCTATCAACAAATCCTTGTGATTTGCGATAGCCAAATCAATCAAATCATCCAGAAGTAAGACCTCGGTTAATTGTCGCAGCTCAGCAAGGCTTGACTTTGAAATACGTACTTTCTTATCAGCTATTCGACTCGTAGTTGAATCATGGAAACAAACAATCCGATTATCACTAGTCAGTCTCACATCGCATTCAAATCCATCAGCTCCATCTTCAATCGCAGCAAGATAGGCGGCCAGTGTCATCTCTGGGGCTCTGCCCGATGACCCCCGGTGAGCGTAGATCTTCATCTTCCCAATATAAAGCGAAGCGAGTTTAGAATGCCAAACCTTTTCCGAGGTGGTTTAACCAAAAATGCCAATCGGATAATTGGGGCTAAGGCACCGAATACTCGAGTGAATATCTCCGCTCTAGCTAGAACATCTGCAGCGCTGTTCTGCAAAATTCCCGAACTATGACTTGGATGTACTGCTATTGGAATTGGTAAAAATACTCCCTTAAGGCCGGCTCGCAGCGCATCTGCAATAAAAATATATTCATCACCCAAATAATTCCTGGCACCTGCACCAAAATTCTCATCAAAAGTGATCCCGAGGCTTCGTATATCTTCGACTCGTAAGATGATTTCATAGGTTGCGGCCTTGGCTGAATTTCGAAGAGCTAAGTTATGCAATTTCACGGGATAGTGCTTTCGCAGCTGCCCATCCTCGTCAACAGCCTGAGCCAAGACTATTGATACATCTGAATTGGCCTCAAGATAAGAAATCACTTTAGAAATTGCCCCGATATCGAATTCAACATCATCATCACCAAATAATAAGTACTTGGTCTTGGCAGCAGCTAGAACTATATTTCTACTCTTTGCTACTCCGCGATTCTTCAACTCAATTACTGAAATATTTGATACGAATTCTGGAAGCTCTTCACTATTTGGATTCTGAATTACAACTAGATTCTCCACTCCTTCTACGAACCGTATATTGTCTCCGCGATTTGCTAGTGTTGAGTAACCAATTGTTAAAAGCTTTCGACTATTCACTGTGTGTTCTTGCCCTTGCAAATCTCATTAAGCCAGTAGAAATACTAGATAAACTTGAGGTCTGCATACGTAAGCCAAAGAATAGAACTACTGTGTTAGAGGCACTTATCTCAGCGTTATAACTAAGATAAATTAGCGCAGCAAAAAGAATAAGCATTGCAAGGCCCGATAAAAGGATGCCAGTCTCGCCAGATTTGATTCTAGTTTGAAATTTGATCATGCTTGGCACATGCTCGCGTTTGCGCCTTGCCTTTACGAATTTACGTTGCGACCTCAACTGTTTCCTAAAAATTCGGCCAATCACCTGAATAATCCCTACCACCACTAAAATATTTAAGAGTCCAAATTTCCAATTCAAAATTGTGCAGAAGATCATGATTACTGTCATTTGGGTAAAGATGCTTAGTAACGTTGAGAGCTCAAAAGCTAAGCGCCATTGATGATCCTGCTTTCGTTTGCCGACTTCGCGATCAGATGCTTGAAATGCGCGATCAAAGACATTTACTCGATAAATACGGTGAAAATAATGTCCTGCTCTAGTGGCACCAAAAAATAGGAAGAACGCTGAAACATAAATAATTATCTGAGTTGTTGATAGCGAACCCTCGTTTAGAATAATTTGCATAAACATTTTTGCAAGGGCAAGTTCTGATACCGAAATAAATGAAGTGATCAATACTAGGCTGACTAGAATCAGGCGAAATTTTGTTGTCGGAAAGAGCAGCAAAAAAGCGGCTTTCATCTGCCCAATAATTGTTAGCATGGCTTAATTATTCCTCAGTTTTGCCGAAGTTAAGATTGCGGCTAGATGACCTACGGTGACGAATACCGCTATTGCCAAGGCCACCTTAAGAGCAATTGGATTTTGTCCAAATATTGCGACATACATTGTGAATTCGATTGAGTGAAATAGGCGCTGGGCTGGAAGGAAGTTAAAGATTTTACGGGCTCGGCGCAAAAGCCCTTTTACTGGGAGATTAATTCCTTCAGCGTCTTGAATCTTTGAAAGGCCGGAAAAGGCTCGGGCGACATGAACTGAATCATTTAACGCTTTATTAAAAATAATCAGAATTGCCAAAAGAGCACCTAAGTATGGATAGATAGAGCTGGTGATTGGTTTGTCGGGCCAACCCGCAATTCTTAAACCAAAACATATTGGAATTAGTGCTTCAGCTATGTAATGCCCTAACTTATCTAAGAAAATTCCCATTGGGGATCTGGTTTTTCGCCATCTGGCAACTTCACCATCACAGCAATCAATAAGCATTTGCAGGTGGCTAAGAAATAGCGCAAGGGCAAGTCCAACCCATCCTTGTATTAATAGCGCTGGGCCAATTGCAGCACCAGCAATAATCATTAACCAAGTTACGCCATTTGCGGTTATGGGCGTCATTAAAAATAATCTAGTTAAATATACTGAAATTTTTCTTAGGTAAAGATCTGCAATCCAATGTTCAGATGTCGACCTTCCAGTAACAGAAGCAGGTTGTGAAATTTCTCGAATCTGAGCGATAGTCGGCCTCGTAGGCAAATTAGCTGGTGATGTCATAGCTTATTGCCCTCTCTTATTGCGACTTAATATCCATTGCGTAGATGAGATAATGAAGAAAAGTATAGAAAAATAATATACAAGAATATCAATTGGAAGCTCTAGCCACATCCAAATTAAGGTGAGCAAGAGACGCCCAAAAATATATCCGCCGGCAATAGTCAGCCAAGTGGGCTTCTTCTCTCCTTGAAGGGCTCGATACATATTGTCGTAGTGATGAAAGAGGATGGCAAAAACTAAGAGAAATAGCGCTGGCCGATTAACATCGCTTATGATCGCTAGTTCAATAAAAATTAGCCCTTCGACGAGTCTCAATATTGATGGTTCCATCCAATCAAACCTATTTGTCGAATTCTTATTCTTAAATGAATCTAGTTGATCATCGATAAAACTCTTATTTACTCGTATCTTCGGCCAGGTAATTGTTTTTCGGACCCGCGCTCGAAATACCAGAGCGATAGAAATCAGCGAAAGGATTGGCATTACTGTAAATGTAAATGCTGCCCCACCAATCACAGAGCTCGCACTTATTACTAACCAGCGCTCACCGATTGGGAATTGAACTGCCTTCTTGCTCCAGTACCTAATTCGGGATAGCTTTTCGCGCTCTTTGACAACAAATCCATCTGACTTTAAATCAAATGAGATGGCCTCTGGTTCTGGTGCTCTAAATTTATTTATTCGAGCAAAGTTATAGTCCGATAAATGTCTGAAGGTTTGGAAGATCATCATCCCTATTGCAGGAATCCATAAATCTCGGCCATTCTTCGCGGCGCCGTAAGCTAGAGCAAAAAATACTAAATACTCTTTTATTCGATCTGTGATTGCGTCCAGCCAGGCGCCTAGCTGTGAAAATTGCCGGGTGTATCTTGCAAGTTCGCCATCTACGCAGTCAATAATAATGCTCAGTTGCAGCAGCGCTGCTCCAATAAAAATTGACCAGAAATTACCTCGGCTAAATCCATAGGCTGAGAGCAAACCAACTGCAAAAGAGATCAGGGTAACTTGGTTAGGAGTCATCTTTAATCTAACCGCTAGCCAGGTAAATAGTTTTGAGATTTTTCGAAGAAAGAAGACTGAATAAAATCCATCATTAGCTCTATTTGCTAACTTTAAGCGCAACCTTGCGTCATTCAAACTCTCAATTTCATGAACAGTTTTATCGCGTTCGGATTTATCGGCACTTCGTACCCAAGGAGCACCTGCAACTTCTGCGGGAGCGACGATCACTGTCGCACGAACTAGGCCAACTAAAATTAAGTCGATGGTATTGCCGACATAATTTGTATTGGCAATCCTCGAAAGAGTCTCGATAATTTCACTTCGTTGTGACTGTGAAAGCCGTATCGCCCCTAAAAATTTATGGTTACCGTATCCGACTTCGTGGTACCCAGAGCTAGCCCCAGTTATTCGTGAGGCCCCAACTCGGGTATCCCCACCTTTAAGCTTTGTGACCAGAGCGGTCGTTATGGTCCGTGGATAATCGGTAAGAAGTTCAAGATGTGGATCTGTTACTACAGTATTTTCATCAATTATTAATAGGTCTTTATTGCTAGATTCGAATGCGAGCAAAACATCGGCGATCTTTGTACCCTGACTAACTTCAAGAGTCCCTAGATTTGAGGCCATAAGCGGTAATCTATCGTGCTAACAAGGGTATTTTTCCAAATTAGCTATTCAAGAGAAGGTAGTCATGGCAATTCAAGTAGTAATTCTTGCGGCTGGAATGGGAACCAGATTAGGAAAGCCTTGGCCCAAGCCATTGACGACACTCTCTGATGGTCGCTCAATCATGCAGCAGCAGATGGAGAATGTTTCAAAAGTTTTCGGAGAAAAAGCACGAATTACGGTTGTAGTCGGATTCAAGTTAGAGATGATTATTGAGGCCCACCCAGATGCCTCCTTTGTTTACAATGAAATTTACGACCAGACCAACACATCAAAGAGCCTATTGAAGGCGCTAAGAGCCAGCCAAGAATCCGGAGTACTTTGGTTAAATGGTGATGTTGTCTTTGATTCAAAGGTACTAGAACGAGTAGCAACAAGAATCGAATCTGAAAAATCATTTGTCTGTGTCAATACTTCTGCAACTGCTGAGGAGGAAGTTAAGTACACGGTTGACAATGATGGAAATATCAAGGAACTTTCAAAGACTGTACAGAACGCTCTCGGCGAAGCTGTCGGCATAAACTTTATAAGTGCATCTGAAAAATCGGCTGTTATTAAGCAACTCGACGCATGCGCTGATCAAGATTACTTCGAGCGTGGGCTCGAGTTAGCAATCGAGAAAAATGGAATTAAATTAGAGCCAGTTGATATCTCGGATCTCTTTGCAGTCGAAGTAGATTTTCAGGCGGATCTAGATCGAGCAAACCAAGGTCTCAAATAATTAGAATTTGCTCTTTAGGTCGCGTTTAATCATCTTCCATAGAACTCGTGCCACATATCGTGTAGGTAGCTTCTCAACTACTCTAAGGTCCATTGCTAGCAGAGCTTTTGCTGCCAGGTCAACAGGAATATGTGTTACCTCTGGATTCTCACCAACTGCAATCTCTGCTTTTTCGAATGCATTAATATCTCCAATTATCTTAATTCCTAAATTCGCAATCTCAGCCACATTCTTAGCAGATACCTCTCGCGCAATATCCACCGCCCACTTTGGCGTAAGTAACTTTGCTGCATCAGGCTCTGGGACAACCTTATTAGTTAAATATTTGATTGCGCCATTTCGAATAAAGGTCTCATAATCATGCCAGCTTCGCTTTTTCGAAAATTTCTTATTTACCGTATTAAGTAGGGTTATCTCATCTAAGGTAAGTGAACGGTTACTATCCTGATCTATCTGCGGTACTAGAAAGCCCGGAGATAAACCCAGTAACTCATTAAACTTTTCATATATAAAGGCAGGTTCTTTCTCGTCAACAACTATCAAAACTACGTTCCCCGCGCCAAAATGTTTTACCCATTTCGCGAGGACTTCTGCATGCATATGGCGCACCCAGAATGATGGTGTAATTGTTGATACTCCGGGATGATCCAAAATTGAATGTAGCCATTTTTCATAATTACTTTTGATGCCAATTTTTAGATGCTGCTGGTATGCCGATGGAATAATTTTTAGCAGTGGGCGTAAGGTAAAACATATTGTTACATCATCGCAATCAATATCTTTCTTAAACTTAAGAATCTGTTCTTCACTAAATTCGCATAGGAACTCTGAACTTATTAGCACTTGAGATTTTGCTCGCTTCACACTCTTTAGAAACTTGCGCCATCTTTCATCGGTTGCAACTACACCGCCACGATCTTCCCAACCCCAAGTCTTTCCCATAAAAGAATAAACAGCTTTATGGTGTGCTTTACCGCCCGCATGTGGATAGGTGATTCCGGCTTTCGCTAATTTTTCTGTGGCTGCATAGAAACTTGATTGAATCGCTGTTGTTCCAGTTTTATGAAAACCAGCATGAACAATTATTTTCTCCGCCACATTGCAAACTTTACCCCTAGTGCTTAATCAAGAGCGAGCAGTTCTTGGAAAATTTTCATGAATTTTTCATGTCTCGGATCTATTAGCTCAAAATGGCCAATATCTTCAAACTCTAATAACCTATTATATTTATTTGCCTTCTTAGACACATATTCTCTTGAAAACGAAATTGGCACCCTTATGTCTAGTGCTCCATGGATTAACAGTGTTGGAATTTCTAAGGCAGGCAGTTTCATGGGATCAATATCCTCACGCATCCTTGCTGGAGTTCCAAGAAAATCTGAAACCGCCCCTTCGTCTAAATCCAATTCTTCACAACGTTGTAAATCACTTAGAGGGGCCATCGCAATTACAGCCTTTACATTGAACTCTGGAGCTGTTACCAATGCCAGGTGCCCACCAGCAGAGTGGCCAACTAGTATTATTTCCCGAAAGTCTTTTGCAAGTAATTGGATAGAGCTCTTTACGTCTGAAATTGCGGCATCGGGATTGCCTATGATTCTCCGATATTCAATTAGAGCTACAGGCCAACCGTTTTCAGAAAGTGCTTTGGCAAAAGGTGATAGGTGTTTGCGGTCATATTCAGGACGCCAATATCCACCGTGGATCAAAATTATCAGAGTTTTTTTGCCAGCAGGCGGAAGAAATAGGTCAATCACCTGATCCTCTTCGCTTCCAAATGAAATTGACTTTGTTGGATGAGCCAGATCAATCTCAAATACAGATCTATCTTCTTCCATTGACTAGATTGAATCCATGGCTATAATTTTTTCAGTAACCACATAATTAATTGCTATTTTTTGCCAAGCTCGGCTTGCTTCATTTGCCATATGAAGATCCCAAGAATGACGATCACTCCAAATTTCCCACACGCAAACGCGGTCAGTGGAGTCCGTGTCAAGAAAAATATTAAGTACCTCACACCCATCTTCGGTGCGAATATGTGCACCGTGTTTAGAAATCTCTACTAAGAAATCATCACGCATGCCTGGCTTAACATCAATTTCTACAAATAGAAAGACTTTATTCATTTCCTGCCAATTTTAGGTAACGAAAATTCCTTGCCATTAGTTATTCCGTCAGAGCGCCAGAGCAACATTGCAACAAAAGTTAAAGCGATGATCACCGCTCGGGATCCTAACGGTATAGAAACTTTTATACCGAATACTGGTAAATCCTGCTCCATCATCAGAAGAATGTGGCCAACGGCAGTAATAAAGAATGTACCTACTAAAGCCCCCCATAAACTTGCACTTCCACCAACTATTAACATTGAAAGAGTAATAAATGTAAATTCTAAATAGTAATCCTGGACCTGAAATGTACCTGCAACATGGGAATACATTCCACCAGCTAGACCAGCTAGTGCTCCTGAAATTGTGAATGCAATCCACCGAATTCTGAAAATATTAATTCCTATTGAAGGAGCAGCCATTGCATCTTCACGGGTAGCTCGCAAAGATCGACCTATTTTCGAAATATTAAAGAAGTAAACGATCACAAGAGCTAAAATTGCCAGTAATAGTAGATGCCAGTTATTGGTAATTAAAGGCACTCCGGGTAGGGCTTGCGAACCAGGACCAATCTTCTTATTGTTAAAAAATACATTGTAGGCAACACCTAAAAGAGCGAATGTAGCAATGCCCGCAGCTAGCCCATTTAAACGCATTAATAAGCTGCCGGTAATAGCTGCGATTAGACCACTTATAGCTGAAGCAATGAGCAGGCTTAGATAAATATTTACCTGTGGATTTACCAATGGCTCCCAGAGTTGATTCATGGATAGAGCATTATCTTTTATATTGACTGGTGCTGTAAGTATCGCGGATGTATAAGAGCCAACCAATGCGAAAGCCCCGTGCCCAAATGAAAGAACCCCTGAATTTCCAACAAATATTTGGAGAGATAAAACCATTACAAAAAGGCAGAGTGCAAGTTGAGTTACTAGCTGAAGGCTTGTTGAGGAGCCGCCGATGAAATAAGTCACTGCGATTAAAACCACAATTGGACCTAGAAAATTTTGAAGAGAAAATCTAGTAACCCCATTGTGCTTCATTAGACACGCTCCAATTCTGATCCCTTGCTTAACAATCCGCCAGGGCGCACCAACAAAATAATAAGAACAAGTATAAATAGCCAACTATATGCGTACACGCGACCGTTGCCGAGGAGAGTATTTAGCGCACTAAGTACTACTCCAACAATGAATCCACCCATGGCAGCACCTCTTAATGATGCAATGCCGCCAATTACGATTCCCACCAATGACAAAATAGTTATGTTCAATCCATAATAAGGACTGACCTGTGGATTTTGAATTACTAAGATAAGCGCAACAAATGTTGCCAATACACCACTAAGAGCAAATGCCGCCCCAATCAATCTATTTGATCGAACCCCTAGCAGTCGTGCGGTTTTGAAATCTGCTGAAGCTGCGCGAAGCTGCAGACCTAATGAAGTTTTTTCGACTATGTATCCCATCAATAATAAAATTGTTATTGTTAAAACGATTGTTATGACGCTTGAAATAGTTATCGAGACTCCGAAGAATTTGAAGTCGCCACGTAAAAATGGTGCAACAACTGCTGATTTTGGTAACGCCCCAAACATCAATTCATACAATCGTTGCAATACAGTAGATAACCCAAAAGATGCGATCAGCATGATTGCTGGGTTTACCCCGCGCAACCTGCGGTAGATGGTAAATTCCATTAAAAGTGCAATGAATGCTGTAACAATTAGCGCAAACGAAATGCTCACCAATAATGGATATTGAGTAGTTAAGACTAAGGTGTATGCCGCGATTGTAATTAATTCTGCATGTGCAAAATTAACCAGTCTCATTACGCCAAAAACTAAACCTAGGCCCAGCGCGGCTAAAGAATAAAGTCCACCGAGGCTGATTGCATCAAGTACCGATTGAATCATTATTTTCCTGCCCCAAAATATGAACGTTGAAGTGAGTCAGAATTGGCTGCATCAGCTGGGGTGAGAGTTGCTTGCACTTTTCCATCTCTAATTACGATTGTCTGCTCGGCAAAAGTCGTAACTAGATTTGCTCGCTGTTCGACAATAACCACCGATGTTCCTAGGTTAATAATCTCTTTTAAGCGATCAAAGACATCCGTGATTACTGTAGGTGATAATCCCAAACTCGGCTCATCTAGTAATAAAACTTTGGGCTCTGAGATCAAAGCTCTAGCAATTGCCAATTGTTGTTGTTGGCCCCCGCTTAGCATTCCTGCTTGATGGTTCTCGTGAGTTGAGAGAACTGGAAAAAGATCATGCATCTTTGACACAATTTCTTTGGCGCCTTTTTTATTCTGCCTGCCCGTTAATCCGAGTGCCAGATTCTCTTTAACACTCAAACCACTAAATATTTGTCGACCTTCTGGTACTAAGCAGAGTCCCAGTCGAACAATATCCTCTGGCTTTTTCCCGGTAATTTTTTTTCCATCAAATGTTACAGTCCCAGTTTTTGTTGAAATTGAGCCAGCGATGGCCTGTAATAATGTGGACTTTCCAACTCCATTTGGTCCAACAATGCCAATTGACTTGCCAGATTCAAGATTAAATGAGATGCCGGAGATAACTTCTACTTTCCCATATCCTGCGAATAGATTCGTGACTTCGAGAAGCGCCATTAGTAAACCTCTGCTTTACCCAAATAGGCAGATTTAACTTCTTGATTATTCAGAGCATCTTGTGGATTTCCATCATAAATTAGATTCCCTGTAGCTAAAACGATTACTCGAGTGCATGCCTGAGTTACCAACTTAACATTGTGTTCAACCAAAAGCATGCCGCATCCAATATTTTCTCTGACAATATTGAGTGCATTCAATAGTCGTGGTGCCTCATCTTCATTCAGTCCGGCAGCTGGCTCATCCATGATTAGATATTTCGGATGGGCGGCAACTGCTCTAGCAAGTCCAACCAAACGAGCATTGCCATGTGAAATACTGCCAGCAGGGAATGAGGAGAGTTTTTCAATTCCTAAAATATTTAAAATTGTGGTTGCTCTCTCACCGCTGATTCTTGCGGATTTGCTCATACCTATTGCACCGAGTGCAACATTCTCAGCAACTGTTAAATTTCCAAACAGCCGTCCTGATTGAAAAGTTCTTGAAATACCAGAGCGCGCTCGTGAGTCTGGCTTTAAACCATCCAATGATTTTCCATTTAGAACTACAGTTCCGGCATCTTGTTTCTCGTATCCCGCTAAAATATTTATTAAAGTTGATTTGCCTGCTCCATTTGGACCTAAAAGCCCCAAAACTTCACCTGGATTAATTCTTAAAGAGACGCTATCTAAAACCTGAAGAGCGCCAAAAGATTTACTAATCTCATTTGCTTGGAAAGATTGTTCAGTCAAGATTAAATCCCTCTCAATCAGTAACTTTTACATAGCTCTCAATAATTTGAAATTTCACAATAGTAAATAGATATTAAATTAAGGGTGTGCGAATTATATCGCACACCCTTAATTTTCCTAATTAATTTCTAATAGATTGCTCTTTAATTAGAAAGTAGGTTTCACCGCAGAAGCATACTTAACGAGCCTATGCTTCCCATTGGTGGTCCTTATGATCGCCATTGGACGTGAAACGTTGACGTGAAGGCTTTCAGTAAAGCTTGTTGGACCAGCTGTTAAGTCCTCATCTTTGAACTTATTCATCTCATCGGCCAACTTCTTGCCATCTGTAGATCCAGCGCGCTTGGCTGCAAGTGCAAACGCCTCAACAGCAGCGGCTCCTGTGATCAGGCCAGAAGTAGCAGCAGACGAGCCAGTTGCCTTCTTGAATGCATTCAGGATGCTTCGGATACGGCGATTTGTATCATCACCAAATACTGAAGCATAGGTAACTACATAATGGTTTGAGAGATTAGGTACTGCGCCACTCCAGAATGCGCCATCCATTCCGAATCCAGATATGACAGGTGTCTTAATTCCGCCAGCACGAATAGCAGCAAGTGCTTCAGCGCCACCACCTGGGTATGAACAAAGTGCAATTACACCAGCACCGTCATTCTTAGCTGCAGCAACTTGTGCTGTTACTGGCTTATCTAGTGCACCAGCTTGAGTTTGGTTAAATTCTTGTGATGACTTTACAGTTCCACCAAGTTCTTTGAATCGCTTTTCAAATGCATCGCATTGGCTTGTTGTGTAAGCAATTGACATATCTTTGAAAAGTGTCGCAGTTTTACCAAGGCGGGCGTAAGCAAACTCAGCCATGATTGCGGCTTCACCTGGAACTGCTGAACCTAACGAATATCCAAGGTTTAATCCGTTATCAGGTCCCATCGCGGTAGATCCCACACATGGTGCAATTACAAGAATGCCGGCCTTCTCTCCAACTTGAGCTGACTTTAAGTTGATATCTGCATCACAAGTTACGAGTAGAAGTTTTGCTCCATCAGCAACGAATTGAGTTGCGATTTGCTGCCCCTTATCAGGATTTGTTCCTGTATCTACTGCTTTTAATACAACTTTACATCCGTTGATTCCGCCTTTTCTATTTAGACGGCTTACTGCAATCTTTGCAGTTTCAAGCGCAGGCCCATCGAATGGTGCCATGAATCCTGTTTGAGCCATTGCAGCTCCGATAAGTACTTCGCACTTAGCTGCATTCGCAGTAGTGGCTGATGTAACTGATATTCCAGAAGCAATTAGTGCCGCACCTGCAACACTAACTACGAACTTTTTTGAAATCTTCATATATTTTCTCCTTTAGGTTTCCTTCGCTAACCAAACACCAGTTTGAATCGGTGGGATGAGCGAATGCCTAAATCTTGCCTTATTTTTGACTTCCGTCAAATATGCGCTTGGTAACAATCAGGTAACTTTTGGGAGGATTACGCTCAAAAATCTGCCAATTCGGACCGTCTAAGGGGAAATTGGATAGTCGGTGTACCCCAATGGGCCCCTTGAATAGAAGGTCTTGGAGTCTCCAGTGTTTAACTCCAACCCTTCTTCCAGGCGTTTAGGGAGATCAGGGTTAGCCAGAGCCAATCGTCCAAAACTAAATAGATCGGCTAGTTCGGATTCAATGATTTGTTTTGATGTCTCTAATTTTGCTTTATCAGAATATCCAGAATTTGCTATCAGGCAACCTTTGAATAATTTTCGGGCAAAAGTAATTGAATCAAATCCAGGTTGATTTGAAATATGTAGATAGGAAATTCCTACACTGTTTAGCGCCTCAATCAAATATGTGTACGTGGCTTCGGTATCTGATTCGAGCACATCGTTGAAAGTGCCATTAGGTGAGATTCTAATAGCAGTTTTCTCTGCTCCGATTTCACCAACCACAGCTTCAATAACTTCTATTATAAATTTACAGCGCTTTTCTATGGTGCCACCATATTCATCGCTTCTAATATTTGTGTTCTTTGCTAAAAATTGATGCAATAAATAGCCATTTGCTGCATGCAATTCAACGCCGTCAAATCCGGCCTCAAGCGCATTTTTTGCTGCAAGTACAAAGGCCTCTTTAGTTTCTGCAATGTCTCCATACGACATCTTTTTAGGGGTATCAAATAAATCCATTCCAGATCCAGTAAAAATTTCGCCTGCTGGTTTTACTGCACTAGCCGAGATTGGATCGAGCCCAGTTATTTTCTTATGGGATATCCGGCCCGAGTGCATTAACTGGATAAATATTCTGCCTCCATTGAGATGCACTGCATCTGTTACTTTCTTCCAGCCAGTGATTTGAGATTCGGTATAAATTCCTGGAATTCCTGGATATGCCTTGCCAATGTGGATCGGGGCGGTTCCTTCAGTAATGATAAGACCAAACCCTGCTCGCTGTTTGTAATATTCCACCATTAAATCATTTGGATCCCCATTTTCATTTGCGCGATTGCGTGTCATTGGAGCCATAACGATTCGATTTGTTAATTCATTTTCGCCAATAATTACTTTTTCAAATAAAGTTTTCATGGGTCAATTATTGTCGAATTTCGATGTGCATTCTTACCGAAATACCAAAGGGACCCGATTTATCATTGGACCCTTTGGTATAGGTTGAAATTTAGAGATTATTTTGGAACTCTTGTCGCACCGATTGCTGCGCGCCTAGTGGGAACGCTTCCCGAAAAATAGCTTGATATCTCTGTGGCTCTTGCCATAATTATTCTAAATGCCATAACAATTACCTGCGCCTAACACGGTTTAACTATTTGCTTGTGGGAATTTAATCATCTTACCTAAGTAGCAGTGGCCTGACTGGGATTCCGTTAGAAAGCGCTGACTCTTCAGCAGCCTGCATAATTGCCACCACATCACGTGATTGATGAGTCATAACATTCATCGGTGTTCCATCCTTGAGATACGCAACAACCGATTGATGAAATAAGTAGGGATTTACGACAGAGTTTGAAATTACCTGGCTCGTTCCATCAGAGCGATATACGGTAAGGATTGCAGGTAAATCAGCTGGTGCTGCTCCCGCAGCAGGATCCCAATTGCCGACAATCGCCCCCATCGTTCCAAGGACATAGAATTTTGGTTTCCGTGCTGCTGCAAGATCTGAATTTGTGAATATCGCACGGGTGCCATCGGAGAAGGTAATTGATACATCTGCATGGTCAGCATTTGTCACGTGGTTCCAGACGCGCTTCTGATTGATTCCGCTCACCGAATCTACCTGACCTGGAATCGCGGCCAATATCTGATCTATAAAGTGACTGCCCCAATCAAATATCGCACCACCCGATACTTCGACATCAGAATGCCAATATGAACAAGGCTTTGAGTAACCGCCAACAAAGCTCTCATAGGAGAAGACTTCGCCGATTACACCGTCATCTATCAATTTTTTCATCGTGATAAAATCTGCGTCGTATCGTCGATTCTGGTAAACAACAAGCAGGATATTTTTCGATGCAGCAAGTGCAATGAGCTCATCACATTGTTCAACTGTTAGCGCCATTGGTTTCTCAAGAATTACATGCAATCCACGATTCAAAGATTCTTTTGCCCAACTGTAATGACTATTTGGTGGGGTCGAGATAACAACGAGGTCAATTAACCCAGAGTCCAACATCGCCGTTGAGTCTGAAAAAATCGTGATATCTGGTGCTAGCTCTTTTGCTGCAGCCAGGCGTTCTGGATTTGTATCAGCTGCAGCAGTTAAGCGCAGACCTTGGGTTTCACGCACTGCGTGGTTATGTTGATCTCCGATTGCACCGTATGCAAGCAGGCCAACACGAATCTCATCTGCTCTCTCCGCCACTGAAACTCCTTATATTTTTTAATATT
>ERZ889217.281-NODE-281-length-33543-cov-19.021172_pt1 | contig 33543 bp, 26 predicted proteins | sample MGYA00521098_ERZ889217 | MGnify/ENA primary metagenome ERZ889217 (study PRJEB32303, sample SAMEA104408613) | aquatic metagenome | biome: Brackish water; feature: Pelagic; material: water | place: Baltic Sea | collected 2014-06-10T22:04:00 | depth 2,362 m ... | reverse complement strand
GGTGAGCGACCACTCGACCGAATAGCACCATGTTGGCCCGAGGTCGGGCACCGTGAGCGACACCCGCCGGCCGGCGCTTGACACCGTGGCCGCCGTCACGGCGAGTTCCCGCTCGTCGAGGTGCTTCGAGCCGTAGTTCTTCGTCCGCTTCAGGTTCCAGGCCCGAACCTTCCAGTTCGCGGGAGCGGCCGCCGTGGCGGCGTCGAGCGGCAGGGCGAACTCGAGGTCGAGCGACCCCGGCTCGGCGTGCAGGCCGACGGGGATCGTGAGCGGCATTTCCGTCCGGCGAACACGAAACAAGCCGCCGGGATGCTGGCGGTTGCCCGCCCAGGCATAGAGCCCGCAGGCATAAAGCTGGCCATCGACCGGGTTGAATCGGCCCCGCATGATGCCGGTGGGCAGATCGAGAATCGGCAGGGCCACCATCCCCCCCTGCACAATGCCCCCAGCCCCCTTGGCCCCGGCTGCGGGCTCAGTAAGCACAAGATGAATCCGCCCCTCACCGTAGGAGAGTTCAAGGAGCGCCCCGGCCAGCGGCGACCACCGCTCGCTTGTCACCCGCAGGAGTTCCGCCGGCGAGCGGTCGAACGCATTGGTGATCCAGCAGGCCGGCGGCTCCATCGCCTCGTCGCGTTCGTCGGTGACGGCGTGGTAGCCATACATGTTGCCGTAGAAGCGGCCCGGCCGGACATGGTTGATCCGGTTCTTGGGGTTCCAGTGTCCCTCCTGATCGGTCACCCAGAACGTGCCATCATCCTCCACGCAGACGCCATTGGCGGCCCGGAATCCGGTCGCCACGATCTCAGTCGTCTTGCCGTCCGGCGAAACCTTGAGGAGCGTGCCGTGGTGGGGCACAACCGCCGGCAGGGCGTGGCGGGCGCTCTTGGCGTAGTACAAATTGCCGGCCACATCGGTCTCGAGTCCCATCGCAAACTCGTGGAAGTGCTCGGTCACCTGGTGATCGTCATTGAACGTGTCGTAGCGGTCGGTGAGTCCGTCACCGTCGAGATCCACGAGCCGCACGATCCGGTCGCGGCAGCCAACATGGACCACCCCGTCGATCACCTTGACCCCGAGCGGCTGAAAGAGCCCGGCGGCGATCCGCCGCCAGGCAAGCGGCCCGGCGGTCGAAGTGATCCCCCGCACCCGCCAGATGTCGCCGTCCCAGGATGAGACCACCGCCTCGTCGGGCCCGGTAAAGTCGAGACCCGAGAACCGCACCTGAGCGTTCCAGGGATTCGCCTCCGGGGCGGTGAGCACGTCGACGGCGAATGGGCCAGTGTCGCGGCCAGCGGCCGGGCGGGTCTCGACGGCCACCGACCAAAGCGGCGGCGCGGGCCGGCCGACAAGCGTCCGCGGAGCCGGCGGCGGCGGCAGCGTGGCCGCATGGGCGGCCAGCACCGCCGGATCGGCGGCGGCCACGGCCACCGTCAGGTCGAGCGGCTCCGCACCGGCTGGAATCACAAGCTCAACATGGCCCTCGCGGGTTACAACCCACGGACCGGACCCCTCGGTCGGTGGCCGCCCGACCAATGCCGCCGCCGCCGGCTCCGCCGCCAGCCGCACGACGAGTTCATGCGGCCGCGGGCCGAGCGAGAACGACCGCATGAGCACAGGCACCTGCCGGCCTTCTACCCCCAGCGGCCTCCCGAGCGCGGGCATCTCCAAAACAAAAGTCTCGCCGACGAGGAAGTCGAGCACTACGCCGCTTGTCGGCTCGGCCGCGGTGCCGCCGAGGCCAACATGGTGGAGCGACTTCATCTGCACGTGCTCCCGCGGCAGCGGGCCAAACGGCTTCATGTCGCGGCCCAGCGGCCGCGGGTCGGCAAACGAGCCCGTCTTTGGTTCGGCCCAGCCGGGCATCGTGGCGAGGGTCGCTTGCACGTCGCCGGTGACCCGCGGATGTGCCCCGTGCCGGCCGTCGAAGTTGATCCCGGCCCAGTCGATGAACTGCTCCCCCGTCCAGAAGGCAGCCGCCCGCAGCGTGTCGAGCTCGTAGAGAATCCAGGCCCGGCCGCGGCCCACGCCCCCGACGCCTTGGTCGAGCCGCACAGCCAATCCCTTGCGGGCCACGTTCATCCTGTCGGAGCCCACCTCGAACGTGCCGGCAAGGAAGGGGCCGTAGTCGTGGGTTCGCCAGGGCTCGATCACCGAAGGCTCCGGGCCGCGGCTCGTGCCGGCCGGGAGCGACGCGAGGTAGTCGGGGGTGACGGCCGAATACCAGCTGGGATTTCTGGCTTTGAGAAACGTCTCCCGCAGGTAGTGAATGACATCGTATTTCTGACTGGGCACCATCCAGTTTTGGGCCACCATCAAACCGTTGCCGTAGGTGAGCGTGCGGTAGATGGCATGGGGATCGCTACCCGCCTTGAAGATTCCCTCGGCAAACCGCGGCGCCGTCGGCAGTGAGCCCGGCGTCTCGAGCGTGCCGTGGCAGTTGGCACAGACACGATTGAAGATCTTCTCGCCCCGCTCGAGCGCCGCCCGCGACTCGCCCGGGTCGCTCCACTCGGCGATGAAGCTCGCATGGTCGACCTCGCGCTCGTAGGCAGCAGGTTCCTGAGCCGCCAGCAGCAGCGGATCGGGGGCCAGTTCCGCAGCGCGGGCCGCGCCCCCTTCGGCCACCGCGGCCAGGTAGGCAACAAGGTCGAGGAATTGCTGCCGGTCGGTGAGCAGATTGACGAGCCCTGCCGGCATGAGTGACACCGCGGCCGGCACTCGCTCGTCGATCGTGGCAACGGGAATCACAATCTCGCGGCTCCCTGCAGTGGCATCCCGCAGAACGACCTCGGCGACCGTCTCGCGGACGATGAGCCCCGTGATGCTTTTCCCCTTGTCGGTCACAATAGTGACGCCTCGGTGCTCCGGTCGCACGACCGCCGAGGGATCGAGAATCGACTCTGCGAGGTGGGCCACGAGCCGCTCACGCGCGACGCCCACCGGCATCTCGGCAAGGTTTGGCCCGAGCACCGCCGCACCCTCACCTACCGCGTGGCACTGCGTGCAGGCAAGCTGCCGGGCATGGAAGACGTTCGAGCCGTGGGCCGGATCACCCGCGCGGGCTATCTCAGCGGCAAGGGCAGCCGAATCCTCGGCCAAGAGTTGCTCGGCGAGCGAGCGGGGCGGCTCGGCTGTCACACCGCCGCCGGACAGAACGGCCAGCCACACGATCCCCACGAAGCCCGGAGCCCAGGCGACTACCATCCCGCGGGCTGGAGGGACGAATCGCACGCACGAGGATGACACGTCTCGCTCCTTGCTGGGAATCATGCGGCTGGGAATCGTGCGCCGACCGCTCCACAGTCGGAGCTCACGCTCCCCCCACGATTTTCCCGAATCGTAAAGTCCAAGCTCAACCCGCCGGCCGGGGAGCAGTATCCCCATGAATTCCTCCCCGTCGCGGCGCCACCCGGCTCATCGCGTTCAACACTCAACCGGCGTCCAACCAGGAGATCATGGTTGACCTGCTCAGTGCGTGCGCCGCTTAGGCACATTCAGGTTGAAGTAAACCTCGCCCAGCCGCAGCACTTCGACATCTGTGAGGTCGTCGATATCGGCCCGCACATTCGCCACGATCTTGGCAGCCACGTCGCGGTGATGCTTTTCGAGGTACGACTCAAGCAGGTGGCTGAAGTTGGCTTTCCCCCCGCCATGGCCAAGCAGCAGGATCTTGTCAGCCGGCGCCAGAGCATGCGACAGTGTTTTCAGGTATTCGTTGGTTTCGGGCCGATCGATGTCAAAGCCCCCAGACGGATTGCCGTGGTGATGGAACAGAGTGTGGTTGACGTGGCTGGGGTCTGGAGCCGTGACTGTCTCGGGTGTTGCCCCCGCCGACGCGTCAACCGCGTAGATACGCGCGTGGCTAAAGTCTGCCGCAACGACGGCATATTTGTTGGCGAGGTTGACCATGTTTTTGGACTGCTGACCAACGGTATGACTCGACACGGACGTTCTCCGAGGGGATGCGACCGCCTACAACTGCGCGAAGCGGCGCGTATCATACAACAGACGCGGGGTCGCCTGGCCAGCCACGGCAAAACGGGACGAAAAGAGCTGCGTCCCCTTTTTGTCAATCGACTGGTAGGAAGACCCACAGGCCGGGACGGCCACTGTTGCAATGAACTGCCCGGCCCAGCAGGCCAAGGCCGGCAGCACTGAGGTAGACCGCCGTGCGGGCGGCATCCCAGAAGCCGTGAGCGCCCCTGACCCGGGGGCCGCGGAGCCGCGAGCGTACGCTCGGCACCGGGTGAAAGATCGTCTCCACGATGGTGGATCGATCACGTTCCCGGTCCTGCAGGTCATCAAGGGCTTCAATCGTCTGCTGCATCACGTCGCGGTGGGCTCCGGCCGCCAGCAGGTTGTGGTCGACCTCGTCCACTCCATACCGACTCGGTGTCGGCAGCACAAGCAGCCCGAGAAATGACCAGAGTGTGAACCCGAGGCTAAAGCTGATCATTCCCTCGGCCGTGGCCAGGCGTGCGGACCCTATGATGCCTGCTGTGAGGGCAATGCCTCCGATCGTGAAGCCGATTGCGAGCATTCTGCCCCGCCACCAGCCGCCGCACTGCACGGCTGTTTCACGCCGCCGGAGGGCCATCGCAAAGGCTTCCGGAGTGAGCACGTCCCGCCACCGAATCGGCAGGAGATGAAACCGTGGTCGGCAGACGCCGACCACCGCTCCGGTAAAACCCTCGTCAGGTGATTCACCCATGAAGGTCGGCAGGGCTCGCGGAGTGGCCTGATCCTCGAGCACTGGTGAACTTGGCGTCACTTCAAGAGGAGCCATGGCAGTTGCCAAGAGGATTCGCATTCGCAGCAGCAGCAAGACGACCAGCCCAGCGGCGGCGATCACACCGAACACACCGCCTGCCCGCCCCGACCAGAGCAGGGCGACCGCGGTCGCGAGCAGCAGGGCGGTGTGAACGCCGACTCCGCGGGCGATTCCGAGCAGAAACGTTCCGAGTGGTGGGTGCCGCCGGCCATACCAGCGCGGGAGGAGGTAGCCTCCGAACAGGTCGAAAGGCAGCTGCACCAGTGCATAGGCAAGCAGGGCGACCGCGAGCGCGGCCACCTGGAGGCGAAATGGCGCAGTTGCAACCGGAGCAAGCCGGGCCGGCAAGCCAAGCAAGAGTCCGAAGGCCGCTAGCATGACAACCGTGCCGACGCCGCTCATACCCAGCCAGAGCCTGGCCCGACCGTAGCCGGGGGTGACCTCCGACGTGTCAAGATTGCCGTGGGCCGCACCGAAGCCGCGATGCATCGCTTCGGCTGTCTTGCGGATGCCGCGAAGCATGCCCCCGAACACCAGTTCGTGGAGGGGTACGACCGCATACCAGTACAGCAGTCCCACAAGCCCATGAGGGCGGTAGCGGGCGGTCATCAGGAGCCGGGTCAGCGGCTGCTCCGCCTGGCCCTCCAGTGGCTGAATGGCAAAGTCGAGTTGCGCCTCACCCGGCAGCTTCATTTCGGCCCGCAGGGAAAGCGAGCGGTCCCGCTCAAGGCCCACCACCCGCCAGAAGTCGAGGGTCTCACCAAATTCAACGGTCTCCGGATGCCGCCGGCCACGCCGCAGGCCGGGTCCCCCCACGACATTGTCCATCCATCCACGGATCCGCCAGAGCAGGTCGCCGGCGTACCAGCCGTTGCCGCCCCCGATCCGGCAGACCGCGGCATAGACGCTGGCAGGATCAGCCTCGATGTCCACCACTCGCTCATCGGTGAACACGGAGCCGCCTGCCCAGGACGGGTCTCCGGGCATCGGGCCCGCCACGCTCCATCGGGTCTCGACGGAATGCTGATCGACCTTGGCTTTGGCCCGGTGAATCGCCTCCCGGACCCCAAGTGGATGGTGAGGCATGAGCCGCTGCGTGGTGTCATCGGTGACGACCACTCGGTTTTTCAGCCCCTCCGCCAGCGGTCTGGCGATGCGATAGGAGACGGGCGTCACGAGGTTGATCCAGAGCGAGCTCAGCCGTGGAGTGAGCACCGGCACCGGCAGGATGATCCGGCGGCGGAGGCCAAGCTCCTCGGCCATCACCCGCATCAACTGCTCATAAGGCATGACATCCGCCCCCCCGATCTCCAGCGTCTTACCGGCGGTCTCAGGCACCTTGAGGCAGCAGACCAACCAGTACAAAACATCGCTGATCGCTACGGGCTGGCACTCCGTCTTCACCCACTTGGGCGTGATCATGATCGGCAGCCGCTCCACCAGGTAGCGGAGGATCTCGAACGAGGCCGATCCTGAGCCGATCACCATCGCTGCACGGAAGGTTGTAACGGGGACGCCCGTTGAGGCCAGTTCCTGCTCGACCTGCCGTCGCGAGCGGAGGTGTTCGCTGAGATCCGCTCCCATCTCGCCGAGGCCACCGAGATAGATGATTCGGGGCAGGCCTGCCTGCCGAGCTGCCTGGGCGAAACCGGCTGCCAGCTCTCGATCGCGGTCGGCGTAGGCGCCGCCGGTCGATACCATCGAGTGCACGAGATAGTAGGCCGCCTGGCAGCCTTGGAGGGCGGCGGTCACGACCTCGGTCTCGGCCAGTTCGCCGGCGACGACCTCGACCTGGGGGTGATGCCGCCACTGGCGGGCATCGAGTTTCCTCGGTTCCCGTACCAGGCAGCGGACTCGATAGCCCGCATCCAACAGGGCCGGCACCAGACGGCCACCGACATATCCCGTTGCCCCGGTGACACAAATCACCCCGGCAGTGATCGGCGGCAAGTCGGTGGGAACGTTCACAATCGTCCAGGCGGGGGCGGGGATTGGCAGGAAACTCAAGTCTATGCGATCAACCCCCCGGGTACTCAGGCGAGTACGCCAGTTCGTACTCGGGCAAAAAGCGTTCGGCGGGCTGAAGTTGCTCTTTCAGGCTGGCAGGCTACGATATCGCTCTCTGCAACCTTTCCCCTGCCGGAGGTCCTTCATGTCCGCGGAACACACCAACAATTGGCCCGACCTTTTGATCGGCCTATACGACAATTTGACGGGCCGTCGCGCCGAAATTTCGTATGAGTTCGACAACATGCACATCAAGATCCCAAGTGGGACCGGATCGGGTGCTCAACACGCAGAATGGATTTTGCACGGCACCCTGAAAATCCGTACGAGAGACATGGGCTCTTCCCCAAACTGATACTGGCCGGTCGACTTACGGGCACGCTCGATGGTCGTCCGGTCGTTATCAGTGCGGCTGAGCAAACCATCTCGGTCTATCTCTCCGGTCTTCGGTCTGCCTGGGGACTGCGAAAACAGGCCCGAGGGCTGCTGGGAACAATCCGTCCGGGATTGCAGTTTTTGGCTGATTCCGGACTTCGGCTCGAATGCCAGATCGGCGCATGGCCGATGGTGGAGTTGCTGCCTGCCCCAGGTTTGTTCACGTCGCTGCTTATTCCGGGCTTACCTCGGAGGCCAGGTTCGCATCGAGGTCGATGATCCCGGCCTGAGCAGGCTGTCCCGCAGGATGAGCCGAGGCGACGAGCCCCGACAGCCTCACTCCAGTCAGGCTGTCGGTGTCAGTTGAGCGTCGGGCTGATTTGCGCGGACACTGTCGCTGGTGCCGCTTACGTCAGCCGGCGGGATTCCTGGTCGAGACGGTCGAGGATGAAGGTCACGACTTCGGGGGCGATCCGGTCGTAATAGCTGCTCGAATGACCACCGCCGAGTGGTTCGAGCCGCGCTGTATGGGGAATGCCCAAGGCCACGAGCTTGCTCTGCAGACGGACGGCTCCGTCAAACCAGTATTCATCGTCGGCATCGCAGGCGAAGAACTGATGCCGCGGCCAGTTGAGGGGATGGACGTGGAGAATCGCGGTATCCTGCCGAGCTCGTTCGACATCGCCGTAGAACTCTTGGAGCGTGTCATACAACTCACCATCAGGTCGATGGTGAGCCTCGCGGAGCGCTACGTGATAGTCGATCGCCGGTGAGATCGCGGCAGTCACCGGAAACACGGCCGGATGTCGATAGGCTAGCCGCAGGGCGCCCTGTCCCCCCATGCTCGTGCCGACCAGTGCGATGCCGGGTGGCGACACGCCAAATCGCCGGGCCACCTCGGGCACAACCTCATCGATCACATACCGCTCCGGCGAGCGCATGGCATCGAAGTCCGGCAGGATCCGGTCGAGCCACCAGGAACGACCGGTACGCGGCCCAACCACGGGCAGCCGGGCTGCCTCGAGAGCATCGCGAAGCATCGGCATCTGTTGGAGCCACCGTTCCCGCACGCCGTGGAGGTACACCACCGCCCGGCCCGGCAGCGGGTCGACCGGGGCGTACATCTCGCAGGCATGGCCGGCGACCTCGGCCACGAACCAGCCGGGTCGCAGTGGTGGGAGGGTGGGCATGGAGGAATCTGGCCAACCAGGACGAGACAACCAGGACGAGACAACCAGGACGAGACAACCAGGACGAGACGAAATCGGCGGGACGGAATCGTAAGGCTATGCTAGCGGCCCGCGGGCACGGCCATCCTTGGGCCGTTTTCTCTCGCCTGCTTGGGGAGCCGCGGCGACCGGGTATCCTATGACGCTCTGAGCATCAGAGAAGTCGCTCGTGTGGGCAAAAAACCCGCGGCGTCTTTTTTGCCGAACTCGAGGAACAGGCCACGATGCGAGTGCTGCTTTCGTCCGATGAACTTTCGGCCGGGATCGACCGGCTTTCGGAGCGAATTCGCGGGGAGGTGGGCTGTCGGCCGCTCGTTGTGGTTGGCGTGCTGACCGGGAGCATCGTGCTGGTGGCCGACCTGATCCGCCGGCTCCAAGGGCCGGTGCAGGTGAGCATGGTCTGGGCGAGCAGCTATCGGGGCACCGTCACCCGACCTGGTGAACTTGAATTACGGCTCGATCTCCTGCCCGATCTCACGGGCCAGGACGTGCTCCTCGTCGATGACATCTTCGATACCGGCCACACCCTCGAGGCTTTGCTCGACGAACTCCGTGGTCGCGGGGCGGCGAGCGTGCGGTCGCTGGTGCTGCTGCGAAAACAGGGGCGGGCCGAGGTCGTGATTGAACCCGACTTCATCGGCTTCGAGATCCCAGATGAGTTCGTCGTGGGCTACGGACTCGACTTTGATGGTGCCTGGCGGCACCTGCCCTACCTCGCGATTCTCGATGACGAAGAGATCGCCGCCACCCGGGCTGCCGCCTGCCGGAACAACGATGCAAACGGGTAGGCCAATCCTGCTCGTATCCCGCGGGCTTGATCCCGTGGGCAGCGGCTGCGAATTGGAACTTATCGCGGCCGGACTTGCTGCCGCCGGCCTGCCGGTGGAGTTGGCCATCACGACGACCCGCGGGAGCGTGCCGGAACGGCTCGCGGCTCGTGGATGCGTCGTGCATCGGCTCGGCCGTCGTCCGGTGGTCGATGCCGGCAGCACCGTCCGGCTGATGGGGCTTGCCAGCCGACTGCGGCCGCAGGTCATTCTTGGCTTTGGCCGTTCGCAGATCGGGCCCGTGCTGGTCGCCCGCCGCTGTGCGGTTGGCAGCCGTGCGGCGATGCGGGTAGGCGTGGCTCCCAGCGGTTATCGGCAGGCATGGATGCTCCGTAGGCTTGATTGTGTCATCGCCACGAGCCCAGCGGTGGCCGCAGCCTGCCGCCGGGCGGGCGTGGTTCCAGCGCGGACGGCCGTGGTGCTCCCTGGTATCGCGAGGCTCGACGGCGCAGGGCTTTCCCGCCCCGAGGTTGCTGCCCGGCTGGGACTCGACGTGGCGAAGCACTGGACGCTCGCCGTCGCGCCCCTCGAGCCAGCGAGCCATTTGCAGCGGCTGCTGTGGGCGATCGATCAGTTAGGAGTGGTGCGGAAGGACGTTCAGCATGTACTCGTGGGATCGGGCCCGCTCCTGCATGCCATCTGGCGGCGGGCCCGGGCCCAGGAGCTTGCCGAGCGACTGCTGATCCTGCCACGCGGCGACCTCTTGCCCGACCTTCTCGACCAGGCTGTGATCGTCTGGCAGTCGGGTGAGGTTGCGCTCGGAGGCTGTCTGCTCGACGGCATGGCCCGTGGGCTGCCAGCCGTGGCAGTGGAGAGCGAAGCGGCCCGGCAGGCGATCTCCGACGGCGAAACCGGACGGATCGTACCGCCGGTGCCGGAGACCGAGTTTCCCCGACGGGTGTTCGGAATCCTGGAAGACAACACCCTCGCTGGCCGCTATGCCGCCGCCGCGGCCAAGCGGGCTGCCGCATCGTTTGGGGCGGACCGGATGCTGACCGAACTGCTCACTGCTCTGGCACTGCCGCGCTGAGCAGGCGGCCCGGCTCCAGGCTCCGCGGCTGGCCGTCCTCAGCGACGAGCAGGCCTCCCCGGTAGACCTGGGCCGGCAGGGCGAACATCCGCGCCAGGTCGGCATCCCGCCGGTACACCACGATGTCGGCGTCGGCACCCACCCCCAGTTGCCCCTTGTGTGGGAGGCCGGCAATGCGGGCCGGAGCGGCACGGGAAATGATGCAAAGCTCCTGCAGGCTATATTCCCGGTTGAGGCCTGCCAGCGGGCTCTGGCTTCGAACCGTCGGATGGATTCCGGCGAGCGCCTCACGGCGAAAGGCGGCGTCTCCCAGCAGCCGCATCAGGCGGGGATAAGCCGTGAAACAGGCCCCATTGGGATGGTCGGTCGAGAGGGCCACCCGCCAGGGATCGGTGACGGTGAGAAACCACTCCAGGCCGATCGCCCACTGCCAGGCATGAATCAGCGTCTGCTCTCGATAGGCGATCGGCAGAATGCCGCAGCCGCCCGCCAGGTGGGAGTCGTGCGACACCAGCGGCACGCCGGTGGCGTGGGAGATGTGTTCGGCAGCAGCGGCGTCGGCCGTCATCGCTACCGTGTCGCCGAACAACACCTGCCCAACGTCGAGTGTGAGATCATCGTGGGTGTTGAAAAAATCCACCAGCGGTGCCACACCTGAGCCGAAGGAGCCTTCGTCGAGGTCGCCCCCTGAGTAACTGTGGAACTGCACGTGGGCGAGGTGCGCCCGCCGACCCGCGAGCGACCGCATCGTCTCTAGGAGCGTCCGCCAATTGCCAGGGAGTCCCAGGTTGGCGGTGTGCACGTGGAGTGGATGGGGCAGTCCCAGGCTGGTGACGGCGGTAGCCAGCCGCTCAAGGACCTGCCGCGGTGTGGCGGTAAGCCCCGGCAGTTGCGTGTCGAGGTCGTGCTGATCCCCGCGACGGCCCCGCTTCCAGAAGGCCGGCCCGCCGGGATTCGCCACCTTCACCGCCCAACCCCGGCCGGTCGAAATCGTTGTCGCCAGGAGCCGCGCGAGTTTTGCCGCATCGGTGCCAGCGGCTGCCCGCAGCACGGGCTCCTCGTCAGCGGCCAGCAAATAGATGCCTCGGTCGAGGATCGGCAGTTCGGCCAGCTCGCGGTGAGCTATGGCTGCGGACGCCGGTGGGATCGCGGCATCAAAGACAGTCGTGTATCCGAGGGTGGCGTAGAGCAGGCCGGTGGCATGGATCGTAGGGACTGCTGCTGGGCAGGTTCCCCGCCGGCCCGCGGCCAACTGCGGCGCGATCAGGCGGCCGGCATTGACCTTGGGGCCGGCCACATGGCTGTGCAAATCGATGCCACCGGGCATGATCACGCGGCCGCTGACGTCAACGCGGCGAAACCCGGCCGGGTCGGCTGGGGGCGACACGATCCGGCCCCCCTCGACCCAGATGTCGGCCACCACACCATCGCGGCCGGTGGCCGGATCATGAAGTGTGCCACCGGTCAGCACGAACCGGGGCTCCGATAACGGTGCGGGGAGAGTCATGCCGATGCCTCCGGCAGGCGAGATCTGAGCAGAGCGAGAATCATCGCGAGTGAGTCGATCGACGCAGCGGGATCGCCGATCGTCCTCTCCCGACCGTCCTGCCCGAGCACCGTACCGGCCGCGCGATACCACCGGACATGAACACACGATCCAGCGGCACGTGGGGGTTCGTCGGAGCGGCAGTCGAGCCGTACCAGGCTCAAATCGCTGGCCCGGTCGGCGATTGCGGTCTCGGTGGCGGCGGGTAGCCGGCCTACCGCGAGCACCGCGTCAACCTCACCCCGTTCGATCAGCCGCACCGCATCGCATTCAGCCGGCCGGAAGTGGCCACCGGTACGATCCGCCCGTGCGATACCACCGCCGGCGCCGTACCGCCACGTCAGCAGGGTCTGGGCTCCGGCCGCATTGTCCACGATCCCCTCAGGCACAAGCCGCAGGGGCACCATAAAGGCCGGTTTCGCGTGGGCCAGGCAGCGGACGGCACGGGCCAGGGCCCAGGCAGCGAGTCCCAGCGGATCGGCTCCGGGCTGCGTCAGGATGCCGACACAGGTCGCGGCCCCAATGGCCGTGGCCAGGGTGCGGCAGCCGGTTGCCAGCGGAGCGTGGGCTGAACCGGCAGGAAACTCATGGCCGGCTAGCGAGGCGTGGAGAAGCCGGGCGGCATCGACGGCCGCCTCGGCATCGAGCGAAATGTGTTCCCAGCCGGTCGGTGGCCGCGGGCCCACCGCCACGAGCCGGCGTCGGGGGCCGCCCGCGACGGCCCCGGCCTCCCCGACCGTTGCCAACGCTGCGGCGGAATCGCAAAACCAGGCGATTACCAGATCGGCTCGGTCGCGAAGTTCAGCGAGGTCGGCTGTCATTCCACCGGCCCGCAGCAGGATCGGGCCGGCCGGGCTGGCGATATCGTCGGCCCCGGCATCAACTGCCGCCCCAAGCAACTCGGCCAGGTCACAGGCGGCAGCGATCGCTTCGAGCGGCGCGTCGGTCAGGCCCGTGATTAGTACCCGTCGCGCCTGCCCCAGCAGGCTGACAGCTCGTTCGATCGCCACGGTCAGCGGTGCGGTGAGGCCATCGATGGTGGCAGTAGGACCGGTCATGCTCGCGAAGACTGATCATGGAAAAGGAAGAAGAAAGACGGACGAAGTCGACCAGGAGCAGCCAGGGCCACGGTCAGGCGGCGCTGGCGAGCCGGGCGAAGACAAGCCGGCCCGCTGAGGTCTGGAGCGTGCTCGTCACGCTGACATGCACGGTGTGGCCGATTCGTCCGCGGCCGTTCTCCACGACCACCATCGTGCCATCCTCGAGATAGCCCACGCCTTGGTCAGGCTCCTCGCCCTGCTTCACCAGCCGCACGGCGAGGGCATCGCCTGGCACGAAGGTAGGCTTGAGGGCCACTGCCACGTCGTTGATGTTGATCGCTGCCACGTTCCTCACACCGGCGAGTTTCACCACGGTGGGATCAATCGTTACGATCCGGCCGTCGAGTTCCCGGGCCATCGCCACCACCCGAGACTCGACCGTGGCCTCGTCTTCGGTCTCGTTGTGGGGGCTGAGCACGTCGATGTCGACCGCCTTGTTGTCACGGAGCCGGTTCAATACATCCAGCCCCCGTCGACCTCGGGTGCGCTGCTGCCGATCGGCCGACTCGGCCGCTGCCTGAAGTTCATCAAGCACGAAGGTAGGCACCACGAAGCGACTCTCGAAGATACCCGCCTCTGCCAGGTCGGCGATCCGGCCGTCGATGATCACGGTTGGGTCGAGCACGTTGGGCCTCAGGCCGCGGACATCGCGGGCAAACTCGACGAATGGGATCAAAAAGCGGAAGTCGTTCCGGGTTTGGATGAGCAGGCTCGTGCAGGCGTAACAGAGCACAGAACCCAGCACCAGTGGCAGCCAGTTCCAGACTGGAGCAGTGCGATTCAGGGGCAGCATCGGCGTGAGGGCGAGCATCGCGATGTAGGCGAGGAAAACGCCGATCAGGAGGCCGAAGTAGACCGCCGTGATCGTGGTCAGATCCTTGTGCGGAATGATGCTGTCGATCCCGATCACGGCCAGCGGCAGGGCCACCATTGCCGCGAGAATGGCCCACGGCACCCACACGGGCGTGGACTGGGGCACTGACGCGTTGATGATCAGCACGGCGATCCCCGCCGAAACGACGAGGAAAATCGCCCGCAGAATAACAAGGGCCATGTCTGTCGATGCATCGAAACAAAAAAACCTCAACGAACCTTCCATGCTACCACGGGGGCAGGGAGTTCGCCCATCGGGCCTGCCGTTTTCGCCGCCGGCCGATCGTGGCGTCAGTCGGAAAAACACCGCCCGTGGTCGGCCTCGAGAAAGCGGTCGGTCATGCCGGCGATGTAGTCGGCTGTGCTTCGCCTCACGCCGAACGCGGCGGCTCGTTCGTGGAACCGGGGTGGAAGCTGCTCGGGGTGCGCGGCATACCAGTCGAACATTTCAGCCAGCCGCTGCTGGGCTGGTACCCGCACGGCCAGCACTCGCTCGCTCCGGTAGACCCTCGTGAACAGGAACCGCTCCAATTCCCGTTTCGCCGCCGCCACCGCCGGGGTATGGGCGAGAATCCGCCGCCCGGGATCGGTGCCCGCGGCCCGGACGTCGGCCACGGAGCGGATCCCCAGCCCGCGGAGCCGGGCCAGGCTGGTGCGGACGAGTTCCGCCACCTGGAAGTCGACCAGCTCATGGATCACGGCCCGCCGCAGGTCGCCACTCCCGAGCGGCCCGAGCCGGTCCCTTACTCGTGTCGCAGCCTCGGCCACCAGTGGCAGTTCGAGCAGCTCCTCGAGCGAGACGAGGCCCAGTTCGATCGCATCGTCGGCGTCGTGGGTGTCGTAGGCGATGGAGTCGGCAGCATCGACCACCTGGGTCTCCAGCAGGGGTGCCGGCGCAGTGCCGTCTTTCTTGCGGGTGGCCTGGGCCTCGAGCACCTCACGAGAGAGGTTGAGTCCCGGAAACTCCGGGTAGCGTGTCTCGAGCAGCTCCATGATCCTCAGCGCCTGGGCGTTGTGGTTGAAGCCCCCTTCGGTGCGCAGAAGTTCGGCCAGCGTGTCCTCACCGGCATGGCCCAGTGGCGGGTGGCCGATGTCGTGGGCCAGGGCAAGTGTCTCGACAAGATCCTCGTTGAGTGCCAGCGCCCGCGCGAGTGTGCGGGCGATGTTGGTGACTTCGAGCGTGTGCGTGAGCCGGCTGCGGTGATAGTCGCCGTGGTAGCCGGTGAAGACCTGTGTCTTGTGGGCCAGCCGCCGGAAGGCTGCGGAGTGCACGATCCGATCCCGATCTCGCTGGTAGGGGCTGCGGAAGGGATGGGGTGGCTCAGGGTAGACCCTGCCGGCGGTCTCGGCGGCCGACATTGCCCACGGAGCCAGCAGCGCCGCCTCGCGGGCTCGCCAGGCCGGCGGCTCGTAGCCCGGAGCCGGCGGCTCGTAGTCCGGAGCCGGAATGCCGGAGGTGGTCGTGCCAGGGTCGCTCATGGCAACGATGCCTGCTCCACGGCGGTGAGCTCTAGCCAGAGCGCTTCGAGCGCCTGGGGTAGCACTCGGACGCCTGCCAGTGTGGCCATGAAGTTCACGTCGCCACCCCAGCGGGGCACGATGTGCCAGTGGAGATGACCGGGCACCCCCGCACCCGCCGCCTGCCCGAGATTCAATCCCACGTTGAAGCCCTGGGCTTGTATGGCGTGCGTGAGCCTGTCGCACCAGGTGGCCAGGCACCGCTGCAGGTCGAGCAGCTGCTCGTCGTCGAGGCTGGTGAGTGCGGCCCGGTGATCGAGTGGCGCGATGAGCAGGTGGCCATTGGAATAGGGAAACCGATTGATCACCACGAGACTCAAGGAGGTGCGGGCCACCACGCCGAGGGCCCGGTCATGCTCGCTCACAGCCGCGGCTGCCCGGCAGAGGAAGCAATTCGGATCGGCCCCCGGCCGCCAGTGTTCCACCGGCACTTCGCTGATTGCCGCGGCAGCTTCGCTTCCCTGCACATAGCCGAGCCGCCACGGGGCCCAGATGCGTTCGATGTCCATGACCGACATGATACCTGTCCTGCTCTGGGGTCGGTACACTCCCGCGATGGAATTCAAGGTGAATCTCGCTGTCTTTGCCGGGCCGCTCGATCTATTGATCTACCTCGTGAAGAAGCACGAAGTTGACGTGACAGAGGTGCCGATCGCCCTGATCACCCGGGAGTTTTGCGACTACCTCGAGGCTCTGGAGGAGCTTTCGATCGACCAAGTGGGTGAGTTCGTGGAGCTTGCGAGCGTGCTGCTGGAGATCAAGGCGCGGGCGCTCGTGCCTCGGCCGGAGGAGATCGAGCCGCCAGTTGAGCCAGTTCGCGAGGATCTCGTGCAGCGGTTGCTCGAATACAAGCAGTATCGGGATGCGGCGGCCCTGCTCGAAGACCGGGCCCGCCACTGGGAGCTGCGGTTTCCGCGGACGCCGGCCGAAGCACCACCGGCCCGGAGCGGTCCAGCCGAGGTCACGATCGCTGACGTGCAGGTCTGGGATCTGGTCGGAGCCCTGGGCCGCGTGCTCGCCAAGCGGGAGAAGCGGCGGCCCCGGCAGATCGTCCATGACGACACGCCGATCGAAACCCACATCGAACGGATCGAGCGGCTCGTGGCAGAGCAGGGGAGGGTGGCGTTTTCGACGCTCTTCGATGACGATATGCCCCGGTCCCGTCTGGTCGGCATGTTTCTTGCCACATTGGAACTCGTGCGACGCGGTAGGCTGTCGACCCGGCAGGCGGGACTGTTTGAGGAGATCTGGCTCGAACCCCGTACCGCTTCTTCCGCCCAGCACCCCGCAGCCGAATGATCGACAACGCTCCGTTCCGTACCCTTGTTCACAAGGGGCTCACCGTCGAGGGCTATTCGCGGGCCGCGGTGCAGAGCTGTTGGCGGATTCCGGAGCTCAAGCTCGGCTTCGATCTCGGGGCGCAGCCCTGGGGCTTCATGGCCACCGCCACCTGGTTCGTGACCCACACCCATCTCGACCACATCGCCGCGCTGCCGGTCTACGTCGCCCGGCGCCGGATGATGAAGATGGAGCCTCCCACGATCTATCTGCCCGAGACGGCGATCGAGCCGGTCGAGCGGCTCCTCCGGGCCGTGTCCCGGCTCGACCGCGGCCGGCTCCCCTGCACGCTTCTGCCCGCCCGCCCGGGCGATGAGATTGAACTCTCGCGGGAGCAGGTCGTGACCGTTTCCTCAACCTGCCACACGCTGCCAAGCGTCGGCTTCGTGGTCTGGGATCGGCGGCGCAAGCTGAAGCACGAATACCAGCACCTGGCTGGCCATCAGATCCGCGACCTCAGACTCTCGGGCGTGGACGTGACCCACGAGATCCGGGCCCCGCTTGTCGCCTACCTGGGTGACAGCTCACCCGAGGGCCTCGATCGCTGCCCCGCGATGTTCGAGGCAATGATCCTGATCACCGAACTCACCTTTGTGGCTCATTCGCACCGCAAGGAAAAGATCCACAAGTACGGACACATGCACCTCGATGATCTGCTGGCCCGGCGGGAGCGGTTTCGCAACGAAGTGGTGATCGCGACCCACTTCTCCACCCGGTATACCGACGACCGGATTCACCGCGTGTTGGCCAAGCGGATTCCAGACATGCTCGACGGCCGGCTGCACGTGTGGCTGTAGCTCGGAGGAAAGGGGGACCACGGAGCGAGCCGAGCCGAGCCTGCGTGGCGACTTCAGGTCATGCACTACCGAGGTGCAGGTTGGCATCCGGTTCGTCTGCAGCGAGGCTGATTTCAAAAACTGTGGCCATCGCTACGGCAGCACGTCGGCCCAGAGCGAGTCAGAAACCAGCAGACCGGCCCGAGTGAGCCGGAGCACGCGGCCGTCATCCTCTGCCAAACCGGCCGCGATCCAACGGGCGATCGCCGAGCCGGCGAGCCGATCGAGGTCGGATCCGCTGGCAGCGTAAAAGGCCACCCGATCGATTCCGGCCCGCCGCCGCAGGCCGACCACGAGCCGCTCACTGGCGGCCGCCTCCGCCGACATCGCATCGACGTCTCCAACGCAGTCTGTCCCGGCTAACACCCGATTGATCCAGGTGGTTGTACTTCGGTGATTTGTGATCCGCGTGCGGCCATCGAATCGGGCGGCCCCTGGCCCGAAGGCTTCCCAGGGCCGGCAATCCCAGTAGGCCTCGTTGTGCCGACAGCGATGGCCCGGGCGGGCAAAGTTCGAGACCTCGTAATGCTCGTAACCGGCGGCCGTAAGCCGGTCGATTGCCGCTTCAAACATCGCCTGCTCGATCGCGTTATCGACCTGCTGCAGCTGGCCCTTCTGTCGGCGAACCTCAAACGCCGTACCCTTCTCCCAGGTCAGGCAGTAGACGGAGATGTGCTCCACGGCGAGGCCAACGGCAGCGGAGAGATCCGCCTCCACCTCGGCGAGGGACTGCCCTGGCGCGGCGGTCATCAGATCAAGGCTCACCGTCAAGCCGGAAGTCAGAAGCTGGTCGGCCGCACGTCGCACATCGTCCGGCCGGTGGTCGCGATCAAGGGCCGCCAGCACGGTGGCGTCAAGCGACTGAGCACCGAGGCTTACCCGCGTGATGCCACACTCACGAACTGCCGTCACAAACTCCGGCGTGACGTCGAGTGGATTTGCTTCCACCGAGATTTCCGCGTTGTGTACCGGTCGGAGCCGCTCATGAAGCAAGGTAAACAGCCGCCGCAGCCCGTCTGGCCCGAGATGCGAGGGTGTACCACCGCCAAGGTAGAGTGTGTCGAGCGAGAGCGGCGCCACCAGCCTGTCGAGTTCCCGTTGGAGGGCGGCATAGTAGCGATCAAGCAGATCATCCCGGCCTGCCACGAGGGTGAAATCGCAATAGCCGCACCGATGCCGGCAGAAGGGAACATGCACGTAGGCGTGGCGGGGCTGCATCAAGCCCAGCGTACCGCAAGCCAGCTGGCCGCAGGAGTGGCCGTGACCAACCGGTTGAGGTTTGATCATCCCGATCGAGCCGCACCGGGGCTCAGTGCATGCCGCTGATGGGTCAGCGCTTTTGCATCGCAGCCGTGAGATCGAGGATGGCCTTTTTGCCGTCGGCAAAGTACATCAGGGTGTTGTCGGCGGCGAACAGCGGATTGGGAATGCCAGCAAAGCCGGGCGAGAGCGACCGCTTCACCACCACGACCGTGCGGGCTTTATCGACGTCGAGGATCGGCATGCCGGCGATCGGGCTCGTGGGGTCGGTTCGAGCCGCCGGATTCACGACGTCGTTGGCGCCGATCACGATGGCTACATCAGTCTCCGGAAAAGTCGGATTGATGTCATCCATCTCCCGCAGCTTGTCGTAGGGAATATCGGCCTCGGCCAGGAGTACGTTCATGTGCCCCGGCATCCTGCCCGCCACCGGGTGGATCGCATACTCGACCGTCGTGCCGCGGGCCTGGAGCACGTCGGCCAGTTCCCGGACAGCATGTTGGGCCTGGGCCACCGCCAGTCCGTACCCCGGCACGATCACCACCCGATCGGCGCCCTCGAGCACCATCGCGATTTCCTCGGCGCCGGCGCTCTTGATCTTGCCGGCGTAGATGTCGTCACCACTGACGGCCGCCGTGGTGCCCAGCCCCCCGAACAGCACCCCCACAAGCGAGCGGTTCATCGCTTTGCACATGATTGCAGTCAGGATCAGCCCGCTGGCCCCCACGAGCGATCCCGCGATCACAAGCACCGAATTGTCGATGACAAACCCCGCGGCGGCTGCCGCCAGGCCAGAGTAGCTATTGAGCAGGCAGATCACGACCGGCATGTCGGCCCCGCCAATCGGGAGCGTGAGCGTGATCCCCAGGCAGCTGCCGCTGATGATGAGCAGGATGAAGAGCAGAAACGATCCGGGATATGTGCAGACCCCGGCCACGAGCAGCAGGGTGGCCGCCGCCAGACCAAGATTGATCCAGTGGCGGGCAGGTGCGGTCCAGGGCTTTTTAAACCGGGGCAGTTCCTCGAGTTTGCCGAAGGCGACGAGGCTGCCCCAAAAGGTCACTGCCCCGATCAGTCCGGCCAGGGCCGTGGCAATGCCGAACTGTGTCCAGGGCACGAGATCGCGAAGGGCAAGAGCCGCGGCTGGAGTAGCGTCTCCCGAGGCCTCGACCAGCCGGGCCGACACGGGCTTGTTCCAGAGTTCGGCGGCCGCGACGAAGGCCGAGGCCGCGCCACCGAAGCCGTTCAAAAGCGCGACCATTTGGGGCATTCCGGTCATCGGATACCTCACGGCCATCGCGGCTCCGACTGCCGCCCCAGCCCCGCCACACAAAAACAGCAGCACCACGGGCCAGGCCCCGCGGAGGGCCACCGCCTCCCGCACGGGTGGTTCAAACAACGCCGCCCCGATTGCGAGCGCCATTCCCGCCGCCCCGAGAAAATTGCCCCGGACGGCCGTTCGCGGGCTGCTCAGCAGCTTAAAAGCCACGATGAACAGCATCGAAGAGGCCAAGTAGGCCAGATTGATCCAGGCTTGGCTCGACATCAAGGCCCCACCATCGTTCATGTTGCAACTACTTCTTCTTGGGGTTGAACATCTGCAGCATGCGGTAGGTGACGATAAAGCCACCAGCGACGTTGATCATCGCAAACACTACCGCCACGAGCCCGAGTAGATTGCCGAAGCCGAACCCGGCTGCCGTCACTCCGCCGGCCGCCACCAACGCGCCTACCGCGGTGATCCCGGAGATCGCATTCGATCCGCTCGTCAGTGGCGTGTGGAGCCGCTGCGGCACCTTCGTGATCACCTCGAAGCCCACCCACATCGCGAGTAGAAACACCGTCAGCAGGCGGATGAATTTGGCAGCAGGATCCTCCGGGGAGGCCACGGCAGCGAGCAGACCTGGGAGAAACGCAAAACTCATGGCAGACGCCTCGGGGAACAGTCGATCGTGCGAAGCCCAATCATGCTTTTTCTACCGGGACCTCCAGGGGCGGCAGGCCGGCCCGCTCCCGCACCTTGGGATGTACGATCTGGCCCTCATGGGCCACAAGCGTGTCGTGACAGATCTCGTCGTCGTGCGCCACGTTGGGCAGGCCGCACTTCACGAGGTGGGTGAGAAAAGTAGCGATGTTTCGCGAGTAGAGCTGGCTGGTGTGAGTGGCGACGTCGGCGGGGAGATTGGTCGGCCCGAGGATGGTCACGCCGTCGAGCACGACCGTTTCGTCGGGCCGTGAGCCCTCACAGTTGCCTCCCCGCTCAGCGGCCATGTCAACGATCACGCTGCCGGGTCGCATTCCGGCCACCATCTCCCGGGTGACGAGCACGGGAGCCTTCTGGCCCGGGATCAGCGCCGTGCAAATCACGATGTCGCTCTCGGCTACGACTCGGCCCAGGAGTTCCCGTTGCCTGGCGTAAAATTCCTCACCCATCGCCTTGGCGTAGCCACCGGCGGCCTCGGTCGCGGCCGTTTCAAGCGGGAGTTCCACGAACTTGGCTCCCAGGCTCTGCACCTGCTCCTTGACCGCAGGACGCACATCGTAGGCACTCACCTGAGCACCGAGTCGCTTCGCGGTGGCGATCGCCTGAAGGCCGGCCACGCCTGCGCCAAGCACGAGTAGTTTCGCCGGTGTGATCGTGCCCGCTGCCGTGGTCATCATCGGCAGAATCTTGGGGAGCGTGTTGGCCGCCAGCAGCACTGCCCGGTAGCCGGCGATGTTGGCCTGGCTCGAGAGCACGTCCATGCTTTGGGCGCGGGTGATTCGGGGCACGAGTTCGAGCGAGAACAAGGTGGCCCCCTTGTCAGCTGCCTCCTGGCAGGGTCCGGGGGCCGAGAGCGGATCGCACAGACCGATCAGAACGACACCAGGACGGAGTCGGTCGCGGTCGTGGCACCAGCCCTCCCCGCAGGCGCCGCAGGTGCGGACAGTGAGTAGGGCGTCGGCCCCGAAGGCCTCGTCGCGGGAGACAACGCCGGCCCCCACCTTGCGATAGTCATCATCGGCAAATCCGGCCGTTGAGCCGGCTCCCGTTTCCACGACCACGTCGAGCCCAGCCTTGGCCAGGGCTGGAACGGCCGCCGGCACAACGGCCACGCGGCGTTCTCCGGGAAACGTTTCCTTGAGGATTGCAACCTTCATGTCCACCGTGCAGGAGCGGGAGGGAGCGGGCGGGAACCGGCCTGTCTGGGAACGGCCAGGGTTTGGGAAGTGTGGTCGGAACGGCCGAAGATGGCAACTAGACGGAAGTTCGGAGATTCGGAGCGACCAAGTGGCAGACGAGAAGCGGGTGCGATGGTGTCAAAGAAGGCCTGAGCTGGGCTCTCTGAGGGTAATTTTCGCCGGTTTTCCTCGGGCCCGCTTGCCCGAGCCGCAGGGCATTGATATTCTCCGGGGCTCGCGAGTTGGCTATTGGCCGGGCCCAGTTTGAGGCTCGCCAGCATTCTCTGCGGGAAATTGATCGACTTTCAGGCAGTGAAAAACGCAACACGGATCGAACAATGAAGACGTTCATGGCGAAGCCTGGCGAGATTGAGCAACGCTGGTGGGTCGTCGACGCCAGTGACCGGCGGGTAGGCCGCCTAGCCAGCGAGATCGCAACGGTGCTGATGGGGAAGCATCGACCAACCTACACGCCCCATGTCGATACCGGCGACCATGTCGTGGTGATCAACGCGGAGAAGGTGGAGTTTGGCGGCCGAAAGTGGCAGCAGAAGGTGTACCGGTGGTACACCGGGTACATGGGACTGCGTTCGGAAACGGCTGAAAAACGTCGTGATCGGCGGCCCGAATTGATCATCGAGGAGGCGGTTCGCCGCATGCTCCCCAAGTCTCGCCTGGGCCGAGTCATGCTCGACAAACTCAAGGTGTACGCTGGTGGTGAACATCCTCATCAGGCCCAGCGGCCTGAGCCGATGCGACTGAAGGCCTGATCGTTGGCCGGAAATTCCCTGATCTCTTTTTTTACGAAACACCCCCCAGCCAGCCGCTGAGCACGAGGACACGAGGACACGATGACCGAGGAACAGGGTACCCCGACCGCCACTCCATCCACGGCCACCCCATCGACGGCCACCGTTCAGTCGCCTGTGCGGGCTGTTCGCCGCGGCGAAGAGATCATTGCGACAGGGCGGCGAAAGACGGCCGTGGCCCGAGTGCGGCTTCGTCCCGGAAAAGGTGAGATCGTCGTCAATGGCAAGGCTCTGGAGGTCTACTTTCCCTCGATCAAAGACAGCGGAGTCATTACCGGTGCTCTGGACGACATGGGAAAGCGGAATGCCGTCAAAATCACAATTACCGTGGACGGCGGTGGTTCGTCCGGCCAAGCGGGTGCCTGCCGGCTGGGCATTGCTCGGGCGCTCAAGACGTTTGACGTCGAACTGGAAGAACCACTGCGGCACAGTGGCCTGCTCACTCGCGACGGTCGAATGAAGGAACGCAAGAAGTACGGCCTCCGTGGCGCCCGCCGCGGGACTCAATTCTCCAAGCGTTGATCCGGAAATTCCAAGACGGGTGAATTGTTCGGTAAGGCCGACGTGGGGTCTTTTTTTCATCCAACGGCCGCGGCAGTCGCTCGTCTCGCCTTGAACCGCCTGGCTCGAGCGCCGCAGGAAACCGCGTGCAGCCGCGATGGCAAAGCGATGGGGTTTCGGCGAGCCCGCGCGGGGCATTCGGAGCGCTTCCTCGCCAGCGGCGTGACGTTTGCCGCCACCGGACCGGTGCTCCGCCGGTTTTGAACACGCTCTCAGGCCTCAAAATCGGGTTTTTCGGCATTTCCCCACTTGTTTTCCCGGCTGTTTTGGCAGCGGCAAAAAGCCGAAGCCATACTAGAGTTTGTTGTTTCGGGAATGGCTCTGTGGGATCACGTGGACGCTGTCGCGGCCGTCCGGCCGCCGTCCCGCCCCAATCGCCCCCGGCTGGAAGGACTCGCATGTCTCGCTCGCTCAATGCCGCCTTGCGTCTCGCCGCGTCTGCGATTCTGGCGTTCCTCCTGCCCACGATCCTCCTGCCCAATGGTGCCCTTGCCCAGCAACCTGCATCGCAGCCGGAACCCGAGGATGTTCTAGCTGCCGAGGCCGCTGGCCGGGTTAGAGTGCGATTCATCCCCAATGATTCCCGCTCAGCGCAGGTGATCGTCGTCAACCGGGACGACCGTCCGCTCACGCTTCGTCTGCCGCCCGCATTCGCCGGCGTGCCTGTGGCGGCCCAGATGGGCATGGGCATGGGCGGCATGGGTGGGATGGGCGGAGGTGGGGGCGGGTTTGGTGGTGCCCAGACGGTAGGCGGTGGTGGCATGCAGGGCCCTGTCGGCGGCCCGGGCCAGCCTGGCGGTGCCTTCGGCGGGGCTGGCGGCGGAGCCTTTTGCTGGGTGGCCCGCGAAGTCTACGGGGTGCACGACCCGCGTTGGCTCGCATTTCGGGAGTGGATGACCTGGCAGGCTCCAGCCTGGCTGCAGCATGTCTATGCACGCCATGGCGAGTCGATCGCGGAATGGCTGCGGGATCGTCCGGCCGCCCGCACCGGGCTGCGGCTGGTGATGGATCAGGCGATTGCCGAAGCGAATCCGAGAGCAGAGACCGGCGGGCTACTCCGCGTGATGACCAGCCTCGTGCCTACGAAGCCGTTCACGGTGCCCGCCGGCAAGACGCTCACGCTCCGGGTGCCGCTGGTTTGCCTTGAATACGGACTCAATGAGCCCACCCCGCGAATGTCCTACCGGCTTTCACCCTTGGCAGCCTTCTCAGAGGATCCGCGGCTGGCCCTGCTGCTCGGCGGCCTCGCCAGCGGCCACGTAACCCAGAACGTCGCCCAGGCGGCAGCCTGGCACGTGTCCAGCGGTCGCTCCTGGGAGCAGTTGTCCACGGAGGTCGTCAAAGGGGCCGGGAGCACTCCCGACCGCCCCGTGTTTTCCGCCGCAGAACTACTGGCGGCCCGTCAGGCGGTCGAGATCGCCACCCGGGTCACGGCAGCCACCGCCGCCTCTTCCTCAGGCAGCTCATCCAACGGCTCCCGCTGACACTCGGCCGGTCGGAGCCGCAGCCGCAACGGCCGGGGCTGGCCGGGCCCGCAAACCGGGGTGGGATGCAGACATCCCGGCGATGCGATAAAAATGGTGTGGAGTATTTGGCGGATTCGGCTGAACGTTTGGCACCCGCCCGTGACTCGTTTTCGGAGCCTCTGCCAATGCCGCTTGCTGCCCCGCTGTCTCAGGCTCGGCCCGCCGATGCCGACGTTGTGGTCGAGACCCGCAACCTTTCAAAAACCTATCGCGACTTCTGGGGACGCGACAAGAAGTCGGCCCTCAAGCCGCTTGATCTCGACATCCGGCGGGGTGAGATCTTCGGCCTGCTCGGCCCCAACGGATCGGGCAAGACCACGACGATGAAATTGCTCCTGGGGCTGATCTTCCCCACATCCGGCGAGGCCTTCGTGTTCGGCAAGCCCGCCACCGACGTCTCCAAAAACGAGCGGATTGGCTACCTGCCCGAGGAGTCGTACCTCTACAAATTTCTCGATGCCGAGGAGACTCTCGACTTCTATGGCCGGCTGTTCGGCATGCCACCGCAGGAACGAGCCCGCCGGGCCGCCACGCTGATCAAAATGGTGGGCCTGACCCACGATCGAAAGCGGCAACTACGGGAGTACTCCAAAGGCATGACCCGACGGATCGGGGTGGCTCAGGCGTTGATCAACGACCCTGAGCTGGTGCTGCTCGACGAGCCCACCAGCGGCCTCGACCCGATCGGCACCCGGGAGATGAAGGATCTGATCATTGACCTCAAGGCCCGGGGCAAGACTGTGATCATGTGTTCCCACCTGCTGGCCGACGTGGAGGACGTCTGTGACCGGATCGCCGTGCTGCATCAGGGCGAACTGAAGGAACTCGGCCGGGTCGAAGACCTGCTGCGGGTCACGGATATCACGCAAATCCGGGCCGGTGGGCTGCCCCCGGAGGCGTACGAAGAGGTGCGGGCCGTGCTCGCTCGACACGGCGCTTCCAACATCGAAATCGGCAACCCAACCACCACGCTCGAAGACCTGTTTCTCGAGGTCGTACGGGATACCGAGGCCCGACCCGGCCGACGGGCCCGCGGACCCGGCGCGGCAACGCGAGTGGATGGAACATGAGTGTCACCTGATCGTCCCGGTCGTAAAAGCACATGGTTTTAGAACAAGACATCCCGCGGTTCGCTGCCTGGATTTGGCCGGCCCTCGTCACCTTCCTGCTGACAGCGGGGCTGGCCAGCCTGTTCGTCGGCCTGGTGGCCTGGCTGGTGCAGGCAGCCCGCAGCGGACCGCTCGACGCCGGGGATCGCGTCTACCGCGGTGTCCTCACTGGGCTGCGCGACCTGGCCGGCACCTCGCCTGGCAGGGTCTGGGCCCTGGCCCGGCTGGCGATTCAGGAGGCGGTGCGACGCAACGTGATGGTGGTGCTGGCAGTGTTTGCGATCGTGGTGCTGTTCGCCGGCTGGTTCCTCGATCCCACGAGCGTCAACCCCGGGCGGCTCTACCTGGGCTTCATCCTCGGGGCCTCGAACCTCCTGGTTTGCACGGTCACGCTCGTGCTGGCTGTGTTCAGCCTCCCGGCAGACATCAAGTCGAAGGCCATCCAAACGGTGACCACCAAGCCGGTGCGGACTGGTGAGATCGTGCTCGGCCGGTTCCTCGGGTTTGCGATTGTCGGCACCGGGCTGTTGGCCGTGATGGGCCTGGCCGGCTGGGCGTTTGTGGTTCGCAGCGTGCAGCACGATCACGAACTGGCCGCCGGCAGCCTGCGGGAAATCCGCGACGACGAAGGCAGCTTGGTGGGGTACGAAGGGCGGACCGGGGTCGGCCGTGGGCACCGGCACTTCGTGCGGCTCGACGCCGAGGGCGCTGGGATCGCTGAAAATGCCCAGGGACATCGCCACCAAGTCACTGCCCGGGTAGACGGGGATGCGGTTGCCTACAACGTCGGGGTAGCCGAGGGCATCCTCGAGGCCCGCCGGCCGCTGCGGGGCCGGCTCCGGTTCCTCGACCGGGAGGGCAAGCCGGCCGCCAAGGGAATCAGCGTGGGTTCGGAATGGGCTTACCGACAGTTTATCGAAGGAGGCACTGGGGCCGCCGCGATCTGGACCTTTGACGGCATCGGAGAGAATTCATTCCCGGACGGCCTGCCGCTCGAGATGACGATCCGGGTTTTCCGCACCTACAAGGGCACGATCACGGAGGGCATCCACGGCACGATTCAGCTTCAAAACCCTTCCAACAAACTGCGAAGCGAGGCAATTCCAATCGTGGCTCGGGAGTTCACGATCGAGGAGTTGCGGATTCCCCGCCGGCTCAACACGGTCCTCGCCGATGGCCGGGTGCAGGAGGCAGACCTGTTTCGCGACTTCGTCTCCGACGGCCGGGTCGAGGTTTGGCTGCAGTGCCTGGAGCCGGCTCAGTACTACGGCGTGGCCCAGGCCGACTTCTACCTCCGGCTGGGGAATGGCTCGTTTGCCTTAAACTATGCCAAGGGCTGCCTCGGGGCCTGGTTCGCGATGCTGATCGTGACAGCCCTCGGGGTCATGTTCAGCACCTTTCTTTCGGCTCCGGTCGCCCTGGTGGCGTCGGTGGCAGTCCTCCTGGTCGGCCAATTTCGTGAATTCATCGCCCGGCTGTTCCAGAGCCAGCTCACCGGCGATGCCACGATCGCTCCGGGCGGCGGGCCGATCGAGTCGCTCTACCGGATCGTCAGCCAGACGAGCATCACGCTCGAGCTCGATCCCACTCCGGCCGTGCAGGCCCTGAAGCTGGTCGACACGGTGCTCTTGGCGCCGATGCGGGTGGCCGCCGGTATATTTCCTTCGCTGGCAACCCTTGGTACGGGTGACTTCGTGGCCGGGGGTTTCAACATTCCCGGTGATCTGCTGGCGGCTCAGGCGGCGGAAACGCTCGCTTATGTAGCCGCCTTCTGCATTGCCGGTGCATTCTGTCTGCGGGCAAGGGAGGTGGCCTCATGAGCGGCGACAACACGCGGGCGAACGGGCGGGCGCGGCCATCCTGGCTGGGGCTCAGGCCGGAAACGCTGCTGTCATTGGTGGGAATCGTGGCGCTGCTTGTGCCCCTCTCGCTCCTGAGTCAGCCGGCCGACTCGGAAGGTTCGGGGGGTGTGCTGGCGAGGATGCGGAAGGCACGCGGGCTATCGCAGGCCAACCTCGGTGAGATCGATCCGGCCGGCGAGACGATGCGGTTCGCCACACTGGGACTCAAGAACGTGGCCACGACGCTCCTCTGGGATCGGGCCAACCACTACAAAAAGGTGGAGGATTGGGCCAATCTCTCTGCCACCCTCGAGCAACTCACGAAGCTCCAGCCCAACTTTTACTCGGTCTGGGACTTCCAGGCCCACAACCTCTCCTACAACATCTCCGTCGAGTTTGATGACTACCGGGATCGCTACGCGTGGGTGATCAAGGGAATCGAGTTTCTCCGCCAGGGCATCGCCCTCAACCGATTCGATCCGCGGCTGCTCGGCCGGATGGGCTGGTTCATCGGCCATAAGATCGGAAAGTCGGACGAAAAGGCAGAGTTTCGTCCGATGTTCATCGCCGACGACGACTTCCACGAACAAGACGATCCGCAGCGAACCATTCCCGAGCGCGACAACTGGCTCGTCTCCCGCACGAAGTTCGTGCAGGGCCAGCAACTCGCCGACTCCGGAGCGCCGCTCAAGACCACCCCGCTGATCTTTCACAGCGAGCCGATGATGTCGGCGATCAACTACGGCAAGGCCCTGGAGGAGGATGGCACCTTCGGCACCGCCGCTCGCCGGGCCTGGGAACTGGCCGGTGACGAAATGCGGCGGTTTGCGATGCGGGAGATCCCCACGAGTTGGAACGTGCCGATTCGACTTGGGCTCCAGGAGGCCGAGCAGGCCCGGGCCAAGCGGCTGGCAGAGGAGCTCGAAACGCTCTTGCCGGGCCGGTTCGTGGCGCTCCAACAGGAGCGGCGAGAAGGCCTCACGGCTGAACAAAAGGCCGCCCTCGAGGTAGCCGCGATGGAGCGGACCGATGAGCAGCTAGAGCGAGCGTATGCGGCTGAAACGGCTCTGAAGGTGACCTGGAAGGAAGTGGCTCGGGCGGCCCCGGCCGAACTCAGGCAGCAAGCCTGGGGCCTCGCGCTCGCGGAGGCCGAGGCTCGTGAAACGGCCGACATCGTGGCCCGCTATCGCGACATCGTGAATTTTGACCTCTGGCGAGCCACCTGCGAGGCCGAGGTAACCGAGCCGGCTCTCAGGGCCCGGGAACTCACCTGGAAGGCCGACCGAGAATTTGCCGCGGCTCGGCTCCAGGCCGCCCGGGAGGCTTACGAGGCAGCCTTCAAGGCCTGGCGGGAGGTGTTCGACAACTCGCAGGTCCTCCGCGAGGACCCGATCACGGCGGAGGATACCGCCGAGATCGTTGATCGTTACCGCACGCTGCTGGAGCAACTCGATGAGCCCTTTCCCAGCCCCTTCATTCTCGACGACATCCTGGCCCTGACAATGCCTCAGGGCTGAACCCGGACAATGCCTCAGGGCTGAAATGGTCCGGTTCAACGGCGGCGGACGAGGAGCTTGTCGATCCGCCGGCCGTCCATGTCGACAACCTCGATGACCAGCCCCTTCCACTCCAGCCGATCGCCTGTGGCCGGCATCCGTTCGAGCTCCGTCAGCACCAGGCCCGAGACGGTCGAGTAGTCCCGCGGCCCCTCTTCAAGTTCGAGCGAGAATTTTTCGGCGAGCTCGACGATGTCGGCTCCACCCTCGATCAGCCAGGAGCCGTCCTCCCGTTCCACGAAGTCTTGGGGGCCGGCCCCGCGGTGCTCGTCGTGAATCTCCCCCACGAGTTCGGACAGGATGTCGTCAAGCGTCACGATGCCATCGGTTCCGCCGTATTCGTCGAGCACGATCGCAAACTGAGCCCGCTGCTGCTGGAAGAGTTCCAGCAGCCGGTCGAGCGGCATCGTCTCGGGCACGAAGACCGCGCGGTGCATCAGCTTGCGAAGCTCGATCGGCCAGCCCATCCAGGACGTCCGCAGCACGTCCTTGCTGGAGACGTAGCCGAGAATTCGATCGAGGGAGCCCTCGTAGACCGGCAGCCGGGAGAAGCCCGCCATCGCGACTGCACCCAGAACTTCACCGGGTGGGGTGTCGATGTCGAGGGCGTCGACATCGATCCTGGGCCGCATGATGTCGCGAACCGTCCGTTCGCCGAGCCGGAGCGCCTCGACCGCCACGGCCTGCTCAACCGCCTCCAGCACACCCTCGGCCCGGCCGGCCTCCAGCAGTTGCTCGATGTCATCGACCGAGACGGTTGGCTCCTGCTTCCCCCGTGCTCCGACGAAAAAGAGTATCGCTGAGCAGCCGGCGTTGAGGCCCCACACCAACGGGGCTCCCAGCCGCGACAGGAACTGGATGAACGGCGCTGCGACCCGAGCGAACGCCTCGGCATTTCTCAGGGCCAGCCGTTTGGGCACGAGCTCCCCGAGTACGAGCGTCACGAATGACAGCCCGAGCACGAAACCAAAGAGCGCGATTGGCTGGGCCAGGCCTGCCAAGCCGGGCAAAGCCTGGGCGAGCCAGGCGGCCAGCGAGACGACAAGCCGCTCGCCGCCGTAGGCTGCCGCCAGCGTACCGACGAGGGTCACACCGATCTGCACCGTGGGAAGAAAGCGATCCGGGTTTGAGGCCAGGTCGAGCGCAGTCCGGGCGGCCGCATCACCGGATTCCGCCATGCTTCGCAACCGGCCGCGGCGGCTGGCGACGATCGCCATCTCGGCCCCGGAGAAGACGCCATTGGCCAGCACGAGCGCGAGGATGATGATGATTTCCGACAGCATTGAATTCCCGCGGCTGGTCAGTCTCGACTGATCACGGCCAGGTTGTCGCGGTGGATGACCTCCTCATAGGGACAGTACCCGAGCACTTCAGCGATCCGTTCGGTCCGGAGGCCGACGATTCTCGCCAACTCCACGGCTGGATAGTTGACGAGACCCCGGGCAAAGGCGGGGCCGTCACCGCACGACAAGGCCACCACATCTCCGGTCGTGAACTGACCGTGAACGCCCGCCACACCGGCGGCCAGCAGACTGCGGCCCCCGGCCACGATTGCATTTCGGGCGCCCGCATCGACCGCGACGGTGCCGCGGGCGTCGGCTGACCAGCCTAGCCAGCGTTTCCAGGCCGGCATGGCCTCCGCCCTCCCGGTAAACAGCGTGCCCGCCGGCGCTCCCCGCAGGATCCGTTCGAGCACATCATCCTCCCGGCCAGAGGCAATCACACACGTACCACCGGCCTCGGTCACGATTCGGGCAGCGGCGATCTTGCTGGCCATGCCACCCTTGGAGAGTCCTCCCGGCCGGTCGCAGGCAAGCTGCTCGACGGCGGTGTCGATCCGGGTGACGGTGGGCAGCACCGCTGCACCCGGCTCGCTGGGATGACGGTCGTACAGCCCGGCCACATCTGAGAGAAGCACCAGCAGCGGTGCCCCGATCACCGTCGCCACCAGGGCTGCCAGCCGGTCGTTGTCTCCAAAGCTCGTCCGAAGTTCCTCGACGCTGACGGTGTCGTTCTCGTTGATGACCGGGATTGCACCGTAGTCGAGCAGGGCCCGAAGGGTGTTGCGGATATTCAGATACCTGGTGCGATGCTGCAGGTCGTCGGCCACCAAGAGGACTTGGGCCACGTGCCGCCCCCGACAGCGGAGCGACCGCTCCCAGGCCTCGATCAGGCTGCTCTGGCCAATGGCAGCCACGGCCTGAAGATGGGCCAATTCGGTAGGCCGTTTGCTCAGCCCGATCCGTCCCATCCCAGCACCCACTGCGCCCGAACTGACGAGTACGACCTGCCGGCCTGAAGCACACACGGCATCGATTTGCGCTCCCAGGGCCTCGATTCGCGATGGATCGAGCAATCCGTCGGCACCTGTGAGCACCCGGGTGCCAACCTTGACGACGATCAGGCGGGTAGTCGCGGCGATCTGCTGACGAAACGTTTCGCTCATGGGCCGGGGCCGGGCGTCGGCCTGGAGTGGCACGGATGGAAACACAGTATGGTATCCAGCCGCAGGTCGCGTCGATACACTGAGGCAGCCCGCGGTTTTCGTGGGATTTTCCGGCTATCGCGGCCTCAGCCGAACCGAAAACGATGAGCGACTTGCGTCATGAGTGCGGCCTGGCGGCCATTTATCACCTGCCCGGTCCCGAGACGAGTCCCCTGTGTTCGACCCAGGGGCAGGAGGAGGTGTCGCGGCTGATCCCGCGAATGCTCCTCGACATCCAGAACCGCGGCCAACTCTCTGCTGGCCTGACCGCCTGGAATCCCGAGCGGACCCAGCTGCTCGCCACCTACAAGGACGTGGGAAGCGTGAGCGAGGTTTTCCGGATGAGCCATCGGGGCAAGTACGAGAGTCTGATGGAGCAGCACGCCGGCCGGGCGGCGATCGGCCATGTCCGGTACGCCACCTGCGGCGCGGACGACCGAGGCTATGCCCAGCCGCTCGAACGGCCTCACATCCAGAAGCGGAAATGGTTTGCCTTCGGCTTCAACGGGCAACTGGCCAATTACCAGGAACTCCGGGCCGAAATCCTCGCCACCGACGACGCCCACCTCGCCCGTGACAATGACACCGAGGTGATCATGCACGCGATCGGGCGGGAGTTGGCGGGCGATGCCGACCCCACGCCGACCGAACTGTTGGCCGCGATCGCCCGGCAGTTCGACGGAGCCTGGAATCTGGCGATTCTCGACGCCTGCGGCCGGCTGATCGTGGCCCGGGATCCGCTCGGAATCCGGCCGCTTGAATATGCCCAGGTTGGGCCGCTGGTGGCTGCTGCCAGCGAGAGCGTGGCCCTGCTCAACCTGGGGTTTCCTACCGAATCGATCCGCTCGCTCGAGCCAGGCACGGCCCTTGTGGTCGATTCCGGCGGCCTCCGGATCGAGCGGTTTGCCCCGTCGCCCGCCCGAGCCCACTGTTTCTTTGAGTGGGTCTACTTCGCCAACGTGGCGAGCACGATGGACGAGCGGAGTGTCTACCTGTCGCGGAAGCGACTGGGTGAGGAACTGGCTCGACTCGAAACTGTGCCGATCGACTCCGACACGGTCGTCGTGCCGGTGCCCGACACGAGCAAGGCGGCAGCTGATTCGCTCGCCTACCGGCTCTCGATTCCCTGCGTCGAGGGTCTGATCCGCAACCGTTACACAGGCCGCACCTTCATCGACGGTGCTTCCAGCCGCCGGCAGAAGGCCGAGACGAAATACACGCCGCTTCGCGAGGTGCTCCAGGGCAAGCGGGTGATTCTGGTGGAGGATTCGATCGTCCGCAGTACGACCATGAAGGTGCTGCTCGGGCGGATGCGATCGCTGGGGCTGGCACGCGAGATCCATGTGCGGGTGGCCTGCCCACCGATTGTGGCGCCCTGCTTCTATGGGATCGACATGTCGACGATCGACGAGCTGTTTGCGCCGGAATTCATGGCTGGCGGGTCGCTCACCGACGATGTCCAAGCTGCGATGGCCGCCCGGTTAGGGGCTGACTCGCTCCGCTACCTGCCGGTGGAGTCGGTGGCCCGCTCGATCGGTTTCGACACTGACAGCCTGTGCCAGGCCTGCCTGACTGGCCGCTACCCCACGCCAGCAGGCGCCCGGCTCTATCAGGTGGCGCTCGAGCAGAGCCGGACGGGGCACCGGACGGCCCGGACCTACGAAACGGCCGCGACTCCCTGACCCGCCCGACAGCGACGCCGCGACCTGGGCAGCCGATGCCTAAAACCTGGGCGGAGAACCTGGGCGGAGAACCTGGGCGGAGAACCTGGGCGGAGAACCTGG
>ERZ889217.280-NODE-280-length-33550-cov-31.251082_pt1 | contig 33550 bp, 33 predicted proteins | sample MGYA00521098_ERZ889217 | MGnify/ENA primary metagenome ERZ889217 (study PRJEB32303, sample SAMEA104408613) | aquatic metagenome | biome: Brackish water; feature: Pelagic; material: water | place: Baltic Sea | collected 2014-06-10T22:04:00 | depth 2,362 m ... | reverse complement strand
AAGAAAAAGCTCGATCTCAAAAAGAAGCTCGAAAAGAAGGCCCGCGAAGCTGCTGTCAAAGCACTCTTGCGTCAACGAGAAGTAGAAAAGCGTGCGGCGATGGCGGCCAAAGCTCTTTTGTTAAAAGAAAAGAAAAAAGAAGCGATTCGTGTCGCTAAAGAGCGAGCAAAACTGAAAGCCGACCAGATCGCCGAGCGATTGGCTTTGCGTGCTAGCAAAGAGAAAGAAAAGCAGTTGATTAAGGCTGCTCGTGAAGCAGAAAAGGCTGCAAAGCTGGCTGCCCGCGAGGCTGAGCGTCTTGCCGAGATTGAAGCTCAGCGAAAACCAGTCGCTCCGCCTAAGCCACCAATTATCAAGGGCGTGATGCGTGACGGGATAACGCCGACAAAAGAGTTCAATTTTGAATTTCTGTTGTCACAGCGCGAAATGCTTAATTCAGAGCGCAGAAATCTTCTTGGTCAAGCCGATCGTCTCGAGAGCGAAGCCAATGCGATTGTTGAGAACTCAGAAATGGGTGATGTGCAATTTGATGATGAAGGTGGAGAGGGAGACACAATGGTTGTTGAGCGCGAACGTGATCTGACTCTCTCGGCATCTGCCCGTCAAACAGTTGAAGAGATCGACGATGCATTAAAACGTATCGAGACTGGTGACTATGGCTATTCTGGTCGCTCTGGGTTGCCGATTCCGCGTGAGCGCTTAAAAGCCTTGCCTTGGACAACAGAACTTGTTCGAGAGCGTGCTGGTGGCATTGGTTCTTATTAGAACTAATTTATTGATCGAAAGTAGATTATGACCGTCGCGCCAGTACGAAGTAGCGCATCAAAATGGCTCGCCTATGTTTTGATCGGAGCAGTGATTGCTTTTGATCAACTAACCAAGCATTGGTCGCTGAATGCTCTTAACGCAGGTAAGACGATAAAAATATTCTGGACTTTGCAATTGAACCTAGTTTTTAACTCTGGAATGGCTTTTTCTCAAGGACGCGGCATTGGACGATTAATTGGTGTGTTAGCAATCGCAGTCGTAATCGGTCTACTGATGTCGTTGCGCAAGCCAATGTCTCTGGTGGCGATCATCGGTACTGGGCTTTTGGTCGGTGGAGCCTGCGGAAATATTTTGGATCGAATATTTCGTGGTAACGGGTGGATGAGTGGTGCGGTGGTTGATTTTATTGACCTACAGTGGTTTCCTGTTTTCAATGTTGCCGATTCTGCTGTAACAATTGGCGCAGGATTTTTGATATTTGGAGCGTTTATTGCAAGGTCCAGATCATGATTGATGAAGTAAAAAAAAGAATAATCGACGAGACGATCGTTTCGTCATTGGTCGGTCAACGTATAGATCGAGTGATTTCACTCGTTGCAGATATTTCGCGAGCCGCAGCCTCGCAGATCATAGATGCAGGTGCGGTGCTGTTGGATGATGTGATTGTCAAGGCCGGAAAAATAAAAGTCAGCGAAGGTCAGCACCTAGTTATCGATTTGACTTTGCTTCCTGAAAAGAAGTTGCCGACCGCCGAACCAAACATAAAAGTTGATGTGGTTTATGAAGATGATGACCTGATCGTAATAAATAAGCAGGCAGGCATCGTCGTTCATCCTGGTGCCGGCAATCCGACCGGAACACTAGTTAACGCAGTACTTGCGTTGTATCCAGAAATGGCAACGGTAGGCGATGTCTATCGACCTGGCGTTGTGCATCGTCTTGACGCAGGTACAACAGGTTTAATGATCATGGCTCGTACTGCTCGCGCCTACGATTCGCTAGTAGACGCGCTTTCGCGTCGAGTCGTTGTGCGGAGATACTTGGCGCTTGTTTGGGGCGAGATGAGTGCGCCGAGTGGTGTTATTGATGCGCCGCTTGGTCGCGACCAACGAGACCCGACTCGAATGGCAGTTCTTGCCGGTGGAAAGTTAGCACGCACAAACTACGAAGTACGTCAGGCGTTTAGTTTGCCAGTGAGTTGTTCGCTTCTTGAGTGTGGTTTAGAAACTGGTCGTACCCACCAAATACGTGTGCACTTGGCGACTCTTGGTCACAGTGTTGTCGGAGATGTCGTATACGGCGGTGCACGCAGTGTGCTTTCTTCGCCACGACCGATGTTGCATGCGACAACTTTAAAGTTCGATCATCCAGTCACTGGTAACGAAATGAAGTTTGACGCTGAAATTCCTGCCGATTTTGCAGCAATCCTAAAGAAGTGTTCTTAACTTTTATTTTTTAGCGAGTGGCCAAGAGGCTTCGCCGTTTGAGATTGCAGCGATATCTTCGAGGGTGTATTTCGTAAGGTGTTCACGCATGTATTCGCTAGCAAGATTCCACACAGCCAAAAGTACACATTGTCCATCGTGGTCGCAAGAACCGCCAGTATGCGGTTCGCCAAAATCTCCTACCGAGATTGGGCCGTCCACGGCTGAAATTATTTCAGAGAGATAAATTTCACCGGCAGATCGGGCAAGAATATATCCGCCCCCAACACCGCGCTTTGATTTGACCAATCCGGCACCTTTAAGGGCGAGCAAAATTTGTTCAAGGTATGGTTGAGGCAGAGCCGTGCGAGTAGCGATATCGCGAACGGATGTTGGGCCATCATCGTTTTGATGCAGACGCAACGAAAGAAGCGCTCGACAGGCATAATCTCCTCGAGTTGAAATTCTCACGGCTACATGCTACGCCAGTTTCTGACGCGAAGATTAACTGAGATGGGGTGCGGATTTTCTATGCGAAGAGTTGCTGCGATGGCTGATCTATTGAAGTATTGTCTTTGAACACAATCATGACTGATAAATTTACACCTCAAATATCACCACAAATATCACCACAAATATCAACTAGACCGCGCCTGCCGGCGTACAAAGCAGGCTGTATCACTGGCATTATTCCGGCGTTACTTGGGCCGTCTGGTACTAAAGAGATTCCAAGTTGGATGCCCAATTGTGTTCAGGGTGCGCGCCAAGTTGTGTTGCTCGTAATTGACGGACTCGGCTGGCATCAGTTGCAAAATAATCTCGTGAATTGCCCCACGCTTTCGTCGATGCAAGGTTCATCAATCACAACAGTTGCACCAACGACAACTGTGAGCGCATTGACGTCTATTACTACTGGTCTGGCTCCCGCGGAACATGGGCTTGTTGGCTATCGCATCGACATGGGTGGGCGAGTTATGCAGATGCTCAAGTGGGGCGATGAAAAAGGTGATCTACGAAATATGTATTCACCAGATTTGGTTCAACCGTGCCCACCGTTCATGGGAGCGAGTGTGCCTGTATTGAGTAAAGCAGAATTGGAAGGATCCGCATTTACTCAAGCACATTTACGCGGTGTGCGACCAAAAGGTTGGCGTGCGGCCTCAAGTATCGCTGTTGAAATCGGAGAGTTATTGCGAGCAGGTGAAAAATTTATTTATGCCTATTACGACGGTGTTGACAAAATCGCGCACGAGCGTGGCTTCGGGGCATTTTATGAAGCAGAGTTGCGCAGCGCTGATGCACTGGTCGCGAATATCAAAGAAGTTCTTGTATCTGGCTCGGTGCTATTAGTCACAGCCGATCACGGGCAAGTAATGGTCGGAACAAATACTTTGCCACCGCATGCCAATGTTCTCGCGATGACCGCTTATCAATCTGGAGAAGGTCGATTTCGCTGGTTGCATGCGCGAAACGGCACAGAAGTAGAGTTGCTTGCGCGTGCAACGCAATATCACAGTGATTGTGCTTGGGTTGTTAGTAAAGAACAGATTATTGATGAACAATGGCTAGGCCCGAGACTTGGCCCCGCAACTCGAAAGCGACTTGGAGATGTTGCGCTTGTGCCTCGAGATGCAATCAGTTTTGACGATCCAGCGGATACTGGTCCGTATATGTTGCAATGTCGACATGGTGCATTAACAGACGCCGAACTTGACGTACCTTTGCTTGCGATTGCTGGAAACTGATAAGACTGATAAGTTGGGCGCCCCACTATGAATGAAACACAACGCGGTGAAATAGTCCAAGAGAATAAACTCGAAGAAAATAATCTCGAAGAAGAAACCGTTACGGCGCCAGCCAAAGTAATGCGAATTGGTTCGATGATTAAGCAACTACTTGACGAAGTGCGTTCGATGACGCTTGACAACCCATCTCGTGAACGACTCGCAGAAATATATGAGCGATCAATTATCGAATTGACCACGGCGTTGTCACCAGACTTACAAGAAGAACTTAAAACGCTTGCGTTGCCGTTCAAGGATGGAGATATTCCATCTGACGCCGAATTGCGAATTGCCAAAGCTCAATTGGTCGGTTGGCTAGAGGGTTTATTTCACGGTATTCAAGCAACGATGTTTGCTCAACAGCTTTCAATGCGTCAGCAGTCAGAGCAGAAGCAGATTCAATCAGGCGAAGCATCAAGTACACAGCCAGGAGATCGCCCCGGAACATATTTGTAATGGGTGATTCGTTCACTCATCTTCATGTTCACACAGAATTCTCAATGCTTGATGGTGCGTCGCGCCTAGACGAACTTGTTGAGTGTGCGGTCAATGATTCGCAAAAAGCTTTAGGAATCACCGATCACGGCAACATGTACGGTGTAATCGATTTTTATAAAGAGTGCACCAAACGTGGGGTCAAGCCAATTATTGGGACTGAGGCCTACATGGCATATGAGACACGAACAGAACGCCCAACTCGTCGCGGAAAAGTAGACGACAGCGGAGGTGATACCGAAGCGGGTAAAAAGCTTTACTATCACTTAACTTTGCTCGCCGAGAACAACACTGGCTATCAAAATTTGATTCAACTAGCCAGCCTGGCATTTCTCGAGGGCTATTACTACCAGCCAAGAATGGATTGGGAGTTACTAACCAAATATCACGAAGGTTTGATCGCAACTTCTGGTTGTCTGGGTGGACATGTGTTGCAAGCACTTAAAAACGGTAAAGAAGAAGAGGCATTAAAAACTGCTGCTCGGCTTCAAGATATTTTCGGTAAAGATAATTTTTTTATCGAGTTGCAAGATCATGGGATTCCGTTACAAATTGAAACAAATCCGAAATTAATTGAGATCGGCAAAAAAATTGGTGCACCATTACTAGCGACAAACGACTGTCATTACACCCACCGCGATGACAGTCATTCTCACGACGCCTTGTTGTGTGTGCAAACAGGCAGCACTATCTCTGATCCGAATCGTTTGAAGTTTGAGGGTCAAGAGCACTATTTGAAATCTGCAAAAGAGATGCGCTGGCTATTTCGTGAGCAGATAACTGCATGCGACAACACTTTATGGATCGCCGAGCGTGCAAAAGTACAGATCGATTTCGGCGTACCAGTTTTGCCTGACTTTCCAATACCTGAAGGGTTCGTAGATGACCATGCATATCTAGAACATCTGACATGGCTTGGCGCGAAACAACGGTGGGGTGAAAAACTTCCGGCTGATGTCGTCGAACGTGTTGCATACGAACTTTTAACTATTAAAACAATGGGCTTCAGCTCGTATTTCTTGATTGTTTGGGATCTTGTTCGCTATGCACGCGAGCAATCAATTCGCGTCGGGCCCGGCCGTGGTTCGGCAGCAGGGTGTGCTGTTGCATATTCGTTGCGAATCACCGATCTTGACCCAATTCGCTACGACTTGCTTTTTGAACGCTTCTTGAATCCTGGGCGACGCAGCATGCCCGATATCGACATGGACTTTGACTCGCGATATCGCGATGAAATGATTCGCTACGCCTCGGCAAAATATGGTCGTGATCATGTTGCGCAGATTATTACCTTCGGCACGATTAAGGCGCGTAACTCGGTGCGCGATGCAGCGAGAGTTCTCGGATTCCCTTATGGGTTAGGCGACAAGATAGCCAAATTGATGCCACCGGTTGTGATGGGTCGCGATACGCCTCTTAAATATTGTTTTGAAGAAAATGAAAAGCATTTGTCAGGGTACAAAGCAGCGAGTGAACTGCGAGCACTGTACGACCTCGATCCAGATGTAAAACGAGTGATAGATGTTGCCCGCGGGCTTGAAGGTTTAAAGAGAAATGTTGGTATTCATGCGGCGGCAGTAGTTATAACAAAAGAAAAACTCACTCAGTATTTGCCGATTCAACGAAAAGCTGAATCGGGTCAAGACGCCGAACTCGCACCAATCGTGACGCAATACGAAATGCATGCCGTCGAAGAACTTGGTCTTTTGAAAATGGATATTCTCGGTCTGAGAAACTTGGACGTAATTACAGATACGAATAAAATGATCCAAGAATTGCGTGATCCTGATTTTGATATTGACAAAGTTCTGTTTGACGATGAGAAGACTTTTGAGTTATTGCGTCGCGGTGACACCATTGGAGTATTTCAGCTCGAGTCAACAAACATTCGTGCATTAGTTCGCAGTATGGTGCCGAGCACGCTAGATGATTTAGCGGCAATCGTTGCGCTATATCGGCCAGGCCCAATGGCAGCAAATATGCACAATGATTATGCAGATTTTAAGAATGGGCGCAAACAGCCAGAGTTGTTTCACCCAGACGCTCAAGAGTTGCTCGGTGATACATATGGATTAATGATTTACCAAGAGAGCATGATGCGAGTTGCTCAAAAGTTTGCGGGGTACAGCCTCGAAAAAGCGGACGATTTGCGCAAGGCCTGTGGCAAAAAGAATCGCGACGATATGGCTAAACAGCGTGTGAGTTTTGAGAGTGGCTGCGTTGACATGGGGTACGGTCCTGTGTTAGGCGAAAAACTTTTTGATTCAATCGAGCACTTCGCAGACTACGCATTTGGTAAGAGCCATGCATACGGCTACGGCTTTCTCTCATATCAAACTGCGTATCTCAAAGCTCATTATCCAGTCGAATATATTGCATGTTTATTGACGAGCGTCAAGGCGAACTATGACCGTGCTGCAGTATTTCTCGCCGACGCTCGAGCTAGTGACATTGTCGTGCGAACACCAGATATCAACACTTCAGGAGTTGACTTTGTTCCGGTGATTGATGGAGACCAGAAAGTTATAAGTTTTGGTTTGTCGGCCATTCGAAACGTAGGTGAGGCACTTGTAACTAATTTGGTCGAATATCGGCGCAATAATCAACCATTCACTTCTTTCTATGATTTTGCTGACCGTGCACCAGTTTCAACTCTCAATAAACGCACAGTTGAATCTTTGATCAAGGCCGGTGCGTTTGATTCGCTTGGCCATCCGCGCAAGGGACTGCTTGCAGTCTTCGAACCGATAATTGAAAATACTTTGTTACGTCGGCGTGAGCGTGATCAAGGGGTGATGAGTCTTTTCGGCGATGATGATGGTTCAAATTCGAGCTTTTCTGAGCGAATTGAAATACCACAAATCAATTATGAAAAGTCAGAGCAACTCAAAATTGAACGTGAAATGCTCGGCCTGTATGTCTCTGATCACCCATTGCGCGGAGTCGAAGGCCAGTTGCGTAGAAGAGTTGAGTGTTCGTTAGTTGATCTTGAAGAAAAGACCGATGGCGCATTCTTGAAACTAGGCGGAGTAATCACTTCTGTTGACCGAAAGTTCACGCGCAAGGGTGCACAAATGGCAATCCTTAAGATTGAAGATTTGCAAGGTTCAATTGAAGTAACGGTGTTTCCGAAAACTTATGAAAAATACGGTCATTTGATTGAAGAAGACACGATCATTCTAGTTCGTGGTCGACTTGACCGACGAGATGAATCATTGATTGCGTTCAATGCTCAAGAGATTCAAGTTGTTGAACCAATGCGGGCGAGTGATTTGAGCGTACACATTGACTTGCCAGGAGTTTCACCATCTCCAGAGGATCTCAACGAGTTGCGAGATTTATTGCGCGAGCATACTGGGCATACACCAGTTCAATTACACATCGGTACTACAGCGTTGCGACTACCTGATGAGTTTAATGTGGATATCGATCGTGTGATGGGAAGACTTCGTGCGTCTTACGGTGACAGCGTTTATATCGGTTAAATAATTCTATTGCAGTTAATTACTTCGCACCATCGGAATTGGGCATTTTTGCTGGCAGAATAGAGGTGTTATGTCGCTCGTTGTCAAGACCAAAGATGCTTCACAATTGGTTGATACTGATCTTGACGAACTCGCCTCAATGGGTGGTTCATTCGGAATCGGTGCAATTTCAAAAGCAAAAGAAGATTGGGTTTTATTCGCCAGTGCACGACTTGATGACAAGTTGCATGGTTTCATGTTCTCGACGCTTGAGCGCATCGGTGGCACGCCGTGTGTGTTGTTAGGCATGCTGAGCGTCAAACCGACATCAAAACGAGGTCAGATTCTAAAAGGCCTTATGGGTGAGGCATATCACCGTGCTCTAATGGCGTTTCCAGACGAAGATGTCGTCGTTGGGTCACGGTTCGTTGACTCTGATGCGCTTGAGGCCTTTAAGTCACTCACAGAAATGATTCCTCGACCTGATCACAAGGCGGTCGGCGAAGAGCGTGCTTGGGGTCGTCGTCTGGCCCGTCGCTTTGGCTGCGAATCAACTTATGACGAGCAATCTTTTGTGATCAAGAGCAATGGTCAAAGCGGATTTATGGACTTTGTATCGCTTAAACCAGGTAAGGCTCCTGCCGAAGTTAATGCAATGTTTAAGACTGTTTCGGCAAAGAAGGCTGGCGTACTCGTGGTGCATGGCTGGACAATGACCGAAAATCTTTTGAAGCTCGGCAAACACTAAGAGTTTTGTAGTGCAGTTCGCGGACTGTGTTCGCTCGCGCAAGATGGTGCGATCTTTTCGCAACGATCCAGTTGCGCCAGAATTAGTTGAACGGATAGTTGAACTGGCATCGCGGGCGCCATCGGCAGGGAAAACTCAAGGTTGGCATCTTTTGGTATTGCAAGATAGTGAAACTTCTAAGTTTTGGGATACAACATTGCCGGCTAAAAAGCGTTCTTCATTTAAATGGAAACATTTACTTGATGCACCTGTTATTGGGTTAGTTTTTGCTGACTCGTCGGCTTATGTCGCGCGGTACAACGAGTCGGATAAATCTTCAACAGGTTTAGGTGCGGGTGAGTCAAGTTGGCCAACTCCATATTGGACAGTTGACGCATCTTTCGCAACGATGACGCTGTTGTTGGCTGCCCATGATCTTGGGCTAGGCGCTCTATTTTTCGCCGTGTTCTCTGGTGACACAGAATTGCGAGAATTATTGAACGTGCCAAAAGATTTACAACTGATCGGTGCAGTAGCGATTGGTTGGCCACGAACTCAAGATCTCAGTGGTGATAGTTCGAGTGCTAGCGGTTTGAGCGCGAGCCGTTTGAGACGCACGCCAGCGCAGATCACACATTTTGGCAAGTGGTAAAACTAATTAAACGCGGTGCGTAGAGCAGTCTTCAATTCTTCAATGGTTGATGCCGGAGCAGCACAGGTGTAGTCGTGGCAGACAAATGCAAAACCCTCGGGTCGGTTACTCCATATCGGTGAATCATATTTTTCGCCCCAGGCGACTACCGCTGTGGGAAGCCAGTTTTTTTGTAATTCTTTTAACAGGTCTGAGCGAGATCCTGTAATTGCAATTTCGGTAACGCCGGCATTTTGCAGATGTATTGCATTAATTAAATTAGCAAACGCACTCGGGGCACTTGCTGCAATTCGTGAAAACAATCTTAAAATATCCAACGCTGCATCATCATATTTCTTGCTACCAGTTAATGCGCCAAGTCGTAGCAGTGCTATTGCGGCAGTCGAATTGGCAGATGGTGTGGCATTGTCAAGTAAATCTTTTTGTCGAACAATTAATTGTTCGGCGTCATTAGCGATAGTGAATAGTCCACAATTTGTTGAGTCCCAATAATTACTGAGCAATTGGTCTGCAGCATTACAAGCGTGAGTTATCCAAGTTGATTTGCCTGTCGCTTCACCTAGTCGTGTAAAGGCATCAATCAGATTTGCTAAGTCACTGGCTAGTGCGCGATGCCTGGCCTGCGGCACCCCAGATTCTTGCCAACTTCGAAGCCAACGACCGTTCTCGTCGCGCAATTCGCGAAGCATAAATTCGCCGTTTCGTTGCGCAGCATCAAGCCAATCTTGGCGCTCAAATAGAACTGCCGCCTCAACAAGTGACGATGTCATCATCGCATTCCATTCGGTTAGAACTTTGTCGTCGAGTAAGGGCCAAGTACGCAACGAGCGAGCCTTTAACAACAGACTTCGAATCTCGTTAACTTCGCTGGTGCGTTTAAATTCTCCGCGGTGGTTTAATCTGGTGAGAATATTTGATCCCTCAAAATTTCCGAACTCTGTAATTTCATACCATTGAAGTGCTGTTTCAACTAGTTCTTTAGGCAGAATCTCTCGTATCTGCGCAGGTGTAAAGACATAAAAATGTCCCTCGTGAGAATGACCATGTTCATCAAGCGAGTCGGCATCTTGGGCGCTAAAAAATCCGCCGTTGTCGTGTCGTAAGTCGCGTAAGAGATATTCAATTGTTTCCTCAACGACTTGGCGCCACGCTGGTTGGTTAAACACAACCGCGGCATGTGTGTAGACACGAACCAGTAGGGCTTGGTCGTAAAGCATCTTTTCGAAGTGGGGCACCAGCCATTTTTCATCGACGCTGTAGCGCGAAAATCCTCCACCTAGATGGTCATACATTCCACCTGATGCCATCGCATCCAGGGTTGTCGTCAAAATGTTGCGAGTCGTTTGGCTACCATCGCTGAGATAACTTCGTATGAGCAGGTCAAGGCTCATTGTGCCCGGAAACTTTGGTGCACCACCGAAGCCACCCCAATTGGCATCAAAAGTTTGACTCAGCCCACTAACTGCTTGATGAAACAGATCAATAGTCGGCAAAGTTTCGTCGGGCTTGATTTGTGCGGTTCGATCAAGAGATTCAACAAGCGCCGAAATGTTGTTGTCAATATCGTCGCGTCGATTATGCCAAGCATCGTTGATTGCAGTCATTAACTGAATGAACGATGCTTTGGGAAAATATGTTCCACCAAAAAACGGCTGACCATCTGGTGTCATAAAAACTGTCATCGGCCATCCGCCGCGACCAGACATCGCCTGTACTGCATCCATATATAGCGCGTCAATATCAGGTCGTTCTTCGCGGTCAACTTTTATATTTACGAAAAGTTTGTTCATTAAATCTGCGGTTTCGTTGTCTTCAAAGCATTCGTGAGCCATGACATGGCACCAATGGCAAGCCGAATATCCAACCGATAGCAACACTGGAACATTGCGTTGACGCGCTATTTCAAATGCTTCGTGCCCCCAACTAAACCAATCAACTGGATTATCTTTGTGCTGGCGTAAATACGGGCTCGTTTCGTTTGAGAGACGGTTTGTCATTGGTTCACCCTTGAATTTTTTCGATGATATTAATTAATACTTTGCTGCTTAGTTTTGGGTATTTAGTTGTAGCAGAAGAATTCACGCGCAGCAGACACGTGCCGATTTCATTGAAGACAACTGATGATTTGTTCTTGATCGCACATGGGCCGGAGATAATTTTCAAACTTGGTTTACCGTTTGATGCGCTTTCAATCAGATTCTTAATTGTGATAGTTGAGCCAGTTTCGATTGCTGATGACGAAGCCCACACTCCGGTAACCCTTTTGGTCGTTGCCGAAAATCTAATTTGTGGGGTTCCGCCGAGAGTGATCAGGGTTCCTAGTCGCAGAAACAGACCAAGGTCAGCAGTAGTCGGTGTGTATCGAAGTTCTTGTGCGCGCGCAATCGTCACACAATCAACTGGTATTACGACTGTGGCATCACCAGGTGAACTACAGCGGAACCACTGCAATCGTTCTGATGGCGGCAACTGCTTAGTGTTGGCGAGTATCTCGACACCCATTCGACCCAAAGGCGAGAATGTTGGGTATGCAATTTCGTTCGAAAAATAACCGAGAGCCCTAAATATCGCATAAACATTTACAAGTCCCGCACCAAATGTGTCATCGCGACCTGGTGCGCCAATATCTGTTGCTGTCGCGACAATCACTTCGCGAACTTGTACCGCAGTCATTGTCGGGTTGGCTGAGATGACGAGAGCAGCAACACCGCTGACAAATGCTGTAGCCATTGATGTGCCGTTCATCGTGACGTAGGGTTCACCCGCTGCAGCGCAACTGCGTGTGGCGTCAACGCGAGAACCGATACGAATAGTTGAGCAAATACCAATTCCTGGTGCCGTTATATCGATATAACTGCCGCGTTGGGCGAATGATGGTGAAGTCATAGTTTGGTCGGTCGCAGTAACCGCCAAAGTTAAATCGTTTCCAGCAGGATAAGTAATACCTGCGTTCGGTCCAGCATTGCCCGCGGCGGCTACGACAAGAATATTGTTGTCTGCAGCATATTGAAGCGCACTTTGAAGTTGTTCGGTTTGTCCGATCCCGCCGAGTGAAAGATTAATCACTCGCGCGCCAGCTTCAACGGCGTATCGAATAGCAAGAGCGACGTCAGCTTCTGAACCGTCACCATTTGAGTCAAGAACTCTGATCGGAAGAATTTTTGCATCTGGTGCGACACCCGCGACGCCGATGTCATTGTTGGCCTGCGCCGCAATGATTCCAGCGACATGGGTTCCGTGCCCATTTGGGTCGACATCGTTTGCGCCGTCAGTCGTTCGACCACGGATTATTGAACGACCTGGCGAAAGATTCGCCGTGAGATCTGCGTTGGGGCCAGAGCCCGAATCAACTACGGCGACTAAAACATTTCGGCCTGTAGAGACACTCCAAACTTCGTTGGCATGAATGATCTGTAATCCCCATTGTGCTTCGTAACCAGCATCGACACCGTATGTCTCAACTTGCGTTGAGACTTCGTTTTGATTAGCTCGATCAGATTCTGTTGAAGCGAAAGTTTTGTTCGGAAAACTTACGATAATCAGAACCGCTGAGATTGTGTGAACGAAAAACTTTCGTAGCTGAAATCTCTTTTTCAATTAGGCACCCATCGCGTGGAAACCGCCATCCACATGCACTATCTCTCCGGTAGTTGCAGGAAACCAGTCACTGAGCATTGCTACACAACTGCGCGCGACACTATTTGAATTATTTACATCCCACCCGAGTGGTGCACGTTCGGCCCAAACATCTTCAAATGCCCCAAATGTTGGTATCGATTTTGCCGCCATCGTACGAATCGGACCAGCAGCAATTAAGTTGCATCGAATTTGTTTGGCGCCAAGAGCCTTAGCTAAATATCTGTTTGTACTTTCAAGTGCAGATTTGGCGACGCCCATCCAGTTGTAGGCGGGCCACGCGACAGTGTTGTCGAAATCGAGACCCACAATTGAGCCACCACTAGTCATCAACGGAGTAAATGACTCTGCAAGTGTCTTCAACGAATACGCCGAAATTTGCATCGCCACGGCAACATCTGCCCAAGTCGCAGCCATGAAATCATCACCTAGACAAGCCGCTGGTGCAAAGCCAATTGAGTGCAAGACTCCGTCGACGCGACCAGAAGAACCAAAGTGCTGTTTCACAGTATTGCGAGCGCTCTCAACATGCGAATCAACAGTGACATCAAATTCGACTACAGGCGCTGGTTTTTCTAACTTACGGGCAGTGCGCTCAGTAATTGATAAACCGCGTCCTGCTCCAGTTAAAACGATATGTGCGCCTTCGCGCTGGGCTAGTTGAGCAACACCAAACGCTAAAGAAGCATCGGTGAGCACTCCGGATATGACAATGTTTTTCCCATCAAGAATTCCCATTCCGTAAACGGTAGTTGGTCGAAACCTGTTTACATTGCGTCGGTGTTGTGTCTCTAGTTATTTAGGGTTAATAGACACGATTAGCAGACACGTCTAGTAAATATGTATCTTGAGTAAGTAGTGTTGCGAGTCATGCGGATCGGAATTCTTGGAGGAACAGGACCAGCAGGTAGCGCACTCGGATTGCGCTTGGCTTCTATCGGTTGTGATGTGCTTCTTGGTTCGCGTAATTCTCAACGAGCAGTAGATATCTCCGCCGAACTCTCTCGCAAGTGGCCCAACTTTAAATTAAATCTAAATGGTGGCGATAACGACGCTGCAGCAAACTGTGAAATAGTAATTATTGCCACACCGTGGGACTCAGCCGCAACGATTGTCAACGAGCACACTCAACAGTTGGTCGGCAAAATAGTTGTGACAATGGCTAACGCGTTAGTTCGAGTCGGTAAAGAGTTTCAACCGCTAGTGCCGCCTCGCGGAAGTATAGCTGCGCATATTCAGGCTGAGATTCCGTTGTCGCGAGTTGTCGCAGCGTTTCAACATTTGCCAGCAACAGAATTGGGCAATCTTGCTCACGAAGTAGATAGCGATGTACTGATCTGTTCAGATGACCCGACTGCGACGGCGGCTATTTCTGAAATTGTTTTGCGGATACCTGGTTGTCGACCGTTGAATGCTGGCAGTCTTTCGAATGCGTTAGCGATTGAAGCTTTCACCGCAGTGTTGCTGCAATTAAATGTGCGTTACAAAACTCGCGTTGCGCCACGGCTCACAGGTATCCCAGAACGTGGTGAATCTAAGTGAACCTGAAGTTGTACGACACTGTCAGGAGAAGTGTTGTTGATTTTGCTCCAGACAAAGAAGTTTTGATGTACACCTGTGGCATCACCCCATATGATGCAACGCACATTGGTCATGCCTTCACTTTCGTTAGCTACGACATTTTGCAACGCCGGCTAATAGATAAGGGGCACACCGTCAAATGTGTTCGCAATGTAACTGATGTTGATGACCCGCTGTTTGCGAAAGCCAGAGAACTCGGCGTGCATTATTTAGATCTTGCTGCTGGTGAAGAAGCAAGGTTTGACGCAGATATGACGGCGCTGAATGTGTTGGATGTTTTCAGTAAGCCTCGTGCGTCATCGGCGATTCCGGATATTCGAAAATTTATCGCTTTAGTTTTAGATAGAGGTTTTGCGTATCAATGCGGGAGCAGTGTCTATTTTGATGTGACTAAGTTTGAGTCTTTCGGAAATGTCTCAAATTATGACAATGAAACAATGTTGCGTTACGCAGCAGAACGAGGCGGTGACCTAGCCAATCCAGAAAAAAGGAACCCGCTCGATTTTGTGTTGTGGCAACCATCTGCGCCCGACGAGCCAAGTTGGGAAACGATTTGGGGCCCAGGTCGACCAGGTTGGCATATTGAATGTTCGGCGTTGGCGTTGCGCGATCTTGGTACGACGATTGATTTGCACGGTGGCGGGAGCGATTTAATATTTCCGCATCACGAATGTGAGCGCGCGCAGTCTGAAGCCGCAACTGGAAAGCAATTCGTTAAACATTGGATGCATGTTGCGATGGTTTTTATGGACGGAACCAAAATGTCAAAGAGTTTGGGAAATCTTGAATTTGTTGATCGTCTGCGCAAGACTCATGATCCTCGAGCAATTCGGCTTGCACTAATTTCTAATCACTATCGCCAAGAATGGGAGTGGACTTCATCGTCGATGACTAATTCGTTGGTAAGACTCAAGTCATGGGCTTTGGCAAAAAATGGCGACGGTGATGCTGGGCTTGCTGAAGTTCGTGATGCGCTAGATGAAGACTTAAATGTTCCTGCGGCTATCAAAGTGCTCGACAATGCCGTTGCTGCCGGTCACAGCATTAAAGCCTCGGCAAAACTTCTCGGTATTAATTTAGAAAGTTGATCAATGCGATGAGGAGGTGGCTGGGATGAACAAAGCAAATTTTGATCCACTCAAATTTGTTGGTGCTACAAAATTTCAGACTCGCTTCCGACCATTTGTACGCTTTTTTGTAAATCGCTTCTGGAAGTTTTCACTAATCGGTTTCGACCAGATTCCTGTGACTGGCCCAGCGATTTTGTGTGCGAACCATATTAGTTTCTTAGATTCAGTATTTTTGCTCACACATTCACCGCGCAACATGTCTGTAGTCGGTAAAAGCGAATATATGGATTCATGGAAAACTCGTTGGTTGTTTACAAAAATTGGCATGATTCCACTAGACCGAAGTGGGGGCGAGAGAGCCACTTCGGCAATGCTTGCTGTTGAAGCCGTGTTGGCGCGCGGTGAACTATTCGGAATATTTCCAGAGGGCACGCGTAGTCGCGATGGCAAACTTTATAAAGGTCGTACCGGCGCGGCGCGTTTGGCACTCAAATTTGGTTGTCCGATTTTTCCTGTTGGGATAACTGGCACAAGTGCGATTATGGCCCCAGATACGGTGCTGCCAAAATTCGGCAAGGTGTGCAAAATTGAAATTGGCCCACCAATTGATACGCAGAAGTACATGTCACGCACCGATGATCCTGCAGTATTGCGTGAATTGACTGATGAAGTGATGATGAAGATTCAGGCGCTAACGAATCAGCAGTATTTATATGAATATGCGCCAAAGCGCTCGAACGTCGACCGCACTCATATCTAAAACTTCTGCAATCTAGACTGAACGAGTCATGTCTGCGAATAACTCCACGATTTCTGTTCGGCTTCCAGATGATTCAACTCGCGAGTTACCGATTGGTTCAACTGGTCTAGATCTTGCGATGTCAATAGGCAAGCGTCTGGGTCAGGCGGCAGTCGCAACGGTAGTTAACGGCATCGAAACAGACTTAGGGGTGACTCTTGTTGATGGTGCAAAAGTTTCAATTATTACTGCAGACTCAGATGCAGGTCGTCATGTACTGCGACACTCAACCGCTCATGTTTTAGCCCAAGCGGTTGTACAACTTTTTAAAGGTGCAAAATTTTCAATTGGTCCAGCAATCGAGGATGGCTTTTATTACGACTTTGAGTTGCCAAACTCAAAAACATTTAGTGACGATGATTTGGCAATGATTCAGCAAAGAATGCAAGAGATCGTTACTGCCGATCAACCATTTGTGCGCGCCGAGATGTCAGCACTCAATGCGTTGAAACTTTTTTCTGATCAGCCATACAAATGTGAAATTATTGAGCGTGTCACACAGGGTGATGCAGACTCAAGTGATGCCGGCGAAGCAGGCAGCGCAGATGCCGTAAGTGTCTATCGAAACACGGATGATTTTGTTGATCTTTGTCGCGGGCCTCATGTGCCATCAACGAGTCGTCTTGGCCATTTTGCATTAATGAAAGTTGCAGGTGCCTATTGGCGTGGCAATGAAAAGGGCCCAATGTTGCAGCGCATCTATGGCACCGCTTGGGAGTCAAAGACGGCGTTAGCTGAGCATTTACATCGCCTTGAAGAGGCCGAAAAACGCGATCACCGTCGGTTGGCAGTTGAAATGGATCTGCTTTCGTTTCCACAAGAACTCGGTGGCGGGCTTGCAGTTTGGCATCCAAAGGGTGGCATAGTTCGAAAACTGATGGAGGACTACAGTCGCGAGCGTCACCAAAATGGTGGATACAAATTTGTGTTCACACCGCATTTAGCTAATGCAAACTTGTTCGAAACATCAGGTCACTTGCAGTTCTACAAAGACGGCATGTACCCACCAATGGAGATGGACAACGGAACTTATTATCCAAAGCCGATGAATTGTCCGATGCACTGTTTGATCTATCGAGATCGTCAACGCAGCTATCGCGAATTGCCGTTGCGCTTGTTTGAACTGGGCACCGTTTATCGATACGAGCGCGCCGGGACTTTGCACGGTTTACTTCGCATACGCGGCTTCACTCAAGACGACAGCCATATTTTTTGTACTGAAGAACAAATGGCAGACGAAATCGCATCACTTCTAGATTTCGTGTTAAGTGTCTTGCGTAGATTTGGCTTTACTGATTTTGATTTTAAACTCAGCACACGCAATCTTGAAAAATCAGTCGGCTCTGATGAAATTTGGGGCAAAGCAACTGAAGCATTAACTGAAGCATTGAATCGCCACGGATTGCAGTACACGGTTTCTCCTGGCGACGCTGCGTTCTATGGTCCAAAGATTGATATTGATGTTCGCGATGCAATCGGGCGAAAGTGGCAACTAAGTACAATTCAATGCGACTTTAATCTTCCAGAACGTTTTGGTCTTGAATATATTGCGACAGATAATGCGAGAAAGCGCCCGATCATGTTGCATCGTGCATTGTTTGGTTCGATTGAACGCTTCTTCGGAGTCTTGCTTGAGCATTACGGAGGGGCGTTTCCGACTTGGTTGGCGCCGATCCAAGTTCGGGTTTTAGCCGTCGCATCGGCGCACGAGCAGTATGCGCTTCAAGTCACTGAAACTCTCAGCAAACTTGGGTATCGAGTAGATCAATTAGTTGCTGATGAGCAACTTGGCAAACGTATTCGTGCATCAAAGTTAGAGCGCATACCGTATGTGTTAGTTGTCGGCGATGATGATCTTGCGCATGCGACAGTTGGTGTTAACCCGCGCGGTGGCGATGTAATTCGTGACGTTTCGTTGACTGATTTTATTCAGCAACTCAAGGCTGATGTTGGCCAAGAGATCAAGTCTTAACAAAATGCTTGAGTGTTCAATAATCAGAGATAAAAAATGTTAGATCGAATCTGGAACGGTTGGCGTGCCGAATATGTGATGCACGGTCAAGATACGAGAAGCACAAGCGATGCTTCAATCTTTACCCAGATTTTAAATAGTGGCCTTAGTGATGAGCAGAGCTACATCGTTTATCGTGGCAAAACAGTTTTTGTGATCATGAACGCGTTCCCTTATACATCGGGCCACTTATTGGTTGTTCCATATCGCGAAGTTGCCGATCTCGAAATGTTGAGTGTTGATGAGACAAGTGAGCTTTGGGCGACTGTCACAGATGCGACAAAGGTAGTTAAGTCTGTTTATAAGCCTGAAGCGCTCAACGTCGGGCTCAACCTCGGTGCTGCAGCTGGGGGAAGCATCTCACAGCATCTGCACGTGCACATAGTTGGTCGGTGGAGTGGAGACACCAATTTTATGGTCGTGACTGCGAACACAAAGATTTTGCCAGAAGCACTAGATGTCAGCGCCTCTAGAATTCGAGCAGCATGGAAGACGACAAATTGATGCCGACAGATTCAGCAAGCGAGATTCGCGATTCACTACCGGATGATTTAAATGTCACCGCGTTTGTTGGACCATATAAGTTTCCAGACAACAGTCGACGCAAGATTCCAGCATCGCTCTATCTGGGTATCGCCGCAGTGTGTTTAATTCTTTGGGCGAGGCAACATACGAATCCAAATGGTTTAGTCAGCGATGGTTTTTTGTGGGCTGCAATTTTGCTTGGTGTCTTCGGTTTGTATTCATTATCGTCATCTTGGCGAATGACTGTTGATGAAAAGCTTGCACTTATTTATGCAACGCGTGCTGTTGATTTTGCTGTCGGTCATGCTTCAGCACAACAAGTTTGGCGAGGGTTTCGCAGTCGTCCAACTTGGCGAGTTTTTTGTTATAGCGAACAAGAGCCACCACTTCAGAGAGGTCTCGTGTTAATTGATGCAATTGATGCTCGAATAGTTCAGTGCCTAGTAGAAGCAAACCCAGACAGTTAACAAGACTGGCTAATAAGATTGGCTAACGAGATTGCACTAGGCTGTTGCAATGTTTGACGGCAGATTCAAGAAAGAAGTCGAACGCATTGTGCGCCCAGTTGGCGAGTTGTTGCGTCGAACGAAGCTTTCGCCAGACCATTTAACTTTAATTGGCCTATTAATCGCTTGTGTCGCCGCAGTAACCATTGCAATTGGTGAATTACAGGTTGGGCTACTACTTGTAATATTTGCGGCGTTGCCTGATTTATTCGATGGTGCATTGGCTAAAGCATCAAATCAAAGTAGTCAACGCGGCGCTTTTTTTGATTCAACTATTGATCGTGTAACAGACGCAGTCTTATTAGGTGGCGTCGCTTGGTTTTTGGGTTCCCAACGCGGCGCTCACGCATCAGTGCTGCCATTCGCAGTCATGGCGGTCTCATCGTTGATTTCGTATCAGCGCGCCAAAGCTGAGGCACTCGGGTTGACCGCCAAGGGTGGATTAATGGAGCGGGCTGAACGAATCATCTTGTTATGTGTTGGTTTGCTTTTTGACTCGCTTTTGTTTTGGGCGATGTGGTTGATGCTTATTCTCTGCACGATTACGGCTGTACAACGCTTTTTTAAAGTTTGGAACCAAGCAGCAGTCGCACCGGCAACCGCAGAGCGGGTTGCATTACGGCAGTCTCGTCGTGCTTCACGTCGTTCTCTGCGTGCCGATCGACGATTGCGTCTATCGCGTCGTCGCAATATGAAGTGACGTCGGCACCTCGAAAAAGTTTTTCTGATGCGCTAGTCATCGTTGGCTGTCGCATGATTGCGGTGCTGGCAAGAATTACTCCTACTTTTGTAATAGCTATGTTGACTGCAGTGTTGGTTCCGGTGGTGACTATTCCAATGCGTAAAAAACGTGCAGTTGTTTCAAGACACATGCGGCGCGTTCAACCCGAGTTAAGCGATCGTCAAAATCGTCGTGCAGTGCAAAAATCGTATGAGAGTTACGCCCGTTATTACGTCGAAACTTTTCGACTGCCGTATTTAAATTCGAAGCAAATTCAGTCTGGGGTCTCGATAGAAGGCTTCGAACATATTGAATCTGGGCTCAAACTAGGCAAGGGGGTGATTCTTGCTTTGCCCCACTTAGGTGGTTGGGAGTGGTCGGGTAGGTGGTTGATCCAAACCGGACACAAGCTCAATGCAGTAGTTGAGAAACTCGAGTCGCAACAATTGTTTGAAATGTTTTTACAACTTCGCAGAAACTACGGTGTTCAGGTGATTCCACTAGATGACAGCGCTGGTGTCGCCGTACAACAAGCGCTTGCAAGAAATGAGATCGTTGCACTTTTGAGTGACCGTGATATTCAGGGCACTGGTGTTGACATCGAGTTTTTTGGCGAGAGAACTACGATCCCGACCGGCCCTGCTTTTTTTGCGTTGCGAACGGGTGCTGCTCTCGTACCGCTTGCTACATATTTCTCAAAACGCCTCGACGGTCATAAAACAATCGTGCGGCCGGCAATCAAAGTTGAGCGACTTGCGACATTACGAGAAGATATGCAGAGAATTTCTCAAGATTTAGCAATTGAACTTGAACTTCTGATTCGTCGTGACCCCGCGCAGTGGCATCTGTTTCAACCAAATTGGCCGAGTGATCTAACTTCTCATTCGGTTTAGAAAATTAATTCGAATACGCCGCAAACAATTCGCCAACAGCCTTTGCTTGACCGCCAGAAGTCGAAGACATAACTGCGATCGGAAGAACGCCGGCTTGTGACCAACCCCAAAGTGCTTCACGAACCGTGTCACTGTCGCCAGAAATAGTGCAATCGTTTAACCATTCAGTATCCATTGCTGCGACAATTTCTGCAGAACGGGTTTCTTTGTTAGGCGACTCAAGTATTTTTTCGAATGCATCAATCTGCTCGTCGTAACCGCACGATCGCCAATAGTTTCGATAGTTAGGTAATGAAACATACCCGACAAGTGTTTTGCGATGTATTGCTTGGGCGGCCGCGATATCTTCGCTAATCACCGTTGGCACCATGTTTGCCAAAAACATTTCTGATCTGCGTGATGCTTCAATATTTGTAAGTTGATCAGAGATATTGCTTAACGAAGCGTTTGCCCAGATCGCGCCTTGAGAAATTTCAGTTGCAAGATCTAGCATTTTATTGCGAAGAGCCGCCAAATAGATCGGTGGAAGTTCGCCCGAAAACCGTTCTTGAGAACGCATGGTTGCGACGTAAGTTTTTATATCTGCAAGTGGTGTAGCAGTAGTCGCGCCAAGTCGGTTAATGACCGGTCCATGACTAACGCCAAGGCCAAGGCTAAATCGTTTATTAGAAATTTCGTGAATGTGTGCAGCGGTGTTCGCCATTTCGATTGCGTGGCTGTAATAAATCGGTTGAATTGAAGTCCAAAACTTTATTGATTTAGTTGCATGTGCCAATGAAACACAAAATGCCATTGCGGCACCGAGGCTTGGGCATGCAATGCCAGAGAACCCGAGTGTCTCTGCTTGTTGGGCGAGGTCGAGCACGGCCATTCGCTTGTTAGATGATGCAACTAGCGATACCGCTGGTCTAAAACTCTCTTGATTAGTCATAGTGCAAAGTTAGTTGCTGCATAAGGTCGATCAATTGACGATGTCTTAATTTCGGCCATCGGTCGTACCGTGTAGTTGATGAATTCGGCAAGTAGTCCGGCTGATCCGGTAAATCCGGTTAATTCGATTGATCCGGTTAATCCGATCAAGAGCTTCGAGCGCAAGAAGATGCTTCGCATCGGGTTGGTGTGTCCGTATAGTTTGACGATTCCCGGTGGCGTCCAATCTCAAGTTCTAGGTTTGGCTCGCGAGTTGCGTCGGATGGGTCATGAGGCACGAGTACTCGGCCCTTGCGATGGACCACCGCCTGAGCCGTTTGTGACACCACTTGGCAACAGTCTGCCAACTGCTGCGAATGGTTCGACTGCGCCGCTAGCGCCTGACCCTTCGGCGGCACTGCGCACTATTCGCGCGATCAACGATGAGGCGTTTGACATCTTGCATTTACACGAGCCGATTGCACCCGGGCCGACGATGACCGCGTTACTGTTGCGCCTCGCTCCGATGATCGGCACCTTTCACGCCGCCGGCGACATCGCTTGGTACGGGCGCATTAACAAGGGGGTCAACTGGCTCGCTAATCATCTTGATGTGCGAGTTGCAGTTTCACCACAAGCACAAGAACTTGCAAATCGTTATTTAGGTGGCGAATACGAGATTTTATTTAACGGTATAGAAAACGAATTATATGCACGGCCAAATATTTCACGGAGTTCTGAAAAGATCGTTTTCTTTTGTGGCAGGTATGAGCCAAGAAAAGGACTCGCCGAGTTACTTGAGGCGTTTGCCAAACTTTCCGACGATGTTAAATTGTGGATCGCATCAGATGGTGACGGAATTTCGTTGTTAAAACAGAAATATGCACATGACGGTCGTATTTCGTGGCTCGGAAGAATCACTGATGAAGACAAAATAGATCGCCTTGCGCAGTGTTCAGTTTTTTGTGCACCCTCATTGCATAGTGAATCTTTTGGAATAGTCGTACTTGAGTCAATGGCTAGCGGCACGCCGGTCGTAGCGAGTTCGCTTGAGGGTTACCGCAATGTTGGTACACATGACGTGAATGCATGGTTGGTCGAACCTGGTGATATCGCAGAACTAGCCGAAGGTTTAACTCGAGTATTGACAGACAAAAAACTTGCGCAAAAACTAAGTGACGGTGGTCTCATTAGGGCAAGTGAACTCTCAATGCACCGACTTGCGAAAATCTATGTTGAGATGTATTACGTGGTTCTTGAGCGCGAGCAGTTGGCGCCTGACCATCACCCAAAAAGCCGAATAGTTCGCCTGTACTCAGATCGAGTGTTGCGTAAAAATCCTCAAGTTTGATTCGCGCACTAGAATAAAAGAAAGATAACGAGTCGAGATTAATGGAGGACAACGTGGGCATTTGGATTGGTCTGGTTTTGGGTTTTGCTGTCATCACAATTCCTGTGATGATTTATAACTCGTTAGTCCAAAAACGCAACCAAGTTAAGAACGCCTGGGCTCAAATCGATGTTCAACTTAAACGACGTATAGAACTGATTCCGAATCTTGTTGAAACTGTCAAGGGCTATGCAAACTTTGAGCAAAAAACTTTACAAGATGTAATTTTGGCTCGAAACACTGCGATGTCAGCACCAGAAACGGCATCGGGTCAGGCAAATGCAGACAGTGCATTATCTGGGGCGTTGCGTCAGTTCTTCGCACTATCTGAGGCTTACCCAGATCTCAAAGCCAACGCGAGTTTTTTGAATTTGCAAGAAGAACTCAGCAACACAGAGAGCCGTATTGCCTACGCCCGCCAGTTTTATAACGACGCTGTGCTTGCCTACAACAACTCAGTGCATAGCTTTCCGAGCGTGTTAGTTGCGTCACTCTTTAAATTTGCTGAAAGTGATTCATTTGAGGCAACAGAAGCCGAAAAGACTGCCCCGAAGGTGCAGTTTTAGTTTTAGTTCTAGAATCTGGATCTGATTATGTATGACTTAATTGCTTCAAATAAACGGCGTTCTGTATTTTTGCTTTTGGGTTTCTCATTGTTTCTTGTCGTCGTTGGTATGGCGGCAGGTTTAGTTCTCGGTAATCCAATTGTTGGCACAACTTTTGCGCTTGTGGTGTCTGGTGTGATGGCGGTTATCTCATATTGGAAGTCAGACACAATTGCTCTTAAGGTAAGTCGCGCGATACCAGCCGACGAAGTCGAATACAAGCGCCTACATAATTTGGTTGAGGGTTTGTGTATCGCTGGTGGTTTGCCAAAACCGCGTCTTTATGTGATTCACGATCAAGCCCCAAATGCGTTCGCAACAGGTCGTAACCCGAAACATGCAGCGGTCGCTGTTACATCCGGATTATTAGAAAAGCTAGATCGCGTCGAACTTGAAGGTGTTTTGGCTCACGAACTATCGCACATTAAGAATTATGACATTTTAGTTTCTACTCTCGCCGTCACGCTTGTTGGCACTGTTGCACTGCTCGCCGATATTTCGATTCGCATGATGTGGTGGAACGGTGGGCGAGTCAGTCGCAGTGATGATCGTCGCAATTCATCTAATCCGCTTGCATTTATTGGTTTTGCTTTATTGATAATTGCGCCACTCGTTGCGCGAATGATGCAAGCAACAATTAGCCGACGTCGTGAAACTTTGGCAGATGTGTCAGCATGTCAACTGACTAGATTTCCGCCGGGTTTGATATCCGCTCTAGAAAAACTTCAAGCCGACAGCACCGTGACTCACTCAGCCAGCATGGCTACGGCACATATGTGGATTGAACAACCTTTATCTGGGGTCAATGACACAGGTAAACTTGCTGGATTTCATAAACTGTTTAATACCCATCCACCACTGTCAGAACGAATAGCTCTATTAAGGGAGATGTAATATGAAAATTAAATCAATTCGAAAACTTAAGTTAAGTGTTGCTTTTTTAGTCATGGGCGGATTGATCGTCGCAAGTTGTGGCGGCAATTCTGATACCGCTTCGACACTTCCAGTCGAAGAGATAGTTGAAACAACAATTCCTGAGACAACGACGACGACGACGACAATTCCAGTTGTTGTTAACCCGTTGACTGGCGCCCCAGCGGCAGATGAGTCAATTCTTAATCGACCTGCGTTGATCGTCAAGATTGATAACCACCCTAAAGCGCGCCCGCAGTGGGGATTAAACCAAGCCGATTTGGTATTCGAAGAAAATGTTGAGCAGCTAACTCGTTTTGCCGCCGTGTTTCATTCTCAAGGAAGTGACCCAGTTGGTCCGATCCGCAGTGGTCGTTTACAAGACATCGACCTGTTGGGATCACTCAATCATCCACTCTTAGCTTGGAGCGGCGGCAACCAAAAAGTTACCTCTGCAATTCGTAAGTCATGGCTTGTCGATTTAAGTCATTCGGTTGCTAATGAAAAGGGTGGCTACCGTCGCGAGTCGAGCCGTAGTGCGCCACACAACTTAGTTGCTGAGACAACAAAACTTTGGTCGCTCGCACCTGCTGATGCTAAACCGCCGCTACCACAGTTTGAATATCGTGCAAGTGATGAGGCTGTGACCACGGCCTCAAAGCCGGCTGCAGCAGTCAAGATTTCAATGGATGGTGTTGATGTGATGTGGGAGTGGAACCCAGATCTATTAACTTTCGTTCGGTCGCAAGACAATAAGCCGCATGTTGACATGCAAGATGTACGTGTCAATGCACAAAACGTTGTTGTTATTTCGGTTGTTTATTCGAAGAGCGGCTCAAGTCCAGTTGCAAAATCTGTCGGTAGTGGAGAAGTTTGGATATACACCGCAGGCGTATTAGTTCAAGGCTCATGGGAGCGTCCAGATCCTGAAATGCCATTTATTTACAAAGATATCAACGGCGAAATTATCAAATTGACGCCAGGTCGTACTTGGATCGAAGTTATTCGTCCGAAGTCTGCGGTGAATATTGCACCTGGTGAAGATGTTAAAAAAGTCAAGTACCCCTGATCTAAATAGTCATTCGTTCGTTGTGTACGCTTGCATCAACCCGACGTTGGAGATTTAAAAATGGCAAAAAGTGAAGTGAGCAAAACGGGCTCGATGACCGTTAAGCGCGGTTTGGCAGAGATGCTAAAGGGCGGCGTAATCATGGATGTAGTCAATGCCGAGCAAGCAAAGATCGCCGAAGATTCTGGCGCTTGCGCAGTGATGGCTCTCGAGCGTGTGCCAGCAGATATTCGTCGCGATGGTGGCGTTGCTCGTATGAGTGACCCAGAAATGATCGAAAAGATTCAAGCAGTTGTCTCTATACCAGTTATGGCTAAAGCACGCATTGGCCACTTCGTGGAAGCTCAGGTTCTCGAGTCGCTTGGTGTTGACTTTATTGACGAGAGCGAAGTTTTGACGCCCGCCGACGAGTCACATCACATTGATAAGTTCGCATTTAAAACGCCAGTTGTATGTGGCGCAACAAATCTTGGTGAGGCGTTGCGTCGCATTAGTGAAGGTGCTGCGCTGATTCGCTCAAAGGGAGAAGCAGGCACAGGCAATATTGTCGAAGCAGTGCGACATCTGCGATCAATCATTGGTGACATCCGAAAAATTACGCAAGCTGACTCGGCAGAATTGTTTGAATGGGCGAAACGTCTTCAAGCGCCATTGCCTTTAGTTCAAGAAATTGCCGAAACTGGATGGTTGCAAGTGCCGTTATTTTGTGCCGGCGGAATCGCCACGCCAAGTGACGCAGCCTTAGCAATGCAACTCGGAGCCGAAGCTGTTTTTGTTGGTTCAGGAATATTCAAGAGCGATGATCCTGCTCCGCGAGCCAGGTCAATTGTCGAAGCAACAACTCATTTTAGAGATGCCGCAATAATTGCAAAAGTCAGTCGTAACTTGGGTGCACCAATGACCGGAATTGGCATGGACAACATTCAAGAGCGTTTCGCGGAGCGTGGTTGGTGAACGACTCGAGGCCTCCTGGTGATTGGCGTCTCGCGTAAGAAGTCTGCAATAAAAATCGGTGTATTGGCACTGCAAGGTGCGTTCGAGAGACATCAAAAGGTTTTTCAGAAATTAGGTTTTGACGCAGTTCAAGTGCGTACGCCCGCAGATCTCGCAAAAGTTGATGCTTTTGTAATGCCAGGCGGTGAATCGACGACGATGTCGCAGTTGCTCGAGTCATCTGAATTGTTTGAGCCGATCAGTCTTCGCATCAAGCAAGGTCTGCCCGTGTTTGGAACATGTGCAGGGATGATTTTGCTTTCGAAGAAAATTTTGGATGGCCGCGAAGATCAGTTGTCGTTCGAGGCAATTGATATTGATGTTCAACGCAATGCCTACGGACGTCAAATTGATAGTTTCGAGGCTGAGATCGAAATTGACTCGTTAGATAGTTCGTTTCATGCAGTGTTTATTCGTGCACCACGCATCGTCTCGCTTGGGTCAGAAGTACATGCTTTGGCATATTGTGGAGACGATGTCGTGTTGGCGCAACAAGACAATGTTATGGTCGCCTCGTTTCATCCAGAGTTAGCTAATGATGTTCGGTTACATGAGTTATTTTTGGAAGGGGTTTAGCAATGTCTGGTCACTCTAAATGGGCAACGATCAAACACAAAAAAGCGGCGATCGATAAAGTCCGTGGGAAGACTTTTGCAAAATTGTCGCGACTACTCGAAGTTGCCGCACGTGACGGTGGTGGAGATGTGTCTACAAACGCGGCTCTGCGTACGGTTGTCGCAAAAGCAAAAGCCGCACAGATGACCAACGATGCGATTGAGCGTGCCATCAAACGTGGCATGGGCGAAACGGATGGAAGGGTTTACGAGTCAGTGACCTACGAGGCTTATGCTCCAGGTGGTGTTGCGATGTTGATTGACATTCTCACGGACAATCGAAATCGAACGGCAGCCGATGTGCGAATTATTTTTTCGAAGCAGGGTGGATCAATGGCTGCACCAGGAGCGGTCGGCTGGCAATTTTCTCGTAAAGGTGTGATCTTGGTTGCCAAGACTGTCAGCGAAGACGATTTGATGTTGGTTGGTCTTGATCATGGACTAGAAGACATAACTGCCGACGAAGAAATGTGGCATGTAACTTGCGACCCGAGTCAAGTATGGGATCTGAAGAGCTCGCTTGAAGCAGCAAAAATAACTGTGAACTCTGCAACGACAACCATGCTTTCGGCGAACACCGTCGAAGTAACAAATCCAGATGAGGCAAAAGCAATTTTAAAGATTATGCACGAACTTGACGACAATGACGATGTGCAAGATGTCTACGCCAATTTTGATATTTCAGAAAAACTAATGGAAGAGGTTGGATGATGTCTGGCGAAACGTCTATTGAAATTGGTAGCAAGGCTCCAGATTTCTCATTGCCTGGCACAGGCGATAAGAATTATTCGCTATCGCAATTTCGTGGTACCGCTGTAGTGCTGGTGTTTTATCCTGGCGACTCGACAGCGGTCTGCACCAAGCAGTTGTGTTCTTACAATGACGAGCTTTCGCAGTTTTCAAATGTGGGTGCGCAAGTATTGGCAATTTCTCACCAGAACATGGCTAGTCATGATAAATTTGCAACCAAACATAATTTCATGTTTCCGCTACTGTCTGATCCGGATAAAAAAGTTCTAAACGAATACGGTGTGGTTGGGTTCGCAGGTCTGCCGAGGCGCAGTGTTTTCGTTATTGACCCAAACGGAGTAGTCAAATATGTACATCGCTCACTTGTGGGTGTGACCTTTAGGCCAGTCAAAGAACTTATTGAAGCAATCGCCAATGCACAGGCGGGTATCAAGTAACATTGAACATATGTTCGCCCAGTCAGCAGACAGCGTTAATCTGCCAGATGAGCGCGAGACTTCAGTCATTCTCGGAATAGATCCCGGGTTAACTCGCTGCGGGTATGCGGTTTTAGAGGTTCGAGGAGCAACTCAAATTACGATGCGTGCACTCGGTGTTTTGCGAACACGCCCAGATCAAGCGCTGCCACAGAGACTTGCCGAAATAGGTTCAGAAATTGAAGAACTTTTAGATGAGTATCATCCGTCTGTCGTAGCAGTTGAGCACATTTTTTTTCAATCAAATGTGCGTACAGCAATGAGCGTTGGTCAAGTTAGTGGTCTAGCGCTAAGCGCCGCTGCTCGCCGTGGTTTGCAAGTTGAGCAATACACACCGAATCAAGTGAAACTTGCGATCACGGGTTGGGGAGGTGCTGATAAAGCACAAGTACAAAAAATGGTTAAACAGCGACTTGGTTTAAATACGATTCCTAAACCTGCTGATGCCGCTGACGCTGCAGCGATTGCGCTATGTCATATTGCTTCAAGTAGTTTGGCGAAAAAAATTGGTGAAGCTAAAGTGCGGTTGGCATGATTGGTTCATTGCGCGGAACAATTCTTGAACGCACCTCTGAATCAACAGTGTTGATTGAGACAAACGGCGTTGGATATCTAGTGCACGTGACACCACGAACATTGGGCGAGCTCGAGCCAACTTCCGATGCATTTATTTATGTTCATCATTATGTTCGCGAAGATGCTCAAACTCTTTATGGTTTTCTTGATCGCGATGAGCGACGGTGTTTCGAAATTTTACTCGCGACGCATGGCGTTGGACCAAATATGGCGATGACGATCTTGGCAACACACTCGCCAAGGGCACTTGTCGATATCGTTGCCAGTTCAGATATTCCTGCGTTGACACTCGTCTCTGGGGTCGGTAAAAAAACAGCAGAGCGACTACTGATTGAATTGAAGAGTCGTCTGCACCTGAATATTTTAGAAATCAGTAATACATTGAACGGTTCGTCAAGTATTGGTGATGTTCGAGATGCACTATCGGGGCTCGGCTATTCAAGCGAAGAGATTCGTGATGTGCTTAGAGAAATGTCTGCAACTAGCAATTCAGAAGCAATGTTGCGTGAAGCACTAAATATGTTGGGGGCTCGCCGTGCGTGAAGAATTCACAGATCCGGCTCTGACCACAGATCCTGCCGATCATGACGATATTGGCCTTAGACCTAAATCTTTAAACGATTTTGTTGGGCAACGAGAACTTAAAGAACATCTCGGGATTGTTCTTGAGGCCGCGCGCAAGCGAGAACAGTCTGCCGATCATATTTTGCTTGCAGGCCCACCTGGCTTAGGCAAAACAACTATGGCTGGCATTGTCGCGAGTGAAATGTCAGCGAAGATTCACATTACGTCGGGTCCAGCACTTGAGCGAGCTGGCGACCTCGCGGCAATACTTACGAAACTTGATGTCAATGATGTCCTGTTTATTGATGAAATTCATCGGCTGTCGCGCCAGGTTGAAGAGATTCTCTATCCGGCGATGGAAGATTTTCAAATTGACATCGTTGTTGGGAAAGGTGCTTCAGCGTCTTCGATTCGACTGACCTTGCCTAGGTTCACTCTTATTGGTGCGACAACACGCACGGGCATGATCACTGGTCCACTTCGCGATCGATTCGGTCTCGTTGCGCGACTTGATTTTTATGAAGTTGACGAACTCGAACTTATTGTGCAGCGCACGGCGAAGATTTTAAGAGTGCCGATTAATGCAGATGGTGCGCACGAAATTGCTAGGCGATCTCGCGGAACTCCACGTATAGCCAATCGTTTGTTGAGGCGTGTTCGCGACCACGCTGAAGTGCGGGGTGACGGCCAGGTGACTGAAGTTAGTGCACGTCAAGCGCTAGAAGTTTTCGGTGTTGACGATTTGGGCTTAGACAAGGTTGATCGAGCGATCTTGTCGGCTTTGTGTCGGCAATTTGGCGGTGGGCCAGTTGGGCTATCGACCTTGGCGATTTCTGTTAGTGAACAAACTGAAACTATTGAAGATGTTTACGAACCGTTTTTGATTCAACAAGGGTTGCTTGTGCGAACGCCACGAGGTCGAGTGGCAATGCCTTTGGCATGGCGTCATATTGGCGAAACTCCGCCAGCATCCCCGCCAGAGTTGTTCTAAAATTTATCTCTTGTGCGACTAGAAGATTTTGACTATCACTTACCCCATGAGCTGATCGCTCAGACGCCAATCGAACCGCGCGATTCAGCGCGACTACTAGTAGATAATGGTGATCGAGACCCAAGCCATAAACATGTAAGTGACTTTCTTGAGTTTTGTGGCGAAGGTGATGTTCTTGTTGTAAATGATACGAAGGTGATTCCGGCAAGACTTCGGCTGTTGCGTCAATCGGGTGGTGCTGCTGAAGTGTTGTTGCTTGAGCACCGTGATGCAAACCAACAAATTTGGGAAGCATTAATTCGTCCAGCCAAGCGATTAAAATTTGGTGAAATTTTGTATGCAGGTGATGGCTCCGCGATAGTGCGCATTGGTGAACGTACCGCAAGTGGTGATACTTTTTCGGTGAGCTTGTTGCTAAGCGGTGAATCTGTCGAAGATTTGCTTAGCAAATATGGCGAGATGCCTTTGCCGCCATATATAACGACCAAGCTGTCGCACGCTGAGCGTTATCAAACTATTTACGCAAACCGCCCAGCATCTGCAGCGGCGCCTACAGCAGGATTACATTTCACTGAAATTTTGTTAGAAGCTCTGCGCAATAAAGGCGTCAAAATATTGACAGTTGATTTAACTGTTGGCTTAGACACTTTTGCGCCAGTAACCCATAGTGATCCACGCGATCATCCAATGCACACTGAAAGTTATCGCGTTGGCGCTGAAATTCTTGGGCAATGTCGATTGGCTAAACGTGTTATCGCAGTTGGCACAACTGCCACACGAGCACTTGAGTCGGCAGCAACTACAGGTGTTCTAACTGGCAGAACAAATATGTTTATTTCACAGGGCTACGAATTCAAAATTGTTGATTTATTACTTACTAATTTTCACATGCCTCGTACAACTTTGTTGATGCTTGTCGACGCGTTCATTGGCCCGCGTTGGAAGTCGCTATACGAAGTTGCCATTCAAGAGAAATATCGAATGCTGTCTTTTGGTGATGCGATGTTGCTTGACCGCTCGCTATAGCTAGCTGGCACTATCTACTAAATACGTTTACTAACTGCATTTACTGACTGCATCTACTAGACAGCTAGATACCGTGAGGCGCAATGTTCGCTGTTGAATTTAAAGAAACTGCCCGTCAGGGTGATGCTCGCACTGGTGTGGCTACAACTCATCGCGGCGATTATGAGACTCCATGTTTCATGCCCGTTGGAACGCGCGGTGCAATTCGACATTTGAGTGCCCAAGATTATGAAGAACTCGGAGCACGAATTGTGCTTGGCAATACATATCACTTGATGTTGCGACCAGGCGCACAAGTTGTTTCTGACCTCGGTGGGCTTGGTAAGTTCGCTGGATGGAAAGGCTTAACCCTCACAGACTCAGGCGGGTTTCAAGTATTTTCGCTCAACCCAGATGTCGATGATCAGGGTGTCTCTTTTCGTTCAACCTACGACGGCTCGATGCATCGGTTCACTCCGCAGTCGGCAGTAAAAACTCAAGAGTTGCTCGGCGCCGACATTCAGATGGTGCTAGATGTTTGCGCGCCACTGCCGTCATCAGATGAGGTTATTCGTCTCGCTCTCAAGCGAACATCGCAGTGGGCCAAGCAAGCACGCGATAGTCACACGCGAGCAGATCAAAGTTTGTTTGGCATAGTCCAAGGCGGAGTTGACCCAGTGCTGCGCCGCGAGAGTGCAAAAATAACCACTGATCTCAATTTCGATGGCTATGGGATCGGTGGATTGTCAGTTGGTGAGACCCGCGAAGAAATGTTGGTGGCGCTAGCAGCTGCAATTGAGCATCTTCCAAAAAATCGACCAAGATATTTGATGGGAGTAGGCGACCCGGCTTCGTTAGTAGAGGCGGTCAATCTCGGGGTTGATCAATTTGATTGCGTAATGCAAACAAGAATTGGTCGACACGGTACTGCGTTGACATCTACCGGCAAATTAAATATCACTCGTTCAGAGTTCATAACTAGTCAAGACCCGATTGATTCGGCGTGTTCGTGTTCGGTTTGTGCAAGACACACTCGTGGTTATATTCGTCATTTATTTCAAGTTAATGAGCCGACCGCTGCTCGACTTGTTTCTCTACACAATGTTGCTTTCACACTTAACTTGATGTCACAAATGCGAACGTCCATAGAGCAAGGCAATTTTGCCGACTTTCGTAAGACGCTTTTAGCCACTTGGGCTAGCCCTGTAAACGACAAGCCATAAGCCACTAGACTCGGTCGCTATGTCTATTACTCTCGCACCAGCAGTCGTTTCGAATCTTTCAGTGCTCGTAGCAGCGACCGAAACGGCCACAAAAAGTAACCCAATTTTAAGTATGTTGCCATTGGTATTGATATTCGCAGCCATGTACTTCTTGCTACTTCGCCCGCAGCGCAAGCGTCAAAAACAGACTGCCTCTTTGCAGTCAAGCATTGGCGAAGGTGATGAAGTGATAATGAACTCAGGTATTTATGGCTTCGTTTCGGCGGTCGAAGATGATCTTTTGTGGATTGAAATCGCTGAAAAAGTTGAAGTTCGAGTAACTAAAGGCTCTATCGCTCGCAAGGTTTCTGTATCTACCGAAGAAGACACAGCCGACAAGAAAACCGACAAGAAAACCGACAAGAAAACCGACAAGAA
>ERZ889217.279-NODE-279-length-33572-cov-12.430259_pt1 | contig 33572 bp, 29 predicted proteins | sample MGYA00521098_ERZ889217 | MGnify/ENA primary metagenome ERZ889217 (study PRJEB32303, sample SAMEA104408613) | aquatic metagenome | biome: Brackish water; feature: Pelagic; material: water | place: Baltic Sea | collected 2014-06-10T22:04:00 | depth 2,362 m ... | reverse complement strand
CTCCAAGCCTCGAATGAGGAACTTCAAAGCACAAATGAGGAACTTGAAAGCGTCAACGAAGAACTCCAAACGGTAAACGGTGAATGCCATGGCAAAATTCAGGAACTCACCAAGATCAGTGAGGAACTCGACAGCTTTATTTCAAGCACTGACATAGCCACTATATTTTTGGATGCCGACCTGTGCATCCGCCGATTCACTCCAACCGCCGCCCGGATCACTGAACTTCTCCCACTGGACTTGGGCCGCCCGATCAGCCTCTTCTCAAACCAAATGCTTGCCGAGGCCACCAGTGCCGCCAAAGCCATCCTCGGAGGGGAACCTAAATTCGAAAAATCCCTCCCACTCGAAGATGGTAGTTTTTTAATTATGCGAGCAACCCCCTTAAACCGTAAAAACGGCTCCCATATCGGCGCAACAGTTAGTTTCATTCCCCTTTCCCACCCCGTCTAATCCCCCCCTCACCCAGCGCATTGCATTGCTTGCGGGGGATGTCTACCTTCGTCAAACGTGGACACGGCGACATCTCAATCCGAAGACCACGGCATGAAACGCCGCTGGAGTGATTTGGCGCGTGTTGCCTCCAAAGGCAGATCGCTACTGCGCCGTATCGTTCGCCGCATCCAACGCAAGCCGCTTACAGTCACTGAGGGACCAAATCTACTTCCCACGCTCATCCGGGTTCTTGCTGGATTTTCCCGCGTGGACGGTGAACTTCTCGAGGAGGAAATCGATTCGATCCTAGGGTTCCTCCGGTACGATTACCCGGAGGCGGTTTATTCCGAACTCAGAGCCCTTTTCCAAAATGCCCTTCGAGAAAAGCAAGACCTTGATGCCATGGCGAAAAACCTCGCCGGCCAACTCTCCGATGAGCGCAAGATCCTCCTTGGAGTTCAGCTCTACGACCTCATCTCCCGATCAGGTCTAAAAAATGAGGCTGTTGTTGCTTACTACGAGTTCATGGCCCACTTAGGCATGGCCACCCAGGCGATTGATATTGTGTATCAATTAAATTCCGCCGAAGAGGCGGACAACGCCATCTATAGCTCGGGCACCGCAACACTCGAAACCGTTTCGTTCGGCCACAAGGACCATGCAGATGTCGTAATCGAGGGATTCTTGCCGAAAGAACGCCTCAATGCCTACCGCTATGGGGACCTCGTCCTTATCAAAAATCTCAGCTCCCGCACCCTCCTGGTTCAAGGGCGCGTGCTCAACCCCGGCAGCTTTGCCCGCCTCTACTCTGGCCAACGCGTTATTGTCGATGATCTCGTTCTTACCTACGCCGATCTCGTCTTTTACTTCAATGCGAAGAAAAGCGTCAGCCTCCCGGTCATCTTTCTCGCTGTGGACAAGGATGACGAGGTCACCCTGGAAAAAAACCGCTCCCGCGACTCCTGCATCCAAGTCACCTTCGGACTCCGTGTCACTGTAAAGGCTCTTAAAGCTGTGGACGCCGTTCTGAACGGCACTCCGCTGTACGCCGGACATGACATCTCTGCCACACTCGATGACAAGATCATCTTTCATAACGATAGCGAACTGGATCTCGATTCCCTCCGGCTCCGAGCGCGCTCGTATGGAGGTCGCTTCCCGCTAAAGGCCTCCAAAAGCGAATACCTCGTCTCAAACAACCCCGGCCTCCTCGGCGAGGATGATATCCTGCTTGCCCCGGGTCCCGGCGGAGACCTCCTCCTTCGCATTTCCTGCGACTACGAAAAAAAAATCGGCACTCTTGAACTCCTTCAATCCGATCGCCCGATCCTCGTCCGTGACATTCCGGTAAGGCAGTCGGCCCCGCTTGCCGATGGGGACAAGATCCATATCGATGCCGGGCAGGTCCTCCATTGCAACTTCTCTGAACGCATTATCGAGGAGGAAAAAAACCTCGTCCGCACGCTTGAGGCTCGTGACGTCTTTTGTCGCTTTCCTAACGGCACCACAGCCGTGGACGGCGTGTCGTTTTCCGTCGAGAGGGGACAAATGGTATGCGTCATGGGTGCCAGTGGTTGCGGCAAGAGCACCCTCCTCCAAGCACTTTCCGGGCAGTTCCCTCCCGCACAAGGCACCGTGCTTTTCAATGGCCTTTCGCTCTACGCGAATCAGAACTCGCTCCGCAAATACGTCACCTACATCCCTCAATACGATGCCTTCGATGAGCAACTTACCATCGAGGAGAACCTCAACTTCGCGGCTGCCCTCCGCGCTCCACACCTCAGCCGCCGCGAACGCTACCGCCGAATAGATGCCAAACTCGCCGAACTCGGCCTCAATGAACGCCGCAGTTCGGTCGTTGGATCTGCCAACCGCAAAACCCTCAGCGGAGGCGAACGCAAACGTCTCAATATCGGCCTCGATATGGTCGGTTCGGCGGATATCTACCTTTTCGACGAACCCACCAGTGGACTCAGCTCAAAGGATTCCGAGCATATCATGGAGATCATTCGTGACATGTCCCACAACAAGATCGTCCTTGTCACGATCCACCAGCCGACCTCAAGGGTGTTTCAGATGTTCCACAAGGCGATCGTGCTCGATCGCGGAGGAAAACTTGTCTTCTTTGGAACACCCCAGGAAACACTGGAATACTTCGCCCAAGCGGAGCACAGCCAACCCTCCCCGCAAACACGAAGCGGATGTGAAAACTGCGGCACCACTCGGCCGGAGTTTATTTTCGATGTCTTGGAATCCCCCCTCCGCGATCTCGGCGGAGATATCATCCTTGAGGAAAACAATCGCGCCCAACTCGTTCCCGCACGCCGCTACTCTCCGGACTATTGGCGTGACAAATACGAGGCGCACCGCCTCATGGAAGAGGTTCGCCAACCTGCCACCCCGCGTGAAGCCCACCCCGTGCAGCCACCCTCCGACCCTCGCCGCAAGGATCGTCTCCGCCCAGTGGAGCAATGGCGCCAATTTACCATCCTCCTGCGCCGCACCTTTCTCAGCAAACTCCGCAACCATGCAAACCTCCTGACAACCATCCTTGAAGCCCCCCTCTTGGCGATTCTTACAGGCATGGTTCTCCGATACTCGGAAAGCACGATCTATGATTTCGCCTCGGCATTTCATATTCCCACCTACCTCTTCCTATCCCTTGTCGTTGCCATGTTCCTTGGACTCACCAACAGCGTGGATGACATCATTCACGACCGCCCGGTTCTCATGCGCGAGCGCAACTTGAATGTGAACCTGGGATACTACGTGCTGGCAAAGGTCCTTACCCTCGGTTTCTTTGCCGTCATCCAATGCGCCCTTTTCGCTTGGATTGGAAATGCCTTCCTCTCCCTCCGGGGGGGGTTCCTTATTGTCTTCACCGCCATGTTCCTCACCGCCGCCAATGGCGCAGCTATCGGCCTTGTTATTTCCTCCCTTGTTTCCCAGAGCAAAACAGGAATCCTTATCATTCCAGTTGTCCTGATTCCCCAAATCATCCTCAGCGGCGCCCTCATCAAATACGAGGAGATGAACCGCAATCTTGATTTTATCCATGTCATCCAGCGTTGGGCAACTCAGTACCCGGAGAGCTCCATGCCCGCCAAGAGCGATCTCCAAGTCCCCCTTATTTGCGAGGTCATGCCGACCCGCTGGTCCTACGAAGCGCTCGTCTTCGCTCAGTCGAAACTCAACCCACTCACCATCCGGCAGGAAAAAATCCAGCGCATGATCAATGACATCGTCCGCGATAAAAACCTCACACCGGCGAAGGAGTTGCGATTGGACGACCTCAAAGAGACACTTGCTCTCCTCTCCGGGCTGGAGGCTGAAACACCGGCAAAACTCGATTTCGCACTCCACAGAATCGATGAGATCATCAACGGGAAACCCTTCCGCCGGGAACGCTTCGAAAAGCTCGGATCTGGCCACACCGCTGAACAACTCTACGTGAATCAAAAAGTCACCGACCTCATCTCGAAGGCGGAAATGGAGCAGACCGACTACCGCGAAAGCCGCCATCTCAACGTGTTCTTTGGGCCCGTCAAAGAATACTTTGGCTTCCGTGGGGGAATCCTCTGGGTCAACTCAGCAATCCTCATCCTCTCGACCCTCACGCTTTTCGCCACCCTCATTGCTATCCTCCGCGCCCAGATCCGGATGCGCGAAAGATAACCCCACCACCATAAGAATACGTCTCCTTGTTACACATCTACTTCCGCGATCGCGTAAGTAGATGTGTACCCACTTCAACCAGGCCAGATGTCTTGTTGTTGCCCTTTATCTCTTCTTCGAAAGCCCCCTTGGGGATTCCTGATGGGAATGGGCAATGATCGGATAATTGTCGATACTCCGCGCGAATTGTTGATTTCCACCGTCTGCGGGGCAGTATGATTACCCCATGTTGACGATCCGAAAATTTAGAAAATCCCACGGTGGCCGCGTACTCTTTGAGGACGCCGACATGCAAGTCAACTACGGTGAGCGCATCGCGCTCGTCGGTGCGAATGGCGCGGGAAAATCCACCCTCTTTTCCCTGATTCTTAAACGCGATGAACCTGACAGTGGCACGATTCAACGAGATGAGTGGACCACTCTTGGCTACCTTCCGCAGGAAGCCGAGGCTGTGGGCTTTGAAACTGCACTCGATATCGCCACCGGGCGTGCTGGCGAGATTCAGGCCCTTGAAAAGCAGCTCGCCACTCTGGAGGCAGCTGGAATCATTGACTCGCCGGACTACCTCGAGGCTCACGCAAAACACGAGGCACTCGCCGCCCCGGGAGCGGATGCCAAAGCAAAGAAAATGCTCACTGGCCTGGGCTACAGAGAGGCTGACTGGCTTCGCCCCGCAAACGAACTCAGTGGAGGCTGGGTCATGCGCGCCCACCTTGCACGCCTCCTGGTAATCGAACCGGACCTCCTCCTGCTGGATGAACCAACAAACCACCTCGACCTGCTCTCGCTCCTGTGGCTTCAACAGTATTTGAAAACATGTTCGAGTGCCCTTCTTCTCATTTCCCACGACCGCGAGTTCATGGATTCCCTCATCGAGACAGTCTATGAAATCGCCTCCCACAAACTCACCCGCTACGCAGGAAACTATTCTGCCGCGATGGAGCAACGCACCCACAATTTCGATATCCAAACCGCTGCATGGAAAAATCAGCAAAAAGAAATTTCCGCACTCCAAGAGTTCGCTGACCGCTTCCGCTCTGTCTCATCGAAGGCCACACAGGTCCAAAGCAAACTCAAACAAATCGAACGCATGGACAAACTCGAGCGCCCTGAGGCTCCTCGCAAACCGTTCCGGTTCCGCATTCCACAACCCGAGCGCGGCGGCCAGCGCGCGGCCCTGCTTGAGGGAGTCCAAATGTCCTACGGCATCCATACTGTCTACCGCCACCTTGATCTCTTGATCGAACGCGGGGAGCGTACCGCCCTCGTCGGCCCAAATGGTTCAGGCAAGTCAACCCTCCTAAAAATCCTGGCTGGCGCTGTGGAGATCCAAAACGGCACCATCACTCATGGCCACAACTCGAAAATCGGCTATTTCAGCCAACACCGCGCAGCGACCCTAGACCCGAAGAATTCAATCCTTGAGGAAATCCTCACAGCAAGCGGAACCCTCCGGGAGGACGAAGCACGCAGCATCCTCGGCTCGTTTCTCTTCAAGCGTGACGACATCCACAAAAAAACATCCGTCCTGAGCGGGGGAGAAAAGACCCGTCTCAACCTTGTCAAATTTCTAGTCGATCCACCCAATCTTCTGCTTATGGATGAACCGACAACCCATCTGGATATACTCACCGTTGAATCCCTGGTCCTCGCACTGGAGGCCTATGAAGGCACCCTGGTCTTCATCTCCCACGACGTCCACTTCCTGCGCAAACTCGCCACCCGTATTCTCCACATCAATGCAGGCGAGTGCGTTTCTTACCCTGGCGGTTACGACTACTTCCTCGAAAAATCCGGACTCCTCGGAAGCGAACGCTTTGCCCTCACTGCGGCATAAGCATAAAAAAACGCCAAGGCAGATATCACACCTGCCTTGGCGTTGGATTGAAAATTACTTGGCGACTGCCGCCTTGATGATCTCGGCGAAGCCATGAGGTTCGAGGCTCGCCCCGCCTACCAATGCCCCATCAATATCGGGTTGTCCAAGCAGTGAGGCGGCATTATTGGGCTTCACGCTTCCACCGTATTGAATCCGGACCTTCGCCGCAGTCTCACCGACTAGGCCGGCTAATACTTTGCGCACTTGAGCATGCGCCTCCTGTGCCTGCTCGGGAGATGCCGTGCGGCCCGTTCCAATAGCCCAAACAGGCTCGTACGCGACGACAGTGGTCTGCATCTGCTCGGCGGTCACCCCGGCAAGGCTACCACGCAGTTGAGTTTCAAGAACCTCGTTGACCTTGCCAGCATCACGCTCCTCGAGCGTCTCCCCCACACAAACAATCGGCTTGAGCCCACTGGCGAGGGCCAATGCCACTTTTTTGTTCACGATTGCATCTGTCTCACCGAACAACTGACGGCGCTCGCTGTGCCCAAGGATCACAAAGCGAACGAATAACTCGCGGAGCATCGCAGGGCTGATCTCGCCAGTGAAGGCGCCAGACATCTCAAAATGCATATTCTGAGCTCCAAGACTGATCTTCTGGGATCCGCCAAGCATCTCGGAGAGTTTGGCAATGGCAGTGAAGGGTGGGGCGATGACGATCTCAACACCATTGACTTCATCCACATGGGAGCGGAAATTTTCTAGAAAACTTACAGTCTCAGCAACTGTCATGTTCATCTTCCAGTTCGCGGCGATTATTTTTTTGCGCATAGATTGAATAAATTCGGCGGGTATGAATACCCCCCCTCCCTCGATTCGGCAATGCGTTTGCGTCAAGCGAGCACGGCAACCGTCTCACTCTCGATCAAGCTGCTCTTGCACAACTCGGCATAGAGTCCTCCCCGCTCAAGCAATTCGTCATGGCGCCCCCGCTCGGTGATCCTTCCGCGTTCGAGCACAAGAATCTCATCGGCATGCCGGACCGTGGACAATCGGTGAGCGATTACAAAACTCGTGCGGTTTTCCATAAGATGGTCCAACGCCTCTTGGATCAGGCGTTCAGTAGCGGTATCCACACTGGCAGTCGCCTCATCAAGGATAAGGATCGGCGGATTTTTTAAAAGTGCCCGGGCAATCGACAGCCGCTGCTTTTCACCAACGCTCAATTTTACTCCACGCTCGCCCAGTTGCGAATGCAGTCCCTTTGGCAGCCTGCGAATGAACTCTTCAGCATTTGCTGCGCGGAGAGCACTCCAGATTTCCTCTTCTGTAGCGTCAGGCTTTCCGATGCGGAGATTCTCGGCGGTTGTGCCGTTGAACAGAAAACTCTCTTGAGTAACCACCGCGATATTGTTGCGCAAATATTGTCGCGACATGGAGCGGATTGGCACCCCATCGACCGTGATCCTTCCACTGGTAAATTCGTAGAACCGCACCAGTAAATTTACGATTGTGGACTTGCCGGCCCCCGTTGGCCCCACCAGCGCAACCATCGATCCCGCCGGTGCTTCCAGGCTTACCCCGTTGAGCACAGGAATACTCGCATCGTAGGAAAACGACACATCGCGGTAGACAACATGACCGTGGATTTCGGGGCAAGGAGCTCCCTCCCCCTCATCAGCCTCGGGCGCGGCATCCATGATTTCAAAGACCCTTTCGCCAGCAGCGCGGCCGGATTGAAATATTTGATTCAACTGGTGCAACTTCCCAATCGGCTCGTAGAGAAAACGCGTGAGGACGAAAAAGGCCACCAGCGCACCGATCTCCATATTTCCCGCCAACACTTGTGAGGCCCCCACCCCTGAGACGATCAAGATTCCGCACGAGGAGAAAAACTCCATGCCGGGCTGGTAAACCGCCCAGGTCTTCATGACGGTCAGCGTGGCCTTGCGCACTCCGTCACTGGCTCCATCGAAGCGGGCATGTTCCCTCTCCTCACTGGTGTAGGTTTTTATCTGCCGAATACCGGCAATGTTATCGTGCAGGATCGAGTTCAATTCCGACACGGCCTTGCGCTGCTTTCTGTAGCGTGCTCTCGCTGTCAGCGTATACGCGAGTGCTCCGGCAGCCAAAAAGGGGATGGGAACCAAGGCGGAGACGGTCAGCAAGGGGCTGTATATAACCATGAGTCCGGAAACGATCAGAATCTGCAACACCGCTACTGTTCCCTGCTCGATGCCATCAATCAGGACCCGCTCGACACTAGTCACATCCTCGATAAGGCGTGTCATCACGTCCCCGGTGGCACGGTTGTCGAACCAAGTCAGCGGTAATCGCTGGATATGCGCGTAAAGTTCGCTACGAAGATCGAAAATCACCCGCTGCTCGAAGTGGTTGTTGAAAAAGATGCGAAGTGAATTCAATCCGTTCTGCGCGATAAAGGCGGCGAGCCCCAGACCAACCAGAGGCAACAGCTTTTCTGGTTGGTTTTGACCAATCACTTGATCGACGATGCGCTGAGTGATCGCCGGAAACACTACAACCATCAACGTGCCGGCAATCGCACAGAACAATGTGGAGAAAGCCAGAAGCTTGTACCGCTTCACGTATGGGAAAATCCGAATGAATACCTGCATGTGATCACACTATCCCCGAGAGCACCCACGATGACAACTCCGCGTCCCGGTTCGACGAATTAACCGGATGTTCTTGGTTGCAGCGCGGCGGAAAATCCCCAACATCCCCGCCATGTCGAAATTTCTACCGCCGCGACCGGATGCAGGCACTGCTCCTTCGGGCACGTTTGCCATCGTTGCCAGCCAGTTCAATACTGCCTTCGTGGATGCACTTGTTGCCCATACCTGTGATGAGTTGACCGCCATTTCTCCCGGGGCCACGATCACAGTCCATCGCGCTCCAGGCGCTTTTGAGATCCCTCTTCTGGTTCAATCCGCTACACAGCACATTAAACCTGATGCGATCATCGCCTTGGGTGTGATTATCGAAGGCGAGACCGCTCATGCCCGCTTGATTGCAGATGCGGTGACTCGATCGCTTATGGAGATCTCACTCTCCCACGGGGTCCCGGTGATTCACGAAGTCCTCCTGGTTGCCAATGAGGAACAGGCACGCCAGCGGTGCATGGAACCCGAACTAAACCGAGGCACTGAGGCCGCCCGCGCGGCGGTTGGGGCGTCAATGGCTCTGAAATCTTTTACCAATTGATATCATGGGAGTAAGACGCGATGCCCGCGAAGCGGCGGTACAATATCTTTATCAAAAGGAACTCCAAGGCGATGCCGGTGATGCCGGTCTTGAGGAGTTTTACAAAATCCGCGGCGTCAGCCCAAGCGCCCGCCGCTTCTGCGATGAGTTACTGAGGGGTTGGACAAGCCACTCGATAGAGATCGATGAAATCATCCGTCGCCATGCCAAGAATTTCGAATTCCAACGCCTTTCCGCAGTGGATCGGAACGTCCTGCGTATCGCCTGCCACGAAATCCTCCACTGCCCGGAGATGCCTCCTCCTGTTGCTATTAACGAGGCCATCGAAATCGCCAAGAAATACAGCACCTCCGACTCCGGGCGTTTTGTGAATGGTGTGCTCGATAGCATTCGCAAGGAAACCCTCTCCGAAAAATCCGCTTCCTGAACGAATGGCCTCGGGGTTTTTCAAAAATATCGTCGCAAGATTCACAGGCTCGCCTGTTGATTGGGATGATCTCGAAGAAGCTCTCATCCGTTCGGATATGGGCGTCAGCATGGCCACGCACATCCTCGAGACCCTTCGCAAGCGGGGCGGCACCGTCACTGGAGAAACTGCCGCCCAAGTGGCACGCGAGGAGATCCTAAAAATCCTCCCTCAAAATGCCCCGGACTTGTTCGCCACTCCGGGAAAACCCTTCACCATTCTGATTGCCGGAGTCAATGGGACTGGAAAAACAACTTCATGTGCAAAGCTGGCACATTGGATCAAATCCCAAGGTCACACCTGCCTGCTTGCCGCAGCAGATACCTTTCGCGCCGCAGCGATCGAGCAACTCTGTGCCTGGGGTGAACGCCTCGGCATCGAGGTCGTTCGGGGCCAATACCAAGGGGACTCAGCCGCGCTTTGTCACGATGCATGGAACAGCGCAAACAGGAGAAATATTGAGTTTCTCATTTGCGATACCGCCGGCCGCCTCCACACAAAGAGCAACCTCATGCAGGAACTCTCCAAGGTCGTCCGCATCCTCTCCCGCCAGGATGCTGCCGCGCCTCATGAGAAATGGATCGTTATCGATGCCACCACTGGATCCAATGCTCTTGTTCAATCCCGGGAATTTCACAAGGCGATCGGTCTCACTGGAGCGGTGCTCACAAAGCTCGATGGCAGCGGCAAGGGGGGAATCGCTGTTGCCCTCCAGCACGAACTTGGAATCCCTGTCCGTTTTATCGGAACCGGCGAGAAGGAAACCGACTTTACTCCGTTCGACCGCGAAGCGTTTGTGAATACGCTCCTTTAAGCGGAGTCGGGGAGAACTGGGTTCTCTTCTTTTTTCAACACAGGTTCCCGAAGGATAGAGGCTAAGCCGATCGCCACCCCTGTCATAAGGAAAAGAATTCCAAAATAAAAACTGTGACGGTGCCAGGCGATTGCCCCCGTTACAGACTCATAGGTTCCAATAAAATCCAGCATTAATCCCCATGTCACCGGGGAGATTCCCATTCCAAGCTGGGTTAGCACCGTGAAGAGGGCGAAGAAATGGTTCCGCCCAAGAGCAGGAACCGATCCGAAGAGAAGTCGTGCATTGGCGGCATTGAAGGCGGCCCCGGCCACTCCAGCGAGCACATTTAGCGCAGCGATCACCCTGTACGAACAACCCCACACACCGGAGGCAACAAGAAACCACCCGCCTATAACCAATCCGAATAGAACCACGGCGCCGGCAATCACTGGCTTTGTCCCCAAATGTTTGATTTTAGACCCCAGGAACGACAGAACAAATAACGATCCCAAAAATGAAAGTCCGCTCAAAAACAGAACGCTGGAAGTAGTGAAATCCGGACTCTCATGCAGATACTCGACACTGAACACCCCGAGGCTGCCGACAACAAAAAGGAAGTAGATATTAAATATAAGTGCCCCAAAAAATGGTGGGTAGCGCAGCATTTGTCTCCAAGGAACTCCGTGAGTCGATGAGTCGTGAGCATCTCCGGGAGGAGGTTCTGGTATTTTTGTGATGAACCAAATCGAGGCCACTCCGGTCATGGCGCTCAGGAAAAAAACCATCGAAAACTCCAGACTTCCGGGATTTCCGGAAACCACCGCGGCGGAAGCTACAAGGGACACCAATGAACCACCAAACAAGAACATGTGGTCCCTGGAAAAGAACTCGGCCTGCTCAGAGTCCGGAATAATCGACGCCAACCATGGCATCCAAGCAGCAGTGGCAATGCCCCGCAGCACATTGAAAACAAACAAGGCGCCCGCCAGAAGAATCAATTTCGACATATTATCGAGAAAGATCAGGAGAGGAATCGCTGCAACCATGAACAAAAAAATCGACCTTAGCCCCCACCCCGCCTTCATGAATTTCTTGTACCCGTACACATGAAGCAATCTGGCGGCTGGCAACTGCAAGACCATGACCAATGGCACAAAGGATGCCATGACACCGATCACAGTGGAACTTGCGCCAAGACTTTTGGCATAAAGAATCACCGGTGGGCCAAGCACGATCTGGAAGGAAATCGCGTTGAAGAGCGAGAACCAGTGCACATACCAAGCTCCCTTGGGAAGACCCGTGCTCAAGCAAAAAGAAAAATCACTCGGTGATCACTGCCGACTTGGTCTGCTCTACCGAAGGAGACCCCTTGGCTCCAGGGCGATATACTGGAAAATTAAATCCCTTTGGATTATTCGGGGGTTGAATGAGACTTTGGGCAATCAAGGCCTCATCCGGGGAAGCGATCAAGCTGTAAGATCCTTGACCTGAAGGCAACATGGGGGTTCCCCACCTATTCCGGCACACCACATTGGATGCCTTCACCTCACTGCCGGAAAGAGTATGATTCATTAATTCAGGCAACTGCGGTTGAACAAGCGTAGTGAGCACGGCGCCCCCGGCGATCAAAAGAGGAATCATGCGAAAACCACTACACCCACAAATGCCGGAAACAAGTGGAAACTCTGCCCAAAAAACATTGTTGATTCCAAAAACTTTTAGGCACGTTTGCGCGTGAGCATGATCCGATTTCCCTCTGGATCGGCACACATGGCCAAATGTGGGGGCTCCCCGGGCTCATCGGATGTCGGTTCGTGACTGAGCGAGCCCCCGGCTGCAACGACCTCTTGGGCTGCGACTACAACATCCGCGACTTGAAATGCCAACCCGGTCCACGTGGAATCATCCTCCCCGCCGCTATGAATTGCCAAGGTTGTCCCGGAAATCTCCAACTCGGCAATATGATCGTTTTCACGAATCACTCGCCCGCCAAAATGGTCGCGATAAAAGGCTACTGCTCGGGGCGTTTCCTTTGCCCAGATAATATATTTCACTCGTTCAACTATCATATTTTTTCGGATTCCCAGTTGTAATCAATTGTCGTTAGGCGTTTCTGCCGCGATCCAAGACGCGGCACACAGGAAATCAATGCCCTTGTGTACGGGTGCTGCGGATTTCCCAACACTTCGGCGGTGTCACCGGCCTCGACGATCTTACCCCGAAACATTACCGCAACTCGGTCACACAGACCTTGGATGATACCGAAATTGTGCGTGATCAAAACCAAGGACATCCCAAACTCCGCGCGCAATCGCCTCAACTCGGAGAGAATCTGTGCTTGGATCGTAACATCGAGTGCCGTGGTGGGCTCATCAGCGACAAGAAGGCGGGGGCGGCAGGCCAGCGCCATGGCGATCATGGCACGCTGTTGCATGCCTCCACTGAGTTGGTGGGGGTAGTCGTGCATCCGCTTTCCGGGGTCAACGATCCCAACGGCATCGAGCCATTTCTCGACCTCGGCATCTACGGCAGACACCTCGGGCCGATGCAACCTGATCCCTTCGGAAATTTGACTACGGATCGTATAAACTGGATTCAAGGAAGTTGCCGGTTCTTGGAACACATAGCCGATCCCGCCACCACGGATCGCCCGGAGTTCCTTCTCACTCATCGCAGAGACATCCCTCCCACCGAATAAAACCCTCCCACCGGCGTATTCGGCAGGCGGCATTGGAAGAAGACGTGCGAACGAAAGCGCGGTGACACTTTTACCACTTCCACTTTCTCCAACGATTGCGAGGGAACCTCCTTCCTCGAGGGAGAGATTGACCCCACGTACCGCATCAATCAGCCCGCCTTCCGTGCGAAAGCGAATTGACAGGTTTTCAACTTGGAGAAGTGGTTGGGACATGGTCAGGAGCGGGAGTCGGAGGCGCGTCTCAGGGCGTCACCCACGATATAAAAAGCCAACGATGCAGTAAAAATGGCCAAGCCGGGAAAAACAATCAACCACCATGCGTCGAGGATGTAGGTTTTGCCATCGGCGATAATGTTGCCCCACGTGGCCTGCGGTGGAGGCACACCAAAACTCAGAAAGCTCAATCCCGACTCGACAAGGATGGCATCGGGGATACTAACGATCGCCGTCACAAAAATCGGCGGCGCGGCATTTGGCAGGATATGCCGAAAAACAATCCTGAATCCGCTTTGCCCCATCGAACGTGCGGCGCGCACATACTCTGTCTCACGAAGCGTAAGAAACTCGGCGCGGACCAGGCGGGCCGTGCCGGTCCAACTGACTAAACCGATCACTGCGATAATAATCCAGATATTCGGACCAAGAATGGCAATCGCGCTCAGGATCAAAAAAAACGACGGAAAGCAAAGCAAGGCATCGACCACGCGCATGAGGACATTATCGACCCAGCCGCCGAAATACCCACTGATCGCCCCAACCACGATTCCGATTCCAAGAGCCACTGCCATGGCCACAAAACCCACAGTTAGAGAAATCGTGGATCCCGCAACCATCCTGGAGAGGACATCCCTCCCAAGGTTGTCGGTTCCCAGCAAATGCACTGCATCAGGCGGCCGTAGTTTGGCTTCGAGATCGGTTGCGTTCGGATCCATCGGCATCGGCAAGCCAAGCAACAGACAGACAGCCGCCGCAACCGCCAAAACAAAGAAACAAAGGATTACCGCAAGCGATCCCATCGCCAAGCGGTCGGCGCGGAATTTTGAAACAACACGCCGAAGCGGCGTGTCAACTGGTGAGCCCGCGCCGATCGACTCATCCACTATGGCCCCTGCACAGGTCACTTCATTCCCCCATGGCCCGTGAATAGCGCAGAGCGACATCCGGCCAATTCACGACGTTCCACCAAGAACCTGCATAGTCGCCACGGCGGTTCTGGTACTTAAGATAATAGGCGTGCTCCCACACATCGAGTCCGAGTAGGGCAGTCTGGCCATCAAGAAGCGGGGGATTCTGATTAGGGGTGGAAATGATCGCGAGCTTTCCATCTTTGGCAACAAGCCATGCCCATCCACTCCCGAAGCGCTTCAATGCGGCTTCTGTGAATTGTTTTTTGAACTCCTCAAAAGAGCCAAACGCCTTATCGATAGCTTTGGCAATAGAGCCCGTTGGCTTCCCGCCTCCTTCAGGTGACATCATCAACCAGAATTCGGTGTGGTTCAGGTGCCCGCCTACATTGTTGAGCAGTCCTGCACGAATTGGCTCTGGAGCCTTGTCGAGGTTCTTCAACAATTCCTCGGGGGACATCTTTGCAAGCTCCGGTTGGTCGGCGAGCAACTTGTTGGCGTTCGTTACATAGGCCTGGTGGTGCTTCGTGTGGTGGATTCGCATTGTTTCGGCATCAATATGCGGCTCAAGGGCATCATACGCGTACGGAAGCGGCGGCAGCGCGTAGGGCCCGACCGCATTGGCTGTCCAAGTATTTCCGGCTAAGGCCAGAGCAAGAAAACCGAGGAGAGCAATGCCCGGACGGCAAAAGACAAAGGATGCAGTATATTTCATCATGGCAATTTGAAATTGGCGGGATGCTTCCTGAGTTGCAATCCACAAAAACCCTTTCAGCATTCCAGCGATAATTCCTCGGGGCACTCAAGTCTATCCACTGGGGCCATGTGATAATCTATTCCACACTCGCAAAGCGTATTGCTAGCGGCTCGCCGCATGCAGTTGGCCAGGCCCTGCTTAAAAAACAAGATTCCGCCGAAGCGCCCTGCCATCGCCATGTGATGGCAGATGGATCCTTGGGGGGATATTTTTTAGGGACACTTCATCCTCCGATATTGCCCGCTAGCAATATCTGCTCACCGCAGAGGGAAACACTTTTGATCCTGCGGGAAGTGTCGATGAGCGGTTTATTCTGCGAACCCTGAAAAAAGCTCCTGAGCGCTGCATTCCCTGCCTGAGGCATATCCCATGCGGCGACGCAAAATAAGGGAGCGAAGTGTGTCATGGGGTACACTTAATGACCTCGCGTCACCAGGCGACATTCCATCAACAAGATCCAACAACACATCAGGATCACGTTCCAACTCGCGCAGGAGAAAGCCTTTGGTAAGTGGAACCATATTGCAGCTTGTTCGCGGCAGGATGTAGTCCAAATCCCCCCTCAGCAACGCAACCTGATCGCCACTTAGATACATCCCTGCCCCCTTTGCATCCAAGCTGCGTCTATTTTTAAGAGGGAACTCCACATAGTTGCTGAAGCTACCCAAGGCTCCGATGCCCCGAAAAGGGAAAAAACCTTGCTCCCCCGCTCGTTGGAAACCAAGAGTTCACGTACATATGGCAAATTCCTTTCTGCAAACCGCCCTAGATGCCGCCCAAGCCGCTGGCGGATTTCTGCGTGCCAATTTTGGCAAGCCCCTCACTGTGGACGAAAATCTTGCCCACGATATCAAACTCGAACTCGATAAGCGCACGCAGTCACTCATCGAGTCGATCATCCTCGACCGCCACCCAAGCCATGCAATCTACGGCGAGGAGGGCCTCCAAGGCGATCAGAACAGCGAATTTCAGTGGATCATCGACCCGATCGACGGAACCGTGAACTTTTTCTACAACATCCCTCATTTTGCCGTCTCGATCGCCCTCCGACGCGCAGGCAAAATAATCATAGGCGTCATTTATGATCCCATGCGGGACGAAATGTGGTCGGTCGAGGCTGGTTCTCCTGCCCTTCTTAACGGCCAACCAATTGCGGTCAGCCGCCGCACAGCACTCGCGGAGTCAACCATCTCGGTGGGAGTTTCAAAATCGATCCACACAATAAATCGCGGCATTCCACTTTTTGAAAAAATGGTCCGCAATGCAAAGAAGTGCCGCATGATGGGCAGCGCTTCGCTCGATATCGCCTATGTCGCCTGCGGACGTCTCGATGCCTACATCGAAAATATGATCAGTCTCTGGGATGTTGCTGCGGGCATCCTCCTGGTGGAAACAGCAGGGGGCCATGTTGACATGCAACCACACGAATCGCTCCCCGAGAAATACTCGATCGTGGCAACAAGCGGCAACGTCGACCTCGCCCTCGAATGATCGCTACCGGTATCGGCTACGACGTTCACCGACTCGTCTCAGGACGCCTCCTCGTGCTCGGCGGGGTCGAAATCCAACACCCGCTTGGCCTTGAAGGCCACTCGGATGCCGATGTCCTCTGCCACGCCATCGCTGATGCCATCCTCGGCGCCGCCGGCGAACCCGACATTGGCCACCTCTTTCCAAATACCGACCCCTCGATCTGCGGGATTAGTAGCCTTGAGATCCTCCGTAGCGTCCGCACCCTTTTAGAGCAAAAATCCATACGCCTTTACAATATCGATGCCACACTCATCGCGGAGGAACCGAAAATCTCACCTCACCTCACGCTCATGAAGGAACGAATCGGAGCCGCCCTAGCCCTCCCGCCCTCCCGCGTGGGCATCAAGGCCACCACCAATGAGACAATCGGCTTCGCCGGTCGCGGTGAAGGCATGGCCGCCTTGGCTACCGCCTGCGTGGATCGTCCAGAGGATTAAGCGAGCAAGGGGTTGCCTCATGACTTGAGGAAAAATTCGCATCCGGCCTGACTTCAGCCCACCGGATGTTGATCTCGCGGATTGAATCCCGTGAGATTCCCTGCACAATCCCGCGCCATGTCCGAATTGTCCAAGGCCTACGAACCACAGTCCGTCGAAGAGAAATGGTATGCCCATTGGATCGAACGCGGCTACTTCACCGCTGATCCCGCATCTCCAAAACCCGCCTACTCGATTGTTATCCCTCCGCCGAATGTGACCGGCGTCCTCACCCTCGGGCATGTGCTGAACAATACGCTCCAGGACATCCTTGCCCGTCGAGCCCGCCAGACCGGCCACGAGGTCCTTTGGCTCCCCGGCACTGATCATGCAGGCATCGCCACTCAAACCGTTGTCGAACGCAAGCTCCGCAAAGAGGAAAAGAAGACCCGTCACGACCTCGGCCGCGACGAGTTCCTTAAACGAGTCTGGGAGTGGAAGGACAAGCATGGGGGCATCATCATCAATCAGCTCAAAAAATTGGGCTGTTCGTGCGACTGGACGCGTGAGCGCTTCACGATGGATGATGACTACGCGCGCAAAGTTCAGGAGGTGTTCGTTGACCTCCACGCAAAGGGCCTCATCTACCGCGGCAAGCGCATGGTGAACTGGTGTCCCGTCTCTCTCACCGCTCTGAGCGACGAGGAGGTCATTCCGAAAACCCAAAAGTCCTTCTTCTACCACTACCGCGTTGAAGTCGTGGAAAAGCCAGGCACTTTTCTCGAGATCGCCACCACCCGCCCTGAGACGATCATGGCCGACACCGCTGTCGCGGTGAATCCCAAGGACGCGCGCTACGCCCACCTTATCGGCCTCCATGTTCGCCGTCCCCTCCCCGCGACTATCGAAGCACTTCTCCCGATCATCGGCGACGAAGCGGTCGATTTCGAATTCGGCACCGGCGTCCTGAAGGTCACCCCCGCTCACGACAAGACCGACTACGAGATCGGCCTTCGCCACAATCTTCCGATCATCGACATTTTCAACCCCGACGCCACCCTCAACAACCTCGCCGGCGAAGAATTCGCTGGGCTCGACCGCTTCGAAGCCCGTGCCGAAGCCGTGGCCAAACTCAAGGAACTCGGCGTTCTTGTGAAGGAGGAACCCCACGAAAACAATGTTGGATTCAGCGAACGCGCCGATGTGCCTATCGAACCCCGCCTCTCCGAGCAGTGGTTCCTGAAATACCCGAAAACCGCGGAGGCTCGTGATGCCGTCCGCAACCAACTCATCCGCTTCTTTCCTGACCGCTGGGAAAAGGTCTACGACCACTGGCTCGAAAACATCCAGGACTGGTGCATCTCCCGCCAACTCTGGTGGGGGCACCGGATTCCCGTTTGGTATCCAACGGCAAATTCCAAAGGAGAATTGAGTAATGCGAAATGCCAGATCGAGTCGCCCGGCGAGGGCTGGGTCCAAGATTCGGATGTGCTCGACACGTGGTTCTCCTCTTGGCTCTGGGCTCATGACACGATGGATGACTCCACACGCGCGAAGTTTTTCCCTACCAGCGTGCTCGTCACCGGCCCTGACATCATTTTCTTCTGGGTCGCCCGCATGATCATGGCGAGCCTCGAATACTCCGGCCAAATCCCGTTTCGCGACGTCTACTTCACCGGAATTATCCGCGACAAGCAGGGCCGCAAGATGTCCAAAAGCCTCGGCAATTCACCGGACCCGCTGGATCTCATTGCAAAGTTCGGCGCTGACGGAATCCGCTTCGGCCTCCTCCGCATCGCCCCACAGGGTCAGGACATCAAATTCGACGACCAGCAAATCATCGAAGGACGCAACTTCTGCAACAAGCTCTGGAACGCCTGCCGATTCCGGCAAATGCAGGGCCCGATCGACCCGCAAGCCGATCCGTCGAAGCACGAACTTTCACTCTTCGCCCATGACCTCCTCGCCCGCCTCGATGCCACTATCAGCCGCGTCAATGAAGGCTACGATGCCTACAAGTTCAGCGACATCGCCCAGGCACTTTATGATTTTGTCTGGGGCGATTTCTGCGACCGGTTCATTGAGGTCGCAAAATCCGACTTTAACGAGGATTCCCCGCGCCGCGCCGGCACGCTCGCCACGCTGGATTACACAATCAAACGCATTCTCCAACTTCTCCACCCCTACGTACCATTCCTTACCGAGGAACTCTGGCATGGTCTTGGGCTTGGCACAGAAAGCCTCATGCACAGTGGCTGGCCGCAACCTTCCGGATTCGACGCCGACCCTCGCTCAGAGTCTATCTTCTGCGCTGTTTCCCAAGCCCGGAACCTTCGCTCCACCTATGGTATCCAAGGCAACAGACGTCTTCCTTGGCTAATCGCCCCTGCTGCTGATTGGGTGAAAGAAGAACTCCCAGTTCTCTCAATTCTCCTCCATGCCGAATCGATCACGTTTTGTGACTCTGCTCCAAATGGCCACGCCGTCTGTCCCACGGGCATCGGCACCATCTACCTTCCGCTTGAAGGCATCATCGACCCCGCCATTGAGTCCAAGCGTCTCGATACCGAAATTCTGAAAGTCGAAACTGAAATCGAGAAGGTCGCTAAAAAACTCTCCAGCGAAACATTTGTCCAAAACGCCCCGGCAGATGTCGTTGCAGACCACCGACAGCGCCAACAGGATTGGATCGGCAAATTATCCGAATTACAAAAGGCCAGAGCGGCACTTGGATAAATCAGATTCGGCATCTGAAAAAATATATAGGGGGACTACCGGCGGTCGGGGTCGAACCGACACTCCTTACGGAACGCGATTTTGAGTCGCGCGCGTCTGCCAATTCCGCCACGCCGGCTTGCAGTGAGGGGGTTATAAAACGGGATCTCACCCTTTTATGCAATCAGGAAAAAGCACCCAGAGAGACTGGCAAAAGAGGCGTTCTCGTTCTTGCCATACTCTAGAGAAATCTCGAACGGCCATGGGATCAACTGATCCCCATTCGCAAAATGATTCATGCGACTGGTCAAAGGGAGTCCAAGAGTGTTGATGCACTCTCTATCATGGTTCGTCATCTTATAGAAAAACGCACCATGATGTATCCCTCCGATACCCATGGATTTTCAACCTCACGCCTTGTATGAAAAGAAAGTGGCTGCCCCGCATGGACTCGAACCATGAATAATGCCTCCAAAGGGCACTGTGTTACCATTACACCACAGGGCAAACAGGAGATTCATATTGCCGACAACCCGCGGCAGACGCAATTATTTTTCATGAATAAAAAAACTCGGAACCGGTTATTGGCTCTTGGTTGCCTGCTAGTGTTTTTGGCTCTTGGTTCATTTTACTATGTGAACTGGGTAGTCCAGCGACCGTTTGCGATCATTCTATTTCTTGCGGACAATCTAACCCCCTCGGTCCTTACGCCCGCTCGCAACTATGCTGGAGGGGCCGACCACAGACTGGAGTTGGAGGCGTTTCCCCATCTGGCATTGATTTCTACTCATGCAAATGACTTTGCAATTTCTGATGCTGCGGCAGCCTCGACCTCGATCGCCACAGGCCACAAAGGCAACAAGGGAATGCTTGGCATAGAAATCAATGCCCAACGCCTGCCGACAATTCTCGATCTCGCTACCCGTGCAGGGCGAGCCACGGGAATTGTCTCCAACGCTTCATTGACTGATGCCACAACGGCCGCTTTTTATGCGAGAACGCGTGATGCGTTGGACTATCCCACCCTCGCGTTGGAACTCGCTGAAACCAGCACAATCGACGTGATACTTGGCGGTGGGGCAGCTGATTTCCTCCCTGTATCGGAGAATGGGCGCCGCAAGGACGGGCGAAACCTTGTTCGAGAATTGCGCGATGACGGATTCGATGTGGTGCGCACGGAGTCCGAATTGCTCGAAATTCCAACTTGGAGAAGCCCTAAAACATTTGGTGTTTTCAGCATGAACAACCTGAATTTTGCGGACGAGTTCTCCTCTGAACCAGGGCAACCCTCATTGGCCACGATGGTGCGCAAGGCAATTCAACTTCTTCAATACAACTCACGGGGATACTTGCTGGTCGTCGATGCCGCGCTTGCCGGAAAGGCGGCATCCCAAAATGAGGCCGAACGCACGCTTCAAGAAATCCTCGCTCTCGATGCCGCAGTCACCGAGGCAGTGAAATATGCCGGGCTTGATACGATCATTATTGTTGCCGGAAAACGCAATGTGGGTGGCTTAAGGCTAAACGGCCATCCTTTTCGAAACGACAATGGCGCAGCCCTGTTGGGAACAAATGCCCAAGGTGTGCCTTCATTCACATGGTCAACCGGCCCGGGCTCAGGAACCCGATCAACCCCGGAAGGTCCGGCAACCACGGAACCTGTCGCCAACCAAACCGCCGCAGGGATCGAAACGGTGGAAGATGCCATCGTTGTGGGAACCGGTGAGGGAACAGAACGCATCACCGGTTTCATGGACAATACCGAGTTATTTGAAATTGTGGTCAAGAGCCTCTAGTCCCGCTGCAATAGTGAGTCGCTGGGGAAAAAGGGCTGCCTGATCCCTTAGGATTCCGTTTTTTCGATGCCGTCGCCTGAAGAAGCATCACCTGTTTTTCCTCCCCCAAAATATTTCTCAATAAGGTAGAAGCAGACAGGAATCAGAAAGATTGAAATCAATGTAGCGGCCAGCATCCCGCTGATGACGGTTGTCCCAAGAACTCGTCGACTTACCGCTCCGGATCCACTGGCAATAGCCAACGGCACAGAGCCTAAAATAAAGGCGAACGTGGTCATGAGAATCGGACGCAAGCGGAGCTTGGCACCTTCCAGTGTTGCGGAAATCAGATCCTTTCCTTTTTCATATTCATCCTTGGCGAACTCAACGATGAGAATGGCGTTCTTTGCCGCCAGACCGATCAACATTACCAGCCCGATTTGGGCATAGAGATTATTCTGCATTCCCCGGATCGAAAGCCCCGCAAAAGCTCCAAACACTGCAACGGGGGTGGTTAGCAGAACGCTGAATGGAAGGCTCCAGCTCTCATATTGGGCTGCAAGAATCAGAAAGACAAACAACAGCGAGAGTCCAAATATCGCCGAGGGGGGCACTCCTTTGGCTGCTTTCTGCTCTTGGTATGACATCCCGAAATAATCGAAGCCCATGCCCTCCGGCATAGTTTCGTCAAAGACCTCCTCAAGCGCCTTCATGGCATCCGCCGTTGAGTATCCAGGAGAAACACCGGCATTGACCTGTGAGCAGCGGAACATGTTATAGCGCATGGTAAATTCCGGTCCGTGGGACTCAAAAGCCCTGATAAATGAATTGGCCGGCACCGGTTCACCTTTCTTGTTGGAAATGTAAAATAGGCCGAGATTATCAAGATTGGTGCGGTATTCCCCTTCCGCCTGCACATAGACCTGCCACTGGAGGCCAAAACGATTGAAGTAATTCACAAAATACCCGCCAAGGAATGCCTGAAGAGTCTGGTAGGCTTGGTTGAGGTCAACTTCTTGAATCAGCGCCTGAGCCTCGTCGACCTTCAGTTGAATTTGCGGAACATCCCAAAGCGCTGTGGTAAAAAGCCCCGTCAATTCTGGACGTTTTTTTGCTGCCTCCATGAATATCTTGGTATTCGAGGCAATGAGTTCAACCGGACCACCGGTACGATCTTCGAGGATGAATGTGACTCCTCCCGATGATCCAATCCCTGGGATAGCCGGTGGAGGGAAGGCAAACGATGCCGTTGGACCTGGCAAGGCGGCAAGCTTGCGGTTGATGTTGGCTTGAATGGCATCGACTTGAAGTTCTGGCTCTGTGCGACTGGACCAATCTTTAAGCGTGATGAAAAAGAAACCCGTGTAGGTGCTCTGTACAGTGCTCAGGAGATTGAAGCCGATAATCGAGGTGACGTATTCCACACCAGGCGTCTTAAGCAGGATATCTTCGATTTGATCGGCGGCGGCAGTCGTTTGCTGGAGCGATGATGCCCGGGGCAACTGAACTACACCAAAGAGGTACCCCTGGTCCTCCTCCGGAATGAAAGCCGTCGGCATGGCCCCGCCTAGACCGCCCGCCGCAACCGCAATCCCTGCTAGGAGAAGCATGGAGATCGCAAGTTTGCGGATCAATCCGCGACACGCTGCACCATAGAAGGTAGTCGCTGTTCCAAAAAATTTGTTGAATCCTCGAAAAAATCCACCCAACAAGCCTCTGGAGCCAGAACGCGGACGCAACAACAGGGCTCCTAGGGCAGGACTCAGCGAAAGTGCGTTGAAGGACGAGATGATCACCGAGACAGCCATCGTCACAGCGAACTGCTGATACATGGCTCCGGTGATCCCAGGAATGAAGACTGTCGGGATAAATACTGCAGCCAAAATGAGGGTGGTGGCCACAATCGGACCGGAAACCTGCGACATCGCCTTGATCGCCGCATCGGTTGGGGAAAGCCCTTTCTCGATATGTGATTCGATCGCCTCGACAACGACAATGGCATCATCAACAACCAGACCGATGGCGAGAACCATTCCAAAAAGGGAAAGGGTGTTGATTGAAAATCCAAGCATCGGGAACACAGCAAATGTGCCAATGAGGGAAACCGGCACAGCGATAAGCGGAATCAATGTCGCCCGCCAGCCTTGCAAGAAAATGAAGACAACCAAAATGACAAGCACCAGGGCCTCGAAGAGGGTTTTCACAATTTCCTTCATGCCTTCGGTGATTGCCAATGTGGTGTCCAAGGCGACGGTATATTCCAATCCTGCCGGGAAAACTTTTGCCTCCTGTTCGAAAAAGGCTCGAAGTTGTTTCATCGTATCAACAGCGTTCGAACCGGGCGTCTGGTAGACAGCAATAATGGCGGCATTTTCGCCCTGAAAACGGCCTCGAAGATTGTAAACCTGTCCCCCCAACTCGACCCGGGCAACATCCTTTATCCGGACTATGGAGCCATCCTCGTTGGCGCGGATGACAATGTTTTCAAATTCCTCAACAGTGGCCAGACGCCCGGTCGTGGTAACGGTATAGGTAAAGACCTGCCCTTCGGGAACGGGTTCACCACCGATCTGTCCAGCCGGGTTTACTTTGTTTTGTGCACTGACGGCATTGATGACATCCGGCACGGTGATGTTCAGTGTGGCGAGCCGGTCTGGTTTCACCCAGAGACGCATGGCATATTGACCAGCACCAAAAACATTCACGCTTCCAACGCCGGGAATCCGAGTCAGGGCGTCATTGATATTGATGTAAGCGTAGTTCGCCAGAAATGTCGGGTCGAATGCTCCGCTTGGGGAACTCAGCACAAACACCCCCAACGGCGCAGAAAGCGATTGCTGTACTTTCACACCATAGTTTCTGACCTCCATGGGCAACTGGGAGGAGGCCTGGGTCTGCCGCATCTGAGCAAGAATTTGATCGGTCGTCGGCTCCGTATCGGTGCCAAAGATAACATTCAAATTCATGATGCCGGAATTGGCATTGATGGAATACATGTATTCCATCCCCTCCACGCCACTCATCTGCTGCTCGATTGGCGTGGCGACTGATTGCTCCACCGTCAAGGCATCGGCGCCGACAAAATTGGTTGAAACCTGGATTTGGGGTGGAACGATATTCGGAAATTGGGCGATCGGCAGACCCGCTATTGAGAGCAATCCCACAATGACAGTGATGACGGCCAGAACCATTGCCACAATTGGACGCCGGATGAAGAAGTTCGACATATCCAGGTCTCTTACTTGGTTTTTCCGTTCCCAGGCTTGGATCCGGATTTGGAATCAGGGGGGGGCGAGGACGGTGGTTCCAATTTACTTTGCACGTAGGGAGCTGCATCCACCTTCATTCCAGCACGAACTTTTTCTACGCCCTCAACGACCACAAGCTCCCCTTTACTGATTGCCCCTTGTACTACGCGAAGTTGCCCCTGTTGAACCCCAAGGGTCACGGGAACCGTTTTCACCGTACTATCCTCCTCGACGATTGAGACAAAATAGCTTCCTTGTATTTCCAAGGTGGCTTTATGCGGCACGAGAAGCGCTCCCTTTAACTCCTTGACGGGAGCGGTGACCGTGGCAAACAACCCGGGACGGAGAAGGCCAGTGGGGTTGGGAAAGAGTCCGGTGAGTTGTATCGCACCAGTCGAGGAGTTGACCTGCCGATTGAAAAAAAAGAACTTCCCGGCCTCGGGATATGAGGATCCATCGGCAAGATTCATTCTCAACCGACTCTTCCGCTGCTCCAAGGGCTGGCTCTGAATTTTCTGCAAAAGCTCAGCGGCATCAAGATACTCGGACTCAGTGATGAAAAAGTTGAATTTCATCGGATCGATCTGCGATGCCGTGGTTAATACAGCCACGCGGCCTCCAGGACCGACAAGATCGCCGATCTGGGCACTTGAAACACCCACTACCCCGTCGAATGGGGCCTTGAGTGTACAGTAATCAAGATTGACCTGGGCAGATTGCACTGCGGCTTGGGTGGCGGCTACATTTGCGATCGCCGCTTGTGTATTCTGATACGCGGTCTGGTATTCGAGTTCGCTGATAACTTGAGTTTTGTAGAGTTGCTCCTGCTTTTGAAGATTGATTTGCTGCAATTGGGCCTTGGCGATCGCCGTGGCGTAGTTTGCTTGGGCTTGAGCCAGAGCGGCCTCGAAAGGTCTGGAATCAATAGTGAACAGCACGTCACCTTTCTGTACCATAGACCCTTCCTTATAGTTTTGCGTGAGTAGATATCCGGTAACTTGCGCTTGGATGGCGGCATTTTGGTAGCCATCAAGTAACCCAACCCAATTCTTTTCCGTGGTGACATCTTTCTGGAGAACAGGGGTCACCAGTACACGCATGGGGGCCACTGGGGGCGAGGTGTTCTTTTTACACGATGCAGCAATAACAATTGTGGCACATAGACAAATGGAAAAAATACCGCGTTTCATAACGGATTTGCCTATAGACACCAGGCGACGAGCGCCAGTCTTTTTACCCTACTCGTCATCCCGCGGACCTACTGTCCGCTCTCCAACGAGAAATTCCTGAACATTGCCGATTGTACGCAGGGTGGTGTCACTAATCTTGCGTCCAGTAGACTCGGAAAAGTCGATCACTCTTCCGACCAGTCCACCAATGCGCTTGTTGTTCTTTTCTCCAGCCGGGTTGACCAGAGGCTCCAAAACAAAGCCTCCATCAGCGGAAATCCGTGATTTGCCGATCTCGGAGCCGAGTTTGTCGAAAAGGCTCACGGTCCACACGGGTTGCATCGATTGCGGGTCGCTCCGCAATGTGTAGTCGATCCAGTGAAACCCCATCTTCAGCGTGCTCGCCTGAAAATTCACGTTTTGAAAAACGTTACCAGCATCTATCGAGACTCTTTCCATATCAATTGGAGGAAGATTGGCCACCTCAGTGAACCCGTGCAGCGGTGCACGCTCTGATAGAATCCTTCCGGAAGATACTGCCACCTCGCGCACACCGCCACGCGCAGAGGGATCAAGCATGAGAATGGTCCACTCCAATGGCATTGGTTCGCCGCGAACCCCCTTGATTTCAACAATTGTTGCCCCCTTAGCGAACTCCTGCTTGGAGACGGTGTGCAATGCATGCAGGGCCGACCCGCCACTAGACGCAAATGCCCACGAGGATAACGAAAAAATTAATAGAAAGAGGATCGGATTCATCGCCGCAGAATGAATCGCCCAGGGGCATGGATTCCAGCGGAATTTTTGGGGCGCCATGATTTCTCTCATTCCAAGGACGCAAATACGTCAAGCAAACGCTTCGAAACGGCATCAAAGGATAGCTTTTCAACGGCATGGCGAGAGGCATCTTCTGTGGCTTGCACCCACTCTGTGTCATCCGATAGCAACCGCTTCGCTTGCTCGACAAGATGATCGATAGGTGCCCCGTAAAACTCCGGGAAGGCTATCTTCTCAATCTCACTGTTGCCACCCAAGCATGGCATCCGGCAAAGCAAGGCATCAGCAGCCACTTGCCCGAGCACCGAACTTGCATCTAACTGCCAAACGATGCGGTGAAGTGCCATCACTTCAAGGTAATCTGGATAAGACAAAGGGCCTTCAAGGAGATAAAAAAGAGGGTTTTTTCGCTGGAAAGTCTTGAGGAGCATTCCCCCGCGCCGGCCTTCGGAATTCACCACCGCAATCGGGCACGCCAATTCCCGGGAGAGCCCATCAGCCATAGCGATGGCGGCCAGATGATTTCGTGAAGGAACACCAAATTCCCTTGTTCCCACAAAAATCCCTCGCCGTTTATTCAGTGGCACACCGAAATCCCAATCCGAGAACTCAACAGGATACGGGGTCGGCACACATTCCACACGCTTGGCACCAGCGGCCCGGTAAAGCGGCTCCAGCGCGGAGACCGGCGTCAGCACAGCATCCGCCTCGGAGCATATCTCCTGGAACAACTCCCAGCGGGACACATCCCCGAGCAAGTCGGCGACTTGATGCGCCCCCGTCTCCTTGCAAGAAACCAGCACCTTTATGCCACGCTGGCGCAGCCGCCCGATTGATGACAGAACCTGTCTAAGGTTTCTCTTACGGACCAGAAGCAATACAACCCCCTCCATGACCTGACGCTCATCACGAAAAAATCCCCCGCCTAGACATGCCGCATACGCATGAAAGTTCACTGGGGCATGACCGGGGGCGCCTGGGTTCCCCAAGCCGTCGCAAAACAACTGATCACGGTCGCGCCCACCCGGATTCAGCACGGCAAACATCATTTGCTTTGCTCCCAAATCCTGTCGAGCTCCTCCAGCTTGGCATCCTCAACGCGCCGTCCATCAATTGCCAACGCGCATTCGATCTTCTGAAAGCGCTCCGTAAAGCGCTTTATGGAGCCGGCGAGGGCCATTTCTGCATCCACTCCAAGCTTCCGCGCGAGGTTGACCACGCTGAAAAGCAAATCACCAATCTCGCCTTCGATTTCCCCATTGTCGCCGCCCTCCACCGCTTCACGAATCTCTCCGGTTTCCTCCTCGATCTTGGCATAAACGGGATCGATGTCGGGCCAGTCGAACCCCACCCGTGCGGCTTTTTTTTGAACAGCCTGCGCCTTCAGCAATGCTGGAAGTGCTGCAGCGATTCCGTCCAAGTTGCTTTTGGTCGGTTCTCCCTTCTCCTCGCGCTTGATCCGTTCCCACTGGCCGAGGACCTGCGAGACATCGCTGGCCTGGCTGTCACCGAAGACATGCGGGTGTCGCCGGATCATTTTATCGCTTACCGTTCCAGCCACCGTGTCGAAGTTGAATACCCCGCGCTCCTCTGCCATTTGGGAGTGCATTACCACATGGAGCAACACATCACCGAGTTCCTCACACAGGTTGGCATCGTCGGAGCGCTCGATGGCATCGATCAATTCATAGCACTCCTCGACCAGAAGCGGTCTGAGCGTTTCATGCGTCTGCTCGATATCCCAAGGACACCCGCCGGGCCCGCGCAGGCGCCCCACAATCGATTTCAAGCGGTCGATGCCCGTCAGATCTTCCATAACGATCCATTGGTACGCCCAAATTCGTTCACCTCGTCGCTCGAAGATCGGAGGATAAACACCATCAAGACCGAGATGATCACAATTGTTCCTGCATATACTCCGAAAGCCAACCAAGCCGGCAGTTGGTGCACTGCCAACGCGTGATAGAAGTCAGCAAAAGATTGGATCGGCTTGGGCGTGTGCAGGAAAATCTTCAGCGTCCATGCCACCAGCACGATAGCAAAAATGAACGCGTAATTCCTCTTGAGACGCCGTGCAACAGCTTCAAGCTTCCCGATTTTAAACGAAGGGAGGATCAAATCTTCGCACACAAGCCTCCTCCACTCGCCATCCAGAATCTTAGGACTTTGCGAAATCATGGGCACCAGAAAATGTGACTCGAGCATCCGCACCCGTCCGCGGAAAGCGTCATAAAAACGATATCGCCGAGCCTCAATCCAGAGCATCGTCCACACAAGAGCCAGATTGAAAAAGAAGATGATATGCGGCACCTCGCGAATCGAAAATGCCACACCGATAATTGTGGTACTGGTAGTGATTGCCCACGTTGTAGTGACGTCCAAACGCTGCCTCCAGATCATAATGCGCCCCAACTCTCCACGATAAAAGTGGGACATTGCATTCACATAGCAGGGGTCCTTGAGCTTCGGATCGAGGGTACGTTCAGGGCTAAGTTCTTCGGATTCTCTCATCAGATCAGCGTTGCGTGTCCTTGGCGATAAGCCGGGCACGGGCATGCTCCAGGCGCTCACGCTCCTTAACGCTCAGGCTGCCAAGGCCACTACGGGAGATTTTTTCAAGAATTGGATCGATGACATCGTCCACTTTCCCTTCATCCTCAACCTTGCGACTGTTTGCTGCGGACGAAGCGGGCTGCCTTACAACCTTAAAGCGGCGTTCGGGCACACGAATCATGAATCGTCCCTGGTGAAACCCGATAAATAAGCAGGCCGCAACACAGTCCACCGCCAGCACGGTTAACGCAGTGTAATCCGAGAGTGCCAGACATTGCAGGGAATTGATCGCGAGCAACGCAAGGGCGATCCACTTCGCCTGAATGCCAAAAAACATTTCAGCGGTCGGGTAAATCAATGCAAAAGCTATGAACACACCGAAGTGCAGTGCACTAGAGCCTGCATAGCTCGTTGACCACCCGATCAGATTGGCCAACGTCAGCAGCAATGTCGGCGCCAGCAGCAGGAGAGTGTAAAGCTGAAGAAATCCTCGCCGACCCAGATAGCCTTCGATCTCCCGCCCGAATACCACCAGCAGATACAGCTCGATCAGAAAAAACCAATACGGAGGAACGTGCACAAAGGCATATGTCAGCGGTTGCCAAAGCGCCCAGTGCATCGAAATCGCATTGCTGGAGAAGACTACCATCTGCAACAAGGACTCAGCACCGGCAGCCATGGCCAAGGCTGTTAAAATCAATGTCAGCCCGTGTACTCCGGCCAGCACCGTGCTGGCGTATACGGGAAACGATCCGATCCATGTCAGTGGGCCGTTGTTTTCGGGACTGCGCTGCGCAATCATTAGTGAAGACACTATGCGTGCCACGCCATGCCCACAAGCGGGAATTGATCTTATCCCGTGCTCACAAGCTCTTGCCGTGTGCCTTTTTGGGATTGCGTGGCATCCCGCCGCTGGGCAAACTGCATTCATGGGTGCGTTTATCGTCTTTCTTGTCGTTCTCGCTGCTTTGGCGGGCCTCTTTCTGCTTTTTGTCATTGGCCAGTACAACCAACTGGTCACCTTGCGGAACCGTTTTAAAAACGCCTTCTCCCAGATCGATGTTCAACTCAAGCGCCGCTACGACCTCATTCCGAACCTTGTCGAAACAGCGAAGGCCTACATGCAACACGAAGCTTCGACCCTTGAGGCCGTCACACAAGCCCGAAACCTCGCTCAAGCGGCCGGTTCACGGGCAGCAGCGGATCCTGGCGATCCCTCCGCCATGAAAGACCTCATTGGCGCAGAGGCAGGCCTCACCGGCGCTCTTGGCCGCCTCTTGGCCGTGGCGGAAAACTACCCCGACCTCAAGGCAAACCAAAACATGATGCAACTGACCGAGGAGCTTACCTCCACGGAGAACAAGGTCGCCTTCGCCCGGCAGGCCTATAACGATTCGGTGATGACTTACAACACGAAGCGCGAGCTTTTCCCCACGTCTATCATTGCGGGAATCTTCAACTTCTCTGCCGCCGAGCTATTTGAAGTCGACAATGCTGCCGAGCGTCAGGCCCCGAAGGTTTCATTTTCATGATCCCTCTTGATCCGCCGCGCTCCGCTTTTCTTGAAAAGGCGGCCACGGCCAGCGTCCTGCCGCTCTCTTGCGAGATCGTTGCCGATTCGGACACTCCGGTTTCCGCCTTTGCCAAACTCTGTGGCGAAGCTCCATCGTTCCTGCTCGAATCCGCCGAGCAAAGCGACCAGGTCGGCCGCTACTCATTCCTCGGCTTCGGGGCAAAGGCGACCTTCACTGCTACGGGAAAACGAATTACCATTCTTAAGGGGGGTGCGAGCCGTTCTTTTGACGCCACGAGAGATCCTCTTGATGAGTTGGAAAAGTGGATGGCTCCCTATCACATGGCATTCGACCCCGCCGTCTCGCCGTTCCTTGGAGGTGCAGTGGGTTATTTGGGGTATGATTGCATCCGTTGGTTCGAGCCAACCATCCCAGCGCCACCACAGGACGAGCTCGGAATCCCCGACATGTTTTTCATGGTCACCGAAACGGTGATCGTCTTCGACCACCGTCGGCGCCGGATTCGTATTGTGGCGAATGTTTTTCCTCATGAAGGAGAGCCCGGAGCAGCCTATGACGCCGCAGCAGCGAGGATCGAGGGCATTTTGGAAAACCTGCGCCGTCCCCTCGCCTTCGACCCCATTTTTACCGAGACCACCCCGCCGGCTTCCCCGGCGACATCGAACACAACCCGGGGGGAATACCATGCCATGGTCGAGAAGGCTCAGGAATACATCCGCGCCGGGGATATTTTCCAGATCGTGCTCGCCCAGCGCTTCGAGACGGAATTTCCCGATGACGCCCTCGACCTGTATCGTTCGTTGCGTTTTGTGAACCCCTCGCCTTACATGTTCTGCCTGCGCTGCCCTGGAGGGTACTCCCTGGTGGGCAGTTCGCCGGAAGTCCACGTGCGCCTCACCGGCGACCTTGTTGAGATCCGCCCCATCGCCGGCACCCGCCGCAGGGGAACCACTGCGGAAGAGGACAACGCCAACGCCGCCGACCTCATGGCCGATCCGAAGGAACGTGCCGAGCACCTCATGCTCGTCGACCTCGCCCGCAACGATGTCGGTCGCATCGCGGAATTCGGCTCGGTGAAGGTCACCGACTTCATGACCATCGAGCGCTACAGCCACGTCATGCACATCGTCTCACATGTCTCGGGCAAGCTCGCCGGCGGCCGCAGCGCGTTTGACGTGATGAGGGCCACCTTCCCCGCAGGCACCGTTTCTGGGGCGCCGAAGGTACGCGCCATGCAAATCCTCAACGAACTCGAAAAAAGCAAACGCTGCTCGTACTCGGGCGCCGTTGGCTATTTCGGATTCGATGGCAACCATGACTCCTGCATCGCCCTCCGCACCGTGTTGCTCAAGGACGGCAAAGCTTACGTTCAATCCGGCGGAGGCGTTGTCGCAGATTCCACCCCGGAAGGCGAATACCAGGAGACCGTCAACAAAGCCATGGCAGGCATGCGCGCTATCGACCGCGCCAGGAGGACCCCATGATTCTCGTCATCGATAACTACGATTCTTTCACCTACAATCTCGTCCAGTATTTCGGTGAACTCGGCGCCGACCTCCTCGTGAAGCGAAACGATGAAATCTCCACTGCCGACATCGCCCAACTAGCCCCTGAGAAAATCGTTGTCTCCCCTGGTCCCTGCACCCCCACAGAAGCAGGAATCAGTTGCGACACGATCCGCGCATTCGGCGGGAAAATCCCGATCCTCGGTGTCTGTCTCGGCCACCAAAGCATCGGCCAAGTCTACGGAGGCGAAGTCATCCGCGCCCCGCGCCTCATGCACGGCAAAACCTCGCCCATCCTCCACACCGGCGAGAATGTCTTCGCCGGCCTCCCCAGCCCCTTCGAAGCCACCCGCTACCACTCCCTCATCGTCAAACGCGAAACCCTCCCCCCTTGCCTGAAAATCACCGCCGAAACCGCCGAAGGTGAAATCATGGGCCTCGCCCACCGCGACCTCCCCGTCTACGGCGTCCAATTCCACCCCGAATCGATCCTCACCCAACACGGGAAGCAAATGCTGAAAAACTTCTTGGGGTTGTAAATCCCCTTACTTCACAAAAAAGCCATCTGCTCATACTTGCCCTGAAGTATCACTTCCGGATTGGCATTCAGCCATTTCGCTAAAACTGTTGAGTAAACACTTCTAAAGTCGACGATGTGCTTCAGGTCCCCGCCCTGCAAATCCGAGAGGCTTGGATGATCACCCAATATTCCCAGGGTAACTTTTCCGCCAATAACGAATATCGGTACAACCAGTTCATGACGCGGCAGCTTATGATTCTGAGAAATGAAACTCTTTTCCCTGACCTTACATGAGCTCACAAGTTAGCCTCCTTCATGTAATCTCCTACGGGGCATTGTCTCGCCATTAGAGCCAAAAAGCGGCATAACCCTCCAAAAGTGATGCAAAATCCCTACGAGACCGACCGCCTAGTCGCGGATTATTTGTTTTTCCATTACGTTCCGCATCCCGAGGGAAGCGAGGGATTGCCCTTGCCCGAAAATGCGTGGAATTTCGCCACGAGGCTGGTTTCGGAATTGTTTGATCGATCACACCCCGCTCAGCGGGCTTTGGATCTTGGCTGCGCGGTTGGGCGCTCGAGCTTCGAACTCTCGCGCATGATCACTGATGTCCTCGGCATCGATTTTTCCCGTGCGTTCATTGAGGCAGCGGAAACGATGCGGACGCTCAAATCGATCGAGGCCACCGTGCCAGCGGAAGGCCTGCGACAACGCCCTTTCACCGCTCGACTGCCCGATGGCATTGACCCCACCCGTACGCGTTTTCAAACCGAAGATGCCATGGACCTTCCAGCGGACCTTGGTTCTTTCGATGTCGTCCTCGCCGCG
>ERZ889217.277-NODE-277-length-33680-cov-18.590632_pt1 | contig 33680 bp, 36 predicted proteins | sample MGYA00521098_ERZ889217 | MGnify/ENA primary metagenome ERZ889217 (study PRJEB32303, sample SAMEA104408613) | aquatic metagenome | biome: Brackish water; feature: Pelagic; material: water | place: Baltic Sea | collected 2014-06-10T22:04:00 | depth 2,362 m ... | reverse complement strand
CGCGGCCGCCGCCGGATAGAAAACGTCAACTATTGGATGCTCCCCGTAGTATCTGTTCTTTGTCCAAGCCCCACAGTTGCTCCAGATTACTTTCATGCGACCGGGCGCTGCTTCCACACCGGTGCCGACCTACGACTACATGGTCAACAACCAGTCGTTCAGCGTGACCTCCCGCACCGTTCCCGGCAGCAATAGTTTGCAGGATCCGCCGGGAACCTACGTGGGTGGCACGAGCCTTCCCAACTGGGACACCACCACAGCAGGTGTGTACGCCATGGTTGGGACGACTGCGGGCGGGCTCTACTTCACGAATGCGTCGAGCGACTTTTTCAACGGCTCGTTCAATGTGTCGGTCGTGCCGGAACCGGCCACGCTCGCCCTCGGCGCGGTCGCGGGGCTCGGGTTTATCGCCGCCCGATTCCGTCGCTGGGCCGCACGGTAACGGGGGGCCTGAGGGATAGCCGGGTCAAGGTCCGCTGACCGCGCCCCTGTGCGGGATGGTCGGCCTTCGCAACGTGGCGCTTCATCAATACGAGGACCTTGACGCGGGTGTCCTTCGCTGGATTGTCGAGTCTGGCTACCGTGACTGGAGCCGGCTGTGTGAAGCGCTCGGGTGGGCGATTCGTTTTTGACCATCCTGACCGGGGAAAAAGCCTGCCACCCCGGCGGTCGGCAGGCAGCACGGCAAGGTCAACAACACGTTCTCTGGCCGCACGGTGGTCAATGCCGGCACGCTCATGCCCGTTGCCGCCGCCGCCGGCCTGGCCGCGATCCTCCGCCGGCAGGCCTGAGGCTGCATCCGGACTGGTTCAGCCGTTTGCAGGCCCACTCGGATTCCGATCGTGGAAACGTATACTCATGGAATGGTTGACATTCGTGTTCTTGTCGGCGACGAGTGGGCAGATTGGTACGGGCTGACCCCGGCCGAGCGGCTCGAGGAGTCGGCAAAGCTGTGGCAGACGTACCTCGAACTAGGAGGTTCGCTTGACCCCGAGCCCGATCCTCAAAGTCCTTTTTACGATCCAGAAGAATGGCGTTCGCTCGCTGCTGATGGGCGGACAGGCGTGCGTGTTGTACGGCGGAGCGGAGTTTAGCCGCGACACCGACATTGTCGCGCTCGCCGACGACGCCAATCTCCGCCGACTCCAGGCGGCGGTCGAAGAACTGCAGGCGGAACCGATCGCTGTCCCTCCTTTCGAGCAGCGTTTCCTGGAGGCGGGACATGCCGTCCACTTCCGGTGCCAGCACGTCGAGGCCAAGGGTGTTCGGCTCGACGTGATGTCGAAGGTTCGCGGCCTGTCCGACTTCGAGACGCTCTGGAGTCGTCGAACGACTGTCGAGACCGAACACCAGGTTATCGACGTACTCTCCCTCCTCGACCTGATCAAGGCGAAGAAGACGCAGCGTGACAAGGATTGGCCGATGGTTCAGCGGCTTGTCGAGGCTCATTTCGCCCAGCACGCCCTGGCCCCGGAGGCCGCCATGCTCGACTTCTGGTTGCGGGAATCGCGAACCCCGCAGATCCTGATCGACATTGCCCGCCTGGATCCGGAACGATGTCGGCTCTTGTCTGAGGATCGGCCGTTGCTTTCCCACGCAGCCGGAGGCGATGTATCGCAGCTCACCGCCGCACTGCGGGCTGAAGAGGATGCCGAACGGGAAGCCGATCGCCACTACTGGGCGCCGCTCAAAAAGGAGTTGGAGCAACTCCGGCTCAACCGCATGCGACCCAAGACGAATGGCTGAGCCCTTGATCCATGTACCATTCGACCCGTGGGGCAGAGCTTGCCGCGTGGGCGGCCTTTAGCCTCTGTGTGGGTCCCTCCAGGCTCCGTGGCGGTTGGGCCGCCGGCCCCCGGCGGAGATGCGGCTGGCGGTGGTGATGCAGGAGATGGGCCACCTGCGACCGCTCGGCCAGCGCCGCTATGGCCCAGACCGGCGGAGCCATTCGCGCTGTCGCGCTGCAGCCAAGTGACGCCGAGACCCAGCCATCGCTGCCCCGAGCCGGGGATCGCTACCTCGGCGGGCACCAGCTCCTTTCGGAGAACACCCACCGGGGGGTAGACTCCGAAACACTCCCGGCCGCGTGGCTGGAGCGGCCGGTGACCTTCGGAGTGGATGTGCATTATGCGTTGGCAAGGCAGGCGGCAGAGCCGTAACGTGGAGGATCGGCGGAACGTCGGTCAGCAGGTGATGGTCGGTGGTGGACTGCTCACGCTCGCTATTATGGTGGCGGCGATGGCCTTCCCCGACCTCGTGCCGGTGCTGCGGCTGTTTGAGGGTGCTCCAGCGGCCCAGAAGCAGGCGGCCCCGGGCAAGCCGATCAACGATGAGATGGGGGCGTTCCTTCGGACGATCGTGGCCGACAACGAGGATGTCTGGGCCAAGCTCTTTCCGCCATCCTTTGGCCGCAACTTCAAGCCGGCCAAACTCGTGATCTTCACCGCCCGCGTCCAAAGTCGGTGCGGCATCGCCGATGCCGGGGCTGGACCGTTTTATTGCCCGCTCGACCAGACGGTCTACATCGACCCCACCTTCTACGAAGCGCTCAAACGCCGATTCGGTGCCCCGGGTGACTTTGCCCAGGCGTATGTGATCGCTCATGAGTTTGGCCACCATGTGCAAAACCAGCTCGGGATCACCGACCGGGTTCAGTCGCTTCAGGCCAGGCTTTCGAAGGCTGATTACAACAAGATGTCGGTGCGACTGGAGTTGCAGGCTGATTACCTGGCCGGCGTCTGGGCCCACCACATGGCCCGCTACGCCGGCATTCTCGACGAGGAGGACATCCGGGAGGCGGTCAACGCCGCTGCGGCGATTGGCGATGACCGGATTCAGAAGCAGGCCCAGGGCTACGTCGTGCCCGACGCCTTCACCCACGGCTCGAGCGAGCAGCGGGTGCGGTGGTTTTTGTATGGCCTCAAGGAGGGCGACCCAGTGTTGATGGAACGAGCCTTTGAGGTCGATGTGCCGTAGTTCCAGGGGCAAGGGGTGGCGGGGAAGGGAGGGCGGCTCGGGTTTTTCACGCGGAAACCCGGGGTTGAACGGTTTGGGCAGGCTCTCTACCCTTCGCCCCGACCGCCCATAGTTATTTTCCGGCAGACCGCCCCAGGATCCCCGGTCCATGCATTATTTTCTCCGCGCGCTGCGGGAAGCGGCCAGGAGCTGGCCGCTGTTGGCCGCCGCGATGCTCTGTTCGGCTGGTGTGGCCGCCCTCTGGGGAGCCAATATCGCCGCGCTGTTTCCGATCATCGAGGTCACCCTCAAGGGCGAGTCGCTCCAGTCGTGGAACGAAGATCGGATCGAAGTGGCCCGGAAGCGGGCCGAGGAGGGGCGGGTCGAGCGGGGGCAGCTTGAAACTGAGATCGCCGCCGGCAACCGCACGGGTAAGGACCTGACCTGGGCCCGCAGCCGGGTCGACACGCTCAAGCTCAACGTGGCGGGCGACGAAGCGGTGGTCTATTCCGCCGAACGGCTCGCTCCCTGGCTGGAGCGTTTTTTTCCTACCGATGCCTTTCAGACCGTCCTGATGGTGGTGGCGTTTGTCGTCGTCAGCACCTTCGTCAAGCATGTGCTACTGCTCAGCAGCACGCTGCTGGTGACCTGGGTGGCGATGAACATCAGCCGCAACATCCGGCTCAAGGTGTTTGACAAGGCACTCGAGCTCGATCGGGCCCAATTCATGCGGCATGGCTCGGCGGGATTCATGGCCCAGGTGACGGCCACCTCCGAGATGCTCGCCAATGGGATCACCGCCGTGTATGGCGGGGCGGTGACGGAACCACTCAAAATCGTGGCCTGCCTGGGCTGTGCCCTGTTCGTCTCCTGGCGGCTTACGCTTGCCTGCCTGCTGCTCGCCCCCGTGGTGGGCTTCCTGATGGTCTGGCTCAATCGGCGGATGCGGCGGATTGCCCAGGGCGTGCTGTCCCGCTCGAAGGGCTACCACCATGTGCTGCTCGAGGCGCTCAACAACGTGCTCACCGTGCAGGCCTACACAATGGAGCCGTTCGAGCGGCAGCGGTTTCGCGACTGCACCGGCGACATGATGCGATTCGGAATGCGAAATGCCTTCTACCACGCCCTTGCCAATCCGATCACCGAGGTGCTCGGGATCGGGATGGTGGCCACGTCGATCGCCGTCGGGGCCTGGCTCGTGATCAATCAGGAGACGCAGATCTTCGGGGTCACGATGACAGAGCAGCCGATGACGGTACCCGGAGTCATGATCTTCTTCGGCTTTTTGATCGGGGCCAGCGATCCGGTCCGGAAGCTGTCCGGCGTCGTGACAGGGCTCAACATGGGGATCGTCGGTGCCCAGGGCATCTACCCGCTGCTCGACACCCCGTCGAAGCTGGTCGAGGCGGCGGAGCCGAAGCGGCTGCCGTCACCCCACCGGGAGATTCGTCTGGAAAACGTCTCCTTCTCCTACGATGGAATCGACACCGTGCTTCGCGATGTGAATGTCACGATCCCGTTCGGTGAACGGGTGGCGATCGTGGGCCCCAACGGTGGCGGCAAGAGCACGCTGGTCAACGTGGTCTGCCGGTTCTACGACCCCACCGCCGGCCGGGTTCTGCTCGATGGCGTGCCGCTGACCGAACTCTCGCTTCACGACCTCCGGCGGCGGATCGCGATGGTCACCCAGCAGACCGAACTCTTCAACGAGTCGATCTACTACAACATCCGTTACGGCCGCTGGGACGCCACCCGCGAGGAGATCGAAGACGCCGCCGCCCGGGCCCATGCCCATGAATTCGTCTCGGAATTTCCTGAGGGCTACCGGACGATGGTCGGCCCCAATGGCTTCCGGCTCTCCGGCGGCCAGCGGCAGAGGATCGCACTGGCGCGGGCCTTCCTTCGCAATGCGGAGATTCTCGTACTCGACGAGGCAACCAGCCAGATTGACGTGGAAAGCGAACGGCTGATTCACGAGGCTCTGTCCCGCTATGTAGAGAATCGGACCGTGATCATGATCACCCACCGGGCGAGCACCCTGGCCCTGGCCGATGCGGTCATTGAGGTGGAGCACGGCCAGGCGACGAAGCGGTCGGCCGAACGCAACCGGGCAGCCTGACGCTGGAGCCGGCCGGTCCCCGGTAAAACCGGGATCGACCCGGCTTGCCCGGATTGGCTAGGCTGCCTCGAGATCCCTCAGCATTCCGACTCTTTGATCAAAAGCGTGAGAAAGGATTCACCCATGCGGCTGCCGATCGGTTCGTTGTTTGCCTTCGGGGTTGTCGCGGTTGTCGGGCTGTTCAACGCCTTGCCCGCTGCCGCCCAGCAGCAGCCCACGGCCGGTGTCGCCGAACTGCAGACGATCCAGCTCGCCAAGCAGACGCTCGACGAGTTCGGCGGGCTGCAGATCGAGTCGATCCCACCGCGGATGTTCAGCGCTGCGGAGGGGATTGCGATCTTCCCGAATATGATCAAGGGAGGCTTCATTCTTGGCGTGAACTACGGCAAGGGTCTCCTGATGGTGCGGCGGCCCGATCGCAGTTGGAGCCCGCCAGTGATGTGCGCGATGGGGGGTGGAAGCCTCGGCTTTCAAGCGGGTGTGCAGTCGGCTGACATCGTGCTCGTGTTCGCCACGCCCCGGAGCCTGCAGGGAGTGCTCAACGGCCAGAAGGTCACGCTCGGCGCCGATGCCAACGTGGCCCTGGGGCCGATCGGCCGCTCGGCCGAAGCCGGCACCGACGCCCGACTGGGCGCCGAGATCTATTCCTACGCCCGTTCCCGCGGGTTGTTTCTTGGTGTGTCTGTCAACGGGGCGAGCCTCTCGATCGACAACAACGCCAACTCCATGCTCTACGGCCGATTTGGCGTCACGCCCACCGACGTGTTTGAAGACCGTGGACTCGCCTTCCATCCCGAAATCAAGGCCCTGATCGACGATCTCAACATCCGGTCGCGACCGCCGGCCGTGCCGGTACCAGGGGAGGTGCTGCCCGGGGCGGCGGCCACGGCCATGCTCCAGCCGGTAGCAATCCCGCCCCAGGCTACCCTGGCCGCGCCCCTCCAGCCCGCAGTACCGACTCTGCCGTCGACAGCCGTTCCTCACCCAGCCGCTCCGATACCATCCGGCACCTACGCGCCTGCCCCGGGATCACCGCCCGGTGTCGTGATCCCGCCGCTCGTGCCGATCAAGTAGGGCCAGAGCGCATCTAGGATTTCTGGGTCAAGCCGTGGTTGCCGGGCTTGCCCAGGCATGTCGCACGACGTTCGCTCCGGGCATCATGCCCGGCTTCCGCCTGCGGATTGAGTCGCGGGAGAGTCAGACGTTGCTGGTCCATTGCCGCCACTTCCGCTTGATCCGGAAGCGGATGCTGCGGGCGGCGTCGGGGATGCGATCAAGCCCGAGTCGGTGAGCCGGGCCGCGGCGGCGGGAGACTCGGTCGATCGGGGTCGTGAAGATTTCGGTGAACTTCTCGAGGATCAGATCGGCATCAACGCACCGCGGCACGTGATTGCGGTGATACCAGGGACGGGCCAGGGTCTCGGCGAGCAGCGCTGGATCCCGATCGAGGGCGATCACGCGGTCGACGAGCAGGTCGAGCGCTGCGGAAGGCGATAGGCCGGGCCCCGGCGGCGTGTCGTGATACGAGAGGATACTGCGGGTGTCGAAGTCGTTGCCGATGAGCGGATCGCCCTGGTAGATCGGCAGCGAGTTGACGAGCATCGGCTCGGCCACCTTCTCGGTCGTGTAGCCCGGATGCGATTCATTCTCGAAGGCGATCGTGAACCGGCATTCGCCCAGGAAGGCCTGCTTGTCGGCGACCCGGCCGCCGATATTGTTCGCGAGTTTGCCGCCGGAATCGACCCGCTTGTAGTGCGAGAGTCGCCGGAAGAATTCGTTCCGCGTGTTGCACAGTGGATTGGAAACCACGAAGCCACAGAAGCGGGTTTTCGCCGCCAGAATCGCCTCCGTGTCCGGGGGCGACTGCTGCACGAGCCGGGGCGGATCAATGTAGAAGGGCCAGTGCGGCAGACGAAAATGCCGCGGATGGGCGGAATACTCGAAGGTGAAGGCCCAGTCGGTCGAGTGCCAATCGGGGGGCACGTTCTCACCGGTGTAGAAGATCCGCACGCAGTCGTGGCGGCGGTGGTCGTGGCGGCGGCGACCGATGCAGGAATGGATCAGGAAGTCGGGCTCGTCCGTGATTTCGATCTGCCAGCGGCGTTCGAGCAGTCGGGTCAGGAAATTGCGGCGGGGGTCGAAACTGTCCCAGAAACCGGTAAACCCGATCCGGATCGGGGGTCGCTGGTCAGTGATCGACGGGGCTGGGTCCATGCCGCCCACCCTACCGCAGTCCGGCCGGTGGGAAAAACCCGGCTCAGCGGGCTTTTTTCGGCCGTCTCATTCGGTGGTCACCCCGGGCGGCAGGCCGGCCATGGTCCCGGGCACCACCGAGGTGGCACCGCTCGAGACGTCGAAGATCATGCCCACGATCCCGAGCTGCTCCGCGCGAATCATCCCCTCAAGCACTCCGCTGCGATGGCGGATCTCCCCGACCACCCGGGCCACGTTGCGGGCGGCCACGCCGTCGGCAACCTCGGCGACCTGCCGGTTGGTGGCGTTGACGGAGAGCCGACACGAAGCCGGATCGACCGACCGGCCAACACTCTCCAGGATCGGAGCCAGGTGCACGCAGCCCGGAGCTACTTCAACGTCGGGTCTGCAGGTTGCTTGGATTGCCTTGTCGACCGCCCCGCAGCGGGTGTGGCCGAGCACCACCACGAGCTTCGCTCCCGCCACAGCGCTGGCAAATTCCATGCTGCCGAGCACCTCGGTCGTTGCCACGTTGCCACTAACCCGCACGCTGAAGATGTCACCCAGGCCCGTGTCGAAGAGCCGCTCGGCGGGTGACGGTGAATCGACGCAGGAGAGCACTACCGCGACCGGGTGCTGCCCAGCCTCGGCTGACCCTGCCTGCCGGCCGAGATCCCGCTTGATCTCTTTGCCAGTTGAAAATCGCTGATTGCCCGCCCGGAGGTATTCGAAGGCCCGAGCGGGCGTGAGATCCTGCTGCAACTCGCGGCTCGTGTAATCGACAAACCTGATCTCGTCGTCGATTTCATACTTTGGCCGAAAACCCTTCGTGCTGATTTCCACACCGCGGGCCGGACCGATCGAGTTGCGGTACTCGCGGAAGGTCTCCAGGATGTCGGGATCGATGTAGACGGAATTGGAGGCATCGAGGAGCACATGCCGGCCGCGGGGCATCCCGTCGAGCACCCGGCGGAGTTCGGCGCGATTGAGGAAGCTGACCTGATTTGCCAGTTCAATTCTGGTGACGTCTCCAGCCAGGTGGTGCTCGACCACCAGACGCATCGGCCGCCGCTGATTGCTCCAGAGGATGAATCCGAGGCTGGTGACGAGGCCGATGAGGATGCCCTGGAGCGGATCGGTAAAGACGATCGCCACGAGCGTGATCAGATACGGAATAAACTGGTAACGGCCAGCCCGCCGCATCTCGGCAAACACGGCCGGACTGGCCAGCCGCAGGCCCGTGGCAATCAAGATCGCGGCCAAGGCTGAGAGCGGGATCAGGTTGATCAGCCGAGGGAAGAAGAGCAGGGCGGCGGCGAGCAGGAGGCCGTGCACGATGGCCGCCCGCTTGGTGACGGCGCCGGCGTCGATATTCACGCTCGAGCGGACGATTTCGCAGGTCATTGGCAGCCCACCCAGGAGCCCAGACACGCAGTTGCCAATACCCTGGGCCACCAGTTCACGATTGGCCGGGGTGGTCCGACGGCGGCGGTCGAGCCGGTCAACGGCCTCGGTGGTGAGCAGGGCCTGGATTGAAGCCACCATCGCGATCGTGAGGGCCGCGGAGTAGATGGCCGGGTTGCCGATCTGGGAAAAGTCAGGCGAATGGAGGAAGCCCATGATGCCGGCGAAAGACTCGGCGACCGGTAGCTGCACCCGGTGTGAGGCCTCGATCATCCAGGGTGCGCCGAGCGTTCGCAGCCCGGCCACGGCGGCCATCCCGAAGGCCACCACAGCCAATTGAACCGGGATCCCTGAGGATCGGGTGAACCGCCAACGGCCCCAGATCCAGATCAGGGCCAGCGACGAAAGCCCCACCAGGATCGCGCCGGGGTGGAGATCCCCGAGCAGTTTGAACAATTCGGAAAACGTGTTTTCCCGATCGGGCTGGAAAAACGACATCTCCCCTTCGTAGTCGGTGTCATGGCCAAAAAGATGGGGGATCTGCTTCAGAATCAGGATCACGCCGATCGCCGAGAGCAGCCCGCGCACAACGCTCGTCGGCACGAATGACTTGACAAAGCCACCCTGCGCAAGGCCGAGGACGATCTGGATCAATCCCGCCACCACGACCGCGAGCAGGAGCGCCTCGAGCGAGCCTAGGGCTGCGATCTCGATCGCCACCACAGCCGTGAGCCCGGCCGCCGGCCCCGAGATCATCACTTGGGCTCCGCTGAACCAGCCGACGACCAATCCGGCCACGATGCCGGAAACGATGCCGGTGATCGGGGGCGCCCCAGAGGCCAGGGCGATGCCCAGACACAGTGGCAAAGCCACGAGAAACGTCACCAGCCCTGCGAGAACATCGGGTCGCAGATGCCGCGGGTCGAACGGGGAGTTGCCGACGGAATCGTCGACAGAAATTTTGGAAATCATGGTGGATAAATCTGGGGAGAATGGTTGTGGCTGGGAGGAAGCGGAGGCTGACAAGCAGCCGCCTGGACAGGGAGGCACAAACGCTTTTGGGCGGCTGGTCGGGCTGAAGTCCGGCGCGGATTCAGCCGAACTGGCAGTGGTTTCCGCCAGCCCGCTCAAGGGTGCGCGAAAGCTGCCGAATCGTTACAGCCGCAGCGGGGCAAGCGAGCCGTCGGGCCGGCGATGCCCATGGCAATGGGCCGACATTGTGGCGGTCGAACGGGCCAGCACCAGAAGCCGCGGCTGGCAAGATTCATCGAGTCGCTCGCCGGAGTTCAGCCGTTGGGGCCGCTGCCGTCCGTGTCGCAAACAGGCATCGATCAGTGCCTCGGATTCACGTTCCTCATACGATTCGGTAGTCCGCGACTCCGTCGATTCACCAGTTGGAGCCTTCCACAGCGTTGCTGCGGCGGGAAGCACCAGCCCACACACGGCCAGACCAATGGCGACTATCCTGATCCGGTCCTGGCGACGGCGGGGCCTGGCCGAGTCGCAGAGGAAGCGGTGCCGCGCGGGGGCGGTCGCACCGTGACACCCGAGACTCCCGAGATCAGAAACACCGTCCATCAGATCAGCCCTCCGTCGGCTGCCGGCCGCCAAGGCGGTCAACACGCCCCCAGGTCTTATACCCACAGGGGAACCCGGGGCAAGCCGAATCAACGTCAGCGGATGGGCCCGGCACCCTGTGCTCCTGCACGACGTTTGAGACAGCGGACCTGAACAAGTTCATCACAGGGACGTTGCGCGGAAAAAATAACTGCTCCTGCTGAAAACGGTGTGGGTCGGAGTGGGCCCGGGCCAGGCGCGTCTGAGCCAAATAACGTGTCCGGCTGGATCAAACGAACCCGACGAGATCGCCGATCGTTCGGTGGGCCTCGATCGGGTGCCGCAGTGGAACATCAGAGCGGACCCGATAATTATTTCGGCGACCCACTCGCTCCCGCTCAATCACGCCGGCTCCCTCCAGGTCAGCGATGATCCGCTGCACAGCCCGTTCGGTGATCCCGACGCGGGCTGCCACCTCCCGGAGCACGAGAGAGGGGTTGTGGGCGACCAGAATCAACACGTGCGAGTGGTTTGTGAGAAAGGTCCAGCGGGCGGTCGATGGCGGCGCCAGTGCTGGGTTTCGATCCGAGCTGCTGGTGGATCGACCGTTCAGCCGGCCGGCCGGCTGAACGCGGGTTTTCTTGGTCATGCGGTGGGGTTCCGAAGGGGGCAGGTGAGCTGCGAGCCTACCCACCAACCCTACGTGAGATCATAGCAAGCCGACCAAAATCCCCGCGTGGGCGAAAAAAATCCCCTCCGGCCCGCCGGATTCAAGCCAGCCCGTTCCGGGGCCGAAAAAACTCCGAGAACATGCTATTGACGACAATTATGTCGCGGTATATATTTCGTGGCATGCAGGTCGTGCTTGTCTGCCCCGGTTCCCCCTTCCGCCTCGTTTCCGCATTCTTCCGTTCCGCTTTTCAGGAGTCCTGCCGCCATGCTCGCCACAGCCCTCGTGATTCTGGCCGCAGCCCCGCCGTTGGCATTGTTGGTTGCCGCTGCCTTACCGTCCTCGCTCGCCAACCGTCATCCCCGCACAACGAGAGCCTGGGTCACCGGCCTTTGTGCGGCCACCCTGGCTGCGGCTGTGGCCGCCGCTGGGCTGTTGACGGTGACCGGCCCCGTTGATCGGGCGCTCTTGATCGCGGCTGCTCCGCTCCCGCTCAACCTCGGGATCTACTTCGATTCCCTGACCGCGGTGATGTTTCTCCTGATCTCCGCCGTGGGCTTGGTGATTGCCCGGTTCGCGATTCGTGGCCTCGACGGGGAGCCGGGGCAAGGACGATTTTTCAAGTGGCTGGCATTTACGGTCGGCGCCGTGCTGGCGATGGTCGTCTCCCGCAACCTTCTCATGTTCACGGCTGCCTGGATGCTCACGAGCCTCGGGCTCCACCAGTTGCTCCTCCAATATCCCGACCGACCCTGGGCGGTATGGGCCGCCCGCAAGAAGTTTCTGGTGAGCCGACTTGGTGATGCCTTCTTGATCGCGGCGCTCGGTCTGACTTTGTGGTGCTTCGGCAGCACCGACTACGCCACTGTCTTCGCCCAGGCCGAGGCCCTCGCGGCCGACGGCAGTCTCGGCTGGTGTGGCACCGCCATCGGGCTCTGCTTCGTGCTCGGTGCGATGACAAAATCGGCCCAGGTGCCGTTCCACAGCTGGCTACCCGACACGATGGAGTCGCCCACGCCAGTCTCGGCCTTGATGCATGCCGGGATCATCAATGCCGGCGGCTTCCTCGTGATTCGGCTGAGCCCGCTGATCTCGCTCTCCCATCTGTCGCTCGACCTGCTCGCGGTGGTGGGGGCGATCACGGCCCTGTGTGGCGGCCTGGTGATGCTCTCACAGACGAGCATCAAGCGCTCGCTCGCCTTTTCCACGGTGGCCCAGATGGGCTTCATGATGCTGCAGTGTGGACTGGGAGCTTTTTCGGCCGCCTTGCTCCACATCGTGGCCCACTCCGCCTACAAGGCTCATGCCTTTCTCTCCTCGGGGAGCGTGCTCGAGGCCGCGGCCCGGCTCAAGACCGATGCCAGGCCGACGGTCCGGGGCTTCGCGGCGGTGGGTCTCCTGCCGGTGGCGGTGGCGGTGGCGGGCGGTCTCTGCCTGACAGCCTTCGGCGTCGCCGGGATCGATCCACTCAAGAAGCCGGGCATGGCTGTGCTCGGCCCGGTGCTTGTGATCGCCCTGACCACGCTCATCTGGCAGGGTTTTGTCAGTGGCAAGATCAGGATCGCAGTGACCGGAGTTGCAGGTGCGGCCGGTGTGGCTGCTGCCTACGTGGCCGGTGTGACGGGGTTCGACCAGCTGCTGGCCGCGTCGAGCGTTGCCCGGACGGTGCCGTCGCCTTCGGGTGTCGACCTCGTGGTGGCAGGCATCGTGGTGGCGGGCTTCCTGGCCGTGTTCGGGATTCAGTCGGCGGCAACCCTGCTCGCACGGCTGCCGTTGGTGCGAGCGCTGCATGTCCACGCGGCCAACGGGTTTTACCTCGATATCCCAGCCCGGCAAATCACCGCTCGCTTCTGGGGGCTCACCACGCCCGTGCCGTGATTCAGTCTTTTTGCTGATCCCTGCCACCTCTTTTTGTCGCTGAAATCCGCCACCTGGAGCCCCTACCATGCCTACCGCCTCCCGCACGATCGTCGCCAGCGGCCCTGCCGTATCGGCCCCTCGCTATCCCGTCGCTACCCCCTCGCAACTCGTGCAGGTGAATGCCGCGATTGGCGAGGTCACGGCTCTGATTCCACCCCTTTGGCCGCTGGAAGATTACGTGGCCGTCAACCCGTTCCTCGGTTTTGCACCGCGGCGGTTTCTCGATGCTCGACAACTCCTGCGGGATGTCCGCGACTGCGAGTTGCTCCTGCCCGCGACCCACTTCCATGACCTCTTAGACCGAGGCGAGATCACTGCGTCCGATGTGGAGCGGGCGTTTCGTCAGTGTCTGGAGGCTTACCCCGATCAATACACCGGCCGCAATCCCCAGCGGCTCACCCAGGCGCTCTCCGAGCAGGCGGTGGCTGACGTGGCGGGCAGCCTGTCCGCCACGGTCGCCGCAGCCGAGCGGCGGTATCACGCGGTCAGCGAAGTGGTCGATCGCCGGCTCGGCAGCAGTTGGTCGAGTCATGTGATTACCGACATTTCGCGGCATTGCGGTCTTCACTACGATCGCGGCCAGGCCGCCTGGGCTAGCCCCTGGAAGCATCTGCCGCTGTATGAAGCCTGGCGGGAAGCCTTTCGGATCAGCCGGCGAATGGATTTGCTGGGCCTGAAGGGATTCCGCAAGTTCGTGGCGGGCCTGCCGGCCGAGCCAGATCAGGCCGTCTCAGCGCTGTTGGGCCGGCTGGCCGTACCGGAAGCCCACTGGCGGCCGTTTCTACTCTGCGAACTCTCATCGGTGGCCGGCTGGGCCTCGTTTCTTCGATACCGGCTCTGGCATGCCACGCTCACCGACGGCTCCACGATCGACGAGCACCTGGTCGGATTGCTGGCGATCCGGCTGGCGTACGATGTGGCCTTGGCAGAACTCCATCCCGATGTGGTGAGTCCGGCCGGAAGCCTGTTTCCGGCGGTTGGCGACACGACTGGGCGAACCGAGCCGGCCGAGGGTGTGCTGGCTCGGTATCTGTTCCAGGTGGCGGCCGAGGTGGCCTACCGGCGGCGGCTCTGCCGGTCGCTGGTGGACCACGCGGACGTCGAGCGGGCAGATCCCGCGTGCGAAACAGCCGCAGTTCCAACACAACCGGCAGACGGAGCCAGACGGGTTCCAGCGCTGGCCGGTGAGCGGGATGTTGCCAGCCCCGCCCTCGCCTTGCCGGCTGCTACCAAGACACTCCAGATGGTCTTCTGTATTGACGTGCGGTCGGAGGTGTTTCGGCGGAAGCTCGAGGCCATCACGACCGACGTCGAAACCTTCGGTTTTGCCGGCTTCTTCGGGATGTCACTGGAATTCGTGCCGGTGGCCGCGACCCATGGGCCGGCCCAGTGCCCGGTGTTGTTGATGCCAGGCTTCCGGGTGACCGAGCAGGTGGCGGGAGATCCTCGGGCCACGGCCCAGGCGGCGGCCAACCGACGCCGGCTGCGGCTGACGCGGAAGGGCTGGAAGGCATTTCAGACTTCGGCCACGAGCTGCTTCTCGTTTGTCGAGACGCTCGGCATTGCCTACCTCCCCAAGCTCGTCACCGACTCGCTCGGCTGGACGCGGCCGGTGCTGTCCGCCGATGACGATGGCGTGCCGCGGCGGCTGCGGGGGGCCGTGGGGCCCGACGTCCATGCGGCAGGTGCCGACGCAGTGCCGCTCGAGCGGCGGATCGATCTGGCCACAGGGATGCTCCGCAACCTCGGCCTCGTGGAAAATTTCGCCCGGATCGTGGTGATTTGCGGCCATGCCTCGGAAATGGTCAACAATCCCTACCAGGCCGGCTACGACTGCGGCGCCTGCGGCGGCCACTCCGGCGAGCCCAATGCCAGGGTGGCGGCGGCGCTTCTCAACGACCCGGCGGTGCGGCAAGGGTTGGCCGAGCGCGGGATCTCGATTCCGGCCGACACCTGGTTTGTGCCGGCGGTGCATGTCACGACGACCGACGAGATCCAATTCCTCGACACCGAGGGCCTGCGGGCCACCCACACCGAAGCGTTTCGCCACGTCAAGCGCTGGATGGCGACGGCTGGTGCGGCGACGCGGCTCGAACGGAGCCGCCGGCTGGGGGCGGACGCGACAAAACTTCCGGCCACTGATTCGGCTGGTCGCGCCAGAGCGGCCGCTGTTACCGAGGCCAGCGTGCTGCGGCGGAGCCGCGACTGGTCGGAGGTGCGGCCGGAATGGGGGCTGGCGGGCAATGCTGCCTTCATCATCGCGCCGCGGTCGCGGACGATCGGCCTTGACCTCGGTGGCCGCACTTTCATGCACAGCTACGAGCAGGACCGTGACCCGGAGGGCGCGGTGCTGGAGTTGATCATGACCGCTCCGATGATCGTCACGAGTTGGATCAACCTTCAGTACTACGCTTCGGCAGTCGACAACCGGTCCTTCGGCAGCGGCAACAAACAGATCCACAACGTGACCGGGCAGTTGGGGGTTTTGCTCGGCAACGGCGGCGACCTGATGACGGGCCTGCCTTGGCAGGGGGTGTCAGACGGCCGGCAGCTGATGCACGAACCGCTGCGGCTGGCGGTGGTGATCGAGGCTGGCCGGCCGGCGGTGACCCGAGTGATCGAGAAGCACCGAATGGTGGCCGACCTCTTGGAGAACGGCTGGCTTACCGTGCTCGTCCGCGAAGGCGACGACTTCTACCGTTGGTCGGCCGACGGAGAGTGGCTCCCCGAGCCAGCTCGGTCGGTGGCGGTGTGAGACCGGCGGCCGCTGCCCGCCTGCTCGTCAGCCGCCCAGGGCGGCGGCGAGCCGGTCGTAGGCGGTCCACAGGCCCACGACGAGGAAGCCGGCCGCGGAGAGCCAGAGCAAGAGATCCCAGGCCCGGGAGGGTGCGAGCCGCGGGTCGGCGTCGGCATGCCGAAACCAGAGCACGGCCACACCGAGGGCGGCGAGCATGATTGCCTGGGCCACGCCGCTGGCGAGCACCATGGCCACTGGCGCGTCGATCGCCAGGGCGAGCAGGCCGGCCAGGAGCACCCAGGCCGCGGAAAGCCGCCGGATGAACTGGCCGCGGGCCGCGGCCGCGGCGGGAGAGCCGGGCGGGTCGCCCGCGGGCGCGAGGCCCTGCATCGCCAGGCCATCGGCCACCATCCGGGCGTTGCCGGCGGCGGCCACGAAGAGCGTGGAATAGAGCACGGCGAAGGCGCCCCAGCGGAAGACGATGCTCGCCCAGTCGCCAAACACCGGGGCATACATCGCCCCGAGCGTGCGGACCATCTCGCTGCCGGCGGGCACGAGGCCGAGCCGGCCGAGCGTGGCGGCGCCCAGCAGGTAGAAGGCGATGGTGACCAGCGTGTAGATGAGCATCGAGCCCCAGGCATCGAGCTGCATCACCGCCAACCAGCCGCGGGCTCGACGAGCCCAGGCTGGCGAGTCGTCTCGCGGGCCCACCGCCCGGCCATAGCCCTTCTCCAGGCACCAGTAGGGGTAGATCATCAGTTCGCTTGCTCCCACGCCGATGATCCCGAAGGCGGCCAAGCCCACGGCCAGGGGTGAGCGGCCGCCGGTGGCGGGCGGGATCGAGGGCACGAGACCGCTGGCGAGTTCGCCCGCCGAGATCGCCCAGGCGGCGTTGCGTTGGAGCAGCGCGAGGGCCAGGAGTGTGACGGCTGTAAACACCGCCACGAGCACCACCGAAATCCGCTCGATCGCGGCGTAGCGGCCCACGAGCAGGAGGCCGGCGGTCGCCGTCGCGGCGACGACCGTCCAGAGCGTCGTGTCGGATGGTCTGGGGAGCGCGGCTGCGGCAGCTTCGAGGCCGTCCACGGTATCCGGAGCGGCCTTGCTGATCCGCGCCGCGGCGAGTTCGTCGTAGGCGGAGTTCCAGGCGCGGCCGGCCGCCGAGACGGGCACCGCCGCGGCCAGCGACTGGGCCACACCTGCCACGATCCCTCCCTGTTGCAACAGGATCAGCACCGTCATCGCAGCCCAGCCCCACCAGATCCAGTTGCGGCCGGCGAACCGCGGGCCGGGCACACGGTCGAAGGCCTCGAGCGGCGTGCGGCCCCAGGTGAGGGTGGTGCGGCCGATCTCGATCTGGGCTGCCACCTTCACTCCGCAGCCGATCAGAATCAGCCAGAGCAGAGCGAAGCCGGCCGTGGCTCCGACGGTGGTGGTGGCGATCAGCTCGCCCGAGCCGACGATCGAACTGGCGAGAATGATCCCCGGACCCAGGTGGGTGAGTTTCGCCGCGAGTGACCGCGGTGGTTCCTGAGGCATCGGGGCGGAGCCGGGGGAAGCGACCATGCGGCGAGGCTACCGGGTAGCCCGCACAAAAACGACTTCCGCCACTCGATCAGCCGTTTGAACGGCAAACAGGGAGCGGAGATTTCCGCGCTCAAACACGCGAAGTCCTGCTCGGAGCGGATCGCCGGCCTCTTCCGGTGCTTCCGCCAGCAGCTCGTCCACCGCCGTCCGCCCGAGGCCAGCCTCGCAACCGCTTTCAACGGGGCGGTCGCCGCAGGCTTGCCAACGCCGGCCGGCGCCGAAGGCGACCGCCGTCAGCGCCGCCGCGAGCAGCAGGGCATTCGGCTCAGGCACCGCGGAAAACGTCACCACATCGGCATACGTCCGCCGTTCCCAGCCGAGAATCTCGCCGGGATTCGTCGGCGAGAGCAGCGGGAAGGCGTAGGCCGGCGTGATCGACACATCCCACCTGCCGCTTGCGGCCAGTGTGACGTCGATCTCGAGGTGGCCGTAGTGCTTGCCGCCCGAAACAAGCTCGTCGCCCGCCCACACTTCCGGGGCATCGGCATGGGCGAGGAATGTCTGAAACGGATTCGTGAGATCGCTCTGCGGCCCGCGGAGCCCGTCGCCGCTGGCGCCCACGTCGTAAAAGTGGATGCCGTCGACGAATGAGTGTTCATACATCTCGTCGTGGCCCGAGAAGACGGCCGCGACGTCATAGAGGGCCAAGAGCGGCGTCAGCACCCGCAGTGGCTGGCCCGACTGGGTATCGAAGCCGGTGCCGGTGCCGGCCGGGTAGCCGTGCGGGCCCACGGAGTAGGCGGCATGGTGATACTGCACGAACGTGATCTGGCCGGCGGCCTGGGCCGACTGCAACTGGCCTAAGAGCCACTGGTATTGGGACGAGCCGGGCATGTAATCGGGGATCTGCGGGTTGGCGGCGGTGTCGAGGAAGAAGTTCGTGTCGGTCGTCGTGTTGTCGCTACCGCCGTTGCTCGAGTCGATCGTGAGGAGCGTGACAGGGCCGAAGTCCACCCGGTGGTAGCGGCCGGTATGGTCGGCGAAGACGGCCCCGTTGTCGGGCAGGTCGAAATAGGTCTGAAACTTGGCCACGCCGGCCGTCGCGGCGGCGGGTGAGTAGCCGCCGAGGGCCCCGGGGCCGCCGTAGTTTTCGTGGTTGCCCAGGCCCGGCACGAGCGCTGCGCTCGCGGCCACGCTGCCATACGGACCGGCGGAGTGCCGCCAGAATTCGTCCCAGTCGCGTTGCTCGCCGCCGCTTTCCACGAGGTCGCCGGGCAGGGCGATCAGCGTGGCCCGACCCGCCGCTTGGGCCGCGGCCGCCCGGGCCGCCACGATCGCGAGATTCTGGGTGTAGCCCACGGTCTGCGTGGCGGGGTAGAGCCCGCCCACCCAGGCTGGTCGGTTCGCTCCCGGCGGCGCGGCCCAGCCCACGCGGGCGGCGGCCGACTCGGGCTCGGTCTCGGGATCGGAATAGACAAACAGCCGCACGCCGCTGCCGGTCGCGAGGCCGCTGGTCGTGGCCGAGGGGATCGGCGTGGCCACGGTTCCGCCTGCGGTGCTCCCGCCCTGGCTCACTGCATAGGGATAGGCCGTGGCAGCGGGGAGTCCGGTCACCCGCACCGAGTGCAGCCAGGGCAGGCCGGCGTAGCGGTCGCCGGCGGGCTCGGCCGCCTGGTAGTCGAGCGTGGCGGCGAGCGTGGGCGACGAGGTGAAGGTCTGCCCGTTGATCGAGAGCGAGCCGGGATCGGCCGCGTCGCTCAGCCAGCGGATTGTGATCGCGTCGCTCGCGGGGTTTTGCAGGTAGGGCGTGACGCGAAAGTCAGCGCCGCAGGCGGCGGCGGCTGCGATCGGGAGCAGCAGGGCGGCGGTGACGAGCGATTCGAACGTAGCCATTTAAGGGATTCTACACCTGGCCGCATGGCCTTGATGCAGCGTGCATGGCGTGCATCATCCAAGCCCGGATGGATAAGCCCGGATGGAGCCTGGGCTTTGCGAGGTGGGGGAGCCCGGTATCCATGCGGTGGGCTACAAGCAACTGCCGCCGCCTGGGAGCCGCCGGCGGAGGAAGTTCATCCGCTCCTCGATCGGCAGGGCGAGCCGGCGGCGAATCAGGTCGTCGAATGGCCGTGCTGATTCGGCCTCGAGCGCGGCAAGGGGCGAGACTCGGCGCTACATCCCGGGGGCGATGCGGGGTGCGGACCGGCCAGGCACGCCGTAGACGAGTGAGTCGGCGGGCACGCACGAGAGGGCGCAGGAGTTGGCTGAGATCACCACGCGGTCGCCCACACTGATCCGTGGACCGACGGTGGCGTGCATACCTATAAACACATCCGCGCCCACGGTCGCCGAGCCGCCGAGCGTGGCGTAGGGAGAGAGCACGGAGTAGTCACCCACCGAAGCATCGTGGCCGAGGCTCGTGTGGTAGTTGAGCACGGCATAGTCGCCGACTTGAGTGTCGACGCTCACGACCGCCTGTGGGCAGATGACCACGCCCGTGCCGAGCTGGGCCGAGTCGGCGATCACGGCGGTGGGATGCGCGAGCGCGAGAAACCGGCCACCCCGGGCGAGGAGGCCCTCGGTCACCTGCCGCCGCACCCGCGGGATACCGATGCCGAGCAGCAGGTAGTCACCGGCGGCAGGCTCGAAGTCGCTCGGACGGCCCACGATCGAAAGCGGGCAGCCGGTGCCGGCGAGGCAGCAAGCGTCTTCTGAGAGCATGCCGGCCAAGCGGTGGGCGTGGTCGGGCCAGGTCTGCCGGGCCCATTCGGCCACCTCGCGGCCAAAGCCGCCGGCGCCCACGATCAGGATCCGCCGGCAGTCGGCGGGCGGCAGGGGGTGGGTGGACGAATGAGCCATCGTGAACCAAGTGTGCCTTGCGGTGACAGACAGTGTCATGCGGAATTTTGCCCGCGGGCCCATCAGGCCGCCGTCAGCGGCCGCCGTCGACGCCGATCGTCTGGCCCGTCACAAAGGCCGACTGGGGCCCGGTGAGAAACTCGATCGCGCCCACCACGTCGGCCGCCTGGCCAAGCCGGCGGAGGGCCGAGCGGCTGGCGATCCGGCCGCGGTTGGAGTCGGAGAGCGAGGCGGAAAGGTCGGTCTCGAGGAAGCCGGGGGCCAGCGAATTGACGCGGATGCCGCGGGGACCGAGTTCGCGGGCGAGGCTGCGGGCGAAGCCGTCCATCGCGGCCTTGGTGGCAGCGTAGACGGCGAGGCCGGGCGAGCCGCTCTCGGCCACCACCGACGAGACGACTGTGATCGAGCGGGTTGCGGGCGGCACCGGACGACCGGGCCCTCTCGCGCCGGCGAAGCCGGGTGAGTCAGCGGGCGGCGGGTTCGCCGGCTCGGCCGCCGCGGCGCTGCCGTCTCCGCCACCGGCAGCGAGCAATTGCCGCACACACTCCCGCACGAAGATGATCCCGCCGCGCACGTTGACCGCGAGCATGGCGTCGATCTCGTCGTCGCGCATCATCGCGAGCACACCCTCATGGGCGATCGCCGCATTGGCGATGCAGTGGTCGATCCGGCCGAACCGGGCTGCCACGTCGGCTACAAACCCACGAAGGGCATCGCTGTCAGCGGCGTCGAGCCGGGCCGTCAGCAGTCGGACCGGGTGGGCCGCCGCGAGGGCGTCGAGTTCGGCGGAGCCCGAGCGAGAGAAGGTGGCCACGCGATCGCCGCGGCCGAGCAGGTGCTCTACGATCGCGAGCCCCAGCCCGCGGGAGCCTCCGGATATGACACTGACAGGCGCAACTGGCATTGTGACCATGCGGGAAAAAAGGGGACGCAGCTCATTTCCGCTGCACAGGATCGTTGTGTCGCGGCTCGGCGGCCCTCACCCGCGGCGCGAGGTTTTGCCGGCGGCGGTGGTGGCGATTCGCGCCACGATCTCGAGCACCCGTGGCACGCTGTGGGGCTCGAGCACCTCGCGGCAGTGGGCGAGCACGGCGGCCTTGAGATCGACCCCGTCGCCGCCGGCCGCGGCGGTAGCCTCAGGGGTGAGCGTGATCTCGGCGGCCACCAGTTCGCCCGTCACACTGCTGGGCACCCCATACACGCGGGCTTCAGCCACGCCAGCCACCGCGCGGATCACCTCCTCCACCCGCTTGGGAAACACCTTCGCCCCGCCCACGATGATCGCGTCGGTGCGGCGGCCGGCAAACACATAGCGGTCGCCTTGGAGTTCCACCAGGTCGCCGGTGCCAACTTCGGCTGCGTCGCGGGAGGTTCTTACCAACAGCTCACCGTCGCGGCGGACATTCAGCGCTAATCCCCCCGGCAGTGGCCTGCCGAGCCACTTGGCGGGAAAGCCCGGCTTGGAGTCGGCCACTCGGTAGACCTCACCGAGTTCGGTGGTGGCATAGACCTGCGTGATGCCGGCCTGAGGAAAGGCCGCGCGGGCCCGCGCCAGCAGGTCGGCGTCGGCCGCCTCACCGCCGAGCGTGATCCGAGTGAGTTTGTTCCGCGCGAGCACGGCCGGGTCGGCCGAGGTGAGCAGCCTCCGCAGGAGCGTGGGCGTGGCAGGGAGAATCGCTACGTCCTCGTCGACGATCGCCTGGGCAACAACGTCGGGGTCGCGGCTGGCGGGCACCACGAGCCGACCGCCGGTGAGGAGCGCCTGTGCCCAGACCTGGATCCCAGCCCAGCGGGTGGCGTCGTAGACAAACAGCCAGGCGAGGTCGTGCCACTGGGCCGCGAGTCTGGCCGAGGCGAGCACCGATTCCCACGAGTGTCGCACGAGCTTGGGGGGCCCCGAGGTGCCGGAGCTGGCCACGGTCACATGGGGCACAGCCGCTTCCATCCCGATGGGGCCGCGGTCTGCAGCCAACACCGGAGGCAGCGTGAGCGAGTCGTCCACCGGTGCCCAATCGTGGAGTTCGCCGAGCAGATCCCGTGAGTCGTCAGCCAGAAAGGCCACGGGCGTGCCCTGCTTGCCGCAGGCGGCGGCGAGCGCCACGATCGCCTCGGGCCGTCGCACCCGGGCGATCACACCCCGCGGCTGGGTGACGTTGAGCTGGTCTTCAAGGCTCGCGATCGCGCGGGCGAGTTCGCCGTAGGAGATACTCCGACGGGCGTCGCTACCGGCCTCGGCCACGATGGCCACCCGGTTGGGCGTGGTCGCGGCCACCTCCCGGATCACACATCCGAGTCGTTCATCGGCGGGAGCATCGAGCGAGGCGGGCAGCACTTCAGCGGAGGGCATGCGGGGGTCCGTTGCTGGGCGTCTCAATCACCGGCCGCTCCCCATTGAGCGGCCCTGAATTGAGAAGCTTCTATAATACGTCAGCGTGCCAAAAAGGCACCGAAATTTAGCCGGGCCGGGGCGGGGTTTGTTGCGGGCTGCCGCACCCCCAAAAAAGCCCCCGGCTTCACAGTCCGGCGGCCTGGCGGTAAATCGCCACCAGGTCGCCCACGGTTCGCACGGTTCGCCCGCCGCCGGCGGTGCGAAAGGGATCCTGGCCGAGCGCCCGCTCGAGCAGCACGACGGTCTGGGCGAGGTCGAGCGAGTCGAGCCCGAGGTCGGCGGAGAGCAGCATCTGCTCCTCCACACTTGTCACACCGCGGCCGGTATCCCGGAGCACGGTCTGGATCGCACTGGCCACGGCGGCTTCGATGGTGTCAGTCATGAAATGGTGTCAGTCATGCAAGTGGTTCGATCCGGAATGCGGGTCGGAGTGCCTGGTGTTGATTGGTCGCCGCCCGGCCCGGTGCGACGCTCCCCAATGTACGCCAGCGCGACTCGCACCGGGAGCGTGTCGTGCAGCGGCTCTCAGCGCGGGTTCGTGCCGCTCGTTGCCAGGGACAGCCGCTCGGAGCCCAGCGGCAACGATAGGATCCGGCCGCCCGGCTGCACCCCGGCGGCGGCCGGGGCGACCGAGTCGCGACTGCCCCAGGCCACGAGCCAGGGGCTCGCCGGATCGTCTGCCCAGTTTATGAGCATGAGCGAGTTGATGGTCCAGCCGGGCTCGATCTCGTCGAGGCTGACGCCGGTGCTCGAATCGCAGAGCCGTATTACCCGGTCGTTGGCGGCGATGATCGCGCGGCCCTCGGGGGCCCAGGCGAGCCCCTTCACCGCCGTCATCGGCGAGCACCAGGCCGCGGCCGTCGTAGCCGAACACAGCCACCTGTCCCGTCCGCGGATCCACCGCCGACTGGGCCATGGACGTGGCGACCGGCTTGCCGCTCCGGGTGACCTCACCCGTGCGGAGATCGACGTCGTCCCTGCTCACCTCGCCGTGTGTCAGCGGAGTCAGCAGGGCCACAAGCCTGCCTACTGAGGGGACGGCACTTTAGGCTCGGCACTTACACGCCGTCGCGGCAGCCGGTCACCACCCCGGCATCGCCCGGCAGCTAGGCGATGCCCGCCACCCGGTCAGGATGCTTGGGCAGCATGGCGATGAGTTCCCCGGTGATCGCGTTCCAGAGTCGCGGCTGGCGAACGGTGCCGCCGGTCGCAAACCTCCCGCCGTCGCCCGACAAAGCGACGATTCCCAGATGGCGGCGGTGTCCTTTGAACTCCCGCTCGATCGCCCCGGTGTCGGCGGCGATCGCGAGCGCCTGATCGTGCGACACGGCCACGACGGAGTCGGCATCGAGGAAGCAGAGGGATTCGATGTTCGACTGCTCTGCCAGGCCGGGCACATCGGCGAAGGGCCGGCCGGTGACGACCGGGCCGGTCGAATTTCCGGTGGCGTCGACAGGCTCGACCGAAAGCACCCGCGCGGCACCCGCCCAGGCCAGTCTCCTGCCATCGGGAGCGAATGCGATGCTGAAGAGCGGCGCCTGTTCGTGGGCCACCTCGCGCAGGAGTGCTCCGGTCGCCGGCCGCCAGAGCCGCGCCCGGCCGCGGCACCAACAGCCACACGGCTGCCGTCGGCTGCAACGCGAATCGAGTAGAGATCCGGCAGCCCCGGCTCGGCCCGACTGGCTGCCATCCGGCTCGTGTTGAGCAGGATCGCCTCTTCGCCATGCAGCCGGGCTTCGAGTCAGCGACCGACGAGCGAACCCGCCAGCTCCGGATCGATCGCCTCGTGGACGGTGGCAAACCCGCCCCGACCGACCTCCCGCACCGCGGTAAACCGGCCGAGCGTGGCCGGGAGCGCGGGCTGATCCGCCACAGCCTCACGGCGGTCGCGATACTCCGCGCCGACCTGGTTGAGCAGGAGAAGCAGATCGACCTTGGCGTGGTCGACCGCGTCGGTAGCGGTTTCAGTCCCCTCATCCGCCGCCGATCCCCGCCCGACCAGGCGGTCATTGAGCGCTGCCAACCGATCGGCATCGGGGCAGGGCTCTTCCGGCTCTGGGAGTGGTCCGGGCTTTGTCATCGGGATGGGGTGGCTGGCACCTCTCGCGATCGGGGAGTTCCCTCAACGGTCGCCACGATACCCTGGGAATTCGTTTGGAGCCCGGCCGATGCCCTGCCCGACGCAGCCGGCGTCTGGCCCATGCCCGCCCTCGCTCTTCAGAGGCTGCCCGTCGATAGCCTTGGAGCCATGACATGACTGGACGACAGTTTTATGACTGGCAGACCGCGGGTGGCGCGGACGACGTGATGCGGATGGTGGATGCGCTCGAGCGTGCCGAACTGCATTGGTGCGCGATCGGCGGGATCGCTGTCAACTACTGGGCTGCCGAGCCCATGGTGACTCGGGACGTCGAGTTCGTCGTGGCCGTGGACGAGACAGCACGGGCTGTTGCCGCGTTGGAAGCAGCGGGCTTTCGAGCGGAGCGACACGCGTGGTCGGTCAACTTCCAGGGGCGTTCCCAGGTGAGCCTCCAACTCAGCACCGCAGACTTTTATCGTGATTTCCCGATCCGCTCGGTTCCCGCGGACGTCCATGGGATTCTCCTGCGGGTGGCGGCCCTGGAAGACACCTTGGCTGGCACGATCAAAGCCTGGCAAACCCCTGAACGCAGGCGGAGCAAGGCGATCAAGGATCTCGGCGACATCGCCCGCCTAGTCGAGTCTCACCCGCAGCTGCGGCCGATTCTGCCAGCCGACGTCAGTGACGCGATTGGCGGGATCTAAACCGGGGAGTTCGTGAGAGCTGCGTCGCCGTCGGGCACGAAGGCGGCGTCTGACCGCACGATCTCGCCGAGCTGCTGGAGCGAGCGGTACCAGATCTTGCGGACGGCCGCCTCCGACTTGCCGATTTCGAGGGCGATCTCGTCGAAGCCCCGGCCCTCCCAGTGTCGCAGGCGAAGCACCGCCCGGCCGTCGTCGGACAGCCCCGCGATCGCCTGCTCCAGAGCAGTGGCATCCTAGCGGCGGATCGTGGATGCCTCCGGCCCAGCGTGCACCCGCGGCATGATCTCGCCGGGATCGCTGTGCTCGCATTCGGCCAGCCGCACCACCTGCCCGCACGTGACCAAGCTCCGCTACAAAAGGTTCTTCTCCTCGTTTGCGACCTGCCGCGGCTGCGGCTATCGCACGCGAAGCAAGACGGTCGAACGGGTGCGGGAGCCGACCAGCACCCAGAGCGGCCTGGAAACGATCACCGAATCCTGCCAGCACTGCGGCAAGACCGACACCTCCACCAGGGCGATCCCGCAACACGTGAGCAGCGACGATTCCTTCTGGTCGGGCTCGTCGTTCGGCGGCGGGTCATCCTTCGGCAGCAGCGACTCCGGCGGCGGCAGCTCCTCCGGCGGCGGCGCCAGCGGCAGTTGGTGAGAATCGGACGCGACCGCTGCCGACATCGCCCTTTCCCTCCCGCTGCCCGAGGGATATACTTTGTAGATACTTCGCAAAACCCAGAGCGGATCACGGCATGGCATCGGTGCAGAAATGGGGCAATAGCCTGGCTGTTCGGATTCCGGCCCGGCTGGCGGAGAGTCTGTCGATCCGCGAGGGCACGCAGATCGATCTGGAATGCGAGGCCGGCGCAGTCGTGATGCGACCCAAGACTCGGCCGCAGCATCGATTGTCTCAACTGCTCCGCGGCTGCACCCCCTCAAAGCTCCACGGCGAAACCGACTTCGGGCCTGACGTGGGCGCCGAGGTCATCGACTGATGGCCGCGTATGTTCCCGATCGCGGCGACTTCATCTGGATCGACTTGAATCCGCGGCAGGGGCGGGAGCAGTCCGGGCACCGGCCGGCCCTCGTGCTCAGCCCGAAGGCCTACAACCGCAAGACGAATCTTTGCGTGATCTGTCCGGCCACCCGGCAGGCCAAGGGCTATCCCTTCGAGGTTCTCCTCCACACGGCCGACGGAACGACGAGCGTGATCCTCGCCGATCATGTCCGATCGGTTGACTGGAAGCAGAGGAAGGCCCGCAAGATCGAGACGGTTTCCGACCAAGTGCTCAACGACGTCGTCGGCCGCCTCGAAGCGTTGCTGATCAACCCCGACTGCTGACCGCCGAAAAAGGGGACGCGACTCATTACCAGGTGTTAACCCTGCCCGTCGCCGTTCGCAGCGAGGGCGGCGGATGCTGTTTGCCAGGATCCGGCGACGCCCCGGCCGCTTGACACAAACGTATACGGCCGTACATACTTCCGGCATGTCCACTGCTGAAAAACGACTGCTCACCGCCGCCGAGTATCTGGCGATCGAATCGGCCGCCGAGATTCGCCACGAGTTTCTCGACGGCGAGATGTTTGCCATGAGCGGCGGCTCCCTCTGGCACAACCTCATCAAGGACAATTTCGCCCGAGCCGTCGCCAATCGGCTCTCCGGCGGCACCTGCCGCGTGGTCACGAGCGACCAGCGGCTCAAGGTGGATGCGACCGGGCTCTACACCTACCCCGACGTGCTCGTCTTCTGCGGGCCGCCGCAGATGGAAGACGGCGTGCACCACACGCTCACCAATCCCGTGCTCGTGGCCGAGGTGCTCTCCGACTCCACCGAGAAGTACGACCGCGGGATCAAGTTTGGCCACTATCGCCGGCTCGAGACCCTTCAGGAGTATCTGCTCATCGCCCAAGACCGGTTCTCGGTCGAGCTGTTTACACGGCAGGGCAATGGCAGCGGCGCCGCCGGCAGCGACAGCTGGCTCCTCTCCGCCGCCAGTGAGCGGGAAGCCGAAGTGCGGCTGGCATCGCTAGGGATCGCCGTGCCTCTTGCGGAAATCTACGAAGGAGTCGAATTCCCGCCAGCGGCCCCGGCCCGGTAGACCAGACTGCCGCCGTCCCGGTTCTGCAACCACTGACGCATGGTACGCTCAAGTTCATGTCGCCTGGATCGTTTGTCGCCTGATCACGCGCTCGCCGGAAACTTCCCGTGCCCACTCCGATCCTCGAAGTCGCCCGCCGAGCAGATGAGTTTTTCATGGGAACCTCGCCGATCCATGCGGCGATGCGCCGGCTGACGCAGGCACTCGCCGACATGCAGATTCCTTTCGCCATCGCCGGCGCTATGGCAGCCAATGCCCACGGCCACCGACGGACGACCGCCGACATCAATATTCTGATTCGGCGAGACGATCTGCTCCGATTCAAGGAGCGGCATGACGGGCTGGGCTGGCTCGACACGGTCGCAGGCTCCAAGAGTTTCCGTGACACCATCCATGGGGTCAGGATCGACGTGCTGGTCGTCGGGGATTTCCCGGGAGACGGGCTCCCCAAGCCGGTGTCGTTTCCTGCTCCGGAGTCCGTCGCCGAGACGGGGGCCGACGGCATCCCATATCTTTCCCTGAACACGCTGCTCGAGCTGAAGCTTGCCAGCGGCATGACGGCGGCGCATCGGCCACAGGATCTGGCCGACGTCATCGAACTGATCCGGGTCAACCGCCTACCCCTCGTGCACGCCGATCGCCTAAATCCGCTCGTGGCGGAGAAATATCGGGAGCTCTGGCGAGCCGCGCAGGTGGTCGACGACGTCTGAGCCCGCGACTCGCACCGGGGCGTCACAGCCACGGGCCGCTCACGGCAGACCGTCGTTGCGGCCGGCCGACTCGCGGAACACGTCTCGATCGACGCGTCAAGCACGATCATCGGGTGTCGCGTTCCGCCCGCACCGCGGCAGCCGGCGACATCCGCAGCTTGGCCCCCGCCCGCCGCAGCGGCCGTGCTACAAACTCGCCCTCCGTTGGCAGTTCAACCACCCGCCGCAGTTCGGCCAACAGATAGTTGGTCAGCGGCTGCCCGGCATGCGCGGCACATGCCTAGCTACCGGGCCGTGAAGCGATGGTGCTGGACGAGCCCCCGACGCCCAATGGCAGGCTTCGCGAAGCGGCGTTTTTCCCCATGATCATCCCGGCTTTGCAAGCAGCCGGGCTAGGCATGCCGTCGCAAACCGGGCCTGCCCCAGAGCCGTGTCGGCGTCGTCGGCGTCGTACTCATCCGTGGGGATGAAGTCGATGTCGCCGTAGAAGCTGAACTCCCGCTCCTTGCGGAGTTCCTTGGAGGCTGTGGCCAGCACATCAAGTTCCTCAGCCGAAATCTTTTCGAATCGGCCGGCCTGCTCCAGGAGCAAATCACCGACATCGTGAATCTTGGGGGGATCCACACCGACGCACCGAAGCATTCCCTTGAGGGCCAGTTCCACGACCTCCTGACTCTCACGCACCACGTCCGAAAACGCCTCCCGCGCGTGCAGCACCTCGAGCGCTGCGAGCCGGTCGTCGCACTTGCGGTGATATCCGGCCGCGAGTTCGTTGGTGGTCACAGTTCTACGACCTCACCCGGGCGAAAATCGGGCTTGTAGTCCCAAAAAAAGCCGCCCTTGAACGTCTTCCGAGTCGATCCGAGCGTCTTCATCCGAGCCCGCAGGCCCGCGAGGTAGTCCCGGAGGACATGGTCGCGGTCGTGGAGCATGACGCACCAGAGCGTCATGTCGAGATACAGTGGGCTCCCAGCGGCGAGCTCTTCCGGCGTCTTGAAGACCGGTGCGAGTTCGACCGCCGCGCGATTGGGGCCCCAGACACTCCCGCGCTCGGCCGCCGTGGCCGCATCCACCGGGCGAAACTCCCGCACCCGCTTCATCCGGCTCGGCGGAAGATCGCTCGCGACCACCAGCAGATCGAGATCCGACTCGGGCGAGGCCGTTCCCCGTGCCCACGAGCCAAACACGGCCAGCGAAATCAGCCGCGGGCCATAGACCTCGAGCACGGCTCTCTTCACCGCGGCCAAGACCGCGTCGCAAGGCTGGGAGGCCGGCGGGCTCATCGCTCTGCTCATGTCACCAATTCTACCAGACCCGCGGTCGCCGCGACCGGGCTCATCACTCTGACAGCCGGCCGCTCGAGGCTGCGGACTCGGGCACGGCGAACACGAGTCGCCGGTTGAATCGGTCGATCCCGACGAGGCCGCCGGTCAGCGGATCGGCGGCGAACCCCTGGCCGGGAAACGGGCAGAAGTGGGCCGCGTCGAGCACGAGTTCGTTCCCGGTCTCAGGCACCGCAAGCCGGTAGAGCACGGGAAAGTGGTGGTGGGACACGAGCAGCGTGTCGCCGTCCCAGATTCCTCCCGACCCGCTCATGCCGTCCCAGTCGGCCACCACCTCGCTGGGAAACGTGAGCCGCCGCAGCTCCCGCTCAAACCCGCCGTCGGCATATTCGATGAGCACCGTCCGGGCGTTGGCCGGACCGTAGTGGGCGAAGCAGCACCACCAATTGCCGCCCTTGCGGATGCACCACACGAGGCTGCCTGGGGGATCCTCGAACCGATGGAAGAGGCTGAGGCTTCCCGTCGCAGGATCAAACACGCGAATGTCGCTCTCGTGGGGCTCGGCTGGATAATTGGAGTGCGCGGCGTAGATCCGGCCTTCGTGGAGAAAGCCACTGTTGAGATGCTTCGCATCGGCCGCCGAGCCCTGGGCAACCAACCGTCCGGTCCGGCGGTCATACTGGGCGACGACGGTGTTTGAGATCGCATAGACATGATCCCCGTCGGCAACCGCTGCCTGCGTCGCGAAAGGTGAGGCAAGTAGGCTGGCCGTCGTCCAGCCAGGACTCCGCAGGAGGCTCGTCGTTTCCTCGGCGGCCGCGCTGGCCAGCGCCGCGGCGGAGAGCACGCAGACTCGAGCGACGAGCATGAGGCCACAGTCGCCGCGACGGGGCGGCTTGCTTTCCGGCCAAGACTGCCCGCCGCACTCCCGCGGCAGCACACAATCGCCCATGCTCAGGCCTCGATATTCGGTGATTGGAAGAAAGGCGATCCGCCGGCAGACCGCAGGGCTCGGGCCCGCTGGCTCAGAGAATACCGAACGACCACCCCGCCTGAGGAACGGATCACGATCCATGGCCGCTCGCCAGACCCCGGGAGCAGCATGCCCGATCCCGAGCCTGCTGGGCAGCCCGAGACGCGGCACATCCGCCCCGTGCTGCTGGGCCCATGCTGATGGCGGGCTGCCAGAGCCCGCCCCAGCCAGCGCTCAAGGCACACGAGCCCGGCCGTTCCGGATTCATCCCGGAAAACACTCCACCCGCGCACGATGTCCCGGCACCCCCGCCAGCCTTCGGTCACAGGTCACCAGTGGAGCGGCGACGGCCTCGGCCAGGGCCAGGTAAGCAGCGTCGTAGGCAGAGCAGTTTCGCCGGAGCTGCCAGATTCTGGGCAGCAGCGGCCGATGCGGATACCGCGTGATCCGCAGTTCGGCAAAGTCGCAGAGCGCCTGCTCGGCCCGAGCGGCCACCAGTTCGCCGCTGATCACGAATCGCCTCAGCACATGGGCCACCTCGATATCGAGGAGGTGCGGAGCGACGAGCAGCTCATCCGCTGCCAAGGCCCGCGCCAGCAGCATTCTCTGTGTTGCCGCCCGCAGCAGAAGCTCGAGGGCGGCCGACGCGTCGAGCACGATCATCGGGTGTCGCGTTCCGCCCGCACCGCGGCAGCCGGTGACGTCCGCAGTTTGGCCTGCTCCCGCCGCAGCAGCCGTTCGACGAGCTCGCCCTCCGTCGGCAGTTCAACCACCCGCCGCAGTTCGGCCAACAGATAGTCGGTCAGCGGCTGCCCGGCGAGCGCGGCCCGCGCTTTGAGTGTGGCATGGACTCGGTCGGGCACGTTCCGGATCTGAATCATCTTGGTCATGCTTGAAGCATAGCCGCATGTGCGACACATGTCCAGCCGACGGGCCGTGAAGCGATGGTGCAGGACGAGGGCCGTGGCAAGCACACCAAGCCCGTCCGCTGAGGTCTTTTCGAATCGGCCGGTATGCTCGAGGAGCAAATCACCGACGTCGTGGATCTTGCGGGGATCCACACCGACACACCGAAGCATCGACACACCGATACATCGAAGCACCGAAGCATACCCTTGTGGGCCAGTTCCACGACCTCTTGCCGACAGGATCACGAGGCCGACGCGGAGCCGCGTGATGGAAGGTCAGCCCGCATCGCGGTCTCCTCCCGTTGTTGGGGCAGTTGCCTTGCCGGTCGGAGCCCGAGACCGAGTGCACACGCCATCGAGAAACGCCTCGATTCTGCCGGTCACGCGGTCGTCAGCCGGGTCGCCGATCCGCTCGTTGATCTCCCGATGGCTGCGATCGCTGGCGTCAACGACGTCGGCCCCGATGCCTGCTTTGCGGAGTGTCGCTGCGAACGCTTGTTCTACGGCCGCACGCTTGGCCGCGCCATCGCCCTGCGCTACGCCACCCGAGTAGCAGATCAGAAACGGCGGGATCCCGGCGTCCGTTGCCACGTGCAGTTGGGGCGACGCATCGCGCCGCACCGCGGGATCCGGTCCGAACACCTCCGCGTGCCCCATTTCCGGGTTGGCCGCGAGCATGCCGGGGATGTCGTAGGCCATCGTGTCGACTGGGATCGCGCCTTTGAGGATACCCAGTGGTTTGCCCGCCTTGCGAAGCGGCGCTGGGATGACGACAGATTTGACCAAATCAACTGCACCGATGACTGTCACAGACCAGAAGTCTCAAGCCGAGGGCGACCGCGCGGCGTGGCGAATGCGGACGCCTGAGGAGCGTCTGGATGCAGTCGAGGCCCTCCGGGTGCAGGCCGGCAAGTTCCTTTATGAATACCCAACCCGACTTCGAAGACTTCTTACGGTTGTTCGACGTCCATCGCGTTGACTACATGATCGTCGGGGACTACCGAGTCGCGTATCACGGCTTCCCGCGATTCACGAAGGACATCGACGTTTTCTGTTGCGATGCTGGCGATAACCTCGTTCGGCTCCAAGCGGCACTGGTTGACTTCGGCTTCCAACCTGCCACGGTGCCGATCGACCCCACGGGTCGACTGGTGCACGGCCGGGAATCTGCCCCCGTCCCGATTTACGCCCGTCCCGGATTTCGCGGCTTGCAGCCTGCCGCTGACACGCGTTACAATGTGGTACATGGATACTACGCTCAATGTTCGGATTCCCGCTGCCCTCAAAAAACAGCTCGACGCCCTGAGCCGCCGGCAACACAGGCCATCAAGTGAGCTCGTCCGCGAATCCCTGCGGCGATACATCGCAGCCGAGCAGATTGCCAGGCTTCGCAAAATGACGATGCCACTGGCTGAGGCACAAGGGTTCATCACAGACGACGACATCTTCACGGCGGTTTCGTGAGGGTTGTCCTCGACACGAACGTCCTCCTGGCCGGTCTCGCCACCCATGGTCTTTGTGACGCCTTGGTGACGCTGATCTACCGGGATCACGTCGTCATCCTGTCGGAACACATTCTCGGCGAGGTGGCGAGGCACTACCGTGGCAAGTTCAAGGCCACCAAAAGGCAGGCGGATGCAGCCGTTGCTATCCTCCGTTCGGCCAGTGAGATCGTGGAGCCCGCGGTGGTGCCACCGAGGACGGTCCGCGACAAAGACGATCTGCCCGTGCTGGGAACGGCTCTCGCAGGCGGAGCCACGTGGATCGTGACCGGTGACCAGGATCTTCTGACCCTGGGCCACTTTCGCGGAATCGATATCGTCACCCCGCGCACGTTCTACGACCGGCTCCGCCTCCTTGAAAGCTCATCCGCTCCCGTCCCGGATTGATGCCCCGGATCACTCCGCGGCCGTGGTCGCCGAATCTGCAAGCAGGAAGTCCTCGAGCGTGATCCCCTCGAGTGATCCGGCTTGCCAGCGGTCTTTTCCGATCACTGTCAGCCGGCCGGGGGGAAACGTCCGTGGAAACCAGGCGAACTCGAGTGGATTCGTGCTGCCCGTCTTGACCTCGATAGCCGCTCGCGGCGCGGGTATGAAGTCGATCTCATGCCCTGGAGCCTGCCAGAAGGCCATCTGCTCGGGCGATTCATCGCCCCGCACGGCGGCCCGCCGCCAGAGTTCCTGGGCGACGAGCCATTCGGTGAACTTCGCGGCCTCCTCCGACGGCAGGGCCCGATAGTCATCCAGTGAGCGAATCCGGGCTGGGTGCCAGGCGACGGCCACCAGGGTGTTGGAAGGATAGCCCGGTCAATGGCACTTCCGCAACGGTCTTCCGGCTGACGGACTGTCCTTGAGCAGCGCGATTGGGCGTGTCGGCCGTCCGGCGACGGTTCGCCAAAACGCCGCGCATCCCCCTGCGGTGGTGTTTTTCTTGCGTCTGCGCAGACCGCGTCCCAGTTTGCCGTTCCCGGGGCTTCGGCGGCTTGCGCCCGGCACGGCTCAGAGGCTGTGGATATCCATCACGGGCAGCTCGTCGGGCGACACCTGAACCGCTTCGCGGTCGTCATGCGCCTGGATGAGTTCGCCCCAGTCGGTGGGCGGGCCACG
>ERZ889217.276-NODE-276-length-33719-cov-16.223384_pt1 | contig 33719 bp, 21 predicted proteins | sample MGYA00521098_ERZ889217 | MGnify/ENA primary metagenome ERZ889217 (study PRJEB32303, sample SAMEA104408613) | aquatic metagenome | biome: Brackish water; feature: Pelagic; material: water | place: Baltic Sea | collected 2014-06-10T22:04:00 | depth 2,362 m ... | reverse complement strand
TCTGGAGCGCCGGCTCGGGGGCGGCGAAAGTCGCGTCGCGGGCGAGGATACGCCCCCGTGCTCCGCGAGCGTTCGCCGACCCCCGAGCCTCCGGGTCAACTCTGGAGCATCGACTCAACGCACGACCCTCGACGCTCGAACACGCAAAGGAGAAAGCCGGGATGCGACCGACGGCAGTGATTCTCGACTGGGCCGGCACGACCGTGGATTACGGTAGCTGCGGGCCGGCAGCGGTGTTTCAGCAGATCTTCGCGAGCCAGGGGGTGCCGGTGACGGTTGCCGAGGCCCGTGAGCCGATGGGCCGAGCGAAGCGGGATCACATCGCCACCGTCAGCCGAATGCCACGGGTGGCCGCCGCCTGGCAGAAACGGCATGGAACGCCGTGTTCGGAAGCTGACATCGATCGGATGTATGCCGACTTTCTCCCGCTGCAGAAGCGGGTATTGGCTGAGCGGAGCGGGGTGATTCCGGGTGTGGCCGAGGCGATCGCGCGGCTGCGGGCTCTCGGGTGCCCGATCGGCTCGAGCACTGGCTACACCCGTGAACTCATGGATGTTGTTGAGCCGATCGCCGCGAAACAGGGCTACCGTCCGGATGTCGTCTGCACGGCCGATGACGTGCCTGCCGGCCGGCCTGAGCCCTTCCTCAACCGGCTCGTGGCCCAGCGGCTTGGGGTGGAACTCTCTCCGGCAGTGATCGTTGTCGACGACACACCCGTGGGAATCGAAGCCGGCCTGCGGGCCGGTTGCACCACCGTGGCGGTGAGCAAAACGGGCAACATGCTGGGCCTCGACGAGGCCGAGGTGTGGAGCCTTTCGCCCGGTGATCTGGCGGCTCGCCTCGCGGGAATCGCGGCCGATTGTCGCCGCCTTGGTGCCCATTATGTGATCGAGAGCGTGGCCGAACTGCCGGCGTTGATCGAACGGATCTCGAACTGAATAGAAGCTGATCGGCACTTCTATCCGGCCCGATTCACCCGCACGCTGACCGCTCGCTTTCACCCCTAGGGGTATGCGCGCTCGAGCCAAGGCGGTGAATCTCACGCAATCCTCATGGCCTCGTTTGCGGTCATCAAAAGCAAATATGAGCGGGGCGGCTCATGGTGAGGGTCTTGGCCGATGGAAATCGGTAGCCGCGCTCACAGAGTGAAACTTCTGTGAGCACGCTGGAAAGCAATTGCAGCCGCAGTACGTTCTCGCGATATCTGCGGGCAACACATCAGCTGAGTGAGCCGGCTGTGGCCCGCGTGATCCATCGCGTCAACCCTGAAGCAAGCCTTTCGGCCCCCACTCGAGGAGTTTCCCCATGCGGCTGCGACGTACCCGAGCGACCGGTTCCTTCACCGCCCTTCTGAGCGACCTGTTCGGAACCCGGCAGCGGCGGAAGCCTCGCCGCCTGAGTGGCCTGGCGGGCGCGGAGCGATTCGAAGAGCGAAAGCTGCTGGCGTTGACTGTGACGAGCATCGGCACGCCGACGGTGGGGGCCGAGAACGTCGACCTGGCCACCGATCTCGTCTTCACCTTCAACGAGAACGTGCTCAAGGGGCAGGGCAACATCTACGTCGTCGAGCAGGATGCCGGCCAGGTTGGCATCGCCGTGGACGTGCGCAGCAGCGCGGTGACCATCGCCGGCAATCAGGTCAGCGTCGATCTGCCGGCCGACCTCCTGCCCGACAACACCTACTCGGTCTACATCGACGCGGGCGCGTTCATCGACACTTCAACCACGCCCACCGCCGGGGCCACGCTGCTCACCCAAAACTTCGAATTCGCGGCCCTCGGGCCGTTTATCAACGAGACGGGCGGCGATGGCACTGACTTTTCCACGACTCCCCAATTCGGCTTCGACTTCCAGACCACGCTCGATCCCACTAGGGGCATCGACGAATGGCGGGGCTGGTCGTTCGCCGACAAGGACTCCTGGATCGCGGCTGACAACCAGGGCCGTGACCAATTCGTGCTCGGCTCAGGCACAGTGATGGTGGCCGACACCGACGAGTACGACGACGGCAACGCGGCCGAGCGGCCGTTTGTCGGCTACTCCTACACCCCGGGGATCGATCTGACCGGCGTGGCGGCCAACTCCGTCAAGCTCGAGTTCGACTCGAGTTTCCGGCCAGAAGGTCCGGGCGACTCGCAGATCGGGACGCTCGAGGTCACGTTTGACGGCGGCACGACCTGGACCGAACTCCTGCGGCTCGACGAATTCAACACCTCCAACGTGGGTACAAACACCGCCAGCCGCAACATCAACGAGCGGCTCGTGTCGGGCACGACCACCGGCGTGAGCACCGACGGCAAGGGGGGCGCCTCCTTCGGGGCCGTCACCAATCCGTCGAGCGGGTCGATGCAATTTCGCTTCTGGGTCACCGGCACCAACGACTGGTGGTGGGCGATCGACAACATGAAGATCTCGGGTGACATCGTCGGTGTGCCCTTCGCGGGCTTGAGCGATGCGAATGCCTGGACGTTCTCAACTCCCGAATCGCCGAAGTTCACCCTCGCGATCGACTCCTCGGCCATCAGCGAGAACGGCGGCACCGCGACCGCCACCCTGTCGCGGAACGCCGGCCCGCTCGTTCCCGATGGGGAGATCGTGGTGACGCTCACGTCGAGCGACGAGTCGGAACTGACGGTGCCCGCTACGGTCATGATTCCGGCCGGTCAGACCTCGGTGACGTTCCCGATCACGGCGGTGGACGACGCCTTGGCCGACCGCGTGCAATTGGTGACGATCACCGCATCACTCGACCCCTTCCGCTCGGCGACGGCGGAACTTGCCGTGCTCGACGACGAAGGTCCAAAGGTCGTGTCGGTGAACCCCGGTTACGATGCGACTGGGGCCAACTACCAGTCGGATCTCTCGGTCACCTTCGACCGTGCGGTCAAGAAGGGGGCCGGCATCATCCGCGTGGTGCGGACCGCCACTGGTGTCCAGGTGGCCGAGGTGGACGTTGCCGACAGCAGCGTCGTGGTTAGCGGCACCACGATGACCGTCGAACTGCCTGATCTTCCCGGACTGACGGAATTCTCCGTGCTGATCGACGACGGTGTCGTCGTGAGCACCAGCACCGACCTCTTCCCGTTCGTCGTGCTGATGCAGGAGAACTTCGACGCATTGCCCTTGCTCTCGTTCGCCGACAGCCTGGTCGGGCCGGACGAGGGGGATGGAACGGACTACACCTTCCAAAACCCGATCGGCTTTTCGGTTGACAACTCGCAGATGCCCGTCCCGGCCGGCAGCTCGCCGTTCGAGGGCTGGTCGTACATGGACAAGAACTCGTGGATTGACGAGCAGAACGACCAGAGCCGCGCTCGGTTCACGCTGGGCTCGGGCGTGGTGGCCGTGGCGGATGGCGACGCCTGGACCGACTATCCGCGGGCCGAAAACAGTTACATGACCACCTTCCTGGTCACGCGGCCGGTCGATCTGACAGGCATTACCGCCGGCTCGGTCGCGCTCCAATTCGACTCGAGCTTCTATCACGAACTCCCGCAGTTTGGCACAGTCGAAGTCACCTACGACGGCGGCCTGTCGTGGAGCCCGCTTCTATTTTTTGGTGACACGAACGTGCCAGGGATCAACGATGGGTCAAGCCGCAACGAGCGGATTTCGATCGATTCGACGAATGTCCTCAACGACATCGTCGGGAGCGGGATCGTCGATTCATCCCTCTTCAATCCCGACTTCGGCACGCTCCAGTTCCGGTTCGGCTATCAAAACGCCGGTAACAATTGGTGGTGGGCCGTCGACAACATCGTGATTCGTGGTGAAAGGGCCGGGGAGCCATTTGCCGGGCTCGTCGGTGATGCCTGGAGCTTCACGACCAGCGAGGCCCCGACGCTGTCGCTGAGCTTCGACACCGCGATCATTTCAGAGCAGGGAACGACCATGGCCACGGTGTCGCGGAACCTGAACCTGGCACAGGCCCTTACGGTGTCGCTCGTCAGCAGCGACCTTACCGCTGCGACAGTGCCCGCGACCATCACGATCCCTGCCGGTCAGGCATCGGTGACCTTTACGGTGACGGCCGTCGACGACAGTGTGACGGATGGCGACCAGGTGGCAGTGATTACCGCATCGGCCGCGGGCTTCTTTGCGGGGGAGGCCGCCCTGACGGTCTCCGACGACGACTTCCCCCAGCTCCTCTCCGCCACGCCGGCCCCGGGATCGGCCGGGGCCGCGGTGGATGGCCCGCTGACGCTCGTCTTCGACCAGGCGATGCAAAAGGGCAACGGTTTCATCTCGATCGTCGACGCTGCGACCGGCAAGGCGGTCGAGTCGATCAGCGTGCTCTCGTCGTCTGTCATCGTGGTGGGCGACCGCGTGACGGTGACTCGGTCGGAGCGTCTGCTGGGGCTGACACAGTACGCCGTGCGGATCGATCCGGGGGCGGTGCTCGCGGCAACTCCGGGCGTGAGCGAGAACGTCACGCTCCTGTGGCAGGACTTCGAACTGCTGCCGCTGGGTCCGGCGGTGGACGAGGACCCGGCCAAGGGTGACGGCACCGATTGGACGGCGACGCCTCCGGCGGACTGGGTCGTTGACAATTCCGCCATGCCGGTTGGCGGCAAGGCGGAGTACTCCGGCTGGACATTCCTCGACAAGGACGTGTGGCAGGCCTGGTCGGGCCAGAGTCGCAACAACTTCACGTTGGCCAGCGGCACGATCGCGGTGGCCGACACCGATGAGTGGGACGACAAGAGCCACGATCCGGGCGACTTCAACGGGATCCTGCGGACGCCGGTCATCGACCTCTCGACCGTGACGTCTTCGGCCGTAACGATCGAGTTCGACTCGAGCTTCCGTCCTGAGAGCGGCGGTGGCGGTGCGGCCGAGGGCAACCAGACCGGTGTGGTCGAGGTGACCTTCGACGACGGTGCGACCTGGACGAACCTGCTGACGCAGGACGGCAACACGTCGACCGGCTCGGCGACCGATCCGAGCGTGAATCGCCATGAGGTGCTCACGGCCACCATTCCGGCCGGTGCGACCGCGATGCAGGTGCGGTTCGGCCAGATCGGCTCGAACGACTACTGGTGGGCCATTGACAACCTGCGGATCAGCGGCACGGTCGAGTCGACGGCGTTCCCAGGCATCCTCGATGCCCAGACGTTCGCGTTCACGACCGAGGATGCGGCTGCCCAGCCGGTGCTCGAGTCGTTTTCGGTGGTGGGCGGAGCGGCGAATGCCGACGTTTCCGCGCCGATCAGCCTGGCGTTCAACCAGCCGATGCGGGCCGGCAACGGCTTCATCCACCTGGTCGAGGCGGCCAGCGGTAAGGCTCTGGAGAGTTTTAACGTCGTGACCGACGTCGTGTTCAGCGGCAACAGCGCGGTCATCACCCCCTCCGCCCAACTCGCCTACGAGACGGGCTACTTCGTGAAGATCGATCAGGGCGCACTGCTCACGACTGCCCTCGAAAGCCGTGCCGGCGTGCCCGTCCTGCTGCAGGACTTCGAACTGCTGCCGCTGGGTCCGGCGGTGGACGAGGACCCGGCCAAGGGTGACGGCACCGATTGGACGGCGACGCCTCCGGCGGACTGGGTCGTTGACAATTCCGCCATGCCGGTTGGCGGCAAGGCGGAGTACTCCGGCTGGACATTCCTCGACAAGGACGTGTGGCAGGCCTGGTCGGGCCAGAGTCGCAACAACTTCACGTTGGCCAGCGGCACGATCGCGGTGGCCGACACCGATGAGTGGGACGACAAGAGCCACGATCCGGGCGACTTCAACGGGATCCTGCGGACGCCGGTCATCGACCTCTCGACCGTGACGTCTTCGGCCGTAACGATCGAGTTCGACTCGAGCTTCCGTCCTGAGAGCGGCGGTGGCGGTGCGGCCGAGGGCAACCAGACCGGTGTGGTCGAGGTGACCTTCGACGACGGTGCGACCTGGACGAACCTGCTGACGCAGGACGGCAACACGTCGACCGGCTCGGCGACCGATCCGAGCGTGAATCGCCATGAGGTGCTCACGGCCACCATTCCGGCCGGTGCGACCGCGATGCAGGTGCGGTTCGGCCAGATCGGCTCGAACGACTACTGGTGGGCCATCGACAATCTGCGGTTTACCGCGGACGTTGATCGGTGGGCCTTCGAGGGCGTCTCCGAGTCGACAACAGTGGCCTTCACCACCATGGCGGCTCCCAACAACGATACGGTGGTGGAAGTCGGCGTTGGTCAGACCGTGACCGATACCGTGGTGCGCGCTGGCGACGAGACAATCGTCAAGACCGGCGCCGGCACGCTCGTGATCGACCTGGCCAACACCCACACCGGTGGGCTTCGAGTGGAGGCCGGCACGGTGATCCTGAGGAATGTGGGGGCGTTGAACGGTGGACCGCTCACCGTGGCGGCCGGGGCGAGGGTGGTCGTTGATACCGGCACGAGCCGGATCAACCTCTCCGACCTCGCCCTCGACCCCGCGGGCAGCCTGGAGCTCGGTCGGGCTGGGGTCGTCGTCGCGTCGGGTGGCTTTGAGGCAGCAGCCGTTCGGCAGGCACTCATCGCCGGCCGCAACGGTGGAGCCTGGACGGGTCCGACCGGGATCACGTCGGCGACGGCAGCCACGACGGCCGGCCGGGCCGTCGGGTATGCGGTGGGCAACGACGGCCGGCTGACGGTCGGCTTTGCGGCACTCGGCGATGCCAACATGGACGGCCAGTTCAACCCGTTTGACCTCGTCGCCTTGCAGTCGGGCGGTGTGTTCAACACCGGAGCGGCCTCGTCGTGGCAGACCGGTGATTTCAATTACGACGGCGTTTCGAACGTGGTCGACCTCGTGGGGGCCAACGGCAGCGGTGTCTACGGCCAGGGCAACTACAACGTGGCTCCGGCTGAGGTTCAGGTGGTCTCGGCATCGGTGACTGTGACCGGTTCGGTGGCAGCGGCCCCGGCCCCGTCACTCTCGAGCAGTGCGGTCACTCAACTCACCTTCGCGGCTCTCTCAGCCGAACAAGACCGGGCGAGTTCAACCAATCTCAAGAAGAGGGCGTTCGCAACGCTTTGATTTCTCCCAGACTCACGGCACCCGGGGGTGGATGGGCCGCCCTCGGGTGTCGGTGTTGTGGAGGGGTGAATCACGCACTTATTTGAGGCAGAAGGCAATTCAATGAGGGGTGTTATGCCAATGGGTCTGTGGGCTGGGCGGCTCGCAAGCCTGGTGGTTTTCGTAGCCGGTCTCACCGGCTGCGGACAACCGCCGATGATCGAAGTGCACGGCACCGTCCGGCTGGATGGCAAGCCGGTGGATGGCTGCAAGGTCGGCCTTTTTCCTGACGTAACCCAGTTCAACCCCGACTACCACGGGTTTGGCTTTGGAATCACGAGCGGTGACGGTAGCTACGCGATCGTGCATCCGCAGGGCGAGGGCGGGATCTGGCCCGGCGACTACAAGGTGACGTTTGTGGCCTGGGTCGATCGCAATGGCAAACCAGTGGCCGCCGACCAAAAGCCCAGCGAGGTGCCGGGAGGGGTCAAAAACCGGTTTCCAGAGCAGTACGAGGCATCAGATACCACGCCGCAACGCATCACTGTCAAGAAGGGGGAAAGTAATGTTTTCAATTTCGAAATCGCAACAGACAAGTGATCAGGCTCAACGCAAAAATGGGTTTACCCTGGTCGAACTTCTGGTTGTAATCGCGATCATCGCCACGCTGATCGGCCTGCTGCTGCCGGCCGTGCAAGGCGCGCGGGAGTCGGCCCGTCGGATGGGCTGTTCCAACAACATCCGCCAGGTATCGGTGGCCTGCCACGGGTTTCATGATGCCCGCAAGGGTTTTCCCATGGCGGGGGAGTTTGGGGTGGGCACGGCTTGGTCCGCGTTGATCCTACCGTTCATGGAAGAGCAGGGGCTCTATGACCTGCTGACCTTCCAGGAAGACGGAGAGGGCAATTACCAATGGGCGTTTGGTGTCCCGGGGATCACTGGTGAGGCAGCGCTGACCAACCGGGCGTACAACAAATTCTATAAAAACATCTACGTCTGTGAGCAGCCGCTGAAGGCGTTTCGTTGCCCTTCATCGGAGATTCCAGCTCAGGTGGCCGACATCTCCGGTGATAACTGGATCGTGCAGCGGCGGGCCCCGAGCAACTTCCTGGCCTGTGTGTCGGGCACGATCACCAACGACCGCCGGCCGCAGTCGGTTGAGGCACCTTGGGGCGGGTCGGGAACGGTGGAAAACGTGGCCGACCTCGACGGCCTGATGGTCAATCGAATCCCACACCAACGAATCCGGCACAATGGAAAGTCCTACGGGATGACTGGGTCCAAGATCGGGGAGTGCAGTGACGGCACGAGCAACACCATCCTGCTCGGTGAAGCAGAACCCGACATCATGGCCGTGCCTGAGATGGGCATTAGTCGGGAGTCGAACGTGCCCAACCGCGGCCGGAAGGACCACTGGATCGTCGGCAGCGACGATTTCGACACCACGAATCAGGGTGATATGTCCGAGGCGCTCGGATCGACGGGCGTGCCGATGAACGCCCCTCGCGTACCACAGGGTTCGGCCGCATTTGCGGCCTACGAACTCAGTTTCGGCAGCAAGCATCCCGGTGGCGCCAACTTCGCCTTTGGCGACTGTTCGGTGAAGTATCTCAGCGAGACGATCGATCCGGCGGTCTACTCTGCCCTGGGATCGCGGAATGGCGGCGAAGCCTCGCATCAGTATTAAAAACAGGCCCCCACCGGCTCGCGGGAAACCGCTTGGCTCGCATCAGAGTCCGGTGTCCGCGGAAAGGTCATTCCAGCCATGGCGGTTGAGCCAATTCATGCCGGTGTCGATTTCAGGACCGAAACGCAGGCGGGCTGCAGCCAGCAGCCGATTGCGGAATTCGGCATCGTAGGCGACGTCGGTCCGTTTCGCATAACGCTGCATCACCGAACTATTGAGGATGGATGTGACGTCTGCTTGCTGCCGGAGAAACTGCAGCATCGCTTCCAGGTGAATCGCCGTTGCAGCCAGGAAGCGATCGAAATCGATCCAGCGGATGCGGTCCGGAAAGCGATCTGCAAGTTGTCTGAGCGAGGCCATTTCGCAGGCCCAGGCCGCTGCAGCCTGCTCTCCCGGCGAGGTACTAGCGAGGCCCGGTTCCAGCCGCCCCATCTCCAAGAGACGGCTGTGGCGCTCTGCCGCATGGGTCTCAATATCGGAGCGGGATCCATCGAGCACAGCGGCGAGAAACGTGGCAGCCGGCACACCCACCAAAATCGCTCGCGCTTCGGGAGTCGTTGTCATCAGCCGGTCGGCGACGGCGTTGACGATGCTCGTGGCCTTGATCAGTGGTGTCTGCTCAGGCCGGAAGGTGCGTCCGAGCAACCCCAGCACGGCGGCGAAGCGTGTTTCTGGATCAACGGGACGCAGGCCACGGAGAATTCCAGGTTCACGGAGCGAGAACAGGCCAGGGGCGGAGCCCAGCAGCCGGGAGATCAGCGTCGAGCCGCAGTGGGAGATGTGAAAAATGAAGTTGCATCGCCGCGGCAACGCCACGAGCCACGGCTCAGCCAGCGACCAGGGCACAAGACCGGTCGGTACTCCCGGCTGAATGGCCCGGCGATCGAGAAAACTTGCAGCGAGATACTGGTCGTGAGAAAGCCTGCCGAACAACACTGCGGCGTGGTCGTCCGACCATTCGAGCGGGCAGAGGGAGGGCGAGCTCATCAGAGCCTCTCGCAGTCCGGCCGGGTCGGGGGCAGCCTGGCTCACGTCGGCCGCCAACTGGCATTGAAGGCGACTGAGATCCGCGGCGTGTCGGCCGCCGCTGGGTGGACAAAGTGATAAAGAAAACCGGGAAACATCACGAGCAGTCCGGGCGTCGGGCGGATCAGCAACCGTTGGCCGTAGGGAGATCCCGGAACCTCGATCATCTCGGTGAATGGGCGGGGATCGTAGAATTCGAGCACGCCGGCAAGGGGATCGGTGGAGCCGGTGTCCGTCAGGTAATAACATCCCGACCAGGCGCTCGTTGGATGGTTGTGCATCCGATGGTAGTTGCCCCGCCGGGCAACATTGGCCCAGGCAGTGACCTGAAACGACCCCCGAGGTGGGGCGTTGCGGGCCTGGCTCTCGGGCAACTGGGCCGAGGCCTGCACGATCTGTTGCAACGACTCGGTAATCCAGCCACGGAGCCGGGCCACGGCCTCACCCGGCCAGTCGAGCAGGTCCGATCGCGAGTGCCAGCCGCCGAAATTCGCATGGTCATGACTCGGACTCGATCGTTCCCGCTCGATGACCAGCGCGATCAATTGCTCATTCGTCACGGTGCAGTCGCTGACCTGCATCCGGCCGATCAGCGTGGGAAACGCGGGCGTGATCTGCAGCGATTGGCTCGGAGAATTTGCCATCTGATCGGCTCCACACTCCGTCACGAGGATTTGGGAAAATGAAGGGAAAGAAGTGATGACAAAGCCACAGGGAAATGCCGGCTCCGGTCACGCGTTCCGGGGCGTGCAGGCCTGGCCGACGATGTTTTTTCTCAGGCCATGGGACCAGCACGCGGTGCATCGAGAAGCCATCATAGCCTTCCTCCGGGGACTGCAAGCGCGGCAGAGTCGGCCAGTGGCCAGCGGTGTCGCGGAGGGTATGAAATCACCTCACGGCCTCCACGAAGGAACCTTTGATCTCCTGCGGGAGCCTCATGAAAGCCTCACACAACTGGCTCGGTTCATCGAGCAGACGGTGGCTTCGGCGGCCACGATCGCCAATGGCAATGAGGTGCCGGCGGAGGAACTGATCGTGTCAGTCACGGATAGCTGGTATCACATCACGAACGAGGCGGGCTTCCATGATGCTCATCATCATCATGGCTGCAGTTGGTGCGGAATCTACTACCTTCAGATTGGTGAGTCAGGCCGGCGACCGGGGGGAGGAGCGCCCAACGGTGGCAGCCGGTTCTACTGCCCGTTTCTCACCGGTGGTCAGTACGTCGATTATGGAAATCGGTATCTCAAAGGATCGCTCGACATGCCGCTGGAGGATGGCCTCCTGCTCTTGTTTCCCTCCTTCCTCCTCCACAGTGGCCTGCCCTATCGCGGGGCCCAGGATCGAATCGTGATCGCGTTTAATTCGCAGGTGCACGTCCGGGCCGGTACGGCCGCGGCGGCCCGGTTTGGAGGAACCCCCGCATGACGCTCGCCCCCGCCTGCTCGAGCCTTCGATTTTTATTCGGCCTGACGATCGGTGCTCTGGTCGGTGCTCTGGTCGGCTTTCTGGGGCTCACGGCCGTTGCTGCCCAACCCCCTGTCGACCGGGCCGACAACCTAATCGTCGGGCGCCGGCCTGACGGCACCCAGATGACACCGGTCAACCAGTTGGTCGATCCAGCTGGGACGCAGATCGAATTGCCCGGCCTGCGGCCCCAGGTGGTGGCGATCTCACCCGATGGCCGACTGATCGCGACCTCGGGAAAGACGAATGAGGTTGTGATCCTGAAGGCGGCCGACGGCGAGATCATCGCCCGGGTGCGGCCGCCGGCGGAACAGGCCACGACGCCACCGACCATTCCCTCCGACCGAAATCTCGAGCCCGACACTGCGGCGATCGAGAGCTATACGGGCCTCGTCTTCTCGCCGGATGGTCGTTGGTTGGCGATGAGCAACGTGCATGGCTCGATCAAACTGTTTGCGGTCGATGGAGAGACCGTGACGGCGTCGCACACGCTGCCGCTGCCGCCGGCCAACGCCCCGGAGCGGGCTGCGGAGATTCCCGCCGGTCTCGCCTTTTCCGCAGACGGTGCCCGGCTCTACGTCTGTGGCAACCTTTCGAATCAGTTGCTGGAACTCGAAGCCGTTACAGGCAAGGTTCGGCGGACATTCGACGTAGGCGTGGCTCCCTTCGACGTCGTACTCGCCCAGGGTCGGGCATTCGTGAGCAACCTCGGTGGCCGTCGACCGGGCTCGGAGGATCTCACCGGGGCGGCGGGCAAGGGCACCCGGGTGCGGGTCGATCCGATTCGCCACACGTCCGCCGAAGGGTCGGTCAGCGTGATCGACCTGGCGACGGGAGCGGTGACGGAACGGCTCGTGGGCCGGCATGCCTCGGCGCTCGCCTGCTCGCCCGACGGCCAGTATGTGGTCTGCGCGAACTCAGGCGACGATTCGCTTACGATTTTCTCTGCCGTGACAGCTGCAATCATTGAAACTGTATCGTCCAAGCGCACCCCGGCGGAACTGTACTCCGCCATGCCCAACGGGCTTGCCTTTGATCCAGCCGGCGAACGGCTTTACGTCACCAACGGTGCTCAAAATGCGGTCGCCGTACTCGAGTGGGATCCCACTGAGAAGGGCGACACAAAGGTGGTCGGACTGATCCCCGTCGGCTGGTTTCCTGGTGCCTTAGCCGTCGACGCTTCGCGAAACCGGCTCGTCGTAGCCAATATCAAGGGGCTACCGGATCGGCCGCGGCCCCAGGGTGAGACCGTCGGTTTCAACACCCACCAATACCACGGCTCGCTGTCGCTTGTGCAACTGCCCGATGCTGGCGAGCTGGAGCGATATTCGGCCCGCGTCGACCGCGGCATGCGGTCGGCAGCCGTCGCCGCCGCCTCCCTGCCGCCGCGTCCGGGGGTGCCGCCGCGGGTGATTCCCGAACGGATCGGGGAGCCGAGTCTGATCGAGCATGTCGTCTACGTGATCAAGGAAAATCGTACTTTCGACCAGGTGCTCGGCGACATGCCCGGCTGCCGAGCAGACAAGGAACTCTGCATCTTCGGCGAGTCGATCACCCCCAATCAGCATGCCCTGGCACGGCAGTTCGTGCTGCTCGACAACACCTACTGCTGCGGGATTCTCAGCGCCGACGGCCACAACTGGTCGACGGCCGCCGTCGCCAACGACTATCTCGAGAAGAGCTTTGCCGGGTTTCCCCGCAGCTATCCCGACGGCATGGAAGATGCCGACAACGATGCCCTCGCCTGGTCGCCGGCCGGCTTCATCTGGGACTCATGCCTCCGCCGCGGCCGCACGCTCCGCAACTACGGTGAATTCATGATGCCGCGGGTACGGTGGCGGGATCCGGCCCGGCAGGGGCACCCGGGCTTTGCCGGCTGCTATGCAGCCTGGAGGGCGGGCCCCGACCAGCCGGACGTGATCATCGCCTCCGAGCCGGCGGTCGAGTCGCTCCGGCCGCATTCGCCGCTCGACACGGTTGGCTGGGACATGAGCGTGCCCGACCAGTTTCGGGCCGACTTCATCATCCGCGAACTCGCGGAGTTCGAGCGTCGGGGTGAATACCCAAACCTCGTGATCATCTGCCTGCCGCAGGACCACACGAGCGGCACCTCCCCGGGATGCCCCACGCCGGCCGCCTGCATGGCCGACAACGATCTGGCCCTCGGACGAATCGTGGAGGCGCTCAGCCACAGCCGATTCTGGCCGAAGATGGCGATCTTCGCGATCGAAGACGATCCCCAGGCAGGCTGGGATCACGTCAGCGGCTATCGCACCACGGCGTACGTGGCGAGCCCCTACTCCCGTCGCGGGCAGACTGTGAGTACTCAGTACAACTCGACGAGCGTGCTGCGGACAATCGGCCAGATTCTTGGCCTCCCGCCGATGAACCTGTTCGACGCCAGCGCTACGCCGATGGTCGACTGCTTCACCGATGCTCCAGACCTGACCGCGTTCAAGGCCGTGCCTGTGACGGTGCCGCTTGACGAGATGAACCCGGATCCTGCCGCCATCACCGATCCGTTGCTCCGGGCCCACGCCCTGGCGAGCGCGACGATGAATTTCACCGAGATCGACCGGGCCCCGGAAGACCTCCTGAACCGCGTGCTCTGGCATGCGATGCGGGGTGGTACGGTCCCCTTTCCAGCCTGGGCCGTCGGCCCAGAAGACGATCGAGAGAACGTGGAACACAAAGCCGAATCCAGAGCCGAGGACGACGCTCAAGATCCCTGAGCGGTCAGGTGTTCCCAGGCGGTCAGGCCTGCCGGATGACTCGGCCGAGAAGCTCGGCAAAGTCCGCGACGGAGGGCGTTCGGGCACCGGGCACCTTCGCGAGCTCGTCGTATCGTCGCAGCCGAACCGCAGCCTCCCAGTGGGGATGAGCCCGAAATTCCTCCTGCTCGGCTGTCGACATTGGGCCGCCCTGCAGCATGAGGCTCGTAACACTCGGTTCGCTGAGCTTCGCCATGTATTCGGGCTCGACGGCTGTGAGATACCGCTTAGCTGCCACATGCAACCGCACAGGTTCGCAGACCTCGGGGCCAAAGATGGTCTCGATAAATCGGGAGCCTGAGTTTTCATGATGATCGTCGATTCCTCCTGCGGGAGCATCGGCGGGCAGATCATGGAGCAGATGACCGATGTCGTGTAGGAGCGACGCGGCGATGAGTGCGTCGTCGGCACCGTCCGCCATGGCGCTGGCGGCTGCCTGAAGTGCGTGCTCCTCCTGGGTCACAGCCTCACCGCCGTATTCAGATGTGCCACGATCACGGAACAGCTGCAAGATTGTTTCGACAGGTTTCGTAGGAGCGGTCAACGATTCACTGGGCATAGGGGGAAACTCCGACATGGGACCAGAGACAGGTAGCGCTCATTTCCTCAGCTTGATGAATCCTACAGACCCATCGTGAGGGTTCGATGAGGTCGGCGTCGGCCCTTGCGGCTTGTTCCCGAAACAGTTGATACTCCCCCCGACTCGGCAGACCGGATCAACCGTGCACGGGAATGTGTAGCGGGAGGTGAACGCTATGGGGCTCAGCAGGGATTTCTCGGGTCAAGCTGTGGTTGCCGAGCTTACCCATGCCATCTCGCCGGATGTTCGCTCCGGGCATCATGGCCGCCGCGCTCTCGCAGGAAACCTCGCTTCGCCATCGTGGCTGCGCTCGGCTTCCTCCCCCGACTGAATTGGCCTGGGCAAACCCTCCGACCTACAAAGTTCCCAGAAGGACCAGCAATGGACATGCGTGCCGTATTTGATAACCGAGAAGCTGCTGACCGGAGCTGGCGGGTGTTTCCCGCCGGGTCGAACGGCGAATATGGGCTGCCCCTGGAACTCAGCGTGGTCCTGCGCCGTGGAGAGGGCTGCCGGGTGTGGGACGTCACCGGCCGGGAGTTTCTCGACTTTACGATGGGCTGGGGCTCGGTCTTGCTCGGCCACGGCCACTCCGGCGTGACTGCAGCGGTGATCGGCCAGGCCCCACTCGGATCGAATTTCGCCCACGTCAGCGAACACTCGCTCACGCTTGCCGAGCGGCTCATCGACATTTCACCTGCCTGCGAGCAGGTGCGGTTTTGCGCCTCCGGGACCGAAGCCACCATGCACTGCCTCAGGCTTGCCCGAGCTGCGCGTTGTCGCGCCGGAATCCTGAAGTTCGAGGGGGCGTATCACGGCTCCCATGACGTGGGCACCACAAGCCTGTTTGGCCGCCAGTTTCGCCGGTTCCCCGAACCCGAACCACTCGGCGGCAGCATGCCGATCGGGGAGCAGCAGGTGATGCGGGTCGCCCCTTTCAACGATGCCGCGCTGGCTGCGGAATTGATCGCAGCCCATGCCAGCGAACTGGCAGCTGTTATCTGTGAGCCGCTCCATCGCTGCCTGCCTCCCGAGCCCGGTTTTTTGCAGACAGTCCGCCGGGCCTGCACAGAGCACGGCGTGCTCCTGATTTTCGACGAGGTGGTCACCGGCTTCCGCCTGGCTCTTGGCGGAGCACAAGAGAAGTATGGGGTGGTGCCCGACCTGGTGGCCTACGGCAAGGCGATCGGGGGCGGCTATCCGCTCGGTGTCTATGGTGGGCGGGCGGACCTCATGGCGCTCGTGGAGGAGCAGCGGATTGCGGATGCCGATTATGTCTGGACGGCCTCGACTGTCGGCGGCAATCCCGTGTCGAGTGCGGCCGCGCTTGCCGTGCTCGACACGGTTTCGGAGCCAGATTTTTACGAAGACCTGCATGCGGCTGGCGCATTCATCCGGGAGGGCATGCGGCGGAGCCTGGCCGCTGCCGGCCGAGAGGCCTGCGTGATCGGCGACGGTCCCTTGGCTCAGGTGGTATTCCGGGCGGGCCCCGTGCGAAGCTCACGTGAAATCTGGCAGGGCGATCCAGCTGCGGGCCGACAGATGATGCTCGGCCTTTTCGAGCGGGGCGTGTTCCTGAATCCGATGGGCACGAAGCTCTACCTTTCAGCTGCCCACGATCGGGAAGCGTGCGAGGATTTTCTCGACCGATTCGCTGACACGCTGCGTTCCATGGCCTAAAGGCCTCCTCGCAGCCAGCGAGCAGTCGCAAGACCGATGCCCCCGACCACGATGGAAGCAGACGTTCCGAGCGTTGCCCGACCGGCGCCGAGCAAGGGAACGACCGCGGGAAGCGGCTGATTGGAAATCCAGTTGTCCGTACCCAGCGCCTGGTTGCCCTCACTCCGGGACGAGCCGTTACTGGCACCGCTGGCCAGTAGATGGACCTCCTCGGAGGCATGCAGGCCGATGTCGGCGATGAAGCCCCGGACCGTGCCGGCTTCGTTGAATGTCGCTATCCTGCCACTCGGAGAGCACGGCCTGGCGATAGTCGATCACCGAGCCGAGGCCGACGCGGTTGTCAGGGACTGCATCGACGCCCGAATCGTCGTGGGAATCATGCAAGCAACTCCTGCACCACCTGCCCATGCACGTCGGTGAGCCGATAGCGGCGGCCCTGAAACCGGTAGGTCAGCTGCTCGTGGTCAATCCCGAGCAGGTGAAGCAGGGTGGCCTGGAAATCGTGCACGTGAACACCGTTCTCCACGACGTTGTAGCCATATTCGCAGGTCGTGCCGTAGGTCAGGCCCGGTTTCACGCCGCCACCGGCCATCCAAATCGTGAAGCAGCGAGGATGATGATCGCGGCCGAAGTCCAGGCCCGGCTTGTAGAGGCCCTGGCAGTAGTTCGTCCGCCCAAACTCGCCTCCCCAGATCACGAGCGTGTCGTCGAGCATGCCCCGCTGGGCCAGATCCTCTACGAGGGCCGCAGCGGGCTGGTCGGTCTGAAGACACTCCTGCCGGATCCCCCCCTTGAGGCCTCCATGGTGATCCCAGTCTTGGTGGTAGAGCTGGATGAAGCGTACGCCCCGCTCCGCCAGGCGACGGGCGAGCAGGCAGTTGGCGGCGAACGTGCCCGGTTCGCGGACGTCGGGGCCGTACATCTCCAGCACGCTCTGGGGCTCAGCGGAGATATCGGCCACGTCGGGCACGCTGGCTTGCATTCGGAAGGCAAGTTCGTAATCGTCGATCCGCGCTTGGATTATGGCGTCGGGAGTAGTGGCATGCTGGTGTTCGTGCAACTTTCGCAGGCCATCGAGCACCCGGCGGCGGCTCTCGGTGGACACCCCAGGCGGATTGGTCACGTAGAGCACGGGGTCGGATCCAGAGCGGAATCTCACGGCCTGGTGCTTCGAAGGTAGAAATCCAGGTCCCCAGAGGTGGCTCATGAGAGGCTGGCCGGGCTTGTTTTTCGTGATCAACACCACAAACGCGGGGAGGTTGTCCTCAACTCGACCCAGCCCGTAGTCGAGCCAGGCGCCGATGCTTGGCCGGCCTGGAATCTGCGACCCGGTCTGCATGAAGGTGACGCCGGGGCCGTGGTTGATGCTCTCGGTATGCATCGTTCGCACCACGCAAAGCCGATCGACGATCCGAGCCGTATATGGGAGGAGCTCCGAGACCCACCCACCGCATTCGCCGTGTCGGGCGAAGGTGAAGGGGGAGGCCGCCAAGGGGATCAAACTCTGGTTGCCCGACATCCCGGTGAGCCGCTGGCCGCCGCGGACGCTCTCTGGCAGCTGCTCACCGTCCCGCTCGCGCAGCAGTGGCTTGTGGTCGAAAAGGTCGAGCTGTGACGGCCCGCCTGACTGAAAGAGATAGATGACACGCTTGGCCGTGGGGGCCACATGCAGGCCGTTGAGCGCGCCGCCGTGGGATCCGGGAAGCAGTGGCAGTGAGGCGGCGTCGGCTCTCCAGCCGAGCAAGTCGGCCAGCGCGATACCACCGAGCCCCATCCCAAACTGGTTCAGCCAGGCGCGGCGGTTGATCGGGACACTATTCATCGCTTCACCACCACTTCATCGTAATTCATCAGGCCATTGATCGTAGCTGCCAGGGCCGCAACGTCGATGGCAGGAGCGGTGACGCTCCAGGGACGAGCTCCCACCGCTACCAGCCGGAGGGCGTCGCCAGGGTGCGACTCATACCAGGCCTGCTGCCCGGCGTAGAGTTCACGAAGAATTTCCCGCTCGGCTGTGTCTGGGGTTCGGCTGGTGAGGATCGCGAAAGCCTGATCCACGGCTTCCGTTGCCCGACCCCCATGCTCGACCAGGAGCCGTTCGGCCAGCACGCGGGCCGCTTCGACGAACTGCGGACCGTTCATGAGCACGAGGGCATGAAGCGGTGTGTTGGTGGTGTCGCGGCGGGCCACGCAAACCAGCCGCGGCGGTGCGTCGAGCGCCTCGAGCACTGGAGCAGGGCCGGTCCGCCGCCAGTAGGTGTAGAGGCTCCTGCGGTACAGGGCGTCTCCGGTGTCGGCCGGTTCCGGCTTGAACGACTCCGGCATGTCGGAGGGTTTTACAGGCGGGCCGCCCATCGTCTCGACCAGCAGGCCGCTGGTCGCCAGCGCCTGGTCGCGAATCATCTCGGCCGGTAGCCGATGCCGCGGGCCGCGGGCCAGCCAGAGGTTGAGCGGGTCGTCGGTCATGGTCTGGCTCGCGGCAAAACTCCGTTGGCGGTAGGTCTGCGAGAGCAGGATCGTCTTGACGAGCTGCTTGAGGTTCCAGCCAAAGCCTCCCTCTGCCACGGGATGCGCCAGCTTCCAAGCCAGGAGGTCGAGCACATCCTGGTATTCAGGCCGCAGCGACTGGCTGCCAAAGTCTTCGGGGGTCTGCACCAACCCCGTTCCGAACAGACTCTGCCAAATCCGATTGACGGTGACCCGCGCCAGCAGGGGGTGGTCGGGTTCCACCAGCCAGCGGGCCAATCCGAGCCGGTTGCGGGGCTGACCCGCCGGAAAGGCGGGTAGGGCGGCCGGAGTGTTGGCGGCGACCGCTTCACCCCGCCTGTCGTACTCGCCCCGTTCAAGCACGTAGGCAAGCTTTGGCTCGGGCAATTCCCGCATCACCATGATTTCAGCCTGACGCTCGACCAGCTCGGCGAGGCTGCGACGCAGGGCGGCAAGTTTGTGACGAAGGAGTTCTGCCTCGTCATCGCGGGCTGCGGCGTGCTCCCCGAGCAGTTCGGTCAACCGAGCCTGACTCAACTGCTGGGGGAAAAAAACTTTCAGGGCCTTTTTCCACTCGGTCGACCGCAGGATTCCAAGGCCTACGTCGGAACTGCGGAAATGCCGTGGGTTTCCTGGGTCGATAATCGCCTCATCCTCAAGCCACAGACTTCTGCTCCAGTCTGCGAGGGCCAGCTCCAAGCTGCCGGGCTCGGCCAGATCATAGATTTCCAGTGGCGAGAGCTCCCGATTGAAGACGCGAAACTCATCCACCAGCCCGCCCTTGAAGCCGTGGTCGCGCATCCGCTCGCCGATCGTGATCGTGTCATTGCCGCCGCCGGTGATCTCACGGGTGAGATTGTCGCGGACGACGGTGGTCGCTGCCCGATGGCCGTTAATGAACAGCCGTAGACCCGCAGAACGGCCCGAGCCATCGCTGGAGACGGCGACGTGCACCCAGTCATCGGTCGGCAGGGGTTCGGTCATCCGCACGCTCGCGGCGTCGCCGGGCCAGAAGTGGATCAGCGACCAGCGGAGCTGGCCGCGGTCGATCAAGAGCTCGTAGCCGCGGCTGGCTGCGTCGGTCCAGGCCTTTGAACGGTGAAACACCACGGCCCGTTCGAAGGCGGCAGGAGACCGAAGCCAGAGAGCAATCGTGAAGGGCTGGCTGCGGTGGAAGTTGCCCACCGGCGTGGTCACGGGGTGGTCGCCCGTGAGCTGGATCGCCTTGCCGCTACGGCCGGCCACAAGCCGATTATCGGGGGGAGTCGCGGCACCTGCATCATCGCCCGCTCCCGGTGCGAGGTTGACGAAACGACCATCAGCCTGTTGGTCATCGAAGGCGAAGCGAGCGATCTCGCCGTCGATCCGGCCGGCTTTGTCTGCTGCGAGCGCCGGGGGCCGGGCGGCCCTGCCGGCCAACCAGTCGGCCACCGTCTGCCGCACCTCGGCCTCTCTGCTGGCCACGATGGCTGCCGCCGCGTTGCAGGCATGGTCAGCCCGCGTGAGGGCCGCCAGTTCGGCGTCGCTCTCCAGCCGCAACGTTGGCGTCGGCACCGCGTCGGTGAAGTAGGAATAAAGCCCGGCCTCATCGATGTCGTCAAAGAAGGCAAACAAGGCGTAGAAGTCTTGCTGCGACAGTGGGTCAAACTTGTGGTCGTGGCAGCGGCAGCATTCCAGCGTGAGACCCAGGAACGCAGTGCCGAAGGTGGTCACGCGGTCATTCACGTAAGACACCCGGTACTCCTCTTCGACCGATCCCCCCTCCGACTCCTGCTGATGAAGCCGGTTGAATGCAGTGGCCAGGATCTGCTCATCGGTCGCTGCTGGCAACAGGTCGCCAGCGAGTTGCCAGGTGACGAATTCATCCCAGGGCAGATTGCGGTTGAAGGCCGACACGACCCAGTCTCGCCACGGCCACATCGTGGGCCGCGGCCGGTCAACCTGGAATCCGTAGCTGTCGGAGTAGCGAGCCAGATCGAGCCAGTCGGCCGCCATCCGTTCGCCGTACCGCGGGCTGGCCAAAAGTCGATCGAGGAGCTTCTCGTAGGCGACGGGTGAGGGATCGGAGTTGAAAGCGGCAACCTCCTTGGGCGTCGGCGGCAGGCCCGTCAGGTCGAACGTGGTTCGCCTGATCAGGGTGGCCCGATCAGCCTCCGGCTGAAGGGCGAGGCCGCGGGCCGCCAATGTGCCGGCGACGATCCTGTCGATCGCTGCTACGGCATCATGCTGCTCCGCCGCGACCGGTGGCACGAGGGCCCAGTGGGGCTGATACTCGGCACCAGACGCGATCCATCGCTCGAGCACCGCTACCTGATCGGCCGTGAGGTTGCCCAGCTTCGCGTCAGGCGGAGGCATGACCAGATCGGGGTCGGTTGCCGTGATCCGGGCGACGAGTTCGCTCGCCGCCGGATCACCCGACACGATCGCTTGGCTGCCGCTGTCAAGCTCGGTCGTGGCGTCGGCGAAGCGATCGAGTCGCAGGCCAGCTTCGCGCCGGCCGGAGTCGGGGCCGTGGCAGGCGAAGCAGTTCTCCGAAAGGATCGGACGGATGTCGTCGTTAAACGAGACTGCGGGCGGCGGATCGGATTCGGCCTGAGCCGCAGGGGTCAGCCAGGTACCCGGCCAGCCGAGCCCGAGCAGACAGGCGGGAGCAATCACTCCGCAGCTGGCCAGGCGGCGTCTCATGGGGGGAATCCTGAAAGGTCACAAAGCGCGGGCCCGAATGTTTCGAAACTCGACCTGCATGGGGAGGCCCGCGTGGATCTGCAGGCCGATCGGGCCCGGAGCGGCATACTTCGGATCGGTGTACTGCGACACCTGCTCACCGTTGAGCCAGACGGTGAAGGTGTCACCTTTGGCCTCGACACGGATTTGGTTCCAATCATCGGGCATGAGCAGGTCGGCGGCGCGTGGAGCGCGGGCTGCTTCCGGATAGCGGCCGGTATAAAAGCAGCAGGTCATGTCACGCTTCAGGCTGCGGGAAACTCCGATCTGCACCTGCACTTCGGGCTCTCGCAGCATGATGCCGCTGTCGACCTCGCCATGGAAGCGAACATCCGCCTCTACGATCACGTCGCCGTAGTCGGCCTCTGTCCGCAGCATCGACCCCGTGAGCGCGATGTCATTCTCGCCGATCAGAATGCCCTGTTCGACCCGCCAGAACGGACCCTCGACCGGCTGCCAGCCGGCCAGGTCGCGGCCATTGAAAATCGGCTCCAGCGAATTGGGCACGAGCGACTCGGCTGAAAGCGGCCTGCCCTGCACCAGGGTCGCGAGCGGCAGGAATGCGATAAGCCCAAAGAAGCGGGCAGAGGAGCAGGGCAGGCTACGCATGGAACGAAATTTTCGAGGGAGGGGGGAGGCAGGGAATCAAGACGCGTGATCTGCGCACCTATTCTTCTTGCTGTCGGTGATGTTTTCCCGGCAGCATGTTCCACGACCGCTTGACCCCGTCATTCACATACCATGTTAGATTATAAGTCGGCCGGGGACGATTACCACGATTCCTTTCTGCGGCAGCATGCCACAGGCAACGCTTCGAGACGACGCGTGGGGACGGCCTGGTCCCTTTTGCCCCGCGTGTACTTCTCTCCTTCAATCATATCTTCACGGTCTGTCTGGTGCTTGCCACTCGACACCGTGGGTTTGCCCCGAGTCCGGGTTTTCCCCGAGGCAATGGTCGCTGGATCCTACGAGGGCAGCCCCCTGCACAGTCTGCTATTCTTGGTTGGCATGGGGCAATCCAATCGTGTCCGCAGTCTGTTTAGGCTTAGGCAGGTGCTCGCCGCGGCGGCCTGGGTGGCTGGTTTCGTCGCAGCGGCCGCGGACGTGCCGCTCGACTTCAGCCGCGACATTCGCCCGATCCTGGCCGAGAACTGTTTTGCCTGCCACGGCCAGGATGGCAACAAGCGGGAGGCGGGACTGCGGCTCGACGTCCGCGCGGCAGCGGTCGAGATGCGGGCGATCGTGCCGGGGAATCCGGGGGCCAGCAGCATCCTCGAGCGGATTTCTTCCGATGATCAAGACGTGATCATGCCGCCGCCGGGATCCAACCGGCAGCTCACCACCCACCAGAAGGCTGCGCTCGCGCGGTGGGTGGCCGAGGGCGCCGCCTACGAGCCTCACTGGGCCTTCGTTGCTCCCGCGAGTTCTCCGCTCCCTCCAGTGACTGCTCCTGCCTGGTGTCGGGAAGACCTCGACCGGTTCGTGCTCGCCAAGCTGGAGGCCGCCGGGATTGAGCCCGCGGCTGAGGCTGATCGGGCCACGCTCATCCGTCGGCTCCACGTCGACCTCGTGGGCCTGCCGCCGAGCCCTGCGGAGGTGGATGCCTTCGTGACAGACTCCGACCCGGAGGCCTACGAGAAGCTCGTCGATCGCTTGCTTGCCTCGCCTCACTACGGAGAGCTCATGGCGCTGGCCTGGCTCGATACCGCCCGGTACGCCGACTCCAACGGCTTTCAGCAGGATGGCGACACCTGGCAGTGGATCTGGCGGGATTGGGTGGTGCGGGCGATCACCGACGACATGCCCTTCGACCGGTTCTCGATCGAGCAACTCGCCGGCGATCTGTTGCCCGACGCCACGACCGAGCAGAAGATCGCCTCTGGCTTCAATCGCAATCACCTGTTGAATGGCGAAGGGGGTGCGATCCCGGAGGAGCAGCGGTTCAACAACCTCTTCGACCGGGTGGACACCACGAGCACCACCTGGCTTGGCCTGACGGTTGCCTGCGCCCAGTGCCACGATCACAAGTTCGATCCGCTGACCCAGGCCGACTATTACGCGTTGCTCGACGCTTTTAATCGCGTGCCCGAGACTGGCATGCCGACCCGCTACTCGGCCCGGATCCGAGTGGCCCCGCCCGTGATCGAAATGCCTGACGAGGAGACGGTCCGTGAGCTGGCCGAACTCAAGGTCGCGATGACGGCCCGCGCGGGTGAGTCGAAGCCGGTGCTCGAGGCCATCTACTCGGCCTGGAAGATCGGTTTCCTCGCCGCTGGGATCCCGGCCGATTCAGATTCCCTGCCTCCCAAGCTGCTGCGACCGCTCCGGATCCCGGTGGCAGAGCGAACGGAGCAGGAGCGAAACCAACTCGAGCGGGAGTTGCGGGCCTACTTTAATCAACATGTTAAGGGAGGCTTGATCAAGGACCTGCCCCAGGTTGCGGCCTATGACGCTGCCCGGACAGCCTACGAGGAATTCAAGGGCGATCGGATTCCACGGGTGATGGTGATGAGCGACGCGGAGCCCCGTGAGACGCGGGTGCTCGACCGGGGTGACTACCTCGCACCGCAGGGCGAGCCGCTCACCTTTTCCCCCCCGTCGTTCCTGCCGCCACTGCCCGTGGGAGCTTCCCGCGACCGCCTCGGCCTAGCCCGCTGGCTATTTCTGCCCGAGCATCCGCTCACGGCCCGGGTGCAGGTCAACCGGATGTGGCGGCACTTCTTCGGGCAGGGCATCGTTCGCACGCCGGAGGATCTCGGTGTGCAGTGCGAGTATCCGGAGCATCGCGAACTGCTCGACTGGCTGGCAGTCGAGTTTCGGGAATGTGGCTGGAGCCAGAAGCAGATGCACCGGCTGATCGTGACGAGCGCTACATACCGCCAGTCGAGCCGGGTTTCTCCCACGCAACTGGCTCGTGATCCGGAGAATCGGCTGTTCGGCCGAGCGGGTCGGTTTCGGCTTCCGGCGATGGTGCTCAGGGATGTGGCCCTCGCTGCTGCGGGACTCGTCGATCTGCGACAGGGTGGCCCGCCGGTCTATCCCTACCAGCCCGACGGAATCTGGGAATCGCTTGCGATCACCAACGAGCGCGACTTTACCTACCCAGCCGGCCGCGGCTCCGACCTCTACCGTCGCAGCCTCTACACCTTTTGGCGGCGGACGGTTAGCCCAGCCAACATGTTCGACACAGCCAACCGAACGACCTGCTCCGTTCGCACACTCCGCACCTGCACGCCGCTGCATGCCCTGACCACGCTCAACGACCCGACCTGGGTGGAGGCGGCCCGGGTGCTCGCGGAACGTGCCATGCACGCGGCCGATGAGATCGAGCCGCGGCTCACGTTCGCCTTTCGTCAGGTGTTGGGCCGCAGCCTGTCTTCAGACGACCTGGTCGCAGTCCGCCGGGCCTACGAGCGACAACTGGGCTTCTATGCGGCCGATCTCTCGGCATCTCTGGCCCTGGTGGCGGTCGGGGAGAGCCCGCGTGACAGCTCGCTCCCCGTCGCCGAACATGCGGCCCTCTCGGCCACCTGTCTGGCGATCCTCAACCTCGACGAGGCACTCACGCGGGAATGAATCACATCCAACACACACCGATCCATCCCCTTCTCAGGGAAAACACCTGCCGAGTTACTCGGCGGCAACTGTTCGGATCGGCCGGCTTCGGTCTGGGGTCGCTCGCCCTCGCCGCGCTTGCGGCCCGCGAAGGCCAGGGGGCCGTTGGGCTGCCGGGTCTTCCCCACCATTCGCCCCGGGCGAAGCGGGTGGTGATGCTTTGGCAGGGAGGCGGTCCCTCGCACGTCGATCTCTTTGATCCGAAGCCGATGCTTGCTCAGCGTGCCGGTGAGAACATACCCGACAGCGTGCGAGGCACGACCCGGCTTTCGACGATGTCGAGCGGCTACGCCACCTGGCCGGCGGTGCCCGCCATCCGCAACTTCCGCCGCTACGGGGAAACGGGGACGGAAATCAGCGAACTTCTGCCACAGATCGGCAGCCTGGCTGATCGGATGTGTCTGGTCCGCAGCCTCAACACCGAGGCGGTCAACCACGCCCCGGGCGTCACGTTCTTCCTCACCGGCGCTCAGGTGCCCGGCCGGCCGAGTATGGGGGCTTGGCTCTCGTACGGCCTCGGTAGCGAGGCTGAGGAGCTGCCCTCCTTCGTGGTCATGACCTCATCCGACAAACAGAAGAGCTGCGGCCAATTGTTCTTCGACTACTACTGGGGCAGCGGCTTCCTTCCCAGTCGCTATCAGGGGGTGCGGTTTCGAAACACGGGCGACCCCGTGCCTTATCTCGCCAATCCGCCGGGGGTGAGCGCAGCCTCCCGCCGGGCCCTGCTCGACGACATCGCCGCCATCAATGCCGCTCACCTCGCCGACTACGGTGACCCGGAGATCGATACCCGAATCGCCTCCTATGAGATGGCCTACCGGATGCAGGCCAGCGTGCCGGGGCTGGTGGACTTTTCTGACGAGCCGAAGCACGTGCTTGATCGCTACGGCCCCGACGTGTTTGTCCAGGGCAGCTACGCCTACAACTGTCTCGTTGCCCGGCGACTCCTCGAACGCGATGTCCGCTTCGTGCAACTGATGCATGCTGGCTGGGACCAGCACACGAACCTGTTCACGCAACTCGCGATCCAGTGCCAGGACACCGACGCCCCGTCGGCCGCGCTCGTGCTTGATCTCGAGGAGCGGGGGCTGCTGACCGACACGCTCGTGATCTGGGGAGGCGAATTCGGCCGCACGCCGTTTGGCCAGGGCGATCCGGCTGCCCCCAAGGGCCGCGACCACTTCGGACGAGCCTTCTCCTGGTGGCTGGCCGGCGGCGGCATTAGACCGGGCCACGTCTACGGGGCTAGCGACGAGTGGGGCTGGAACATCACGGCTGATCCGGTCCACGTTCATGATATGCAGGCCACGATCATGCACCTTCTTGGCATCGACCACACTCGGCTCACCTACCGCTATCAGGGCCGGCAATTCCGGCTCACCGATGTCCACGGCCACGTCATCACGGGAATTCTGGCCTGAGGGTCGGGGCTGGGTAGCCCTGAGGCTGCGGGGGCTTTATCGCCTGACGCACGATCCAGACCCCCTGTCATGCCCGCTTGATGATCAGGAGGATCGCGGGCAGTCGCATGGCTTGGTATCGATGCCAGTAGTAGGTTTCATGTCTGAAATGTCCTTCAAGGAAAAAAGCAAAACATGCCTGCCCCCCCGACCACGCAGGAACGTCTGGCAGGCGAGTTGGTTCGTCCATCAACCCAAGGCAGGCGTTCTGCCCGACTGCTGGCAACGACCGACAGGAATTTCCCGCAGGAGGGTCGTAGCGGATATTCGTTGAACCGGCTTTCTCTGAATCGCGCCGACGCGGCCTGCCGAAAAATCTCTTGGCTGATGTACGAGTCTTCGATCCCTTCCGTCGGAGTAGCCATTTTTTTTGCGTTGATCCGGGGCCTCGCAAGGCAGTACTTGATACGGCCCGCCCCGCATCTTTCTCGCAGCGACCTTCTCCTTTGAATTGGGGACGAGATTCGAATCCCAGAGTCCGCGGTGGTCACTTGTGCCACCGCGGACTTTTTGGTTTTTAGCTCATCAGGGATGTTGTGGGTCTGCCCGGGCTGGCTGGAGTTGCCCGTGCCCTGGTGCCTGACGCTCGCGAACTCGACTCCCTCGCTCCGGTCAGTTTCGCAGGCCGCTCGATTGGCACGGGCAGCTCATCCGGCCCGTGGAAATCCTGAAAACCGTTTTTCGGCTGGCACCTGATCGCCGCCGGCGGGGACCGTATCCGGCTGGGAGGTTTTTTCGCACAATCAGTCACAGCGGGCGGCCGCGTGCAACACGAGGAATTCCATGGCGCAACTCTACTTCTATTACTCGGCCATGAATGCCGGCAAGAGCGCGACGCTCCTGCAGTCTGCGTACAACTATCAGGAACGTGGCATGCGGACGCTGCTCTACACACCGACGATCGACCAACGGGGCGGGGGGCACAGGATTCAGTCACGGATCGGAATCTCGGCAGATGCGATCGCATTTAGCGATACCTATAATTTTTTCGAGGCAGTTCAGCAGCAGCAAGCGAAAGAACCGGTGCACTGCCTACTTGTCGATGAGGCGCAGTTTCTCACGCCTCAGCAAGTCCTCCAGCTGACCCTCGTGTGCGACAGGCTCGCGATTCCGGTGCTCTGCTACGGAATTCGGACCGATTTCCGCGGCGAGCCGTTTGAAGGCAGCAAATACCTGCTCGCCTGGTCCGACAACATCATCGAGATCAAGACAATTTGCCGGAGCGGTAAAAAGGCGACCATGAACGCACGCTTGGACGCACACGGCAACCGGGTGACGGAAGGTGCCCAGATTGACATCGGCCATCACTACGAGGCCCTGAGCCGCAAGGAATTCGGGCTCGAGGGGGTTTCACCGGTGGGCCGGAAACCCATTTCCTGATCGGGGAAACCCGGAATGTCAGTTGGGTTGGTTCAGGAGCGACTGAACCACAGCCGTGACCGCTGTCCTCCCAACCACAATCCGCGATCGGGAGCGAAGACGACGAGGGCTGGGCGATGTGCGCTCTTGGGGCCGACTCGTTTTTAGGGGGGTTTTGTGCCGATAAAAGCGGTTGGCGCGGATCACAGCTCGGCCTCGGAACCGGCAGCATGGAATCAGGCCATCCAGGCTTCAGGACGAAGCGTCGCCGCCGATCACAGCCGGCCTGGCGGCGGGTGTGGCTTTTGTTGTGCCTGTGTGCCTGGCTCGTGGCCCCTCTCGACGCGGCCCGTCGGGAATGTCGAGCCCAGGAATCAATTCCCGCGCCTAGCCCGGTTCTCGACCCAAGTCAGGCGGGCAACATCGACCTCGGAGCCGGCGACCTGCTGAATCTGGATGGTGGCCAGCGGCCCGGGACCGTGCTTGACCCGAATCAAGTTGGCAACATCGATCGTCGGCTCGAGCACGCGTTGAATCGCATCGATGCGATCGAGGGACAGAAGGACTCACTACCGATCATTCGCCTGAGCGGATTTTTTCAACTTGACGATGGCCTCTTCAGCCAGCCAGCCGCCAGCCGCGAGCGGATCGGCGACGCCCCCGACGGTGTGAGTTTTAGAAGGACACGGCTGCAAGCATTCGGCAAACTGACCGAGTTCACCAACTACTCAATCATGATGGACTTCGCGCAGGCCGGCAGGCCCAGCTTTATGGACGTCTGGGGCGAGCAAGAACAGATTCCCTTCTTCGGTACGATCCGGATCGGGCAGTTTCGCCAGCCAGGCACAATGGAGAGTTGGACAAGCATTCGCCACTTCCAATTCCTGGAGCGGAGTGTGGCTTTCCAGGCGCTGGAGCCTTTTCGTCGCGTGGGGATCATGGCCTACTCGATGACGGAAGACGAGCGGACGCAGTGGGCGTACAGCGTTTATGCCACCGGGCTGACGTTTTGGAACGGCACAGAGACGATTTACAGCACTATCGGTGACAATCGCAACGGTGCTCAGATCGGTGACGATGGGGGTGTCGCCTTCGCGTCCCGGATCACGCACCTCGCTTTTTACGACGACCTCGCCGAGGACCGCTACCTGTTGCACGTGGGGGGTGGCTACCGCTACGGCACGACGGGCGGATCGCCTGATACCGCTGGCGGGTTCGCCAAAACCTATCGGTCGGCTGCTTTCCCGGAATTTTACGTGGGAGATGCCACGGGGCTGGGGCTGACCGGGGCTGGAACCCCGCTGGTGCTCGATACGGGGCGGGTGCTCGCCAATGACTTCCACGACGTCCACCTGGAATTGGCAGGCAGTTATGGTCGGTCACACTTTCAGTCCGAGGCGTTGTTGACGGTCGTTCAACAGTTTGGGGGGCCGGCCATGATGCAACCGGCAGCCTACATCCAAGGCGGCTACATGCTTACGGGGGAGGCGATCGGCTATCTCAAGCAGGTAGGTGCATTCGATTACACGGTTGTGCCCTACACACAATTTTTTGGCACGGGCCGACACGGACGGATTCGCGGGTGGGGAGCGTGGGAGGTGGCGGCGCGATGGTCATACGTGGATCTGTCGAATGTCAATCTGCGGCCGGAAAACCAGCTTTCGGATGATCCCGGACCGCCCCCGACGCCAAATGCCGGCACCGTCCACCAGACCACCATCGGAGTGAATTGGTATTGGAACCGGTTTACAAAGGTGCAATTCAACTGGATCCGCAGCATGCCCGACTACGTCGGCTATGGAGCCGCACCATTCGATATCTACGGTACGAGGTTTCAGATTGAGTTTTGAGAGTCGGAGATTTCAAAGACTGTCCTGCAAGGAGGCTTGTATGCCCGAGCACGTGGGCAAGCGCTGGATCGCCGCCTGGAAGACCATCGGGCTGGTCGGTGCCGTGTGGTGTGTCACCGCTGTGGCATCGACCACTGTGCCCAACCCACCGGAGCCCATGCCGACCCCCGCTCCCGCGGCCCCGGCCACTTCGGCTGCCGCATCGACGACTTCACCTGACGGTCGCTGCGATCGTTGTGGCGGTTGTGAGCAGGTCCGACGAATGTGCGTAAAGGCACGAATCGAGAAGGAAATGACCAAGGTCTGCTGGGGCTACCGGTGTGAGCAGGTCTGCATTCCGGGCCCGAGCGTGTTTCGTGGAACTGAGCATCACCGGGATGACTGTGGGTGCTGGACCTGCTGGCTTTGGAAGCCGACCTGTGCCGAAGTTATCACGAGGAGAGTGCCTGTGAAGCAGGAGGTTCGTCGAAAGGTGCCGTCGGTGCGGTGGTCGGTCGAGGAGCGGTGCTGCCACTGCAGGCATGAATCAAAAGACAGGCCTGGCGGCAGTGTTTCCAGCCGATCGCCCGAACCGCTCGTGGGCGAGGTGAGCGGTCAACCGTTGTCCGCGGCTGACAAAGAAAAGCCGAACCCATGACAGCGGTGTGACCGTCCCCCCACCGGTGGCAGCTGGCGGTGACGACTCCGCCAGCTGCAGTGGCCCAACGGCAGGCCCGGGCTCCGGGCAGCGCGGCCGTGTTCGACTGCCAGGCCGCGTCAAATAGTGTTGGCCGGCGTGGTCCACGGTGTCATGATCGGCACCGATCGGCGAGACCGACTAGGCTTTGGCCAAAAAGGAGGCCGTTGGCCCGAGAGCGAGCCGCTTTGGTCTCTGGCAAGGACGGCGAACGAGCCAGATTCGCAGATCAGGCGCTGGAGCCGGCATCGCACCGGCAAGGGAACTTGAGTCTATGGCGGCACTTGATGACATCCTGACGCGACTCACCTCCGGTGGTGCTTCATACGCAGCCTGGCCGGCCGAGAAAAGGTCAGCGCTTGCTCGAGCCACGGCCTGCCGGGTAGCCGGCGCGGCCGGGCGGTGGACCGCCGCAGCGGTGGCGATGAAAACAGTTGGCGGCTCAGTGGTCGACTCGGTCGTGGCGGAAGAGATGGCCACGGGGCCGATCGCAACGCTGCGGCTCCTCTTGATCACGGCCCGAGCCTGGACGGGAATTGGCCAGACTGGCCTGCCGTGGTCTGCCGCTCGGACACACATTCAGCCTGCCCCGGGCCCGGGATCGTTCGTGGCTGTTGATGTGCTGCCCGAGCCACGGCTGTTCGACGGCGGGATTTTCCAGGGCTATCGAGCCACCGTGCGGTGCGTGAATCCCGGAGGAATCGCCGCGTTTCGGGCCAGTTGGCGATCGGAGGCCGAGTCGAGGCCGCGGGCCGGGGGCGTAGCCGTGGTGCTTGGGGCCGGAAACGTGACCGGCCTCGCACCGGCTGATGCCGTGGACCAGATTTTCTGCCACGGTCGGGCCGTGTTGCTCAAGTTACATCCGCTCCATGGATCGCTGCGGCCTGTCTATCAAGACGCACTCGGGCCGCTCGTCGAGGCGGGACTCCTGGAGATCATCGTCGGCGATACCGATCTCGCGCGCGCAGCGATTGCGGCTCCAGCTGCGACCCACATCCATCTCACGGGTGGCCGGGCTGCCTTCGATCACATCGTGTGGGGTCCCGAGGGGCCGCGAGCCTCCGCCGAGCCAGTTCTCCGCAAAACGATCACGTGTGAACTCGGCAGCGTCACACCGTGGCTTGTCCTTCCCGGCCAATACTCACTGCGGGAACTTCGGTTTCAGGCTGATCTCGTTGCCGCCTCGATTGCCCACAACACCTCTTTCAACTGCATCGCCACGAAGTGCGTTGTCACCAGCCAGCGGTGGCCGCAGCGCGAGGATTTTCTCCGGCTCGTAACCGAGCGGCTGGCCAGCCTGCCGCCCCGATCCGCTTGGTTTTCGGGTGCGGCGGCCGCCTGGGAAGCAGCAACGGGGCGGCTGATTCCGTCCGACGGCTGCCTGCCCTGGACGTTTCTGACGGGCGTCGATCCGCAGCAGGACCGCCGGCTTCTCGACCGCGAGTGGTTCGTGCCGGTGGCGACTGAGGTGCCGCTCGAAGCGGCCGATATCGAGGGTTTTTGCAGCCTGGCGAGTGCGTTTATCCACACGCTACCCGGTTCGCTTGCTGCCAGCGTCACGATCCCTGGCTCGCTCTCGGTCGCCGATACCGACCGCGCCGAGTTGCTCGTCGCGCATCTCCGCTACGGCGTCGTGGCGGTCAACACCTGGTCGGCCATCGCCTACGCGCTTGGCAGCGTGCCCTGGGGCGGCTACCCAGGGGCCACACTCCGCGAACCGGCCAGCGGAATCGGCCGGGTGCATGATCCGCTGATGCTGCCACTGGTCCACAATGCAGTCCTCCGGGCCCCGCTTTCCAGCAGGTTCACGCCCCCCTGGCAATCCTGGCACCCGCGCGGCCGGCGGCTGGCCGATGGGCTGCTCGAAATGTATACGGCGATCGCCCGTGGCGGGAATGGCCTCGGCGGCCTCGTTCGGATGATCCCGGCCGTACTGACCGGGGTAAAGAGACGGGCATAACTACCGAACGCACCGAATAGTGGTTGTTCTGGAGACCATGTGGGTCGGAGGGTTGCCCGAGCCAATCGAGCGACGGCGGAAACCGAGCGTCGCCACGATGGCCAAGCGAGGTTTCCTGCGAGAGAGCGGCGGGCATGATGCCCGGAGCGAACGTCGTGCGAGGGCAAGCCCGGCACCCAGGGCCGAATTCCGCAGGCGATGTGCGGAACGTGTCGCGGCCTGGGACCGGCAACCCTCGGACCGGTTACCTGGACGGTGGGGTTCAATCCAGCGCTGCCGTACGGATGGCCGCGGTATGCTGCCAAGGGTCTCGACAAACTGATCCAAGCGTGAACGACGGAGCCAAAGCGATGGAGGGAAGCGAGACGTGGTATTTCTGGGCCTTGCTGTCGGCGGGATTCGCCGCCCTGACGGCCATCTTTGCCAAAATCGGCCTGACGGGAGTTGATTCGGATCTGGCGACCTTGGTGCGGACGGGCATCATCGCGGTGGTCCTGACAGTATTCGTGGTGAGCACAGGGAAGTGGGCAAATCCACTGATGCTGCCGGGCAAAACCCTGTGGTTCCTGCTTCTGTCCGGGCTGGCTACGGGGGCGTCGTGGGTGTGCTACTTCCGCGCATTGAAGCTTGGTGACGCCTCAAAGGTCGCCCCGGTCGACAAATTCAGCGTCGTGCTGGTCGCCGTATTTGCCGTGCTCTTTCTGCATGAGCGGCCATCGGTACGGGACTGGCTCGGGATACTCATGGTTGGTGGCGGGGTGTTGATGCTGGCCTTGAAACGCTGACTGGGAAAAAGCGAAGGGCGTGGCCGACTCCAGCCTCGGTTCGGATTGGCCCCCGCCACGTAACCCGGGCCGGTGGCAACCTGACTCCGCCAGATTAATTCATCGGCACGGTCGAGGATCCACAAAACGGGCACTTAAAAATCGATTTGGTGCTTTCCGACACCTGCTTGCACTTTGAGTTGGTGCAGCGGCGCTTGTAGGTCTTCTGAAACAACTCCTTGCCCGAAGCAGCGGTGTTTATGGCTCCATTCCCATCGGCAGTCAGGCCCGCCGGTGCAGCCGAGGCGAACAGTACCGTGCAGGAGGTCAGCAAAAACCAGGCGACTTGAGGCAGGGACTTCATGAGCTACTCTCCCGAGGTTAGCCGTGGGTGGTTCAGCTGATCCCCACAGCACTTGACCGGGGGAAACCCCCCCAAAAACGAAGACTAGTTGAAAACGGTGGACCACGCCAATCCTTGGCCCGTCCCTGGCCTTTTTCCCCTTTGGTCGACCGGGGAGACACCGAGGGTTTCCTGGGTCGACTGTCGCCGCATCCTGCGGCGGCAGACTTGTTCCACAGTCTGATAGGGCGCATCTGAGATAGCTGTGGGATAGCTGTGG
>ERZ889217.275-NODE-275-length-33744-cov-23.192734_pt1 | contig 33744 bp, 29 predicted proteins | sample MGYA00521098_ERZ889217 | MGnify/ENA primary metagenome ERZ889217 (study PRJEB32303, sample SAMEA104408613) | aquatic metagenome | biome: Brackish water; feature: Pelagic; material: water | place: Baltic Sea | collected 2014-06-10T22:04:00 | depth 2,362 m ... | reverse complement strand
TCAATCCGGCATTGAGTATGGTTTCAAAGGCTTGATTGGCACTTTGATTTGACATTGGCTCGTCGCCATCGCCGTTGTCGATGATGAGATTTGAAGGCACATTTGACATGGATACAGTCCTCAAGCGCAGGGTCAACTTTGGTCATTTTGATGTTGGAACGCCTCAAGATTAATGACCGATTGTGACAACCTCGTGATGGAACACCCGTGATGTGTGGGGTCTGACACTTGATACCAGACGACCGACTTGTTTGTTGTTGCAGCCTAATTTACAGCGCAACGCAACGAGCAATAATTTTTAATTAATATCGCTATTTTGCTATAATATGAACAATTCATGGAACCCCAAGCTTTTAAATCAGTCGGTAGAAAAAGGGCTCGACCGACTTGATGCAGGCCTAAAGGCGAAATTTCTTTACGTTTGTGACTTGTTAGAAATATTTGGCCCTCACCAAGTGGGTTCACCACACGCAAAACATTTGCGTGGCGATCTTTGGGAAATTCGTCTGATCGGCGCGGGTGCGAGTGCTAGAGCAATTTATGTGACTGTCACAGGACAAACCATTGTGGTTGTTCACGTGTTTTTAAAAAAACCAGAAAACACCAAAACTTGCGCTTACCGTTGCGCTCCTGAGACTGAAGGAAATTTTGGAATGAAAGACATCAAAGACCTAAAACAGCAATGGCTTAAGGACTCAAAAGTCAACAAGGCTTATGCACAAATGCAACCAGCGATTGAACTAGCCTGCACGTTGATTGCCGCCAGATCACGGGCGCAACTCACACAGGCCGAAGTGGCTGCCCGCATGGGAACAACGCAGTCTGTTGTCGCTCGGCTTGAAAGCGGGCGGACATTACCAAGCGTTAAAAGCTTGTACTGCTACGCAAAAGCCGTTGACGCAAAACCGAGCTTTCAGCTCTTGCAGGCTTGATGTTTTTGATTCATTACGTCACTGTTGACGCTTTACTCAATATGGTGGGTAAAAATACTCAACACACTGAGCAAATTTAAATCGTGCTTATAAGACTGCAATTTAAGCCATAAAACTAGGGTTTTACATAGGTTATGACGCTACTGCCCAGCGTTCAATTTCAGCAAAAGTTGCCGCCAAGATGCCCTTGTCAGATAAGTCGTGACCCGAACCTGCCACGCGAATTAAACGTGTTTGAGGCGCCATCTGCTCAATGGTTAGGCTGTTTTTAAAGGGACACAAGGCATCTGCTTCGCCGTGCACAATCGTCAAATCTAGTGAGCGTAACATTTGGGGCTGCGCAAACACATCACCATCAACAAAACAGCGGTGCTGCAAATAATGACTGTGCACGCGATAGCGGGCAATCAATGCGTCATCAGCCGTGGTGTGTGTGTCAGCGGTTTGATATGGCTTTGCTGGCTGTGGGGGCTGTACTGACTGCGATGGTGCTTTTGGAAACAGATTCATGGCCGACTCGTAAGTCGCCCAAGCCCGCGCAATGCGCAATTGGAGCGCTGTGTCTTGTTCTTCGCAAAACACCCGATGGCAACAGGCCAACATCGATTCACCGGCTGCGATGGGCAGTTGGTTCTTAAATGATTGCCACCGCTCGCGACAGGCCTCGGGCGGTCGTTCCATGTAGTTTTCAACCTCAGATTGGGTGCACAAAAAGGGGCTGCGCAACAAGACCCGAGAGACCACATTGGGATGCGCTTGCGCATAGATAAGGCCAAGCGCCCCGCCCCACGAGCCACCCACCACATGCCAACGAGCCAGGCCCAAATTTTCGCGTAAGCGTTCGATATCACTGATGAGGTCATGGGTTTGATTGGCCACAATCCCACCGCTTGGCTCACTCTTGCCGCAGCCGCGTTGATCAAACTGAATGATCCAAAATTTTGACGGGTTCAAGAACCGGCGGTGAAACGCGGTCGAAAAACTGCCAGGTCCCCCGTGCAGCCAGACAACAGGAATACCCTGAGGATTACCGCTGATTTGGTAAAATATTCGATGACCTTCACCAACAACCAACCAATCTTGACGATGTGCAAGTACCTCGGGAAATAACTTACTCGACATTGACATGAACCTCTTAAATAGTTGGTAGAACAAATCAAATCCTTTCGATATACTGGATCTGAACGTAAGTTTGCGTCTGAATATCATTTAATAAGTAGCATGACATGACAGGTGGCCAATATGAAATGGGAAACGCCAACAGCTATTGATCTGCGTTTTGGCTTTGAGATCACAATGTACATTGCCAATCGCTAATCATCTTTGTATAGAGGCCGTGACTGTTGTCACGGCCTTTCTTCTTTTGGGTTTGTGATGCAAATTCGCGTATTGGGTTCGGCTGCCGGCGGTGGTTTCCCGCAGTGGAACTGTAACTGTCCAAATTGCTCTGGCGTGCGTCAAGGTAGCATCAAAGCGCAAGCACGCACACAATCATCCATCATTATTGGCAATGGCTCTGCTGACTGGGCGTTGATCAATGCCTCACCAGATGTGCTGACACAGATTAAAAACACCCCTGTTTTACAACCCGCACGCCAAGCTCGCGATAGCGGTATCGCTGCGGTGGTGCTGATGGATGCGCAGGTTGATCACGTGACTGGTTTGATGATGTTGCGCGAGCGTAGTGAGCCTTTGCCCATCTACGCCACCACACAAGTCTTCGAAGACCTGACCAGTGGTCTGCCCTTGGTCAGTGCCTTGGCGCATTACTGCAAAGTTGATCAACGTCTGATTGAACCAGATCGTGCAGGTTTTGAGATCCCAGAAATCGCAGGACTGACGTTTAAACCCATTTCGTTGTCGAGCAAGGCGCCGCCTTATTCACCGCACCGACATGACCCACACCCCGGTGACAATATCGGTTTATTGGTCACAGATCACGCCACCCACAAGACCGTTCTCTACGCCCCAGGCTTGGGTCTGATTGAACCAGCAGTCAAGCAAGCCATGGCTCAAGCCGACGTTTTGTTGGTTGACGGCACTTTTTGGACGGATGATGAAATGATCACGCTTGGCTTATCAGCCAAGCGTGCCATTGACATGGGCCACTTGGCGCAATCTGGGCCAGACGGCATGATTGAAGCGCTGGCCGCCTATCCCAACAAACGCCGTATTCTGATTCATATCAACAACACCAATCCCATTCTTAGAGAGGACTCTGCTCAAGCGCTGCAACTCAAATCGCTTGGCATTGAAGTCGCTTTTGATGGGATGCACATCGAGGTTTGAGCATGACGAGATCAACACAGCCTTGGACACGCGAAGAATTTGAAGCACAATTACGCGCCAAAGGTCAGAGCTACCATATTCACCATCCCTTCAATGTGAAGATGAATGCTGGTGAATGCTCTGAAGCACAGATTCGTGGCTGGGTGTTAAACCGCTTTTACTACCAGTGGATCATCCCAATCAAAGATGCGGCGGTCCTGTCCAACTGCCAAGATCGAGAAACCCGGCGCCGTTGGATCTCACGCATTCTGGATCATGATGGCTTTGGTGAATATAAGACTGACACCGAATCTGGCGGCCTTGAGGCGTGGACCCGACTCGGGCTGGCCGTTGGCTTGGATCGCGAGCAATTGTGGTCGCTCAAGGCTGTCGAACCCGCTGTCAAATTTGCCTGCGATGCGTATGTGAATTTTGCGCGCCAACAGCCTTGGCAAGAGGCGATTTGTTCTTCGCTAACCGAGATGTTTGCCCCGCAAATACACAAAGACCGGCTGGCGACTTGGCCCACACACTACCCTTGGATTGAGGCCAGTGGCTTGCACTATTTTCGGTCACGCATCCCGTTGGCGCAACGCGATGTGGATCATGGGCTTGAAGTCACCCTGAATCACTTCACCACGCGTGCGCAACAAGAACGGGCTTTGGACATTTTGCAATTCAAGCTCGATATTTTGTGGTCGATGTTAGACGCCATTGAGCGGGCCTACCCCGAATGACAGAAATCACTGACACGCCACTTCCAGAGCGCCCTAGCTTAAACAAAATGTTTCGCCTGCAATGGGAACCGGCGCAAAAGGCGCACGTGTTGCTATACCCCGAAGGCATGGTCAAACTGAATCAAAGTGCGGCTGAGATCCTCAAACGCTGCGATGGTGAACGCACCATCGCGCAATTGATCGCTGATATCGAGCAGGCCTTTGGTGAGAAAGACCTGCGAGATCCCGTGATGGGGATGTTACGCACGGCTTTTGAACAGGATTGGATCCAATAGGATCCGGGTATTCGAATGACTCAACCCACAATCAACCCACCGTTTTGGTTACTGGCCGAACTCACCTACCGCTGTCCCTTGCACTGCGTCTTTTGCTATAACCCGGTGAACTATGACAGTATCAAAAGTGAGTTGACAACCGCAGAGTGGATTCGCGTCATGCAAGAGGCTCGCGCGCTCGGTGCCGCACAGATGGGCTTCTCAGGTGGTGAGCCACTGCTGCGAGACGATCTTGAAGCGTTGGTGGCCCACGCTCGTGAACTCGGTTTCTACACCAACTTGATCACCTCAGGCGTGGGCCTCAATGAAAAGCGTATTGCCGCGCTCAAAACTGCCGGTCTTGATCATATTCAATTGTCGTTTCAAGACTCGACTCAAGAAATGAATGATTTCTTGAGTAGCACCAAGACCTTTGAACTGAAGAAAAAAGTCGCTGGGCTGATCAAACAATACGACTATCCCATGGTTTTGAATGTGGTTTTGCATCGCCACAATATTGTGCATGTCGACAAAATCATGGATATGGCGCTCGACTTGGGGGCCGAGTACTTGGAACTGGCCAACACCCAGTACTACGGCTGGGCCATGCAAAACAGGGCCCAACTTTTACCGACCCGCGAACAGATCGTTGCTGCTGAAGAGACCGTGAAAACATATCGCGAGAAAGTGGGCAAGCGTTGCAAGATTTTGTTTGTGGTGCCCGATTATTTTGAAGATCGACCCAAGGCCTGCATGAATGGCTGGGGTTCGATATTTTTAGACATCGCCCCTGATGGTGCGGCCCTACCCTGCCACAACGCCCGACAGCTGCCAGGGCTGAACATCCCGAATGTCAAAGATCACTCGATTCGCGACATTTGGTATGACAGCCAAGCGTTTAATGTTTTCCGTGGTGATGATTGGATGCAAGAGCCCTGTCGCTCATGCTCAGAAAAAGAAAAGGACTTTGGGGGCTGTCGTTGTCAGGCGTTTCTGCTCTTGGGTGATGCCGCGGCAACCGACCCCGTTTGCGCCAAATCGCCCCAGCATCATGTGGTGACTGACATCATCAAGCAAGCCAGCGTGGCGCCAGAAACCACCCAACGCCAAGAACACCCACTGGTGTTTCGTACCGACAAAAACTCACGCTTAATCAGCGAATCGGTCGGGGCAACGCCGACAATCCGTTCTTAAAGTTAGTGGTCACCGTGCCTTACAACACCTAGGCAGACTTGCCGCGATCGTTAATGAGCACATCAAAACGGGTGGCACTCGTCACACAAGTGTGGCTAAGGTGACCATCGTTCAGAAACCGCGTGGCAAGCAACTTGTGTACCCTCATCATCAGATAACAATGGCGCGACCTCTTTGCACCGTTCTCGAGCAATGGGGCAACGCGGGTGAAACGTGCAGCCTGAGGGCGGATTCAAAGGGTTTGGTACCTCACCGGCCACTGGTGTGCGTGAGGCCCCCTGCCCATCCATATCCGGGATCGCTGACAAAAGCATCTTGGTATAGGGATGCCTTGGTCTCTCAAATAACTCTGCGCGCTGCGCGATCTCAACGATGCGACCCAAGTACATGACGCCAACCCGGTCAGCGACGTGATGCACCACCGCGAGGTTGTGTGAAATGAACAAATAGGTCAAACCCAAGTCACGCTGCAGATCTTTCATGATATTCAGCACTTGAGCTTGAACGGACACATCAAGTGCCGACGTAGGCTCGTCGCACACCAAAAACTCTGGTCTAACTGCCAAGGCCCTGGCAATCGAAATCCTTTGTCTTTGCCCTCCAGAGAACTGGTGCGGATAGCGTTGTTTGTCAGCTGGATCCAAGCCCACCTGCAGTAGTAACTCATCGACGCGCTGTTGTTGCTCGGGTTTTGTCATTTGGGTGTGAGCGCGCAAAGGCTCCGCAATGATCCGCCCCACACGCCACCGAGGATTCAGGCTGGCAAACGGGTCCTGAAAGATCATCTGCAGTCGGCGCCGCAACTGAGTCCCTTGAGGACCTTTTAGTGTTTGAATCGGTTGGCCATCTATGTTGATTTCACCTCGTGTCAGGGGATACAAGCCAACAAGCAAACGCGCAACGGTTGACTTGCCACACCCTGACTCTCCCACCAATGCCAGCGTCTCGCCTCGGTTAATCGTAAAAGAGACCCCATCGACCGCTCGGAGCATGATTCGGGGTTTGCCCGACAAAACCCGCTCTAGCCAGGGCGCTGACACATCAAACCAACGCGCTGCGTCTTTGACCTCAACCAAAGGCGTGGCATCGTTAGCCATCTGTCCCCTCCTTTGCCGTTAGCCAGCACGCCGCCTGTGAGGCGCCCCTAACCATGAGTTCAGGCCGTTCGCGGCGACAAATTGGCATGACGTGTTCGCAGCGCGGATGAAACGCACAGCCAGATGGAATCGCATTCAATCGCGGCATACTGCCATCGATTTGCACCAACCTTTCTACAACGCGTTTGATCGTGGGAATCGACCCCATCAACCCAGCTGTGTAGGGGTGCTGTGGTCGCTCGATGACATCGCGCACCGTTCCCACTTCAACCACTCGACCCGCGTACATCACCACCACTCTATTGGCTGTCTCGGCAATGACGCCCATATCATGCGTAATTAGCATGACTGCCGTGCCATGCTCGCGGCATAAGCGTTTGAGCAATTCGATAATCTGGGCTTGAATCGAGACGTCTAGAGCTGTCGTAGGCTCATCAGCGACAATGAGCTTGGGTTCTGCCGCCAAAGCAAGCGCGATCACCACCCGTTGGCGCATACCCCCAGAAAATTGATGCGGGTAGTGATCAATCCGTTCGCGCGCTGCTGGAATACCTGTGGCTTCTAGCAGCTCAATCGCCCTAGTCTTGGCTTGACTGTTACTCAATGACAAATGCGTCGTAATCGTTTCAATCAGCTGTTGCCCAACCGTGTAAAGCGGATTAAGCGAGGTAAGGGGATCTTGGAAGATGGCACCAATTTTTCTGCCTCGAAGCAAACGCATTTGGTCGTCAGGCAACTGGTCAATGCGCTGTCCTTCCAACCAGATTTCCCCACCAGATATCCGTCCGGGTGGTTCGAGTAAACCAATGATAGCGGCACCCGTGAGCGACTTGCCCGCTCCTGACTCACCAACCACGCCAACCACCTCTCCCGCCTCAATCGAGAACGACACTTCATCAAGCGCTTTGAGCACGCCTCGGCGGCTAGGGAACTCCACACTAAGCTGACGAATCTCTAAAACATGTCCCATGGTTATCTCAATTAAGCCGAGGATTCAACGCATCGCGCATCCAATCACCCAGCAAATTGACCGACAGCACCAAAAGCACCAAAGCCATGCCAGGGAAAATAGTGATCCACCACTCCCCAGAAAATAGGAAGTCATTGCCTATCCGAATCAACGTGCCAAGTGATGGAGAAGTGGGCGGCACGCCCACCCCAAGAAACGAAAGCGTGGCCTCGGTGATGATAGCTGTGGCTAAGTGAACCGTCGCCAAGACAAGCACCGGCCCAAGGACGTTGGGCAATACATGGCGAAACATAATGACCGGTGACGAAATGCCAATCACTCTTGCTGCTTGCACATACTCGCGGTTTTTCTCGACCATGGTCGATCCACGGACGGTTCTGGCATATTGAGGCCAACCGGCCAAGGAGATGGCAAACACCAAGACAGGAAAAGCAATAACCTCGTGCAAATCATTAGGAACCACTGCTCGAGCCACACCATCAATCAGTAGCGCAATCAAAATGGCAGGGAACGACAGTTGCACATCAGCAACTCGCATGATGTAGGCATCGGTACGTCCCCCGAGATAGCCGGCCAATAACCCAAGTGCGACACCCAAAAAAACTGATAAGAAAACCGAAGCCAAACCGATCATCAGTGACACTTGCATGCCGTACATAATCGCTGACAAGAGATCCCTGCCTTGACTATCGGTTCCTAAGAAATAAGTGGGATCCCCATCTGGCTCCCAAACAGGGGGCTTTAACGCGTCAAGCAAGTTCAGCGTCGCTAAATCGAACGGATTATGCGGTGCAATGACTGATGCACCGAATGACCCGACAACCAATACAACGAGCACGATGGTGGCCAGCACGGCCACGGGCGAATGCCGCCACGACCAAGCGACATCGCTGTCCCAGAATCGTTGCCAGCCTGACATCAATGCCCTCCTGCCTTGCCAATCCCTGCCCGCAAGCGAGGGTCAACCAAGAAGTAGAGCAAGTCGACGATCAGGTTGATCACAACAAAAATCAGGGCAATCAAGCAAAGGTACGCCGCCATGACTGGTATATCGACAAACTGCACAGCCTGAATAAACAACAGTCCCATGCCTGGCCACTGAAAAACCGTCTCGGTAACGATCGCAAACGCAATGATGCCGCCCAATTGAAGCCCGGTAATCGTCATCACTGGCACGAGGGTGTTTTTAAGTGCATGACCAAAATGAACCACTCGCCTTGTCAGGCCGCGGGCGCGCGCGAACTTGATGTAATCGGTTCTTAAAACCTCAAGCATTTCAGATCGAACCAGACGCAAGACCAATGTCAATTGAAACAAAGAAAGCGTAATGGCGGGCAAGATCAGATGCTTCCAGCCGCTCGCCGTCAAAAACCCAGTCGACCACCAACCAAGGCGAACCACGTCTCCGCGCCCATAGCTCGGCAACCAGCCTAACTGAACCGAAAAAACCAAAATCAATAAGATACCAATCAGAAACGTCGGCAGCGACACGCCCACTAACGAAAATGCCAGCACAAAATTAGCAGAAAATCCCTTGCGATTAAGGGCTGTGAACACACCAAGGGGAATGCCGATGACCAATGCAATAACAGCAGCAGTAAAGGAAAGCTCTAAGGTTGCGGGTAACCGTTCAAGCAACATGGTCGAGACCTTTTGCCCTTGACGCAAAGAAATCCCGAAGTCGCCCTGTGAAGCATTGACCAAAAAATGGTAGAACTGCACCACTGCTGGTTGGTCGAGTCCTAACTGATTGGTCAGTCGAATTCTGTCTTCATCGGTAATATCTTGCCCAAGCATGATCGAAACGGGGTCGCCCACATACTGGAACAGCATGAAAGCAATTAGCCCGACTACCAGCATCACGCCGGTGGCCTGAATCAGGCGGCGAATAATAAAGGCAAACATGGCTTACGGAGCACCACAGGCCAAACAAGGCTTGTGGTGCCAGCGCGTTACGTCATCAGTCAATGACAACCCAATCCACAACCAATCGGTTGTCTGCGCGGTGTAAAGCATTGACGTTTTTCTTCATGGCCCACGGAATGATTTGGTCATGCAAAGGGATATGCCCCACGTCAGCGGCGTGCAACTTTAACGCTTCCTGAATCATGGCCGTGCGCTTGTCCTGATCCGTTTCCACTTTGATTTTGTCAATCAACGCATCTACCTGGGGGTTCGAATAGCCACCATGGTTCCATGAGCCGTCAGCACCGGTGCCCTTTGTTCGAATCAGCGCTTGCAAACTGTAGAGCGCATCAAATGTCGGCACTCCCCAACCAAGCATGTATGCACTCGTGTCACGCTTTTGGATCTTCGGGAAAAAGTTTGCGCGCGGCATCGTGGTCAGTTTGGTCTTGATGCCCACCTTGGTCCACATGGCGGCGATGGCTTGGCAGATGGCCTCGTCATTGATGTAGCGATTGTTAGGGCAGTCTAGGGTGATTTCAAAACCATCCGGATAACCGGCAGCATTTAATAGCGCCTTGCTCTTCGCTGGGTCGTGAGGTAACCGCTGGGCAATCTCTTCGGCATAACCGTTGACCTGAGGTGAGACCATCAGGCCTGTCGGGATCGAATTGCCACGCATCACAGCCTTTTTAATGGCATTGATATCAATGGCCTGATACATCGCTTGGCGAACACGTTGATCCTTGAGCGGGTTCTTGCCTTTGACGCTGCTGTAGAGCAACTCGGGGCGCTCTTGATCCATGCCTATGAAAATCGTGCGGTACTCATTGCCATCAAGTACCTTGACCTGCTGGCGCAAGCGATCTAAGTCCTGTGCAGGCGGGTCGAGCACAAAATCAAGTTCGCCTGAGAGCAAAGCGGCCGTTCGGGTGGCATTTTGTTTGATAGGGGTGTAGATGATCTCAGTGACATTGCCCTTTTTGTTGTCCTTATTCCACCAATTGGGGTTTTCGACATAGACAGTTTTGACATCCACTTCCCGAGTCTTGAGGATGTAAGGACCCGTGCCGTTGGTGTTACGAGCAGAGTGGGTCTCCTCTTTGTCTTTAAAGTTTTGTGGCGTTGTCACGCCGTTCTTTTCTGACCAAGCTTTGCTCATCATGCCAAGCACAGGTAACTGTCTTAATAAGACAGGATTTGGGCCATCGGTGATCACCTCAACAGTCAGGGGATCGATCACTTTGACTTCCTTTACGCCGCTGACGTAGGACTTATATTGCGAGGACGGTGCGGCTGCTCGTGCGAAAGAAAACTGGACGTCTTCTGCCGTAAACGGCGTACCGTCGTGAAACTTAACGTTGGGGCGAAGCTTGAAACGTACCGTTTCAGGATTAACCTGCTCCCAAGAGACAGCCAAGCTGGGTACTAGCTTAAAGTTTTCATCGTAACGAAGTAGCGGTTCATAAACGTACAAGTTAGCCGCAATATTCAGCCCTTCGTTCTGAGAATGCGGGTCTAGCGTCATGATATCGCCCTGACTCGCCCATTTGAGCGTTTTTGCATGACCAATGGCGGGCGCAACAGCAAAGCAAACCACAACAGCCGCAGTTAAGAGTGATCGACGCATCTTAGTCTCCTTCATTTGATGGTAAAGCTGACGGTTTTTTTAAAGTTGTTCTCAAAGTGTGCACCAGCCTTTGATGCCCGTCAAACAAAAGCTGCGTTTCGTTTAACAAAAGCAAAGTCTTCTCAGTAAAAAATGCTTCTTCCATAGCAAATATCGGTCTAAGCACTTCAGTGGTGTCCGTTAAACCGAGCGTTTTTAAAGTAAAAGCAAATGCTGGCGTGGCCTATAGGTCGATTCTATTGGGTGCCGATTTGAATTCAAATTCGTCATTTTTGGGTAATTTCCTAGGGGTTAACCTCTGGGAAATATCTCATAAATACCGGCAAGACGCTGTTTGCACAGATCATGAGATTTATGCCTTTTCCAGCTTTGGTCGTATCGCCAACTTTAGTCGTATCGTGGATTGTTATGACGGCACCGCTGGCGTTTGACTGTTGTGTCATTCAACTAAAGGCAAACACCAAAACCCTCAATCCAGTGAAATCTTCAGTCTCTCAATCACGGGATCCCAACGCGCCTTCTCTTGTTTCATTAAGGCCGTTAATGCGGCTGGTTTTGAGCCCGCAGGCGTGAAATAAAGGGAAGCAAACCGCGTTTGCACCGAAGGGTCTTTGAGGATTTTGTTTACCTCAACGTTCAATCGGTCAATGACGTTGGCCGGGGTGCCAGCGGGTGCCAACATCGCATTCCAAGAAATCGCTTCAAAGCCAGGAAACCCCAGTTCGGAAAGCGGCTTGAGCCCGGGTAACGCTGGCGTGGCTTTTAAGCTGGTGATGGCAAGCGCCTGGATCTTACCCGACTTCACTTGTGTCATTGCAATGGCAGGGACCATGAAGCTTGCCTGGATGTCCCCCGCTAAAAGTGCATTGACCACGCTGGGGAATCCGGCGTAAGGAACGTGCACCATGTCAAGGCCAGCATCGGCTTTGAACATTTCCATGGCCAGCTGCGAAGCACTGCCCGCACCAACCGAGCCATAGTTGTATTTTCCAGAAGATGCTTTGACCTTGGCGATAAACGAGGCCAAGTCTGGTGTGCCGAAGTCTGTGTTGACGATGAGCACATTCGGACTGGTTCCCACCAAAATGATGGGTGCGAGGTTTGTGAACGGGTCATACCCCAACGTTTTCTTATAGAGGGTCGGTGCTGTCACCAGCGGGCCATTGATGGTGTAGAGCAAGGTGTAGCCATCAGGATCGGCGCTGGCGACCTGCCGGGTTCCGATGTTGCCACCCGCACCGGCTTTATTCAGAATCACGACCGATTGACCCAAGGCTTTGCCCAAGGGCTCGGCGATGGCTCGCGCCAATAGGTCAGGTGAGGAGCCGGGAGGGAATGGGACGATCAACTGGATGGGCTTGTCTTCAGGCCAGGCGGCGTGAACCAGGCCAGTACCCGCTAAGGCCAAGGTGGCAGAGGTCGCGAGTAAAGCAATGGCGCGAAGCAGGCGGTTGGTCTTTATCATGGTTGGCGTACCTGTCAAAAAGGATGGGTGTTGGTTTGGTTATCTTATCGATTGGGGGGACAGTATTAGCGGACAGTCTCAAGGGTCAGTCCTGCGCTGCGGTCACAACGTTTTTATTCAGGGCTTATCTCAATGCTTATCCCAAAGCTTGTTACAAGCAAGCTTAGCCGATTTGTGGGAATCTCAGCGGCAATTTCAACGGGTTAACCGTTGGGAGATATCTCATAACCGCTGGCAAGACGCTGTTTGCAAAGCTCATGGCGGTGCTGTTGTGGACCCAGAGACAGTCAAGCTTTTTACGGATCACCAGAAAGACAGATAGTCTTTGCAAATTAATCTAAAATCCAGTCCATTGCCCTTTTGATGCAGGCAACCTTGGCTTTTGCCAAGCCATGACAATTTTTTGGTGGTGCTTAACCGTGAAGCTATTTTCTGCCCTTTATGCCCGTGTCATGCAATGGTCGCGCCATCGGCATGCGCCTTGGTATTTGGGAGGCATGAGCTTTGCCGAGTCGTCGTTTTTTCCGATTCCGCCTGATGTCATGCTGGCCCCCATGTGCTTGGCAAACCCACACAAGGCTTGGAACTTTGCCTTCATCACGACAGTGACATCGGTGTTGGGTGGTTTGTTGGGTTACGCCATCGGCGCGTTTGCCTTCGAAGCGATTGCACCGTGGCTGCAAGAACAGCCCCGTTACTGGAACGGCTATCAATCTGCCCTTGAATGGTTTGCCACTTGGGGAGTTTTGGCGGTGTTTGTGGCGGGTTTCTCACCGATCCCCTACAAGGTGTTCACCGTAGCCGCTGGCGTCTTGTCGATGTCGATGCTGCCGTTTGTGCTGGCTTCACTGGTTGGGCGCGGCGCACGCTTTTTCTTGGTAGCCGGTCTGATGCGTTGGGGCGGTGCCCGCATGGAAGCGCAACTGCACAAATACGTTGACCGTCTGGGTTGGGCCACTGTGGGGTTAATTGCAGTTGGCGCGATCATTTACGCCTTGCGTTAGGCGGTTTTGATTGCCAGCAGACTGTTGCCTTTGAATTGAGCCCGACTGCCAAGCGCACGCTCAATGCGCAGGCATTCGTTCCACTTCACCATCCGCTCACTTCGACAAAACGAACCCACCTTCAGTTGTCCAGCATTGGTGGCCACCGCCAAGTGACTGATGAAAGCGTCTTCTGTCTCACCACTACGAGCGCTAACGACCGGCGCCCAACCGGCATTTTGCGTCATTTCAATGGCATCGAGTGTTTCTGAGACGGTACCGATTTGGTTTGGTTTAATCAACACCGCATTGGCAATGTTCTCGCTGATGCCTTCACGGATACGCGCAGGGTTGGTGGTGAATAGGTCGTCTCCGACAATTTGCAATTGACTGGCGCAACTGGCGTGAAAGCGCTTCCAGGACGGCCAGTCTGTATCGGCTGCAGGGTCTTCGATCGACACAACCTTGTAGTCACGACACCATCGGATCAGCAAATCGACAAAGTCGTCGGGCTGGTAGCACTTATTGTCCAACCTGAGTGTGTAGGTCTGTTGTTGGGGGTCGTATAAATCACTGGCAGCAATATCAAGTGACAAGCTGGCCTCTTTGCCCAGCGTGTAGCCTGCAAGATTGACGGCTTGAGCAAACGTCTCAAAGGCTTGCTCATTGGTTTGAAAAGCAGGCCAATAGCCACCCTCGTCAGCACAGCCATAGAGCGTGCCGCGCGATTTCATGATCTCGCCTGCGGCCCGAAACACGTTGTAAGTGATTTCCAATGTTTCCGAATAGTTGGTTGCACCCGTGGCAATCACGAGCCAATCCTGCACGTCGGTACGCCAATCGGCATGAGCACCCCCGCCAAATATTTGAATCTCTGGCAAGGGCAAGATCGTCCCTTTGCCGTTACCCAGGTGTTCAAAAAGCGCGAGCTTACGCGACTGCGCCATTGCGTTCGCATAGGCCATTGACACACCCAGTATGGCGTTTGCACCCAAGCGGACTTTGTTGGGCGTGCCGTCTAATTCAATCATGGCGTGATCGACCGCTTGCTGGTCTGGTGCAGCCATCTTGCACAGTGCTTGAGCCAAATCGACACGGATATGTTCAATGGCGCGCCCAACCGATTGACCTGCAAATCGGTTGGGATCACCATCACGCAGTTCGTGGGCTTCAAACTGCCCCGTCGAAGCACCCGATGGGACCAGGCCGTGTCCAACGCTGCCGTCCTCGAGTGTGACAACAGCCTCGACGGTGGGTTTGCCGCGAGAGTCAAAGATCTGAAAGGCGTCAATATTTTTGATTTTCATGGGTTTACGTCGTTGTACCAAGCCAAGGCAAGAGCCTCTAGGTTACTTGGGCGGTTTAGGATGAAGGGTCGTGCGAATTGGCGAACGCGTTCTTGTTTCTCTGCGTTGAGATATTCGACCGGTGATTTGCCATCAACGCGGGCCAAAAGGAGCATGGGCAAGAGCTTGGCTGTTGCCTGCAAGACGCCCGGCGCTTGCGCGCCTAGCGCCTGCACATAGGCCTGTTGCGCCGAATTGAAAAGCACAAACAAGTCCGTCTTTTTCGGCGCATGGTAAAGCGCTTTAAGCATCAAGTGATTCAGCAGAAACGCCAAATCAAAAGCAGCATCACCGTAACAAGCCACTTCACAATCTAGGATGACAAACCGGCCATCTCGGTGCAGCATGTTTTTGGGGCTGTAGTCACCATGCATCAAACACTGCCGGCTTTGCCGCAGACGGTCTGCCTCAGCCAACAGTGCTTCGGCCAGTGTGGGGTGCTTGGCCGCTGTGGCCCGCAAATAGGGGTCGATGCGCAGTTGATCGAAGTTTTCAATGGCATCAAAGTCACGGGCAACTTCTGGATCGTGCCATGAGACGGCGTGAATGCGGCCAAGGATCTCACCGGCTGCCGCCGCCATTTGTGGTGCAAACACCGCGCCCAACATGTCTGCCTTCCAATTCGAAAAGCCGTCAAGATATTCCATGGCGAAATAGCCTGCGTTGGATTGTGGCTTTCGTATTCGTGGCACCCAACTCGGGCAGATGCGTTCAACATACCGGATATAGGCCTGCTCAAAAGCATTACGACCGGTGTCGGCGTGCCAATCGGCAGATACTTTTAATTTGGCGAGTGCGCGTTTGACAACAAAAACGTCTTGGCCATCGTCAACCCGATATATTTCACTCGACACACCACCCGTCAGTGGGGTCAAGCGCACGCTCGCGTTTTTAACGGTGCCTTCTTGACGCAGGCAATCGACAAACGCGTCCATTTCAGGGTTAGTCACGTTGGCGTCATCCGTAATAGAGCCAAATAATCTTACACAACGCTTAAGCCAAGAATGGCGAAACGCTGTTTCAAGTATAGATGGATTGCCAACCATCGGAGGAAAACTGCCGACCCACTATACTGACTATCACTGTGAGTAACACTGCTCGGCAAATACAACCGGCTTGAAGGATACCGTACGCATGAAGATTCTTGTCGCTCGGCTTAATCACGAAACCAATACGTTTTCCCCGTTAGCTACCCCGCTGGCGTCGTTTGGCGACCAAGGCCCGCTTTACGGCCAAGAGGCCTACGCCGCCTCAAAAGACACGCGCACGGGAATTGCCGCATTTATTAAGGTGCTTGAAGCGGCTGGTCACGAGGTGGTGGTGGCCTTAAGCGCCATGGCCAACCCCAGTGGCGCCGTGAATGCAAAAGCCTATACCCATTTGTGCGACACCATTGTTGCTGCTGCCAACGGTTGCGAGGCCGTCGCTTTGGATTTGCACGGCGCGATGGTCGCTGAAAACAGTGATGATGGTGAGGGTGATCTGCTTGAGCGAATCAGGGCCGTTTTGCCAAATGCGCCCATCGCCGTGGCATTCGATTTGCACGGCAAGATGACAGACAAAATCATTAAAAACAGCGACATCCTGATCAGCTTCAAAACTTACCCGCACGTCGACATGTATGAAACCGGGATGCACGCGGGTCAGCTTCTGGTGGACATGATTGACCAACGTATTAAGCCAACGCTAGCGTGGCGACGCTTGCCATTGCTCGTGAACACACTTTGTGGGCGCACCGACATTGGACCCATGCATGAAGCCATTGAACTTGCCCGTGCCGCTCAAACACAGGGCATGCTAGCTGTATCGGTGCTAGCAGGATTCCCATTGGCCAATATTGCCGCGCCGTGCATCAGTGTTGTGGTGGTGGGTGATGACGATCCCAAAGCGTCCGAGTCGGTTGCCCAATTGATTGCCGAGTTCATTTGGTCCAAACGCCGTGAGTTTGTATATCAAACAGAACCCCTCGCAGTGTCGATCACACGCGCCAAGGCGCTTGCCGCTGAGACCCAGACCAAGGATGGGCCTGTTTTGCTGCTTGATCATGGGGATAACTGCATGTCAGGTGGCACTTGTGACGACATGAACGTCTTGCACGAGGCGCTCGAGCAAGGACTATCGGATATCTTGGTCGGGCCCGTTTGTGACCCAGAAGCCGTGCAAACGTTAATCGATGCCGGGCTCAATGCCCAAGTGACACTTGCTGTCGGTGACAAAGTACCCCTCACTGAGCTTGGCGTGACCAACCCCAAACGGCTCTTAACTGGTGTGGTCTGTGCGATATCAGATGGCCAGTACACCGTTTGCGGCCCCACTTACACGGGTCAACTTATTCACATGGGTCGAACCGTCTGCCTAGACACGGCACAAGCCAAAGTCTTGATCACAGAAACCCCACAAGAACACTGGGACTTGGGCATTTTTTCTCATATGGGGATTGATGCCACCAAGCATCGATTCGTCTTGCTCAAGTCACGCATGTATTGCAGACCCGTCTTTGTGCCGATTGCCAAAGCTTTGGTCGAATGCGATGGCGGCGGCGTAACCGGCGCGGACTTTAGCCGCTTCCCTTTCACAAAACTCTTGCGCCCAGTCTACCCGTTTGATGAGGACACCCAGTGGCCTTAAGGCACAACCACTTTGCGATAGGCGGTCAGCACGCTTATATGGTCCTCAATATCACCATGACGACGAAAACTGTACTCAAAACATAGCTTAACCAATTGTTTTATTTGACCAATGACAAATTCACTTTTAAAAAGTGAATCTGCAAATAATCCCTCGATTTGCCCTACCCACCCTTGAGCGCTTGGCCAAGGGCTTTCGCGTCGTCGCCTTAACCGGACCGCGCCAGTCTGGCAAGACCACCCTAGCCCGATCGGCCTTCAAAGAAAAACCTTATGTTTCTCTTGAAAACCCAGATGAACTTGAATTTGCGCGTTCTGATCCGCGTCGATTTCTAGGGCGCTTTAAACAGGGCGCGGTTATCGATGAGATTCAGCGATGCCCTGCCCTCTTGTCCTGGTTACAAGGTATCGTTGATGAGCGCCAAGTAATGGGCGATTTCATCATCATAGGATCCGTTCGATTTGATTTCATTGCGGCTTTGTCGCAAAACATGGCTGGCCGGGTTGCTCGCCTAGAGCTGATGCCACTATCAATGACTGAAATACGTGCGCACAATGACACGCCACGCACGCTTGGACAGACTTTGCTTCGAGGCTCATATCCGGCGCTTTACGCTCAACCTGTCGATCCACCAGACTGGTTCCCCAACTATATTGCCACTTACGTTGAGCGTGATGTCCGGCAGTTGCTCGCCATCCACGATCTTGCGAAGTTTCAAATTTTTTTAAAAATGTGTGCTGCGCGTACAGGACAATTATTAAATATCGCAGCGTTGGGTATCGACTGCGGCATCAGCACCACGACGGCCAAACAATGGCTATCTGTTCTGGAAGCCAGTTACATCATCACAATGCTTAGACCGCACCACCGCAATTTTGGGAAACGGTTGGTGAAATCACCAAAACTCTATTTTTTAGACACTGGCATAGCGGCTTGGTTGATGGGGATTCGTGATGCCCAAACACTAGAAACCCATTCGGCACGCGGTGCACTGTTTGAAACCTGGGTTATCAGCGAGCTCATCAAAAAAAGACTCAATGCTGGTCGCCCCCCAGACCTATACTTTTGGCGTGACAGCACCGGCAACGAAGTTGATGTCCTCTTTGAAATGGGCGAACGCTTGATGCCCATTGAAATCAAGTCAGGCTGCACCTTCGTGAGTGAATGGGCAAGTGGCCTAAAAACCTGGCAAAAGCAAACCCAGGCTGAAGGACAACCCGCCCACCTAATTTATGGCGGCGCCGCCAGTTTTGCGCGTGAGGGGTTAGATGTTTGGGGTTGGCGGGACGTGGACCAAGTGATTGCGGCGTAATTAGGGGTTTGGGATTAGGCAGCACTATGATTTTAGGCCCTGTATCTTCTAACCCTGCAAAACTCATGACAACAGCTTATGTAGACTTTCCACCATCTTATTGGTCACTTTTTCGGAGAATCTCGGCATGGGAAAATGAGCCTGAGCCATCATCAAATACAAATCTTCTTCGCTATCAATAAGCAACAATCGCATTGCTTTCACGTCAGTAATTCGACCAAGAGAAAAATCTAACAAAATTTTGTGGTTCTCAGTGTTATGACGTTCAGCGGCCTCAAAGGTCTCGACCAAATATAACGGTTCAGCATTTAAAAGCGCATTCTCAGATGTCTCTGTTTAAGCAGCAATGTTATGTTGCCAACCCAGAGAAGTGATGCAAATCGAGCGTCATGTTCTCAAAGAAACCAGTGACCCGCACTATCGGTCAGCCGTGAGTTCGGCCGTTAACAACTTTTGTCATGTGGCAGGTTTGCCTGACGCATAAGAAGGGCTCGCGGCATTTGCGCAGAAAATAAAGCCGAAGTGCAACCGGGCTCTCCAGTCGTAACTGGGTCACAACTGAAAAATCGACTAGCGGCATCACGAGCAGCCTCAAAAATTCGACCGCATCAACTAGGACGCAATCACCCAGGGATCGCAGCAAACACCAATGGGCAAACGTACACTACGTCGCCTGCAATTGCGCCAGATCTTAAAAGCCGAAGGCGGCTCTGTTTGAGAGCCAGTGCAGCGAACTCGTCTTTAGAGCATTCGGACTTGACAACCGGCAGCCACTAAGACGACATCAATATGGTTTGTATCGACCCATTCAGAGGCAACCTTGGCATTTACTAGACCCTACACTAAGTGTTACTCTACTTTTAATAATCGTGTTTTCAAGACACGCTACTTCAGTCGAGTATTTAAGAGCGTTAATGATCAAATATGGTGTGATGCTGTTCAAGAAATGAGTCACGGATTGATAGATGCTCAGCTAGGAAGAAGCATTGTCAAAAAGCGAGTAGCGATCAATGGAAAAGGAAAGCGTAGTGGTGCACGCACGATTGTAGCGACCAAGAAAGAGGACCGTTGGTTTTTCGTTTACGGCTTTAACAAAAACGATCAGGCCAATATTTCAACCAAAGAGCTGGCTGCTTTAACAGAACTAGCTGACCTTCTATTGAACCGAACCAATAGCGAATTAGACGAGGCAGTCGCTCAAAACGAGTTAGCGGAGATATGTCATGACTAAGACTGATAAGACGACCAAGACGGCTAAAACCACGAAGCGCAAGGCACAAACGCCGATTCTGGCAGCCGTGCATGAAACGGCTGCTGGTTTTCATCGGCTGGGATTTATAGACAAGCGCAAGATGCAGGAATACGATGCACTTTGCCTAGAGCCCATACCGGATTACAACAGCAAACAGATCAAAGGTATTCGTACCAAGCTCAATCTCAGCCAACCGGTATTCGCTGCGGTTCTAAACACGACGCTATCTACTGTGGTGCAATGGGAAGGTGGAAAAAAGCATCCGCGTGGCACTTCTCTGAAGCTATTAAATCTGGCGGATCGCAAAGGACTCGAAGCCATCCTTTAGACCATCGTGCGAGACTGAACTGCTAACTTTTTGACTGCCAGATCAGATTGGCGATTAAGCTCTGTCTCCAGTAACCGTCACCGGCCTGCAGGCCATACTGAGCCCGTGCCTCATGGTTGTCAGACTGAAACGCCTGAATGCCAATTTCCATGCGCCCAAACACCGTCGTTCCATCGGTGCCCACATCAGCGCTCAAGTTGGCCAGGCGTGGGCCAAGTGATTACGGCGTCATTAATCGTACCGAGACACTTGACTGCCACATGCATGCCTCAAACCACCTTGTGTTTCTTCTTTACTTAAAATCAGCGCGCTGTCTTTTTGTGTTTTGCTTGTTGTCCGGCATCGTCATCTGTGTTCGAGATTGGGGACTTGAAGGTGTGTATTTAATATGCCATTCAGTTGCGTCAGATCAACCAAATAGAAATCATTATTGAATTGAGGATGCGAATCGTTTGCATTTAGAGAGATTTTCTGAAATAATAAAACAAGTCGACTAATTCGGCGGCAATCTTTGTAAACCCTCAACGGAAGACGTCTAAATGACCATTAAAAAATTCTTGGTCGCAGTCACTGCCACAGCAGCTTTCGCCACCACACCGGTATTGGCCGATGGCGAGTTGAATCTTTATTCATCGCGCCATTACGACACCGATGAGCGCCTGTACACCAATTTTGAAAAGAAAACGGGCATCAAAATCAATCGCATCGAGGACGGTGCTGACAAGTTAATTGAACGGATCAAAGCAGAAGGTGCCAATAGCCCCGCTGACATTTTGTTGACGGTTGACGCCGGGCGCCTTTGGCGAGCCGACCAAGCGGGTCTGTTTCAGCCCGTTGAGTCTGAGATCTTAGAGACCCGGATTCCCGCTAACTTACGACATCCCGATGGCCACTGGTACGGGTTTTCTCAACGGATTCGGATCACTTTTTATGACAAATCAAAAGTCAATCCCGCAGACATCCAAACTTACGAAGCACTGGCTGACCCCAAACTTAAGGGTATGGTTTGCACCCGCTCTTCAGGCAACATTTACATGTTGTCCATGATGGCCTCAATCATCGAAGCCAATGGCGAAGATGCGGCGCAAAAATGGGCGCAAGGGGTCTATGACAACCGCGCTCGTAACCCGCAAGGTGGCGACACCGATCAATTGCGTGGGATTGCGTCAGGTGAGTGCGCAATTGCTATTGCAAACACGTACTACTTTGCGCGTGCCCTTCGCAAGGGCGTGAGCGGTTTGGATGAAAAAGCTTTGGCAAACATTGGTTGGGTTTTCCCGAACCAGCAAGGCCGTGGTTCGCATTCCAACATTTCGGGTGCCGGTGTGGTTACAACGTCGCCTAACCGTGAGAACGCCATTAAGTTTCTCGAGTATTTGGCCAGTGATGAAGCGCAAGAGTATTTCTCAGCCGGCAATGACGAGTATCCCGTGGTGGCTGGCGTCGTTCTGTCTGACAGCGTTGCCAAACTGGGCACTTTCAAAGTTGACCAGATCAACCTGAACGCGCTTGGTGTCAATCAACCAGCCGCTCAACGCATTTATGACCGAGTCGGTTACAAGTAAACATACAGTGGGTTAAAAAAAGGGAGCTTAGGCTCCCTTTTTTATGTTGTTTGGTTTTGTTTGGTTTTGTTTGGTTTTGTTTGGTTTTGTTTGGTTTTGTTTGGTTTTTTTGGTTTGTTTTGATTTGGTTTGATAACAAGCCATGCGAATTGACACATATAAAGCGTCAGCGTGTGCCCGTTCTTGACCGCATGATTTGTCGACTCAGGATGAACAAGGGGAGTAGGCCAACAAGCACAATCACCAATGACGGGGTCGCCGCCTGGGTCAGACGCTCGTCTTTGGCTAGGTTATAAGCCTGAATGGCCAGCGTATCAAAATTAAACGGCCGCAAAATCAATGTTGCTGGCAACTCTTTCATCACGTCGACAAAGACAATCAAAGAAGCCGTTAAAAGACCGCCAGAGATCAAAGGGGCATGCACTTGCTTGACGGTTTGAAAGCGACCTTTACCGAGCGTTCGCGCAGCGGCCTCCATGCTTGGTGTGACTTTGCTTAAGCTTGCTGTCACGGTATTTAAAGAGACGGCCATGAATCGCACCAGATACGCCAAGATCAGTGCCGCAAAGCTGCCTGTTAAGACCAAACCAATTGATTGACCAAAGAACTCCGTCGACAGGTGATTGATTCCTCGGTCGAAATAAGCAACGGGGTACAAAATACCAACGGCGATCATCGTGCCCGGTATAGCGTAACCCATTGAAGCGACCTTATTAACTGCCAACACCACTGGGGAACGTTCAACCCGGGCAATAAAGGCCAAACACAATGAGATCAGCACGGCCAGTACAGCAGCGACCGCAGCAAGCGTCACACTGTTGCCGACCATCGCGATGTACCGTGAATCGGTTAAATCATGTCCTGCCGTGAGGTGCATGTAAACCAGCATCACCACGGGTGCGATAAAACCGCCAATGACGGGGATGGCACAGAAAAGGGTTGCACCCCAACGGCGAAACCCGCTGAGTTGGTAAGTGGACAGGCTCGTGAACCGACTACGCGACTCAAAGTATTTGGCACGCTGACGACTAATGCGTTCAAGTACCAGTAAGACCGCCACGAAGGCCAACAACACGCTGGACAATTGAGCGGCAGCAACTTTGTCACCCATGCTGGCCCAAGCCCGAAAGATCCCTGTCGTGAATGTTTGAATCCCAAAATGGAAGACAGTCCCAAAATCAGCCAGCGTCTCCATCAATGCCAGCGTGACCCCAACAACAATCGCCGGACGCGCCATGGGTAGACCCACCTTCCAAAATGCACCGGCTGGCGACTGACCCAGGACGCGCGATGCCTCTAAGGTGGCCACTGACTGCTCTAAAAAGGCCGCGCGCGCCAGCAGGTAAACGTAGGGGAAGAGCACCATGATGAAAACAGAAATGGCCCCACCAATCGATCGAATCTGGGGGAACCAATAGTCACCAAACCGCAACCCGGTGATGTCGCGCAGCAAGCTTTGAATCGGACCTGCCACCTGAAAAACATCGGTGTAGGCGTAAGCCACGACATAGGCTGGCATTGCAAGGGGAAGAATCAATGCCCACTCAAACAGGCGACGCCCCGGAAATTGGCACATCACCACCAGCCAGGCACTACCCACGCCAATAACAGTTACGCCAATGCCAACGGTGACGGCCAGGTAAAGGCTGTTGAAGACATATTCGGGCAAAACGGTGCTGGCCAAGTGCGGCCAGTTGCCCTGCCCTTCCTGAAAAACGCTGAACACAATGCTCAGGACAGGTACAGAGAGAAGCAGACCGATGGCCACTGCGATCCAGCCGTACACACTCATCCGCAGGTGTTTCATGCGACGACCAGCAGCGGCTGCTCTTGCAAAGAAAGCAACATCACCGATTGGCCCGCCGCCAAGGCTTGCGATTGATCTGTGGGCACCAAAACTTGCAGATCTGGGAATTGCGCTTGCGAATCCACCAGATCCACCAAGGTGTGGGCACCGACAAAGTGTCGATGCAACACTTCATAACGCCCTTCACCAGATCGCACGGTCAAAGACTCTGGGCGTACCAGAACCTTAACCTCACCAGTTGGATGGCTGGGGTTTGCGTTGAAAGTGCCTGCGACGGTACGAATCAATTGACCATCGTTATGACCTTGCATGGTGAGTGTGGCACCCAAAAATCGAGCACAGAATTGGTTAACAGGTTGGTTATAGAGCTCTTGTGGCGTACCTATCTGCACAATGCCACCCTGGTCCATCAAGGCGAGTCGATCTGCCATGTACATGGCTTCTTCTGGGTCGTGCGTCACGATGACTGCGGTGATCCCGTGTTCTTTTAAAAGACGGTGCGTGCTTTCACGCAGCTGCAACTTCAGTTCGGTATCGAGCCCAGAAAAGGGCTCATCAAGCAACATCAAATGTGGACGCCTAGCCAGTGCTCGAACCAAAGCAACACGTTGTTGCTGGCCCCCAGACAAGGTGCTTGGCATGGCGTTTTCAAAACCAGACAGGTTAACGCTCGCCAAAAGATCAGCGACTTGGCGCTCAATGTTTGGCGTGCCCTGAATGCCAAACGCAATGTTTTGTTCAACAGTCAGATGCGGGAAAAGCGCATAGTCTTGAAACAAATACCCCACTTGTCTTTTCTCGGGCGGCAAGTTGACGCCAGCGCTAAAAACCGTAATGTCAGACAGGGTCACGGTGCCGGCGTCAGGCGCCTCTAAGCCCGCTAGGATTCTCAGTAGCGTGGTTTTGCCGCACCCAGATGGCCCAAGAAGGCATAGGGTCTCGCCTGATTGGGCTGATAGCTCTACCCCGTTGATCACGGGCACGCCGTCAAAGGCAAGACGAATCGAATGCAATCCAAATGACACGATTAATACCCAAAGAACCCCGTAAAGTAACCGCAACTACCTTAGAGAGAAAGAGAAGTTAAAAACAAATCATTATCAATACGGATGTTCAGTTTAGCAGAAGGGCTGGTCTCAAATAACGGTATCGAGGTGATGATTCAGAGGGAAAGCGGCGAATAATTGGCCACTGTAACCGTACGCCCTACCTGACTGTCATGACCCAATGAAGGCAGATAGCAGTCAGAGTACTGGGCTTGCTACTAGGCTTGTAACGGCGGTATTGTTTCTACAAACGAGGGCCTATCCGAACGGGCTTCGAACCACTGTTCAAGGGCTGCATGCCCCGTACGCCAGGACCACGCTCGATGGCGTTTTTCGGCGTACCCAAGCACAGCCAAAAGCGCCAGCGCACCCATGTCAATCTTGGCATAGGCGCCGCCCGCCACGTCACTTTCAAGGGCATCGGCGATTCGATCGGCGCGGACAGCCTCAAGTTTCAGAACCGATGGGCTGCGCTCGTTTTCTGGGCGACGCAACTCGCGATTCCAAACAGCAATCCCATCTAACAAACCGAGTACTCGTCCGTAGGCGGCCATGCCTTTCGGATCCGCCGGCATCATGGCGGGTCGGGTTCCTTGCTGGTCGAGCCACTGCAAAATCAACGTGGTTTCCGTCAAGGTGGTGCCATCAGGCAATAGCAAGGCAGGCACACGACCCGTTGGGTTGTGCGGCAACACGACTGCTTGGGGATCACGCAGTGCCGTGACCGTCTCTTTGATTTGCGCTGACAAGTCGCGCTCACGAAGCGCCATCCTGCAGATACGTGCGTAAGGTGAATTCTCAGAAAAAAATAACTCGGGTGAAGAAAATCGATCAGACATGGCCAGACACCTCACATTGCAGTAGCGTTTGATGGCAATCAAAGACGCTAGCGTATCCGTAAAACATCTTCCTGTGCAGCCGCAGCCACCCAACACAGTGGTTTGCATGCATTAGAAAACTGACTGCTTCTCAGGTTGCCATCACGATGACCCGTTGCCATTCATGCAAAAACAAACTATCACTTAATAAGTGAACGGCCACCAAAGCTCAGATTATGTTTTCAATGGCGCAGAGAAAAAAGTCTGTAATGCCTGATAGGTTTCATCGGGGGCTTGTTCGTTAGGATAGTGACCGCAAGGCAGTTCAATCATGTCAACGATGTGCTGGCAATATTTGGGCCATTCCTCACGCGGGTCGTGGCGAAGTGCGGTGTGGCTTTGGGCTCCCCAGAGCACGAGAGCGGGTGGCTGTACCTTGCGGCCTGCTTCGAAGTCTCTGGTGTCCATTGGCAAATCGATGTGAAAGGCGGCTCGGTAGTCTTCGCAGACCGCATGAATATTCTCAGGCGTACAGACGCGAATGTATTCATCAACCTCTCTTTGCGTGAAGCCACCTTTCCCAGGCCCTTGTTTCAACAGCTTCGTGCTGATGTAGTACTGCTCTTTGCCGCTTAAAAACGTTTCGGGAAAGCCATCTGGTTGAGCCATGAACCACCAGTGGTAAAGGTCCATGGCCATTTGTGCTTTGATGTTCTGGAAAACGCAATGTGTCGGCAATATATCTAGAAAGGCGACGCGACTGACTTTTTCGGGGTGATCCAAAGCCATCCGAAAGGCAGTGCGAGCCCCGCGATCATGCCCTGCCACCCCAAAGCGCTCGAACCCGAGTTGGCCCATGACGTCGACCTGATCTTGCGCCATGCGACGAAACGAGTAGTTGCTGTGATCTGGCAGTCCCTGAGGTTTATCACTGTCACCATAACCACGTAAATCGGTCGTCACAACGGTGAACTCATCAGCCAAACGAGGCGCAATACGCTCCCAACTCAAATGAGTCAGCGGGTTGCCGTGTAGCAGCAGCAGGGGTGGTCCATTGCCGCGCTTGCGGCCAACGATGTGAACGCCGAGGTCAGTGGTGGGCAGTTTAAAGGACTCAATTGTCATGATCATCAACATCAGGGTTAATGGATTTCTAACATAACCCAAATGCGATCTAAAAAAAATGCCGAGTTGGCCGTCAAAACCAAAACGCATCTGTGCAGGCGAATTGATTCACCCAAAACAGTGCCAGATATCACGGGGAGACTCAAAATCAAGGGCCTTAAAGAAACGGCCGGCATGCATAGGCCTATTGTGATGGCCCACTGATTTCAGTTTTGACGGGCGAGCCAATGGGTTTAGCCAACCCTAGCAGTTACACAAAGCAGTTGTAAACAGTCATTCGAATAATGGTTGACAACTCTTAAACACTGGCCTTACAAACTGCTGGCATTCTTAAAAATTCACTTAAAAAGCATTGGTTACTACTAACCGGTAACCCACACCCTCTTGGACGTGGGTACCAACTTTGGCGTTTGCCATGAACATTGAACTGGATGAAGTTGTTGTACAGGATGTCTCTGATAATGTGCTGGAGCAGGCTGCTGGTGGGGTGCAGGGTGGCGCATACAATGGTTTTTTCTGGAACACCCGACCGGCATGTTAGAAGCATGTTGATTGGCTATTTAACCACCAATGCTCATCACCAGGGTTTGGAACGTCACCGTTGATTTAAGCGATTAATAGCATGCACAACGCCTCAACGTCTTTTGTCAGTGCGAAACAGTTGAGCAAGCGCGCTGTCACGCAGTTTTACGACACCCTGTTATCAAGGCCCCATAAGACTGAAAACCCACCTGACGAGAAAGACAAATACGAGGGCGACGGCATCGCACTCATGGTCGATGGCAAATTGCGGGGTATGTATACATACAAAGCCTTTGCGAGCATTCAGGCCAATACGACCTTGTACTATCCTTACGGTGGCGTATTGGGTGATGACCCTCACACCACACAGCACAGAGCACTCATACAGGCCCTCTCGAGGCAGCTTAGAAGCGACTTCACAACACAAATAATCATCTGCCTAGATCGGCAGCCAATGCAGGCTGTTGATAAAACCGTTCAGTGCCATGCGTTTTGGTGTGAGCTAGGCTTCACGCTGTTGGATGTGCAGGTGTTTTATCAAGGCCCAGTCAAAGTCGATGACACCAAAATACAGTCAGACTTTTCTGTTAGACCCTATAGCGGTGGTGATCACGCCATCAACACTGAATTATGCGACTTATATCGAGACGCCTATAAAAGAAGACTTGCTATTCCAGATGTCACTGTCGACAGTATTGAAAAGCAACTGGCCATGGCAGAATGCATGTACTTAATCATGCACAAAGATTCAACGTTAATCGGACAAGTCACCCTATATATCGACAATAAGGATTGCTATGTGGACTCTATTTATGTCGAACGAAAATACTGGGGAACGGGTGCCGCCGATGTCTTAACACAGTCGTTATTCGCATATGCCGAAAAACACGGCTGTGAAACAATCTCAGGGGTTGCCGCCAGCAATAATTGGGCCAGTCGGGGCTTAATGGCGCGTTTTGGGCTCGTGGCTCAGCATCAGACAACACGTATGGTCTTAACGCTATGATTACCTATCAGCGTTAAAGAAATACCCAAAACAACAACGCCGATTTGGCGGCTCCTTCAAGGAAAACAATTGGCCTTCGATCTGAAACAACTTTTGGTAAACGCCGCAACGATCGATGAGCTGCTCAGTGTTAGGTATCAACCACAACTCGGTCAAAAGGAAAACACAGACCGTGCCGCCCTAAAGCTTGCCGCCTGGTGTCGTTCGGCTTCGAGCGGCGATTGGGGCTTGTTTTTTAAACGCATTGGCCGAGACAGTCTTTCGATTGACGATATCCTACCTCGATTGGCTGATGCAAGGCATTTGCCTGGAACTGCGGCACCGACGTGGTTTGAGGACTCGCAATGGGTTTATCAGGCCTTAACCCATGGCGCTGATCATCACCAACCTTTGGCAGTAAGTGCCGCTGAGCCGCTTCCGTTTGAGGCGCTTTTTTTGACGGTTGTCACGCACGCTGAAGCAAAAATGATCGGCAAGACGACTCAACCAGCGCTGTCATTGTTTGGCGATAGTGCCCGAATAGATTTGCGCCATGGGCTTTTAAAGTTGCTCACATCGCTTTATGCACCGCTGCTTTACAGCAAATTTGTCGCGATTTTAAAAAAAGGGCACCCCGATGGAAAACTGCCACCCGCAACCGACACTACTGGCACCGATTGCATCGATCAGTTGATAAAAGACCTCAGAGCGAATGAATTCGATTCGATTTTTACTGAAAAACCTGTCTTATTGCGCTTAACAGCCACGATTGTCAGGCAATGGATAGACACCACCGCAGAGCTCGTAAATCGCACTCACGCTGACGTCGCAGAGATCAAAGCGCTCATCACACAATCGGCACCGTCCGTCAAAGTGCAGGCGATTGGTGGCGACTTGTCCGACCCACATAACTTTGGTCATTCGGTACAAATCATCACGTTTGAAGACCAGACCAAGGTTGTCTACAAACCCAAGGACCTACGCCTTGACGTGGCATGGCACGATCTCATTGAACGGTTTAACGCGAGCTCACCGCCCGTGGATCTCAAACCCGCCAAGGCGATTGCGCGACCTGAATACGGTTGGACCGAGTTCATCGAACACAGTTCTTGCGTGTCGACCCAAGATATTGAACAGTTCTATCGTCGCTCTGGTGCGTGGTTAGCCGTGTTTCATTTGTTTGCCAGCACTGATATGCATTTTGAAAACATCATTGCCCATGCTGCGCACCCGGTCCCCATTGATTTGGAAATGATATTGCAGGCCTCCACCCCCGAAGCGGAGCAAGAAACACCTGAAACGGCTGCGCTAATCGCGTCAAACCGAGCCGTTATCAATTCGGTTTTGATGGTTGGGATGCTGCCATCCTATGCAAAGAGCCCTAACAACAAGATTTTTGATGCGGGTGGATTAAATGCAGTCAAGGGCAGTGCACCCGTCGGTGTCTGGAAAAATCCCAATACCGATGCGATGCGCTGGATGCAGGTCCCTAACGACGCAACTGAAACGCCCAACATCCCCCACATCCAAGGACAGTACGCTCAATTGGGTGATTATTTATCGGCTTTCTTTGAGGGATTTGAACAATATTCTCATTTTCTACTCAAACAACGCGATGCTATTGGCATAGAAAACTTACTCAGTCCTTTTGACAAGCTTCCCGTCCGTAAGGTTATTCGTAACACCCGTTTCTACTACATGCTGCTGCAAAGGCTCAAAGACCACCGCAGCATGACCGATGGCGTGACGTGGAGCGCACAGGCAGAGTTTTTATCGAGGCTCGCGGACTGGGACACACAAGATGATTTACTGTGGCCACTTCAAGAGGCCGAGCGTATCGCTTTGGTGAATTTAAACGTGCCACACTTTGTTTCGCCAAGCGATGAAGACTCGATCAGAGCCATCACCGGTCAAAAGAGTCAAACAGGTGCCCTACCAGGACTTCAGCGGGCTAGGCAGCGCTTGACCCAATGGTCTGCGCCAGAGATCGAACGTCAAGTTGACATCATCAAGGTCAGCACCAGTTTTGTATCACGGTCCAATATCGACAGTCATGAAAAGTATCTCTTCAGACGCAAGCTCAATCCATCAATACCGAGTTTAGATCGAGCGTCTTTGGCTTCAGAGGCCACGCAAATCGCGGCAACGATTGGCCAGCATGGTTCGATCAAAGACAAAAGCGCTGCCTGGTTGGGTCTAGATTGGCTAGGAGACTCCGAGGTCGGCCAACTTGTCACCATCGGACCCGATCTTTACAACGGCACAACGGGCATTGCTCTATTTCTGGCTGCTCACGCTCGGTACGCTGACGACGCTGGGAGTCGCGAACTTGCGTTAAAAGCGCTTGCATCGACTCGGGCGCAAATCACCCTGCCCTCTGCGCCAAGGTGGGCGAGAAGTTTGGGGGTTGGCGGCGCTTGTGGACTTGGATCGGTGATTTACGCACTGACAGTGATTGCTGAGCTTCTGGCCGAGCCCGCTTTATTAGAAGACGCTTTGCGCGCGTCCACATTATTCTCTGAAGAATTGATCACTGCTGATCGTGCTTTGGATGTCATTGGGGGTAGCGCTGGCGGTATTCTAGGCTTGTTGGCGCTTTACCGCAGGACTGAGTCAGCGGACGTATTGGCCAAAGCCGTGGCTTGCGGCAAGCATTTATTACGACAGCCCCGGCAGGGTGAATCGGGTCAGCGCAGCTGGGCAGTCAGTGGCGTCAGTGAGATTCCATTAACAGGTTTCTCCCATGGTGCAGCAGGGTTTTCGTATGCGCTATCACGCTTAGCCTTAGCAAGTCACCGTGATGACTTTGCAAAAGCGGCACAAGAGTGTTTGGCTTACGAAGCCAGTTGTTATCAAGCAGATTTATTCAATTGGTCTGATTTGCGTATTACCCAAGCAGAAGGGGCTTTGCCTTTGCCGAATCAGTGGTGTCACGGGGCGGTCGGCATCGGACTTGCTCGCATTGCAGGCAGTCGTTTGGGTGAGGTCAGATCGCATTTGATCACCGACGACATCAACCGTGCCCTGCACAACACAAAGACCAAATGGCCACAACATGTTGACACACTGTGTTGCGGCACACTCGGTACGATTGAATTCTTGGCCGAAGCCGGTGAAATGTTAAAACAACCATCGCTCGGGGAATTATCGGATCAACGACTGGCACAAATTATTGCAAACCGTCAAGAGCAAGGCGACTACGCTTGGAATGCGGCTGGCACGGCTTTTAATCTGGGCTTGTTTCGCGGTTTGTCTGGTGTTGGTTACACCATATTAAGGAAACTGGACCCACAACTACCCAACGTTCTCATATGGGAATAGCCAGGTAATTCACGAAGCCTGGCGCCATCCAATGGACAGACTTATGGTATGTGTTGGCGATCGCCCAAAACTGACCCACTTAGGGCAATAGTTTTCACCCAAAATTGACCCATGTGATTGAATGACCTGCTCAATGATTGAGCGGGAGAGTTTGGAGTGATCACAGTGGGCATGCTAGCTAAGATTAGGCGGATGCACTTTCGCGAGAAGCTCTCGATCCGAGAGATTACGCGCAGCACCAATTTATCCAGAAATACCATTCGGCAATGGTTACGACAACCAGACACGGTGGAGCCACAGTACCCGGTTCGACCGATTAAAAGCGTCGTTGAACCCCACTTTGAGCAGATTCGGCAATGGCTCAAAGCGGACAGTCACCGCGCCAAGAAAGAAAGGCGTACGGCCAAGGTGATGTTTAGCGCACTAAAAGCTCAAGGTTATGAAGGCAGCTATGTGCGTCTGGCCGTTTGGGTGCGTAAGTTGCGCCAAGAGATCACGGATGCGCCAGACCGCAAGGCGTTTGTACCGTTGTTTTTTGCTCACGGCGAAGCCTTCCAGTTTGACTGGAGTTGTGAATACGCCTGGATCGCAGGCTTACGGCGTAGGTTGGAAGTCTCGCATTGCAAACTTGCCTCGTCACGGGCCTTCTGGATGGTTGCGTACTTTACACAGAGCCACGAGATGCTATTCGATGCACACACGCGCTCTTTTATCGCGTTTGGTGGAGTGCCACGACGAGGCATCTACGACAACATGAAGACAGCAGTCGATAAGGTGCTTCGAGGCAAGGGCCGCAAGGTCAATGCACGCTTCGAAGCAATGTGCAGTCATTATCTCTTTGAGCCTGACTTCTGTAATGTGGCATCTGGCTGGGAGAAAGGCATCGTTGAGAAGAATGTCCAGGATCGTCGGCGTCAGATCTGGGTTGAGGTCGGGAATCAGCGATGGGACTCACTCGAGCAAATCAATGCATGGGTCGCTGAGCGTTGTCGGACGGCATGGTCCGAGATGATGCATCCTCAATGGCCAACGATGACGATTGCTGATGTACTGCAAGATGAGCAGCAGCAAATGATGCCGTGTCCTAGACCCTTTGATGGTTATGTGGAGCAACCTATTCGAGTCTCATCGACGAGCTTGATCCACTTTGAGCGTAATAGGTATAGCGTACCAACTCCGTTTGCACATCGCGTGGTCAGTTTGCATATCTACCCTTCGGAGTTAGTGCTGGTTGCTGATGACCATGAAATTGCCCGCCATGTGCGTCAGTTCGGTCGGTACGTGACGATCTATAACTGGGAGCATTACATCCCACTCATTGAGCGCAAGCCTGGTGCATTACGCAACGGCGCGCCGTTCATGACGATGCCTGATTCGTTATTAAATCTTCAACGCCATCTTCTGCGTCACACGGGCGGGGATCGGGTGATGGCACAAGTTTTATCTGCTATACCGGTTCACGGTATCGAAGAGGTGCTTGTAGCGGTAGAGATTGCTCTTGAGTCAGGACATCCAAGCGGTGAACATGTACTCAATGTGCTCGGGCGTCTTAAAAATCACGTCACACCTGAAACCGTTCTGGTGTCGCCATTGAACCTGAGGGTAGAACCTCAGGCGAATGTCTCTCGCTATGAAACGCTGCGCAACATTCCAACAGAGATCAATCATGTCCCATGAAATCATTCGTCACTTGAAGTCACTCAAACTCCACGGCATGGCTCAAAGTTGGCCGGAGCTAACAGCGCATAATCGAATCGCGGACTTCGACCCCGAGCAGCTCATGATGCAGTTAATCAAGTCGGAGACCGCGGAGAGAGAAGTTCGCTCGGTAGCCTATCAAATGAAAGCAGCAAGATTCCCGGCCCATCGGGACTTCAATGGATTTACGTTTAGTGAAGCTCAAGTCGATGAATCGTTGATGGCTGAGCTGCGAACGCTGTCGTTTCTTGATGCTGCACATAACCTAGTATTTATTGGTGGCCCAGGCACAGGCAAAACACATCTAGCCACAGCACTTGGGATCGATGCGATCAGTCAACACGATAAACGAGTCAGGTTCTTCTCAACGATTGAACTAGTCAATGCTCTCGAACTAGAAAAAGCTGCAGGGAAACAGGGGCAGATCGCGCATCGACTGGTTTACGCAGATCTAGTTATTCTGGATGAATTGGGCTACCTGCCATTTAGCCAAGCAGGCGGTGCACTTTTATTCCATCTGTTATCAAAACTGTATGAACATACGAGCGTGGCGATC